>Ga0210390_10003722_pt1 | contig 13030 bp, 9 predicted proteins | sample IncBWH11OmetaG_FD_161050 | JGI IMG/M metagenome (GOLD analysis project Ga0210390, IMG submission 161050) | Forest soil microbial communities from Barre Woods Harvard Forest LTER site, Petersham, Massachusetts, United States - Inc-BW-H-11-O ...
AGGCGGCCTACGACGCCTATATGAGTATGTGGGACACGCACCGCAGCCATGTGATGACCAGCGCCGCCGCGACGCGGATTGCCGTCGCCGAGGCCATCGCAATCGCGGTGCTATTCGCCTTTATCGCGCTGGCCCGCCCGCGCCGCGAAGCCGCGATGCTGACTGCGGTCATGGTCCTGCTGGCGGTGATCGCATCGACCGTCGCCTATTTCACGATGCATCTCGCGCCACAGTTCTTGCCCGAGGTGATCTTTCGCGCCGCGCCGGGCCGGCTCCTGATCATCCAGGCCTTTCTGAGCACACCGCTCGCTCTGGCGCTCGCGCTTCATGCGGCGAGCCAAGCCGCGCGCGACTGGACAACCGGCGCGACCGCCGCATGGATCGGCCGCGTAATTCCCGTTGGGGCCGTCGTGTTCGTTCTGCTTGAATTGGCGAGGGCAGTTCACTCGCGCTACGATCTGATGCGCGACGATGTGCAAATGTTGCTGACAATGCAAAGCCACGGCGATCCGTCTTTGCCGGGCGAAGGCAGCGCCGCATTCTGGCGCGACGTCAGAAGGGCTGGCGTCACTGGTCAGGTTTTGACGACGCATAGCACATCACGGCCAACTCTGCTCTATGGGCATTTGCCCGCGGCGCTTGCCGGAGGCTTCGACTACATTCCGTATATTCCACAGACTGCGGGCGCCACCGCGCGGATTATCGAGAAAGGCTACGGTGTTTCGTTTTCCAACCCGCCAGTCGATATGCGGCATAGCGCCGGGCTTTCACCAAACGCCGGCCGCGCCTATTGGGCGCAGCTCACACCCAGCGATTGGTGCCGAATATCCGGCGATTTGGATGTTGACGCGCTCATCGCTCCGCGCGACTGGACGCTTGACCTACCTCCTGTCGTGACGGGAGTAGATTTCACGCTCTATAGGATTGCCTGCAACGAGCACAGCTAGGCCGGTGCAGAGCCTTGCGCGGCACGGGATTGCTTTTCCAAGAGCCACAAGAGTAGATGGCGGCAATTCAGGTATGCCACGCTCCTAACATGCGTCTGCAGGTTCGCGTCAATGGTCAATTCTCTTGCATCCACATTGTTGCTGCCAGATCCGCGCAAATACGCCACGGACGCACCGACACCGGCATGGTTTATCGTTCTGGCCCTGGCCATGGGGACGGCGCTGGGCGCGCTGGCGCCGCGGACCGGTCAGGCGGGCATTGACGGCGCGCTCGTTCTGGCCGGGATCGTGCAGTACCCGCCCGATGCACCGATGGGGCAATATTTCCGCGACAGCTGGACGATCATTCACCAAGGCGGCGCGCTCTTGCTGCGCGCCGGATTGGACCAATCGCATTTGGGCACACTGTTTACGATCTTTCCCCGCGCGATCTCCGTCGGCGGCTATGCCATGATTTTTCACGGCTTCACACAGCGGCCCTGGTTCAGTCTGTGCGCGGCGCTGCTCTGTTTTCTCGCTTTCTTTTCGAATCCTGTAGACCAATTTTTCGCTTCGTCGGCCTATCCACTGCCCGGCTATTACGCTTTCTGGGCTCATGTTGGAGTGATTTGGGTTATCGGCTGCCTGGCCGCAGGGCGCACTGCGCTCACCGGCTTTTCAGCCCTCGTTCTCATCACGATCCATCCCATTATCGGCCTCTATGCGGTATCGCTTTTGGCCGTCACTCTCTTGCTGGCTCGGCTTTATTTCCGGCTTGATTTACGCGGCTATTTGAAGGGCGCAGCTTTGGGAGCGGGCTTCGTCATGCTCAGCTTCGCCGTTTTTCTGACGATGCATTCGGGCTTCTCAGCCGCGACCGACCAAACCTTGTACGACGTCTATACGCGGTTATGGGATATCCATCGCGATCGGCCCATGACGGGCTTGGACGCACTCAGAGTGGGCCTTGCGGCGATATTCGGGATAATCGGGCTCGCAGCGTTTCTGAGATTTGGCCGCCCCAAACAAATCTCCTGCGTTCTCGCGACGGGCTTGGTGATGCTTGCGGTGGTCGCCTCAACCGCAGCTTACTTTGCAACCTATCTGATCCCGCAATATCTGCCGGAAGTTTTCCTGCGCACCATGCCGGCGAGGCTGCTCAACGTTCATGCCTATGCAGCCTTGCCCGTCGCAGCCGCAGTGTTGGCTTGCTTTGCAGACAGTTTTGGACCCCCAGTTCGTCGCCCCGAAGAACCATCGAGCGCGCACAGTATATTGGCAAATCACGCCCGAGAGCGATTTGCCCTCCTGGCAATTCTCGTCGCATTAGGCGTTGCGTGCGTGCCGGCGCGGTTGCGCGGCAGCGCGATCGTGGGCGTTGCCGGACGTGACGAGGCCTCGCCGACAGCGATCGAGGCGTTCTGGCGCGACGTCCGCGGCAAGCACACGCATGGAATGGTCCTGACGTCGGTGCGCAGTTCGGATATGAGCCTCCGCTTCGGTCACCTGGCGATCGCATTGGACATCTCCAGCTTCGATTTTGTTCCCTACCAGCCGTATACCGTCGCGGCCGTCGCGCGGATCATCGAGCATGGCTACGGCATTCCATTTGCTGATCCGCCGCCGGACTTGCCCCGCAACGCACCGCTTCCCGACGACGCTGGCCGTGCCTATTGGGCGCAGCTCGCACCCAATGACTGGTGCCAAATATCCCGTATTATCGGCGTCACAGCGGTCGTTGCGCCGCGTGATTGGACCGTCAACCTGCAGCCGGGCGTCACCGGGCCACAGTTCACTTATTACGCCATTCCGTGCGGTTGAGTGCAGGCGGGCCATTTGCGCGGCGATGACACACCACCACCGACGGTCAAGGCGCGCCGGCAGGTCGCAGCCAACAGCGTGTTCGATATCTTCTTCGATCACCTCGTCGAGACACCGCACCGCCAAGTTTCGGATTTTCTGGTCGTCCAGCCAAAGCACATGGACGCGCTTGGCATAACCGGCGTTTGCGTCTTGCCGGTGATGGACGATCGGGTGGCGCTGGTGGATTGCTACCGGCATCCGCTCGGACGGATGTCGCTCGAAGCTCCCAAGGGATTCATTGATTGCGACGAAACACCGGAGCGGGCGGCGATGCGGGAACTCGCGGAGGAAACCGGTTTGTCTTGCGCGGGCACGGATCTGGTCCGGCTTGGTACCGCGGCTCCAGAACCTGGCGTCATAAATGGACGGACTGTTCTGTTCACGGCCTTGAATTGCAGCGGTACGCTACGGGTCGATCCCGGCGAAATCGGCATGTCCGCGGTGCGCTTGCTCGACAAAACCGAGCTTGAGCGCGCGATTGCCGCGGAGCGGATTCTGGACGCGGTGACACTGCTCTTATTGTGCCGGTATCAAACCAAATGACGGACTTCGACCGCATTGCCGAATCCCGCCGGCGTCAAGTGAACTTGGAATTCGCTTGAGCGCGGGGAGCGGCGGCTCGCGGCGAAAGACTGCCTTGAGGGCTGGGGTGCGTGTCCCACTGCAGGCCGGCGCTGACTTTCGTTGCGTAAACTTGGCCGTCCACATTGCAGACTATGCTGTCGACTATGTAGTTCGGCCGTCCCTTCACCTCTAGGAATATCGAATTCACATACAAGCCAATGACGCCAAGAACCATGAATTGAAATCCGCCCAGCAATAGCATCGTCGCCATAATCGCGGGCCATCCGGGTGCATACCAGCCCATCGCCTTTTGGAGCAACACGGCGCACAGATAGAGCGCTGAAAGACAGGACATAAAGAAGCCGACGAATAGAGACACCTTGAGGGGAATATCGGAAAACGGAATGAGCGCGCGCAGCCAGCTTGAGATCATTCCCGGACCTAGGAATTTGAATTTGGTCTGCGTGCGCCCATCGAACCGGTCCTGCCGGTGATAAAATACCTGCGCTTGTTTAAAGCCAATCCAGCTGACCAGCCCGCGAAGGTAGGGTCGCTGCTCCTCAAGTTCGAGCAGACGATCGACCGCGCGGCGTGACAACAACTTAAAATCACCGGAATCGACCGGAAGATGCACTTCGGAGATCGCATTGATCAGGCGATAGCCGATCTTTGTAATCAGGAGCTTGGACCGCGGCTCTCCGGCGCGTGAGAGCCTCGTCGTATATACGACTTCAACATCCGCGTCGGCGCGCCAAGCAGCGATTAGTTCGGGGATCACCTCGGGCGGATCTTGAAGATCGGAGTCCATGTAGACGACGACGTCACCCCGAGCCATTCGGATTCCGGCGAAATTGCACTCCGAGTTTCCGAAGTTTCTCGACATATTGACGAGGACAACATCTCCTACCGATTCAATCTCCTTCCGTAAGACTTCCTCCGACCCATCAGTCGACCGATCGTTCACGAAGATGAGTTCGTATCCTGCAATGAAGGCGTTTTGCGCCTCGTTCCCAAGGACAGAGCGAAGTCGCCGCAACAATTCGGAAATTACGCCGCTTTCGTTGTAAAACGAAAGCACGACAGAAAGAAAAGGCGGGGCTTTGGACGCTGACTCAGCGGACATTGACGCGATCCGAAAGGCAAAAAACATGCATCTTTCACCACAAGAACTCCACGCTGCCAACCGTTACGCATAAGGCTCTGTGTCTATGGAACTTTTCGCCGCACGGCGATCGCGAAATGCCCTCAAGCGGCAAAACGCAGATTGCAAAATGGCGGCCTGGATGTAGAGTGCTCTCGGGTGTAGGCGTGTGGCTTTGCAGCTTTTTGGGTTGGGGTTATGAAAATTGGCTTGCTATATCCCGAATGGACAGGCTCCTACGGGATTATGGGCTACTTTGCCCGCCGGAACTCGACTTGGCCGCCCCTTAATCTGGCGCTCATCGGTGGCATTCTCGAGAAGGCCGGACACGACGTCTTTATTGTCGACGGGCAATATGAGGGGTTGCCGCCGGCAAAGCTCGCGGTCGAAGCTGTCAAAAAAGGCCCTGCTCTGGTTGGCTTCACCGCCACCAGCCCCTTTTTCGGTCACCAGCGACTCTGCGCCGAGGAAATCAAAAAAATCGCTCCGCACATCATTACGGTGGTTGGCGGCCCGCATGTCTCCATTATGAAAAAGGAGGCGCTGGTCGACTGCTTCGACTATGGCTTTGTCGGCGAGGTCGAATCCACTTTGCCGCGCTTTATCAAGTTGCTCGAGCAGGGCAAGGACGTCAGCGAAATTAAGGGCTTGCTTTATCGAAAAAACGGCGAAGTCGTCTTCACCGGCGATCCGCAATGGGCGGACAGCCTAGATGACCTTCCGCTCCCCGCGCGACACCTTCTGCCGAGCAAGGGCTATCGGCTTGGCACGCTGAAAGGCAGGCTGCCGTTTGCATCCATACAGACGACGCGCGGCTGCCCATGGAAATGCATCTTTTGCGCGTCGGAGGACCTCAAGACGACGCTGATCCGCCGCCGCTCGCCGCAATCGATCGTAGCCGAGATGAAGCAGGTGGTCGAAACTTGGGGCGTCCGCCATTTCTATATCGTCGACGACGTGTTGACGCTCCACGAAGAACACATTCTGGAGATCTGCGACCTCATCAAGAAAGAAGGCCTGAAGATCACCTTCGAGGGAAGCACACGCGCCAATCTCGTCCACGAACCTGCCGTCAAGCGCATGGTCGAGGCCGGCCTGATACGCTTGTCGTTCGGGCTCGAAACCGTCGACACCGAAATGCGCAAGACAATGAAAAAAAAGGTGCCGCTGCAACATTACGTCGCGGCCAACAAGATATTGAACGATAACGGCGTCGAAGCGCTCAATTCGGTGATGATCGGGCTGCCTGGGGAAACGCGAGAGACAATCAACAAGACGTTGGACTTCCTGGCCAAGACTAAGGAAGTAAAACAGGCGAACCTCGCTATCGCCGTGCCTTATCCGGGCACCGAGCTTCATCAAATGGCGGCGGCTGGCGAGCACGGAATTAAGCTCTTGAGCGGGGATTTTTCCAAGTACCGCCGCTATGGAACGGCTGTGACCGAAGTGAACGGCCTCTCGCCGGAGGATTTGGTGGAGCTGCAAAACGAAGGATTCGTTCGCATCTACAGCGCGCCCTGGCGGTGGAAACCTATGTTCGGCAAACACGGCGTGATCGGCACGCTATTGACGTTGAGCAGGCTCGTGCGTCTTCTCGCGCAGAGAAACATGCGCCGAAGTTCTCTCCGCCCCGCTTTGGCTGCAGCCGAACTGCCGGCGGGTCATCGCGGTTCGCCTCAGAGCCCGAATTTCTGAGAATTCGGGGATTGCGCGCGAATAAACATGCGATCCATCCCGGCGGCATGACCCTGAGAAGGCATTGGCGCGATCATCATAGGCAGGCAGAGGACAAACCGAGTGGCCATTACCTTCGCGGCGCTCGATTTCCGAGTTTGTGAAATATCACTCGTTGCAAGCATTCGCTCTGCCGCGGCCGATCCGTGACAAAGACACTCGCACTGATCGCGAAGACGACGATCACGCTGGCGCTGTTATATTTCTCCGTAAGCCGCGCCGGCCTCGGCTTGATCGCGGAGCACGCAGAGCAACTCAACCCCGGCTGGTTTCTTGCCTCGGTCGCCGTACTGAGCTTGCAGACCTTGATCAGTGCCGTCCGCTGGCGCGGAATCATCCGCGACTGCGGCGCCACAATCTCGCTTGCTCAAGCCGCGCGCTGGACCTTCATGTCTCTTTTCTTCATGCAAGCGTTGCCCTCGACCATAGGCGGCGAGGCGGTCCGCATCTGGCTTGCCGCAAGAGACGGCGCGGGATGGTCAAAAGCAATTTATTCAGTGGCCATCGACCGACTGGCTGGAGTAGCAGTTCTGGCCGCCATGGTGATCATCTGCATTCCCGAATCCTTCGCCGTAATTCATGACCCCGTGGCGCGTCTCGATATCGTAATATTGGGCCTGCTAGGCATTTCCCTGCCTGCCGTTTTCGTCGGCCTTGGACGTTGGCATTGGGCCGCGGCGTTCAAACAAGCGCGCGTTTTGCGCCATATCGAAGCCGCGGCCAGCTTAGCGTACAAGATTTTCTCCTCTCCTCGGCCGGTCTTGCGGATCACGGCCTTGTCGCTGGCTGTCCATTGCCTGACTATTCTCGCCGCGTGGCTTGCTGCAAAAAGCGTTGCTGCGCGTTTCGATCTCCTTCACGCTGCTCTATTGATCCCACCGGTTCTCCTCGTCATGATTGCACCCATATCTATCGCTGGCTGGGGCGTGCGGGAGAGCGCGATGGTGATGGCATTTTCCTATTCCGGTCTGTCACAGACCGATGGCTTTCTGGCATCCGTGCTGTTCGGTTTTACGACGTTCGCAACCGGTATGGTCGGTGGACTTATATGGATGATTGGCGCGCGCGGGCGGCAACCGATCCTTGCAGGAGAGTCGAGCGGAATTCCGGAACATGCGATACTGCGACAGCCTCGGGGACTCCCGAATGACGAAACCATCCTCGCGCCATAGCACGCGCGCGATGGCCATGCTGACCAACACACGTTGATAAACTCCGACGCGTGATTATCACCGGAGGCCTACCAATGAGCGATTTGCAGGGTGATTACTACATTCACTGTCCCATTTGCGGACCAGGTGCGACATCTTGCGTGAAATACGACGAGGACGCCGACATCAACAGCCTCGACTTCGCCGCGCGCAAGCTCACACGACACATGCATTGGAGAGTGGTCGAGTGCGACGAATGCGGACTGATCTATTCGAATCCCATTATTGCGCCGGAAAAGATCTATCGTCTTTATAGAGAGACCGACTTCGTCGACGAAAGCCAACTCGACAATATGGGAGACGATTATATTGCCGAAGTGCTGGCAGTCGCCGATCCGGGATCGTCCCCTCGCCTGCTCGAAGTTGGCAGCGCCAGCGGGTATTTTCTCGTCAGGGCTTTGGCGAAAGGTTTTGATGCCGTAGGCGTCGAACCCGGCAAGGCAGCCGTCGAGCTCGCGACTGAGGATGTTCGCTCGCGGACCGTCAACGACGTGCTGCGAAAGGGCCTGTTTAGCCCTGGCAGCTTTGATATCGTGTGTTCATTCCAAGTGTTCGACCACGTTTTGGATCCCAATGATTTCTTGGAATTGATCCATCATTACTTGAAGCCCGGCGGCAAGTTTCTGCAGATCCATCATGATATCACTTCATTTTTGCCAAGGACGTTAGGACGCCGGGCATCGACATACGATGTCGAGCATATTCACCTCTGGTCACCGGACACGATGCGAAGAATTCTGACGAAAAACGGATTCACTCCCATCAAAATCGACCGGATCGCAACCACTTATCAGCTCGATCATGTCGTCAGGCAGCTGCCTTTGCCCGATTTCGTCAAAAGCGCATCGCGACGGACACTGGGCATTCTCGGTCTAGCCGACCTCAAACTGAGGGTACCGGTCGAAAATATGAGAATCCTTTCAGTCAAGGCACAGGCGCAGAGCGGGGTTTAGACAGCTCGTGAATTGCATTATTATTGGCTTTCTATCGAATAAAGGCGCGGATCGGGGGCCCTTGTCATGAGTTCTACACTCGACCTGCTTCTTATCAATCCGAGTGGGCGCAAGCAGACCTATCAGACGCTTGGCGACGATCTCACCGCTATTGAGCCGCCGCTATGGTGCCGGCTCATCGCCGGCTATGTCCGCGACCGGGGTTACAGCGTTGAGATCATCGATGCCGAGGCCGAGGAGCTCGGCATCGACCAGATCGCCGAAAAAATCGCGGCGCGCAATCCCCGCCTGGTCGGCATGGTCGTATTCGGCCATCAGCCTTCGGCCTCGACCCAGCAGATGGCGGCTGCGAGCCCGACCTGTCTCGCCATCAAGGCGCTTAATCCCGAGAAGCGCATCATCATCATTGGCGGCCATCCCGCCGCCTTGCCGGAACGGACCCTGCGCGAAGTCGCGGTCGATTTCGTCTGCAACAGCGAGGGCCCGGTCACGGTCCAGGAACTGCTGGACACGCTGCGCGCCGGGGAGCCCTATGACTTTGCTAAGGTGCAGGGCCTGGTCTGGTGGAACAACGGTCAGGCTTGCAACAATATCTCCCCTTCCCTGATCAAGGATCTCGACAAGGATCTGCACGGCAATGCGTGGGATCTTTTGCCGATGGAAAAATACCGGGCGCATAATTGGCAATGCTTTGCCGATCTGGATGCGCGCAAGCCCTACGCCTCGATCTATACATCCCTCGGCTGTCCCTATAAGTGCACGTTCTGCTGCATCAACGCGCCGTTCGGCACCAATCGTTACCGCATGCGCTCGCCCAAAGCGGTCGCCGCCGAGATCGACCATTTGTACAATGCCTACGGCGTCAAGACGTACAAGATCATCGATGAGATGTTCGTGCTTAACGAGCGGCACGTGCTGGCGCTCTGCGACGAACTGATCGCCCGCAACTACGATCTCAATATCTGGGCCTATGCGCGCGTCGACACCGTGCGTGCCCATATGCTCGAGAAATTGCGCAAAGCCGGCATCAAGTGGCTCGCGCTCGGCATCGAATCCGGCAGTGAACATGTGCGCGACGGCGCGGAGAAATCGTTCAGCCAAATCGAAATCATCGAGATCATCCGACAGATCCAGCAGGCCGGCATCAGCGTCATCGGTAATTTCATTTTTGGCTTGCCCGACGACGATCTGGCAACAATGCGGCAGACGCTCGATCTCGCCATAGAACTGAATTGCGAATTTGCCAACTTCTATTCGGCGATGGCCTATCCCGGGTCGCCGCTGTTCCGCATGGCGGTCGAGAACGGCTGGGCGCTGCCTCAAACGTGGAGCGGTTTCTCGCAGCATAGCTACGACTGCCTGCCGCTGCCGACCGAAAAGCTGTCGGCCGCCGAGGTGCTCAAATTCCGCGATGCGGCCTTCGACCGCTATTTCACCACGAAGCGCTATCTCGACATGGTTACGCAGAAGTTCGGCTGGACTGCGCGCAAACACATCGAACGGATGACGAGCCACAAGCTCCAGCGCCAGCTTCTTGAACCCGCAGGCGGCATGAGCGAAGCGAGCGAAAGTTCAGTGCCGTGATCGCGCCGCCGAACCTCACGAGGCCGCAGCCTTGGCGCTCGCCGGGGCCAAGCCCAACTACGAGCCGCGATCGCAATCTGTCGATAGCATCCGCTTTTCCCCAGCGATGACGGGATCGGCATGATCATCAGTCGCACGCCGTTTCGTATCTCGTTGTTTGGCGGCGGGACCGATTATCCGGCATGGTTCCGCGAGCATGGCGGCGCGGTGCTCGGCTTGGCCATCGACAAATATTGCTACATCACGCTCCGCCGCCTGCCGCCGTTTTTCGAGCACCGCTCCCGTATCGTCTATTCCCAGGTCGAACTGGTAAACGCGGTGTCCGAAATCCGGCATCCCGCCGTGCGCGCGGTGCTGTCCGACCAGGGCATCACCGAAGGTCTTGAGATTCATCACGACGCCGACTTGCCGGCGCGCTCCGGCCTCGGCTCGAGCAGTTCCTTCACCGTCGGCCTACTCAACGCGCTTCACGCACTCGACAGCAAGATGATCGCCAAGCGCGACCTCGCCTGCGAAGCGATCAGGATCGAGCAGGACGTGCTCAAGGAACAGGTCGGCTCGCAGGATCAGATCTGGGCGGCCTATGGCGGCTTTAACCGTTGTGAATTCTTCCGCGACGGCACTTTCACTGTGTCGCCGATCATTCTGTCGGCGCAGAGACGCGAGGAGCTCAATCGCTCGCTGATGCTGTTCTTCACGGGCTTTTCGCGCTTCGCTACGGATTTCGCCCAGGACCAGGTCAAGAATATTCCGAACCGCAAGAGCCAGTTGATGGCCATGCGCCGCATGGTCGACAGCGCCGGCGAAATCCTGCAGGACGAGAAGGCGCCGCTGAGTGAGCTCGGCGAACTGCTACACGAATCCTGGCGGCTCAAGCGCGAACTGGCTGATAGCGTGTCCAACTCGCAGATCGACGACATCTACAATGCCGCGCGCGAGGCCGGCGCTGTCGGCGGCAAGCTTCTTGGCGCCGGTGGCGGCGGCTTCATGGTCTTCTTCGTGGAAGAAACGGCACGGGAGCAGGTGCGCGAGCGGCTGAAGAAACTCGTCCACGTCTCTATCAGCGCCGACAATGACGGCAGCAAGATCGTACTGTATCACCCCAGCGGGCTGTAGAGCACGCGAGGTCTAGATATTCCCGTAGGCGCGGTCGCGGATCATGTGAAAGCCTTTGATCAGCTCGCTGATGCCCTCGTCCAATCCGTGCGCCGGCATGTAGCCTGTAGCCTCGATCCGCAAATTCGAAACGATGTAATCGCGCTTGTCCGGATCCTCGCCGACCGGCGCCTCGAGATAGACGAAGGCTGGAATCTGGATCTTGATCCGCTCGCACAGTTCCGCTTTCGAAAGGTTGGCGTCCGAGAGCCCGACATTGAACGGCCGGCCCTTCATTTCTTCAAAGTGGTCGAGGGCATGGATGAAGGCGCGCGCCACGTCGCGAATGTGGATGTAATTGCGGTTGAAATGCGCCTCGAATAGTACGACGAAACGGTCATTGACCGCGCGGTAGACGAAATTGTTGACCAATAGATCGATCCGCATGCGCGGCGACATGCCGAACACCGTGGCCAAGCGCAGGCTGATCGAATTGTCGCGATCGAGCGCGATCTTTTCCGCCTCGATCTTGGTAACGCCATAGAGCGAAACCGGACGCAGCGGCGAGTCTTCGGTGCAGAACTTGCCCTGCTCGCCGACACCGTAGCCGCTATTGGTGATCGGCATCACGATGCGCTGCTGCGGCGACATCAGCTTGCTCAAAGTCGCAATAGCATCGCGATTGGTCGATGTCGCTCCGATCGGATCCTTCTTGCACAGCGGCGCGCCAACCAGCGCCGCCAGCGGGAAGACGTAGTCGGCCTTGGCGACGAGCGGCTTGAGCACTTCGATCGAGCGCGCATCGCCGTTGACCACATCGAAATTCGGATTGGCGCAGACATGTCCCAGACTGTTCTGGTCGTACATGAAATTGTCGAGCACGGTCACCCGGTGACCGGCCGCCAACAGGTCCGGCACCAAGATCGAGCCGAGATAGCCGGCGCCGCCGGTGACCAAAATCGAATGTCCCATCACACTTTCCCCAACCGGTACTTCTACAACCTCACCACAAGCTGCGCTAACGCGCGGCAGCGTCAAGAACCTCGCGCAAGCGCGTGATCTGCGGCTTCAAATCGAACGGATGGTTGCCGACAAAGAAGCCAGAATCGTGCACGATATTGGCGTTCGGCAGGCCATCGACGCATTCATAGTCGTAATGCTTGATCACGTCATGCCGGGTAATACAGCCGCCGGTAATGATGCGATAGCCGATGTCGGCGCTTTTCAAAGCCTGCATGATTTTCGGCCGCGACAGACCGGCGTCGGGATTGAGCACGATGGTGAAGCTGAAGGCCGAGCTCCTGCCGCTATCGCGCTGGATAATGAAGCGGTTGTCGCGCCCGAACAGTTCCTGAAACAGCGCCCAGTTCTTGCGGCGGGCCGCCGTCATCGCCGGCAGCTTTTTCAATTGTTCGACGCCGATCGCTCCGCTCAGTTCGAGCGGGCGCACGTTATAGCCTGGCAGGATGAAGCGGTAAGCTTCATAGAAATCATCCGACCGCTTGTCAAAGATCACTGAATCGTCCGGCAAATCGCGCACCCAGCCGTGCGAGCGCATCGATTTCATCAGCTCGTAAAGCTCGCGGTCTTCGGTTACGGCGACGCCGCCCTCCATCGTCGAGATGTGATGGGAGAAGAAGGTGCTGAACGTCCCGATATGGCCGAAAGTGCCGGCTTTGCGGTCACCGAGCTCGGCATCGAGCGACTCGCAATTATCTTCGAGGAAATAGAGCCCTCGTTGGTCGGCGAAGCGCCGCATCACATCGAGCGCCGCCGGGTTGCCGAGAATGCTGACGCCGACGATGGCGCGGGTGCGTGGACCGATCGCCGCTTCGAGTTGCGCCGTATCGAGATTGATGGTGTCGAGCTCGACATCGACGATCTTCAGCTTCAGCCCATATTGCTGCAGCGGATGATAGGTCGTGGCCCAGGAGATCGCCGGAACGATCACCTCATCGC
>Ga0210390_10003723_pt1 | contig 13029 bp, 10 predicted proteins | sample IncBWH11OmetaG_FD_161050 | JGI IMG/M metagenome (GOLD analysis project Ga0210390, IMG submission 161050) | Forest soil microbial communities from Barre Woods Harvard Forest LTER site, Petersham, Massachusetts, United States - Inc-BW-H-11-O ...
CATACTTCCTTGCCGGCCACGGCGAGGTCACCGTGCTGGAGAAGGACCCGACCTATCAGTTCGCGTCCACAACGCTGTCGGCGGCCTCGATCCGCACGCAGTTCTCGCTGCCGCTCAACGTGCGGATGTCGCTGTTCGGCGCTGCGTTTCTCGAGGCAATGGCCGAACGTGCCGGCCTCATCCGCCGGGCCTATCTCGTGCTGGCCGGCCCCGACGGCGCGGCTACACTGCGGGCCAATCGAGATATGCAACTGGCCGAAGGTGCTGACGTCGCGCTGTTCGATGCCGACAGGCTCGCTGCGCACTTCCCGTGGCTGAACACGGAGGGCCTGGCCTGCGCCACGCTGGGCCTGAAGCACGAGGGCTGGTTCGACGCCTACAGTCTGCTGCGCGCAGTCCGCGCCGACGCAATCGCGCGTGGCGCACGCCACAGCCATGACGAGGCTGTGGCGCTCGATGTCGTCGCAGGCCGCGCCACCGCTGTGCGCACTGCGAACGGCGAGCGTATGACAGCGGACCACGTGGTGATCGCTGCCGGCCCCGCCTCCGGTCGCATCGCCTCGCTCGCCGGCATTGCGCTTCCGGTCGAGCCGCGCAAGCGCACAGTCTTCATGATCCGCGCGCCGCTCGACGGGGCCGCCATGCCGCTCGTGTTCGATACGTCGGGCATGTGGATCCGCCCAGAGGGCGACGGATTCATCTGCGGCATCTCGCCGCCAGCCGGTTCCGATCAAGACCCAGAAGGCAACTTCGATCCTGATCTCGAACTGCTGGAAGACCCTCTCTGGCCGCTACTGGCGCAGCGCATTCCTGCCCTGGAGCAGTTGCGATTGCAGCGGGCCTGGGCGGGCCACTACGACATGTGTCTGCTCGACCACAACGCTGTGATAGGGCCCTTTCCGGACATTCCCAATCTTATCGTCGCATCGGGGTTCTCTGGCCACGGCGTGCAACATGGTCCCGCCACCGGCCGCGCCGTCGCCGAACTGATCCGCTTCGGCAGCTACCGTACCCTCGATCTCACCCCGCTCGGCTATGAGCGCGTGCGCGACAATCGCCCGATGTGGGAGAGCGTGGTGTATTGAGGGGTCACGCGCTCCAGGGGTCCACAACTGGTATAGGCAAATCAGTAAAGTGGCGCGTGTTATGCGTTGCGAGAGTCGCGTGACCGGCAATCACGATGCCGGCGATCATCGTGTCGCGCAGGTCACCTGTGCGGCCGGCACGCCTCCGTTCCGCCATCAACACCGCCGCGGCATTCGCGGCAGAGGTGTCGAATGGCACGACACGGCCCTGAATGTCGTCCTTGACCAATCGCTCAAACTCAATCTCCAGTGATCGACGACGGCGGCTCTGGGGCAGTACCTCGATGCCACTGCGCACCTCGAAAACAGTGATTGATGTGGTCCAAACTGACAGCTCGGCCTGACGGTCCAGCCACTGCCTGACCGAAGCCGGGGGACGCTGATGCATCAGCGTCGAAAGCACATTGGTATCCAAAATGACCATTCAGTCAAAGGTGGGCGGCTCGATGGGGTACCCTCGAAGCTCCGGTATCTCCTCACCCTCGCGTAGCCCGATGCCGGCGAAACGAGCCGCAATGCGCGTTCCAAGCCCGCTTCTCGGACCAACCTCCTCCTTCACCGCGTCGCGCAGGATGGCACGGACCTCCTCCTCCATGCTCTGCCCATGCGCCTCGGCACGGCGGCGCAGCTTTGCCTTCACCTCGTCGTCCAGATTGCGAACCACAAGTTGAGCCATTTATTTCCGATATCACGATAGCACAGCCGGCGCAATCCTGCGCTTGCCACGGCACGGCCGAACGGGTTCACTGCCGTATTCGAACAATCCGCCAGAGGACTGGATGCCTTCTGCTCGACTGGCCGTCGATATCGGCGGCACCTTCACCGACCTTGCACTTGAGCATGACGGCACGCGCTCCACCATCAAGGTCCTCACCACACAAGCCGCGCCGGAACAGGGCGTGTTGTCCGGCGTACGCGACATACTGCTGACCTCCGGTGTTTCGCCCGCGGACATCGGCATCGTGATCCACGGTACCACGCTCGCCACCAATGCGGTGATCGAACGCAAGGGCGCACGCACGGCGCTTATCACCACGCGGGGATTTCGCGACGTGATAGCGATGGGGAACGAAAGCCGCTACGACCAGTATGACCTCAACATCGTGCTCCCCGAGCCCTTGGTGCCTCGTTATCTGCGGCTTCCCGTTCCCGAGCGGCTGGACAACGAAGGCAACGTGCTCCTGCCACTCGATGTCGATGCGGTCCGTGCGCTCGTGCCGTCCCTGCAACGGGAGCGCGTCGAAAGCGTCGCCATCGGATTCCTGCACGCCTTCGTCAATCCGACGCACGAGCGCCGCGCGCGCGACATCCTGGCGGAGGCGTTGCCCGACATTCCGATATCGCTGTCCAGCGAGGTCTCGCCGGAGATGCGCGAGTGGGAACGCTTCTCCACCACCGTCGCGAACGCTTACGTGCAGCCACTCATGGCACGCTATCTGCGCGAACTGGCGGACGGGCTGCGAGTTGTCGGGATAAGCGGGCCAGTGTTCCTCATGCTATCAGGTGGTGGCCTGACCACGATCGAGACCGCGTGCCGTTTCCCCATCCGCCTGGTGGAGAGCGGTCCCGCGGGCGGCGCTATCTTCTCCGCCACCATCGCGCGGCAATGCGGTATCTCCAACGTCCTGTCGTTCGACATGGGCGGCACCACCGCGAAGATCTGCCTGATCGATGACGGCAAACCGCAAACGTCACGCGCATTCGAGATCGCGCGCGTTGGGCGGTTTCGCAAAGGTTCCGGTCTGCCGCTGCGGATTCCGGTGATCGAGATGGTGGAGATCGGCGCCGGCGGCGGTTCGATCGCGCATGTCGACACGATGGGTCGCATCGCGGTGGGGCCGGAAAGTGCCGGCGCCGATCCCGGTCCCGCGTGCTATGGCCGCGGCGGCACGGAACCCGCGGTGACCGACGCCAACCTCGCACTCGGCCGCTACGACGCCGCGCGCTTCGCAGGTGGCACGATGCATCTGGATGCCGCGGCGGCCCATGATGCGCTGACATCGCATGTCGCGGGCAAGCTTGGGCTCACCGCGGAGATGGCAGCACTCGGCGTCATCGAGATGGTGGACGAGAACATGGCCAACGCCGCGCGCGTCCATGCCATCGAGTCAGGCAAGACCTATGAGGGGCGCACGCTGATCGCCTTCGGTGGCGCCGGCCCGGTGCACGCGTGTCGCGTCGCGGAGAAGGTCGGCATCAGGCATGTGCTTGTGCCGTCGGGCGCAGGCGTTGGGAGTGCCATCGGTTTCCTGCGTGCGCCAGTGGGTTACGAGGTTGTTCGCAGTCTTTACCAGCGATTTTCCAGCTTCGACGTTGTCGCGGTGAACGCGCTCCTCGTCGACATGGAAGCCGAGGCGATGGAGGTCGTCGCACAAGGAAGCTTCGGCGCGCCGGTTACCCAGAGCCGCATCGCCTATATGCGCTACGTCGGCCAGGGCCACGAAATTCCCGTCCCGCTGCCCGCGCGTCCGCTCGGCGCAGACGACGTGCCGCAGATACGCGCTGCCTATGACGTCGAATATACGCGCTTCTATGATCGGCCGGTGCCCGGTTCCGACGTCGAGATCATTAGCTACGCCGTGGTCGTGGCGACGGTCCCGCAGGACGATCTTGGCACTCCGGTCCCCGGCGACTATGCCGTGTCCGCACTGGACGCAAACCCCTCGCGGACACAGCTCGTGCGCGACACGACGACCGGCGAAGTCTCGCCATGGCGGGTGCACGACCGCGCTTCGCTCGCACCTGGAGTACGCATCGATGGCCCGGCGATCATCGCCGAGGACGAAACCTCGACATTGGTCAGCCGCGGGTGGAACGCCACGGTCAACGGCCTTGGCTACATCGAACTGACGCAGGAGAACGCCTGATGGCGCACGAGACCAACACGCTTGCGCAGATCCACCGCCAGATCATGTGGAACCGGCTGATCGCCGTGGTGGAAGAACAGGCCCAAACCATGATCCGCACCGCGTTCTCCACCACGGTGCGCGAGGCCGGCGACTTGTCCGCCGGCATCTTCGATCTGCACGGCCGCATGATGGCGCAGGCGGTCACCGGCACGCCCGGCCACGTCAATTCCATGGCCGAGAGCGTCGGCCACTTCCTGCGCAAATACCCGGCCGACACCATGCGCCAGGGCGATCACTACATCACCAACGACCCGTGGCTTGGCACCGGCCATCTGCACGATCTCACTGTCGTCACCCCGGCCTTTCACAACGGTCGCATCGTCGGGCTGTTCGCCAACACCGCGCACGTGATCGACGTGGGTGGTCTCGGCATGGGCCCCGAAGGCCGCTCGGTGTTCGAGGAAGGCATGTACATCCCGATCATCAAGTGCTTCGACCAGGGGCGCCCGAACGAGACCTTCTTCGACTTCGTTCGCGCCGGTTCGCGACTTCCTGTCGAACTGGAAGGCGACATCTACTCGCTGTGCGCGTGCAACGACGCCGGCGTGCATCGCCTCGTCGAGATGATGGACGAATTTGAGATGGACAGTCTCGACCCTCTGGCCGGTTTCATCTTCGACAGCTCTCATCGCGCTACAATCGCCGAGATAGCCCGCCTGCCGCACGGCACGTATCACGCCGAGATCCGCTCCGATGGCTATGAGGAGCCGGTCACGCTGAAGGCGGCGATGACCATCCTGGATGATGGCATCGAAGTGGATTACGCAGGCACATCCGGCCTCGCCTCGCGCGGCATCAACGTGCCGCCCGCCTATTGCCGCGCCTATTCCTGCTTCGGCATCAAGTGCGTGGTCGCGCCGGAGATTCCCAACAACTGGGCGAGCCTCGCACCGTTCCGCATGAAAATTCCCGAGGGCTGCATCCTCAATGCGCCGCATCCCTATCCCGTGTCAGTGCGCCACGTGATCGGCCACCTGTTGCCGGACCTGATGATGGGCTGCCTGCATCAGGCGGTACCCGAACGCGTCATGGCAGAAGGCGCATCTGCGCTGTGGAACATGCCGTTGCGCGGCGGCTCATCGGTGTCGGGTCAGGCGCGGGGCAATCGTCCGGTGATACCGGATTTCGAGATCATCACTTTCAACTCCGGCGGCACCGGCGGGCGTCCGACGCAGGATGGATTGAACGCCACGGCCTTTCCCTCAGGGGTGCGCACCATGCCCGTGGAGGCCACCGAGAACGTCGCGCCCGTGGTGTTCTGGGTGAAGGAGCTGCGTCCCGATTCCGGTGGCGCCGGCCGCACGCGCGGCGGCACCGGGCAGACCATGGAGGTTGCAGCAAAGAGCGATCTGGAATTCGCGGTCAACGCCACGTTCGATCGCGTCGCCAACGCTCCGAAAGGCCGCGAAGGCGGCATGGACGGCGCCGCCGGCGTGGTCGCGCTGAAGTCCGGAGCGAAGTTACGAACCAAGGGTTTCCAGGTGATCCCAGACGGTGACCGGCTGATCCTGAAGCTGCCGGGTGGCGCTGGCATGGGCGATCCAACCACGCGCGACCCCGCGCTGGTGGCGCGAGACGTGCGTGACGGACTTGTTTCAGCGGAAAACGCCCGCGAGCTTTACCATGTAGTTGTCGCGCCCGACGGCACCCTGGACGCGGCAGCTACTGCTGTCATCGCGAGCAGCGGAGCGACGAAGCAATCTCGGTCACAATGAGGGCAAATCCTCGATCGTCGCGTATCAGCCTTGCGCCGCGCCCTCCGGGAACACCAGCGGCACTGCGGCCTGCGGTGACAGCAGCCAAAACGTGAAGCTCTCCTCGATATAGAGGCGCACCGACCCGGAATCATGATCGAGATAGCCGATCGAGAAATCCTGCCCAACTGTCATCTCGAAATCCTCGCCGCGCATCGACAGCACGACCGCGCCCTCCAGCCCGGGCGCCCAGACGAGCGGCCCATCGATCAGCCGCCGCACGTGCTGCAGTACAGGATAACCATCGTCAGTCGCCTCAGTAAGCTCCGCGTAGCAGCGTTCGCTGAGAGCGATGGCAAACGGGCCACCAACCCCCGCATCGCGCAACCGGTTCAGCGCGTTCGTCACCAGCGACGGATAGTCGGTCGTCGTGCCGCTGATTTCCACCGATGCGTCGGCAATTTCGCATATGCCGCGGATTCCGGCGGCCGGATAGCCATGGAATACCGCCCGGTCCTCGGCGATCGCGATTTCGCGCGCAGCCGCAATGATCGGATCGGTGTCGAAGTCCTTTGCTCCACGATCGAGCGCACTCAGCTCTGCGCGCCGCAATTCGAACGGCACGCGCAGCTCCACGAGCGGCAGAACCTCGCGCAGCCGCGTCTCGACGCTGGTACGCGCGGGAGGGTCCGCCGTCTTACCGCGACCGATGCCTACCGCTGATGCCTGCCATCCCAATGGTCCCACGAAATCCACCAGCTTCCGTGCGGCCAGGGTCGTCTTCAGCGTTCGCTTCGCCTCGTTCTCGATCTCCTGCCATCCGGCTTCGGAGATCGGGGCCAGTTCGCGGAAAAGATGATTCATCGATCAGCCCTTGAGGCTGCCAATCGACAGACCGCCTGCACCGTCACTGGCACCCCCGCCCGTGCCCGCCTCGCGGATCGGGCCCTGACTGAATAGATAGGTGCGCATGTGCCCATCGAACTCCGCGTCATTCCGCCGCAGCCATTCCAGCAGCATCGACGCATGCTCCTTCTCCTCGTTGCGGTTATGCGCGAGAACCGCCTGCAGCTCGGCATTTGCACTTGCCTTGATCCGCTGATCGTACCAATCGATCGCTTCCAGCTCTTCCATGATGGTGGATATCGCGCGGTGCCGGTCCAGAATGTCCTGCCCAAGCACATTACGATCCTCGTGCAACGTCTCGCCCGCCATCGCCAAACCTCGCTGCCGTTCTTTGCCCCAAGATACCGTTGCGGTCCTTCGCTCAAAAGGTGCGGCACGCGAACGTGACGCGTCGCAAGAGAAGGTCAGTTATGCTGTCCTATGAGCCCCTCCGACATCGCGATGGCTCTTCTGCTTGTCGCCTCGCTGGCGCCGGTGTTGATTGAAACCTGAACGGAGGAAGCACGCGCCATGAAGATCACCCGCATCGATGCATTCCAGGTGCGCTGGACTGCCGATGAGAAGTCCACGCAACACAGCGCCTTCGTGCGCATCCATACCGATGACGGCATCGACGGCATCGGCGAGGCGTCACCGATGCAGGGCGGCCTCGCCTCACTCGGCATAATTCGCCACGACCTGGCACCCGCGCTGATCGGCAAGGACCCGCTGGACCACGCCGTGCTGCTCGACACGCTGCTCCACACCTGCGTCAAGCTGGGGCCAGAGGGCGCGTTGACCGGCGCGCTGGCCGCGCTCGACATCGCAATGTGGGACATCAAGGGCAAGTTGACCGGCCTGCCGATCTACAAGCTGCTCGGCGGAGCCTGGCGCATGGCACTGCCATTCTATGCCTCTATCGGTGGCAACGGCGATCGCAGCCTTGATGCAGTACTGCGCGTCGTGGAGGCGCGGCTGAAGGACAAGCCAGCGGCGATCAAGATCCGCTTCGACAATCCTCGCACGCTGCTGGATCGCGACATTCCCGGCGACATCGCCAAGGCACGTGCGGTGCGCAAGCTGGTCGGCGATGACTTCCCCCTCGCATTCGATGCCAACAACGGCTTCACCACTGGGGGCGCCATTCGTGTCGGTCGCGCCTTGGAGGAGTTCGGCTATTGGTGGTTCGAGGAGCCGGTGCAGCACTATCACGTCAAGGCGATGGGCGAGGTCGCGCGTGCGCTGGACATCACCGTGTCAGCCGGCGAGCAGACCTACACCCTCGCAGCGCTCGCGGATCTGATCGATGCCGGCGTTCGCATGGTGCAGCCGGACATCGTGAAGATGGGCGGCATCACCGGCTTGGTGCGCTGCGCGGCACTCGCGCACGCGCATGGCGTGGAACTGGTCTCACACCAGACGCAGCCGATGATCGGCCATATGGCCAACATGCATGTCGTCGCGGCACAGTTGCAGGCGAGCAAGCCGATCGAATGGAATGACCCCTCCACGCGCACGCACGCCGTATTCGAGAACCCGCCGAAGCCTGTCGACGGTCTGTTCCACTTGCCTGACGGGCCGGGATTGGGGCTGCGCATCAACGAGCCGGAATTGGCCAAGCGCACTGTGACATCGTAGCGCCCTGTCATTGCGAGGAGCGCAGCGACGCTGCAATCCGTACAAACTCAGGAACGCGCACTGTAGACTCGCCCACTGCCATCGAGAGCCTGTGATCGTCGCTCAGGTATCGACGCCGTAATCTCTCCGCGCCACCTCGCGAGACACATATCCAAGCCGCACGTCGCGCCGCACCGCCTCAGGATCACGCTCCTTCGCCGGGCCCATGCCGCCACCACCTGGCATCTCCACCACCAGCCGATCGCCCGGCGGCACCACCGCCAGACCCTTGGGCTTCAGCTCGGTCCCCGACTTCAGCGATAGCCGCCCCACCTGCCCCGCGCCGCCGCCATGTCGTCCGCGTGCCGGATACTTCACCCGTTCGAACCGCGCGAAGATGCCGAACGCGGCATCCTCGCGTGATCCGATCTCCATCACCTGACCCAGCCCGCCGCGCTGACGCCCAACGCCACCGGAATCCTGTCGCAGTTCCTTGCGCCATATCACCAATGGCGTAATGGCCTCGGTCGCCTCCACCGGAACGTTGCGCACACCGGATGGGAACGGCGTCGCCGACAACCCGTCCTGTTTCGGCCGCGCACCCGCGCCACCCGAGTGAAAGCTGTTCACCATGAATGGCGTGCCCGTGGCGCGGCCGATTCCGGTCAGCCCATGACCGGCGATCAGATTAAGTGTCCACAGGTTCGACGTCCCCTCCGCCGGCACGCGTCCCGGCAGCGCCTGGTCGAGACAGCCATACACCACGTCGGGCAACATGTGCCCCATCACCGAGCGTGCATATACGGCAGCAGGATGGACCGCGCTGAGGATCGTTCCCTCCGGCGCGGTGACGCGCACCGCATCCAACGTCCCCGTGTTGTTCGGTATATGTGGCGCCACCACGCAGTTCACACCGAACGTTGTATATGCCTCTGTATAGCATAATGGGCAGTTGATCGCGTAGGAGGACATGCCCGACGTACCAGTATAATCCACGTCAATCGAGTCTCGGCCGATGGTCAGCTTGCCCACCAGATCAATCGGCGCCTCGTAGCCATCGATGCGCATCGACGCGCTCCAGGTGCCCTGCGGCAATCTGCCGATCGCCTCCGCCATGCCTTGCCGGCTGCGGCTGATGATCGCCTCACCAAGCATATCCAGATCGCGCAGGGTAAACTCGCGCATCATCGCGACGAGCCGGCGGCTGCCTATATCGTTGCACGCAATCAACGCATAGACATCGCCGATCACCTGCACCGGCTCGCGTACATTGGAACGGATCATCGCCAGCAGGTCCTCATTCATCTCGCCCGCGCGCGCGAGGCGCAGCAGCGGGATGAACAGACCCTCGTGGTAGATCTGCCGGCCCTCCGGCGTCTGCCCGACGCCGCCCATGTCAACCAAATGCGTTGTACAGGCGAACAATGCCACGATGCGTCCGTCCATGAAGGTCGGCGACACGACCACCAGATCGTAGAGATGGCCGGTGCCCTTCCACGGATCGTTGGTGATGTAGACATCGCCATCCTTCATCTGTCCAACCGGAAACGCCTCCAGAAAATGCCCTACCGAACGCGCCATGGTATTGATGTGGCCTGGCGTGCCGGTGACCGCCTGCGCCAGCATCCTCCCTGCCAGATCGAACACCCCGGCGGAAATGTCGCCGGCCTCGCGCGCTGACGTGCTGAATGCCGTGCGAACCAGCGTCTGCGCCTGCTCCTCCACCACGGAAAGCAGTCGGTTCCACATGATCTGCAGCTCGATCTCCGAGATGTTCCTGCGACTCACGCCTCGATCTCCTCGATCACCACGTCATGTGCAGCGCCAATGTGCACCACATAACCGCTCGGTACAATGGTTGACGTGCCATCCTCGACGATGACAGCAGGTCCACTGACGCGGGCACCCATAGGCAACGCCCCACGCGCGAACAGCAAGGCATCGACTGCTTCCCCGCTGATCGGCTCGACGATTCGGCACTGTCCGGTCGGGGCTGCCGCACGCGCATCCGCCGGCGTCTTCAACCGCTCCGGCAGGTCATGCGGCTCCGCGAGCGCCAGCGTCCAGGTCACGGCTTCGATCTCCAGTCGCGGAATCACCCGACCATAGACGCGGGCATACGTCGCGTCGAACGCTGCACGCAGTGCGGCAGGATCCAGCGCGCCGTCGGGCAGCAGCACCGCAACCTCGTGACCCTGCCCGCGATAGCGCATAAATCCCGTGCGCGTTTCGATCAATGCACCTCGTGGGACGCCGAGCCGCACCACTGCTTCGGCTTCGGCGCGCATATCGGCGAACAGCGCATCGATCGTGCTCTGCTCCAGGGCGTCGAGCCGCACCAGCAGTGTGCGCACGACTTCATAGGCGATCGGCGCACCGAGGAAGCCGAGTGCTGAGCCCACGCCGGCATCCGGCGGCACTACGACACGGCGAATGCCGAGCTTCTGGGCCAGCCGCACGGCGTGCAACGGTGCCGCGCCGCCGAAAGCGATCAGCGTGCGACCCGAGGTCTCCTTGCCATTCTCCACCGCATGCACACGTGCCGCGCTCGCCATCGTCTCGTCGACGATTTCGGCGATACCGCGCGCCGCTTCCAGCACTGGCATCGTCAGCGGGGCGGCGATTGTCTCAGTCACCGCCTGGAGTGCACGCGTGAGATCCAACGCAATCTTCCCACCGGCAAAGCGCGTCAGATCGATGCGGCCCAGCAGCACGTCGGCATCCGTCACCGTCGGCTGGTTGCCGCCGCGCGCATAGCATGCCGGACCTGGATCAGCGCCCGCACTGTCAGGCCCGACGACAATACGCCGGAGCGAGTCCACACGCGCGATCGAACCACCACCAGCGCCGATCTCCACCATGTCGATCACCGGAATACGCACCGGAAAACCACTACCCTTGGCGAATCGGTAGGCCCGCGCGACTTCGAAGTGCCGCGACTGCTGCGGTGTATAATCGTCGATCAGCGTGATCTTTGCGGTCGTCCCGCCCATGTCGAAGGAAATCGCCCGATCGTAACCCCCGCGAGCCGCAACGTGTCGCGCTAGAATGGCGCCGCCCGCCGGCCCACTCTCCACCAGCCGCACCGGGAAACGGCGCGCGGTCTCCACCGTGCAGATGCCGCCCGAGGACATCATCAGCAACAACGGACAGGCTGCACCGATGCGGCGCAATCCATCCTGCATCCGCGCAAGATAGCGATCCATCATCGGCAGCACATAGGCGTTCGCAACCACCGTCGAGGTCCGCTCGTATTCGCGAATCTCACGGCATACCTCCGAGGAAATGCTGATCGCCAGATGCGGCAGCACGCCCGACATCACCTCGCGCGCACGCTCCTCATGCGCGGGGTTTATGTACGAATGGAGGAAGCTGATCGCCAACGCCTCGATTTCGTGTTGCTTGATCGCCGCCGCCAGACGCTCCAGCACATTCTCATCTAGCGCGAGCAGCACAGATCCGTCGGCGGCAAGGCGTTCCGGCACCTCCAACCGCAGATCTCGCGAAACCAGCGGCTCGGGTCGTTCCATATACAGGTCGTACTGCTCAAACCGGTGCTCGTATGCAATCTCCAGCGAGTCGCGAAAGCCATCAGTGGTAATCAGTGCAGTTCGCGCACCTTTACGCTCGATCAAAGCGTTGGTGGCGAGGGTCGTGCCGTGAATCACCAGATCAAGCGATGATGCGCCGATGCCCGCCTCGCGCAGGATCGTCTGTGTTCCCTCGATCACCGCTTCCTCCGGCGAGCCGTGCGTGGTCAGCAGCTTCGCGGAAAGCGTGCGAGAGGGCAGTTCCAGCACGAGATCAGTGAAAGTGCCGCCGATATCGACGGCAAGCCGGCTGCGCGCACCATGTCGTTGGGTCATCGCGTTGCGCCATCGGCTTCTCTCTGCGCCGCGGTGAGGAATCGCTGCTCCACCTCCAGCACCGTACTGAATCCCATCAGCTCGAAGGACACCAACTCGCGGAAGCATCGCGTCTTCGTGACCATGTGCCCTCCTCTGTATGATCGACGCGATCGTAAGGCGCCCATCGGCCGACGCCTATAGGCGCCCATGTCTGCCGAGCTGCGCACCGTCGAGCAAGAAGAGTTAACCCTGAAGGGCAAGCGGCGCAAAGGAGAGCGAGCGATGATCGCCCCTGCTCCTTCTGGGCAGCCACCTTACTGTAAGCGGCGTCGCCATCCACCTGGCGCGTCGCGACGACGCCTACAAGCCACGCATCGGCAGGTGGCTGCCGGGCGTCTCGGTGCTCCGGTGCGATTCCGACATCATCGTCTGCCTCGGCTCCCCGGCGACTACTTCGGCACACTCTGGCACTTGTCCGACCTCCCGCCCAACGGGCATGGTCGGCCGGCATACGGAGTCCAACTACCGCTGGCTATGCGACGCCGGTAAGGCCTTGCGCGATCCCAGACGCCAGGAGCGCATGCGCCTGTGCCGTTGGATGCAGCCCATCGAAGAACAGATATTGACTCTGCGCAGCGCCAGTCGCCGCAAGTGTTCCGCTACTGGAACTGGTGAGGCTGCCGCTCCACAGCGGATCGGTCACGTTCGTGAAGCCATAGGCGCCAGGATTGGCAATCACCCCGTCGAGCACCGCGAAAGTGTTCACCAGATCGATCTTCAGCGCACCGGACGCCTCCAAGGGCTGCAGTGCCGTCGCAAGTTCGCTGTCATACAGCGAAGCGAGTGTCGTCGCCGACTGCGCAACTGCCGGCCCGCGCGCTGTCTCGTACGGAGTCTTGCCCAGATCGGGCACGTTCAGCACAAGCAGGTTCTGCGCGCCGTGCGCCGCCAACCCGCCGATCACTGACACCTCGTTCTGCACTGCTGCACC
>Ga0210390_10003724_pt1 | contig 13027 bp, 13 predicted proteins | sample IncBWH11OmetaG_FD_161050 | JGI IMG/M metagenome (GOLD analysis project Ga0210390, IMG submission 161050) | Forest soil microbial communities from Barre Woods Harvard Forest LTER site, Petersham, Massachusetts, United States - Inc-BW-H-11-O ...
TGCGCTCGACCGGCTGGCCGGCATCGCGGACGCCGTCCTGCTGCACGATCGCGACATTCATATCCGGACCGACGACTCAGTCGTACGGACGTTCCGCGGCCGGGAATCAGTGCTGAGGCGGTCGCGTGGATACGTGCCTGAGCCCATCCGGCTGGGGCGATCGGTGGCGCAGCCGATCTTGGCCTGCGGGGCCGAGCTTAAGAACACGTTCTGCCTGGCCAAGGGTGAGTACGCGTTCGTCTCGCACCACATCGGCGATCTGGAGAATGCCGAGACCCTGCGGTCCTTCACCGACGGCATCGCGCACTTCCGGCGGATCTTCGACATCGAGCCGCGACTGGTCGCACATGACCTGCATCCCGACTACTTGTCCACGAAGTACGCGGTCGATCTGGCTGATGGCGATCTGGCTGATGGCGAGCTGACCGACGTCGAGCTCGTCGGGGTGCAGCACCATCATGCGCACATCGCCTCCTGCCTGGCCGACAACGAGGCCGACGGCCCCGTGATCGGCGTGGCCTTCGACGGGACCGGATACGGCGTCGACGGCACGATCTGGGGCGGCGAGTTCTTGGTCGCGGATTTGATCAGCTTCGAGCGAGCGGGCTTTCTCGAGCCGGTGCCAATGCCGGGAGGGGCCGCCGCGATCCGACAGCCGTGGCGGATGGCGGCCGCACACCTCGCCGTCAGCTACCCCGGCGGTCCTCCGGCCGGGCTCGCCGTCGAGGACCGCAACCAGCAGTACTGGGCTGCGGTCACGGCCATGGCCGCGCGCGGCATCAACGCGCCAATGACGTCGAGCGCCGGGCGGCTATTCGATGCCGTCGCCGCCCTGGTGGGCGTCCGGGACGTGATCAACTACGAGGGCCAGGCCGCTATCGAGCTTGAGCAGATCGCCGACGTGCACGAACGAGGCAGCTACCCAGTGACGGTTACTGGAGGCACCGAGCTGCGGGTGGCGGGGTCGGATCTGGTCCGGGCCGCAGCCGAGGACCTTATCGCAGGCGTGCCACCGGCCACGATCGCCGCGCGCTTCCACAACGGCGTCGCCGTCGCGATCCTGACCGTGTGCGTGCGGCTGCGCGAGCGGACCGGGCTTGCCGTGGTGGCCCTGTCGGGCGGAGTGTTCCAGAACCTGCTCCTCACGAGCCAGGTCGTCGCCAGGCTGACGGACGAAGGCTTCCGCGTTCTTGTGCACAGCCGCGTGCCATGCAACGACGGCGGCATCAGCCTCGGCCAGGCGGCGGTGGCCGGCGCCCGCGGCCGGAGGCCGGGAGCTTCACATCCATGACTGGAATCTCGGCGCGGGGCTACTCGTGCGGAAGCGGGATACGGCGCCGGAGCCAGTCGTACCAGCCATCCACGCCGTCGCCGGTTGTCGCCGACAGCTGCAGCAGCAGCGCGTCGGGCGACGCCCGGCGCAGATCGGCCATGTACTGATTCAGGTCGAAGTCGACGTACGGCAACAGGTCGGTCTTGTTCAGCAGGACCAGGTCGGCTCGGCGGAACATGTGCGGGTACTTGAGTGGCTTGTCCGCGCCCTCGGTCACCGAAGCGAGCACGACCTTAGCGGCCTCGCCGAGGTGGAATAGCGCCGGGCACACGAGGTTGCCGACGTTCTCGATGATGACGATCGAGCCGGTCGGGGGATCAAGACTGCGCAGGCCCCGTGCCACCATCTCGGCGTCCAGGTGGCAGCCGACGCCAGTGTTGATCTGCACGACAGGGCTGCCTGCTGCCTGGATCCGCCTGGCATCGAGCGCGGTCTCCTGGTCGCCCTCAATGACGGAGATCGAGACCTTGCCGGCCAGCTCCCTGCTGGTGCGCTCGAGGAGTGTCGTCTTGCCTGAGCCGGGCGAGCTCATCAGGTTGACCGCCAGGATGCCGCGGTCCTGCAGCCACTGTCTGTTGGCGTCGGCCAGCTGGTCGTTCTTGGCCAGCACCTTCTGCTGCAGTTCGACCGTGCGGGTCGTGTCTGGCGTCCCGCCGCCGTGGACGTGCCCGTGTTCCGCGTCGCCGATGTGCTCGTCGGCGTGCCGATGCGTGTGATGATCGTCCAGGTCGGGCTGGCCTGGCACCAGCAGTGTGACGACAGCTCCTGCTGAGCAGCCACATGTTCCGCACATGCCTACGCCACCTGCACTGACGTGATCTTGAGTTCCTGCCCGGTCAGTACAGTCACTTCGGCGCTGCCGCACGGGCACATGGCGAGCGGGCCGTCAGGCTCGAAGTCACCGCCGCAGACCCGGCAGCGGCATACCGCCGGTGGCTGGGCAATCTCCAGCATGGCCCCTTCGAGGTCGGTGCCCTCAGTGACCAGGTCGAAGCAGAACCGGACCGAGTCAGCGACCACGCCGGACAGGGCGCCGATCTCCAGGCGGACGCACGTCACCCGCTGGCCTGGCAGCCGCTCGGTCACTGCATCGACAAGGCTTTCGGTGATGGCAAGCTCGTGCACTATCTCGTCCTATCCCCGGCGCCGTGTGCGATATGCACGGTCAGCAGATCCGCGGCAGCGGATCACCGACCAGCACGTCGACGATCCTGGTACCTCCGAAGGCCGTCTTGAGCTGGACAATGCCAGTTGGCTCGGCGGTGACCCTGCCGATGATGGCGGCCTCTTGGCCTTGCGGGTGCGCGCGCAGCGCGGCGAGGGCGCTGTCCGCGTCGTCCGGGCTGACGACCGCGACGAGCCTGCCTTCGCAGGCGACGTACATCGGGTCGATGCCCAGCAGTTCTGAGGCGCCGCGGACCGCGGGCCGGACGGGGATGTGGTCCTCGGTCACCAGTACGCCTACGCCGGCCGCGCGGGCGACCTCGTTGAGGATTGTGGCGACGCCGCCGCGCGTCGCGTCGCGCAGGGCTCGCACTCCTGGCGCGGCCGCGAGCAGGTCAGCGACCAGCCCGTGCAGCGGCGCGGTGTCCGAGCAGACGTCTGCCTCGATGTCGAGCTCGCCGCGGGCCAGCATGATCGTCACGCCGTGATCGCCGATCGGGCCGGAGACGAGGATGACGTCACCCGGCCTGGCGCGCGCGACGCCCAGGCTGACGCCACGCTCGATGACCCCGACACCCGCGGTGTTGATGTAGCAGCCGTCGGCCTTGCCGCGCTCCACCACCTTGGTGTCGCCGGTCACGATCTGGACGCCGGCCCGCTGTGCGGCGGCCTGCATGGAGGCGGCGATCCTGGTCAGGTCCGCGACAGGGAAGCCTTCCTCCAGGATGAAGCCGGCCGACAGGTATAGCGGCACTGCTCCGGCCATCGACAGGTCGTTCACCGTCCCGTTGACCGCCAGGTCGCCGATGTCCCCGCCGGGAAAGAACAGTGGTGAGACAACGTAGGAGTCGGTGGTCAGCGCGACGCTGGCGCCGTTGACGTGCAGGCGCGCGGCGTCCTCGAGCGGCTCGAGCAGCGGGTTGCGGAAGGTGTCGAGGAAGACAGCCTCGATCAGCGTCTGCGTCGCCTTGCCGCCGGCTCCGTGCGACATCGTGATGCGGTCTTCCTTGACCCGCGGCCTGGCCCGGCGGGCGCGGTCAATGCGCTCTAGCACGAGTTCTTCCCGGACTGTGCCAGGCAGCGGCTGCGGCGAGCCGTGATGATCGAACCTGGTGGCCTCGCTGCGCGTCTGCAGGTCATGTTCGCGCAGTGCGTCCTCCACCCAGCTCGCGCTCGGCAGCGCGTCGGCCGGGGCGCCGGCCTCAACTGGGCCAGGTCCGGCCGCCAGGCCGGATGAGTCCACGTGACCAGCGGTCATGACCCGGTCGCCTCCTTAACCCGCTGCCGCGTCAGGCGCCCGTAGTTGTAGTACGCAGCGCAGGCACCCTCGGGTGACACCATGCAGGTGCCGATCGGGGTCTCCGGCGTGCACGCGGTTCCGAACACCTTGCACTCCCAGGGCTTGAGCACGCCTTTGAGCACCTCGCCGCACTGGCAGGCCTTCGGGTCGGCGACCCGGACGCCGGGAACCGAGAAGAGCCGCTCGGCATCGAAGCTGGCGAACTCCTCGCGAACCTTCAATGCGGAGTGCGAGATGAAGCCGAGGCCGCGCCACTCGAAATAGGGTCGCAGCTCCATGGTTTGCCCGATGGCGCGAAGCGCCACCACGTTGCCATCCCAGGGCACGACCCGCGCGTACTGGTTCTCCACCGTCGACTGCCCCACCGACAGCTGCAGCATCAGCATGTAGATCGACTGGAGGATGTCGAGCGGCTCAAATCCGGCCACGACGACCGGCTTGCCGTAGTCGCGCGCGATGAACTCATACGGCCGGCAGCCGATCACCGTCGAGACGTGGCCGGGGCCGATGAAGCCGTCAAGGCGCAGGTCAGGTGAGTCAAGGATGGCCTTGATCGCCGGGATGATCGTGACGTGGTTGCAGAAGATCGAGAAGTTCTGCAAGCCTTCGGCCGCGGCCCGCAGCATCGTCATTGCTGTCGACGGCGCCGTCGTCTCAAAGCCGATCGCCATGAACACGACGCGCTTATCCGGGTTCTGCCGGGCAATCTTCAGCGAGTCCAGCGGCGAGTAGACCATCCGGATGTCAGTGCCGCGCGCCTTGGCGTCGAAGAACGATCCGTTGCTGCCAGGCACTCGCATCATGTCGCCGAACGACGTCATGATCACGTCCGACTCGCTGGCGAGGGCCATCGCATCGTCGACGCGGCCCATCGGAATCACGCACACCGGGCAGCCCGGGCCGTGGACCAGGGTGACCTGCTCAGGCAGGTAGTCCTCCAGTCCGTGCTTGTAGATGGTGTGGGTGTGGCCACCGCACACTTCCATCAGCTTGTACTGCCGGCCGGGCTCGCACAGAGCCGCGATCTTGGCCGCGAGCGCGTGCGCCTTGTCGGCGTCGCGGAATTCATCGACGAACTTCATCGCAACGCCTCCTACTCGATCCGTGATTCGGCGAGGGCGGCGAGCTCCTCCTCGTACGCCTGGCCGATCCCCTCGAGGAACTCGAGCGCCGCGGCAGCCTCCGCCTCGTCGATCTTGGAGAGCGCGAAACCGACGTGGATCAGCACCCAGTCACCCGCCTCGACCCTCTCGTCCGCGAGCAGGCCGATGTTGATGACCCGTTTCACGCCGCTGACATCGACCCTGGCCAGATCGGGCTGGTCAGGAAGAAACTCGATCACCTCACCCGGAATCCCAAGGCACATGGGCTCACTCCTTTGTGACTAGTCGATGGTCTTCGCCTGACTGCGCCGCGCTGGACACTAGGTCGAGGACGACCTTGACTGCCTCGTCGACAGCGGCGGCCACCGGCTCGCTAAGCCCGGTGCCGTAGTCCACGCTGGCCGGCTCGCAGCCGACCACCAGGACATGCCTGGTCTCAGCCCCCAGCATGGCAAGCATTCCGAAGACAACATCAGGCTGCATCCCGTGCGCGTTGAACATCGGGTTGCCGGCAAGTGCGGCCGCGGCCCCCTCGTCCGCAGCCACTGACGCCGGATTGGCCAGATCTGGTTCGATCACGTAGATCGTTCCGGGCGCACCGCCGCGCGGCGTCGCGTCGATCAGAATGGCGGAGTCATAGCCGCTCGCCAGGTCGTAGGCGAGGTGCATGCCCCGAATGCCGTAGTCGACGACCTCGGCCCAGTCGGGCAGGTCGGCCACGGCGAGCCGGCTGGCCACCTCGACGCCGAAGCCGTCGTCGCCGAGGAAGATGTTGCCGACGCCGGCGATCAGCAGCCGGCCGCTCACAGCGGCACCTGATCAGAATCGCTGGCGCCGACGGCTGACTGGCAGAGCTCCCAGAGCACGTTGTACATCGTGGTCTGGGCTTCCTGGATGCGATGCACCGAGGTCGAGGGAGCGATGAACAGGTAGTCAATGCTGTCTAGCTCGGCCATCTTTCCGCCGGTGTAGCCGGCGATGCCGATGGTGAGCATGCCGCGCCTGCTTGCCTCGTCGAATGCGCGCAGCAGGTTGTCGGAGTTGCCGCTGGTGGACAGTCCGACGGCGATGTCAGCTTTGGTGCCGAACGCGGCGATCTGGCGGGCGAAGACCACGTCGACGCCGATGTCATTGCTCAGCGCCGTCAGCACTGAGGCGTCGCTGGCCAGGCTGACGGCCGGGAGCGGTCTGGCGTTGCCGCCCGGATACAGGAACAGAGTCGCTAGCTGCTGAGCGTCGGTCGCGCTGCCCCCGTTGCCGAAGGCCAGCAGCCGGCCCCCGGCTGCGAACCGGGCTGCGATCTGGCGTGCACACGCCATCAGCCGGGCACCGTCAGCGTCCCGGACCTGGCGGCGTAGCCGGAGTATCTCCTCGGCCTTGGCCACGGTCGACTGCCGTACCTGTTCCAGCACAGCGGATACGTCTGTAGTACCCGAGTAGAGGAACGGGTACAGCGACTCGATCGAGCCGTCCGGCTCGCGGTCACTTGCCGGCGTCAGTGCCCTGCCGCTAGTGGGCAGCCGTGCCATTACGGCACCACCGCTAGCGCTTCTCCGGCATGTACCAAGATGGTGTCGCCGACCGCAGCCGTGACCAGCGCGACACTGACTTCCTCCCGGCCCTGCCCGGTCTCGACCTCAGCTAGGCCGTCAGCCAGCAGCCGGATCACAGTCACCTGCACGGCTGAGTCCGAGCAGGTGATGCACACATCGTCATGACAGTCGGGCTCGCTCACGCAATCACCCCCGGCGCTAGGACGCCTGGCTGCTCGAAGAACACGTGCACGAGCTCCCATAGCACGTGGTACATGGTGACCTGCATCTCTTTCACGATGCGCGGGTCGGCGGACCTGGTCATCAGGATGTGGTCCACGGCCGGGCACGCCGCGATGGCACCGCCGTCGCCCCCGACTAGGGCAATAGTAAGCAGGCCGAGCTCGCGCGCTGTCAGCATGCCGGCCAGGACGCTCGCGCAGTTGCCGTCCGCCGAGATGCCCAGGGCGACATCGGACGCTGCGGCCAGGTAACGCAGCTGATGCGAGAAGATCCCGGCCATGCCGCTGCGCGCCGCGATGCCAGTCACCGTCGCCACATCGGACGTGAGCGAGATGGCTGGCAGGGCCCGCTTGCCGACGATGACCGGGTGCACGAACTCAACGGCGACGTGCTGCGCGTCGGTGCTCGACCCGCCAGTCCCGAACACGACGAGCTTGCCGCCCTGATGGAAACGCAGGGCCATCTGGTGGCACGCTGCCGCGACGGCGGCTGCCTGGCCGGCGAGCTCGTGTAGCGGTTGCTCGCGGCGGTCGAACAGCCGGCTGGCGTGCTGGTCAGCGAGCGGCGCGGTCATACGGCCGACTCGGAGTCCGCCGCCCGCGACAGGTCAAGATCGACCGCCACCTCGACGGCGTCGGCGACCTTGAGCGTGCCAAGGAACGCTGAATACGGCTTGATGCCAAAATCGGTCTGCCGGATGGTCGTGGTGGCGTGGTAGACACCCGGCGCGGTCTGGCTGACCTGAAGTCGCTGCGGCCGGGTCTGGCCGCCCAGCGCGAGCGTGCCGGCGACAGCGCCGCCGTCAGCTGCGGGCTCGAAGTTCGTGGCCGTGAAGGTGGCCTCGGGATAGCGGTCAGCTGACAGCACCTTGCGCGCCGTGACGGCGATCTCGCGTTTGTCCCGGTCAGTCAGCGGCTTGATGCCACCCGTCCCTTCGCGCACGACGAGCGCGCCGAGATCAACTGTGACCTGCAGACTAGCCGGGGAGAGGTCGTCGGCAACGACAAGCTCGCCTGACCACCGGACCGCGTCGATCGTCAGGTCGTGACCAGCCTGCGCTACCAGTCCATCGCGGAAAGTCCGTAACGTGACCCGGCCTATGTCGGTGCCGAGGTGGTGGCGTCCGGCTTGAATCGCCATAGCTGAACCGTAGGACACATGTGGGGGGACGTCCAGCGATCCGGTCAGACAGGAGTGGCCATTCCAGGCTATTGCCTGACACAGGTGCGGACTACGGCAGCGGAACCTCGCCGAACACTTCCTGGATGCGCCGCAGATCACGCATCCGGGGCTCGGTCGCGCCGCCGACCCAGCGGCTCACCGTCTTGACAGAAACGCCGAGCTGGCGGGCCGCCGCTTCTTGTGTCAGCCCTTCCCGGCGAAGGGCGCTGGACATCCATTCTGCGAACGTCCCCGGTTGCCCGCCCTTTCCGGTACCCCCATCGACCGGGCCGCCATCAACGGAGCCCGGGCCTGGCACCGTAGCGGGGGCGGGGGAACCGGTCACTGCATACAGCGGCGCGCCCGCGTACATCGAGGCGGCCTGGTGCGCGGTCCTGGCTGGCTGACCAGAACCGGCAGGCTTACCAGTGGTGGCCGGCTGTGCGTACGTGACGGGCGGACCGGGGACGATGGGTGACTGAATAGCCGTGTCGGAGTGCAGGACGTCGACCTCGACATGCTCAGGGAAGATCCGAAACGCGACCTGGATCGAGCCTGTCGGGCCAGCTGCGTCCAGCAGCGCCCGGAATACCGTCTCGCCGACCTCGCGTGTGCCTTCCTCGGTGAGCGGCGACTCTGCTAGGCAACGTCGCACGAAATCCCTGATGTCCGGGATCGAGGACGGTCTGGCTGGGAAGACCTGGGAAACCACAACGACAGGGATGACCTCGATAGGGGTCGCCGCGGGTCCGTAGCTAGGCTGCGCCACCGCTCTGTCTCCCTCTGGCCGTCGCCCCACGGTGCAGCACAGCGGGGTTGCAAGCCAATCTACGTGATCACGAGCGGGAACGGGAGCCCGGACGCAGTGTCTAGTGTCCGTCACTGCCCATCGACATGCCATTTCGGCCAATCTGGACCCGCCACTTGTGGCTGCGAAGGTTGTGCGGCATATGAACAAGTTTGGTCACAGGCAAGCCACGCTGACAGACATTTCTGTCCGGTGAAGTGACTGTTCCGTCTTGTCGGCCGATCACCGCGGGTTTAGCATGGCGACCGTCCGCGCATCACCGAAGGCGAGGTGCGTCGTGATCCAATTCGCCCGCGCAGCACTCCTGCGCCAGTCGCTTTTACCCATCACCGCGCGGTGCGCTGCGCCTGCAGGAGACCACCCCCGCGTTGACCGAGCCAGGTCCGCTACGGTAAACACCAACACGATTACTGTAAGCGATCTGCCAGTTACCGTACGCGACGCTGAACTAGCCCGGAATCCAGCCGCCCCAGTATCGAGGAGGTGGCCTCGCGATGGCCACTGCCGCACCATCTGACCCAGCACAGGCCAGCCCAGCCCAGGCCAGCACCGTGCAGACAAACACCGATGAGCCCGTCGTGCACATCCTCTGGATGAACGGCGGGCTCGGCTGCGACGGGGACTCCGTCGCCCTCACCGCCGCGACACAGCCAAGCATCGAGGAGATCGCGCTCGGCGCGCTGCCCGGACTACCCAAGGTCGCGGTGCACTGGCCCCTGATCGACTTCGAATGCGGCCCGGAGACTGGCGCCGACAACTTCATCGAGTGGTGGCACAAAGCCGACCGCGGCGAGCTCGAGCCGTTCGTGCTGGTGGTGGAAGGCTCGATCCCGAATGAGGCGATCAAGTCCGAAGGCTACTGGTGCGGCTTCGGTAACAACCCGGCGACTGGGCAGCCGATGACCACCAGTGAGTGGCTGGACCGGCTGGCGCCGAAGGCGACCGCGATTCTGGCGGCCGGCACCTGCGCCACCTACGGCGGTATCCACGCGATGGCGGGCAACCCGACCGGCGCGATGGGGGTACCTGACTACCTCGGCTGGGACTGGCGGTCGAAGGCAGGCCTGCCTATCGTCTGCGTCCCCGGCTGCCCGACGCACCCGGATAACTTGTCCGAGACCATCCTCTATCTGCTCTACCAGGTGGCAGGCGCGGCGCCGATGATCCCGCTCGACGAGGCGCTGCGGCCGACCTGGCTGTTCGGCGCCACCGTGCACGAGGGCTGCGACCGGGCCGGCTACTACGAGCAGGGTGATTTCGCCAGCGAGTACGGGTCGCCCAAGTGCCTGGTCAAGCTCGGCTGCTGGGGTCCGGTCGTCAAGTGCAACGTGCCCAAGCGCGGCTGGATTAACGGTGTGGGCGGCTGCCCGAACGTCGGCGGCATCTGCATCGCCTGCACGATGCCCGGTTTCCCGGACAAGTTCATGCCGTTCATGGACGAGCCGCCGGGCGCCCGGGTGTCCACGACCGCAAGCACCCTGTACGGGACCGTGATCCGCGCGCTGCGCGGGTTCACCGCCAGGACGGCCGACGAAGAGCCGAAGTGGCGGCGCAAGAGCGACGAGCTACTGACCGGCTATAAGCAGACCTGGTAACCCACGAGGCGGCCGGCCGGCCGGGCAGCCTCAGGCTGCCTGCGCGGCGCGCCCCGCTAGCACGAAGGAACTGGATATGACTGCGGTTGAGGACAGCACTGGCCTCGTGGAGATGGCCTGGGACCCGATCACCAGAATCGTGGGTAGCCTGGGCATTTACACCAAGATCGACTTCAAGCAAAAGAAGGTGGTGGAGTGCCACAGCACTTCATCCATCTTCCGTGGCTACAGCATCTTCATGAAGGGCAAGGACCCGAGGGACGCGCACTTCATCACTAGCCGGATCTGCGGCATCTGCGGCGACAACCACGCGACCTGCTCGGTCTACAACCAGAACATGGCCTATGGTGTCCGCCCCCCGCACCTGGCCGAGTGGATCATCAATCTCGGCGAGGCCGCCGAGTACATGTTCGATCACAACATCTTCCAGGAGAACCTGGTCGGCGTCGACTTCTGCGCGCGGATGGTCGGCGAGACAAATCCCGGCGTCCTCGAGCTCGCCAACCGGACCGAGTGCCCGCACTACGCAGATCATGGCTACAAGTACATCGGCGACATCATGCGGTCGCTCAACCCGCTAGAAGGCGAGTTCTACCGCGAGGCGCTTCAGGTGTCGCGTTCCACCAGGGAAATGTTCTGCCTGATGGAAGGCCGTCACGTGCATCCGTCCACGCTCTACCCGGGCGGCGTCGGCACCACCCCGACGGTGCAGCTGTTCACCGACTACCTGACCCGGCTGATGCGCTACGTGGAGTTCATGAAGCGGGTTGTGCCGATGCACGACGACCTGTTCGACTTCTTCTACGAGGCGCTGCCTGGCTACGAGGAGGTCGGCCGCCGTCGCGCCGACATGGTCTGCTGGGGCAGCCTGAACGACCCGGAGCACTGCGACTTCCGCTACGACCACATGACCAACTGGGGCCGGAAGATGTTCGTCAGCCCGGGCGTCATCAGGGACGGCCAGCTGCTCACCAACGACCTGGTCGAGATCAACCTTGGCATCCGAATCCTGCTCGGCAGCTCCTACTACGAAGACTGGGAAGAGCAGGAGATGTTCGTGACTCGCGACCCGCTGGGTAACCCGGTGGACCGCAGGCACCCGTGGAACCAGCACACCATTCCCCGGCCGGCCAAGCGTGACTTCGACGACAAGTACAGCTGGGTTATGTCACCACGCTGGTTCGACGGCGAGAACTACCTGGCAGCGGACACTGGGGGTGGCCCGATCGCCCGGCTGTGGGCGACGGCACAGGGCGGGCTGGTCGACTTCGGCTATGTGAAGTCGACCGGGAACAGCGTCCTGATCAACCTGCCGCGCACTATCACCAAGCCCGAGGTCACGTTCGAGTGGAAGATCCCTACCGACAAGAACGGGGCGCCACTGTCGAACGCGATCGAGCGGGACCGGGCCCGCACGTACTTCCAGGCGTATGCCGCCGCGGCAGCGCTGTATTTCATGGAGCAGGCGCTCGCTGAGCTGCGGGCGGGGCACACCAAGACGTGGGAGCCGTTCGACGTGCCCGACGAGGCCAACAGCTGTGGTTTTACCGAGGCGGTTCGCGGTGTCCTGTCGCATCACATGGTGATCCGGAAGGGCAAGATCGCCAACTACCACCCGTATCCGCCCACGCCGTGGAATGCGAGCGTTCGCGACAGCTACGGCACGCCTGGTCCGTACGAGGACGCGGTGCAGAACACGCCGATCTTCGAGGAGAATCCGCCGGAGCAGTTCAAGGGCATCGACATCATGCGGGCGGTGCGCAGCTTCGACCCGTGCCTGCCGTGTGGCGTGCATATGTACCTCGGGAACGGCAAGACGCTACAGAAGGTGCACTCGCCGATGGCAGCGATCCTCTCCACCTGACCAATTCTTGGCGTGCCCCGTGCCCGCTGCTAACCATGGAGGCGAGGCGCATGACCGGCGTGCAGAAGGTAAGCGCACGGGTAGAGGAACTGCTCGAGTCGCTGAAGGCAGGCGGCTTTGGTCGTGCAGCACCCGCCGCCGAGGAGCTCGTCGGGCTGCTCGTCGGCCTGTACGGTGACGGGCTGGCCCAGATCGCGACGATCCTGGCAGAGTCCGGCCCGGGCGGTGCCGCCATGCTGGCCAGGCTCGCCGACGACCCGCTGGTGGAGAGCCTGCTTTTGCTGCACGGCCTTCATCCGCTCGACGTCGACGCTCGGATCCAGCGAGCGCTCGACCGGGTGCGCCCCTACCTCGGGTCGCACGCCGGCGGCGTGGAATACCTCGGCGTCGCCGCGGGCGTAGCCAGGCTCAAGCTTGAAGGCAGCTGTAGCGGGTGTCCGTCTTCGACGGTCACCGTGCAGCTCGCCATCGAGGGCGCCGTGCTAGATGCGGCTCCTGAGGTGACGAGCGTCGTGGTCGAGGGCATGACGCCAGCACCGCCCGCACCCGCGCTGCTGCAGATCGGCAGGCGTCCCGACGAGGTGCCGGCGGAGCTGGTGCAGGCAGCTGCGACGGGGCAGATTCAGGCGGGGAACGGGGTCGGCTGGGTGACGCTCCCCAACATCGGGCCGCCGAGTTCCAGGCCCGTCAGCGCCTCGGCCGACGGGCTGCCGGTGATCGTCTGCTCAGTGCGCGGCACGCTGTACGCCTACCGTGACGGGTGCGCTGGGTGCGGCTCGTCCCTGGCCGAGGGCGAGCTGGACCGTGAGGTGCTCACGTGTCCCGGCTGCGGCGCCCGCTACAACGTACGGCTCGCTGGCAAGAGCGTCGCCGACGCCGGATCGCCCGAGACAGGCGTCCATCTCGACCCGCTGCCGCTGCTGG
>Ga0210390_10003727_pt1 | contig 13023 bp, 6 predicted proteins | sample IncBWH11OmetaG_FD_161050 | JGI IMG/M metagenome (GOLD analysis project Ga0210390, IMG submission 161050) | Forest soil microbial communities from Barre Woods Harvard Forest LTER site, Petersham, Massachusetts, United States - Inc-BW-H-11-O ...
GCCGCAGGGTAATTCCCGGGATCAAGAACGCACCAAAACCTTGGCCAGCCGTACCGACAAAATCGTACTCAACTGGCGTAATGGTTCCGGCGCATTGGCGCAAGATCTCGCCAGATAGGTGGGTTCCCACCGCACGGTCAGCGTTCTTAATACGCAGGCGTTGCGAACGATTGGTGTTCCGCTCCGCCAGCCTCCGACTCATGGCAAGCTGAAGAGCGCCAGCGGGCTCGCGCAGGCAAGCCGTTTGCGGCGGCGTGACGATCGGCTCAAGCAGTTCCGCCAAAGCGCGAGCAGCCTGCGAATTGCGGGGCCGAAGTCGATCGATGGCGCCCACGATCGCATCGATCGACTGGGATCCCATAGCGGCGAGCAGTTCCCGAACCTCCGCCGCCACTGCGCGGAAGTAATCTTCCACCATTTCGGGTTTTCCCGTAAAACGCATCCGCAGCTTTTCGTCTTGAGTCGCAATTCCGACCGGACACGTGTTCAGGTGGCATTGGCGAGCCATAACACAGCCCAGGGCGAGCAAGGCTGCCGTACCGAAACCAAATTCGTCAGCCCCCAACAGCGCGCCCACGATGACATCCTGTCCAAACTTGAATCCGCCATCGACGCGCAAGCGAACCCGGCGACGTAAACCTGCGCGCACCAGCGCAGCGTGTGCATCACGCAGTCCAATTTCCCAGGGCATTCCGGTGTTCTTGATAGAAGTCAGAGGCGACGCGCCCGTGCCGCCGTCGTAGCCGCTGATCGTAATAACGTCCGCACCAGCCTTGGCGACGCCCGTGGCGACGATGCCTACCCCGGTGCTAGAGACCAGTTTGACTCCAATGCGTGCACGTGGATTCACTGCCCGCAGATCGTAGATCAGTTGCTCCAGGTCCTCGATGCTGTAGATGTCGTGATGCGGCGGCGGGGAGATCAGCATCGTGTTCGGCACCGAATGCCTCAGCCGCGCGATGTATGCCGTCACTTTGCCTGCGGGCAGTTGGCCACCTTCGCCGGGCTTTGCTCCCTGCGCGATTTTGATCTCCAACTCGTCGGCGTGGACGAGGTATTCGGTGGTTACACCAAATCGCGCCGAGGCCACCTGCTTAACGCGGTTGTTGGCCTCGGGTTGCTCATCGTACACTGCCGGATCTTCGCCACCTTCGCCTGTATTGCTGCGTGCGCCCAGCCGATTCATGGCGATTGCCAGGGTGCGATGGGTTTCAGGAGAGATCGCTCCCAGCGACATAGCCTGAGTGCTAAAACGGCTGAGTATGGAAGCGTCCGATTCGACTTCCCGCAAAGGCACTGGGACGCCGGGTGTGATCTCCAAAAGATCGCGGATGGCGACCGGCTCTCTTTTTCCGCCAATCTCGGTGAACGCCCGGTAATTCTCCTTGGTAGGCGATTTAATATAGTGGTGCATTCGCCGCACCAAATCCGGCGAGGTAGCATGGCGTTCTCCTTCGCGCCGGAAGCGGTATAGCCCGAGATCGCGCAGTTGGAAATTTTCGGTTCTAAACGCCGCGGCGTGACGTTCAATGCAATCTTCGAGGAGTTCGTCGAGGCCTTTGCCGCCGAGAGCACCACCCGCATCTTCAAAGAAGCTTGCCCGAAGGTCTTCGTCCAGACCGATAGTTTCAAAGAGCTGGCTGTTGCGGTAGCTAGCAATCGTCGAAATGCCCATGCGTGCTATTGCCTTGCGCAGGCCTTTTTCCACTGCGAGACGATATGCGGCCACGCCGTCCGGACGCAACCTCGCGGCCTGCTCCATGGCAGCATAGGGCAGAACTGCGCTGGCACCCGCCGCAATCAGCAACGCAATATGGTGTGTATCGACAACCTGCCCCGTTTCGATGATCAGCGGCACATTCCAGTCTCCCGCCTTTACCATCGACTTCCAAAACGCAGCTAAAGCGAGCAGTGCGGGCAAAGCTGCATTGTTCGCATTCACGCCACGATCACTTAGCAGGACCATGCGGGGGCGAGCATCTGCTGTATTTGCATATTCGAGACTCTGCAAAACTTGCTTTGCGCGTTCGATTCCATCGGCGATCGGAAAAGTGAAGTCGATATCTTTAACCGGCTCCAGTTTCGACTGTATCAATTGCAGTTGGCCGGAGTCCAGCAGCGGAGAGGAAAGCAGCAGAGTATCGCCAAGATGAACATCCAGCGACATCACATGCGCTTCCCGTAAGGGATCGATTGGCGGATTCGTTACCTGCGCGAAGCGCTGCTTGCAATGTTCCCACAGCGGACGCCGCATGCTCGACAAAAATGCTGAGGGTGCGTCGTCGCCCATGCTCCACACAGCTTCTTGGCCATTTTGAATGAGCGGCTGAAACAATAATCGAAATTGATCTTCGCTCCAGCCGAGCGCAGCTAAGACCTTCGTCGGCTCGGTTGTCGAAGCAATAGAAACCTCGTTAGACGGATTGATCCGCACCGCCGTAGTTTCGGAAACAAACGGCCGCCATTTGCCAAGTTCAGGAACACTTCCAGGACGGAGAAACTTGCCCTTCGCGGGATCGACCACCAGCATTTCCCCCGGACCTAATCGATGCCGTTCGATCACCTGCTTGTCGTGCAATTCGGCAATCCCCACCTCTGAACCGGCAACGAGCAAACCATCCGAGGTGAGCGTATAGCGGAGCGGACGCAAGCCGTGGCGGTCGAGCTTGGCGCCCACTGTGAAGCCGTCAGTAAAGATCAACGCAGCCGGACCATCCCACGGTTCTTGCTCGCGCGCGTGTGCTTCCAGAAAAGGCTGAAAGGCCGACTGGACACCGGAATCACCCTCCCGCGCTGGCGGAACCATGCACCACATCGCGGCCGCCGGAGTGTAGCCTTTTCGCAGAAAGACTTCCAGCCCATTGTCGAAGCTCGCGGAGTCGCTCACCTTCTGCTCAAGCAATCTCACTGTCGCGGGCAGCGCGAGCGTCGGGCGCAACGACGATTCTTTGGCTCGAAGCCATCGGCGGTTTGCACTGATCGTATTGATTTCGCCGTTATGGGCGACGAAGCGGAACGGTTGCGCCAGGGACCAACTGGGATTCGTGTTGGTCGAGTAACGTTGATGAAAGATCGCGAAAGGACTGGCAAAATCTGGATCCGCCAGATCGGAATAAAACGCCGGCAATTGCTCCGGAGTCAATAATCCCTTGTAGACGACGGTTCGCGAAGAAAGAGAACAGAAATAAGTTCCGTCCAGCGCTTGGGATTCCACTTCTTTGCGCAGTCCGAAGAGATCTGATTCCAGATCGACGGATTCGTCCACGGGAGCGAAAAAGCATTGCTGGATGACGGGAATCGTTTCCAGCGCACGTGGGCCAACAATCGAAGGATCAGTTGGCACGATACGCCATCCCAATAATTGGAGCCCACGACCGCGTGCGAGCTTGGAGATCAACTCGCGCGCGGCGCCTTCTTCCTCGCGAGGCAAGAAAACCATCCCTAATGCGTATAGAGATGGCAGCTCGATTCCGGCTTCGCGGGCGCACCTTCGTATGAATTTGTCGGGAATGGGTGTGAGCAAACCGGCGCCGTCGCCACTTCTGCCGTCCGCATCCAGGCCGCCGCGGTGGCCGAGCCGGCGCAGCGCCTCCAGCGCCCGGTCCACCACCTCGCGCGAACCTGGACTGCCAAGTTGCGCCACGAAGCCTACGCCGCAAGCATCGTGATCGACGGAAGCGAAACTGCGAGTCATGTTACATTGTGTACCCTCCCCAAGTTAGAAAAGTACAATCAAGAATTTCGATGGCGGCAATGGATTTTTCGGGGAGGGCCAGACGCTCTCGCATCACTCGCCGGAAAGGCTGTCCCTTTACCGACTCACTGGCTTCAACGTGGAACGCGGTCCTTGCGAGTGCCCGCTCCGCAACGCTTCGCCCAGAGCGGTCTCCACTTCTTTCAGGTGGTCGCCTGTCAATTTCTTCCGGTGAGCGGTGAGATAGAAAACATCGATCGCCATTTGCCCTTCGGTGTCAATCAGAGCAATTTCGGTGTTACACTCGTGACGAGAGAAACACGAGGCAATCGTATACAGAAGACCCGGCCGGTCCTGGGTCACCACCTGTACTAGCGTACTGTTTGAAGAGCACTTCTCGTCAAACTCAATCGAAGTCCTTATCTTTACCTTGGGCGTGTTTTTCCTCTCCTCTGCCTGCATGCGGCTTTTCAACATGCGCTCGAGATCCGCCTCTCCCGTCAAGACGTCGCTGACTCCGCGCTTGAAGCGCTCCCATTCCGAGAGGTTCAGTTCCAGGGTCCGGAAACGATCCGTAAAATAGAATGTGTCGACGACTGTTCCGGCCTGGTTCGAGAAAGCCGTAGCCTTCACAATATTCATGCCCCATGCCGCCAGGGCTCCCGCAACTTTGCCGAAAAGGAATGGGCTGTCGGTCGTAACCAGTGTTATTTCGAACCAGTGGCGGCCCCGCTTTAGATCAAGCTGGATGGGATGCCTCCCCAGGCTTTCCGACATTTCCAGATGATGCAACACTTCGTTCGCCGCATAAGTTCTCAAGTAGCGCTGCGGCAACCCCTCCAAAAAAGCTTTCACTTTCTTGCCTGCGCCAGGGGCCAGAATGTGCAGGCGGGAGACTTTCTCGTCATCGAGGTCGGCGCCCGAGTGTAGTCGCTGATCCACATTGCGATTAAGTTGATTTGCGGCCGCAATATACAACTGCCAAACGTTCTCCGCTTTCCACGGAGTCAGCGCGTCGGGATTAACCGCCTTGATGTCCGCATAGGTGAAGAGGCAAAGCATCTTCAGCCGCTCGGGAGTGCCTACTTTCTCCGCGAACGCAGCGACGGTCGCCGAATCGAAAATATCGCGGCGGAGTGCGGCCGACATCTCCAGGTGATTGCCAATCAGAAAGAGCACGGTTTCGCGTTCCGACGACTCCAAGTCCAAGCGCTCCAGGCATTGTTCCGCTATGGCCAGGCTGCCTAGAACATGATTTCCGGAAGGAGCGCCTTTACCGGTGTCGTGCAACAGGAGCGACAAGTAGAGCAATTCCGGCTTTTCGAGTTCGTCCAGGATTCCTGCGTATTGCTTTTCCCACTCCGAGTGAGACTGCCGCAACCGGTGCAGGCTCTCGATCGCCACGAAAGAATGTTCGTCCACCGTGAAGCGATGATAGAAATCGCGCACCACCAGCGAGTCAATCGCCTTTAGCCCGGGCAGAAGCAGCGTCAACAACCGCAGTGAATGCATGGCCCGCAGGGCGTGGGCGGCGTGGGGCTGAGCGAGAATTTCTCCCAAGTAAAGCCAAAGCTCAGCCCCCCTGGGCGGCGTTGCTGCCAGAGAGGGCAACACTTGCTCAATTTTGTATTCCGTGGTCGTGCTCAGCCGTACGTCATGATGCGCCACGAAATGGAAAAGACGGAGTAACACTTCCGGATCCTGCAGGGCCGACGACTGGCGCAGGAAAACCAAGCCATCGACCACCGAGAAGTCGGCATCGGAGACTCGCGCCCGCAAATTGTGAAAGTGCCGGGAAAGCGAAGACCACGCCGCAGGAATTTCTTCCAGTAACCGCGTAGCGGTGCGGTGAATCGAGCGGGCGTGGCCGAAATAAATCTGCATCCAGTCGGCCGGCGCAAGTTCATGAGCGTCATACACTCCGATGCCGCGCTTGGCCGCTTCTTCCTGCGCTTCCCAGGACAGCATGTTGTCGTCGCGCCCGTAACGAAGATGCAGGAAACATTGGACTGACATTAGAAAATCAAGCGCGGACTCGAACTGTTTTCGTGTCGAAGATGACAGAAGCGACTTGGGATCGGGCCAGTCGTGCAGCTTCTCCATGGACGAGAGCAGGCTAAGCCAAAGCGCCACATTGCAATCCCGCAAACCGCCAGGAGTGTTCTTAACGTCGGGTTCAAGATGGAAGATTGTATTGCTGAATTTCTCATAACGCTTGCGCGTGACGTCGGCCAGCCTCTGCACCAGAGGCTGCGTCTCCGTGATCATTAACTTTGGGATAACTTTGTCGTGCAACCGCGCGAACAAATCGCGATCCCCGGCAAGATAGCGGCAGTCGAGCAGCGAGATTGCAAACTCGACATTGGCAGGATCGAAGCGGTCGCATTCCTGAAGAACGCGCGTGGCCGGACTTACCTTCAGGCGCAGGTCCCACAAACCCTGTGAAAACCCTCGAACCTGATCCTTGAGAGCTTCTTCGGTTTCGTGATCGGCGTGAAGAAAAAGCAGATCGATATCGGAGTGCGGAAAAAGCCAACTGCGTCCGAATCCGCCCAGGGCAACAAGGGCGAACTTCTGGGGGCCTTGCTCCTCTGGGCAGATGATTTCTTTCCAGAGATGAAGACCAATCTTTTCTATCAGCGCCGTCCGCTGTGAGATGGCGGCCCAGCCATTGCCCGTAGCAGCGAAGTGCTCACGGATCCGCGTCGATTCTACCGTATAAAGATCACGTAGTTCGCTGCTTAATGAGCCTGCCGTAGTCATAGCGTTTGATCCGGACCGAACCTCACGCACTTAGCAGCGTTCTTGTTGCTGGGGGGATGTGGAGTCGGTCTATGCTCCTCGCGGCCGCGCTTGCTGTCTCATAAAGCATCTTCTCCGCGCTCATCGTTGCGGATGCGAATGATCTCATCAATGTGCGAAAGGAAAATTTTCCCGTCACCGATCTTGCCGGTGCGAGCGGCTGCAGAAATAGCCTGCACGACTTTCTCGACCATCGGATCGGCGACGACCAACTCGAGCTTGATCTTGGGAATGAGATCGACGGTGTATTCCCGTCCGCGATAGAACTCGGTGTGCCCCTTCTGTCTTCCATGGCCGCGAGCCTCAAGTACGGTCATGCCTTCGATGCCAATCTCGTGCAGCGAATTCTTTACGCTTTCTAGCTTGGAAACTTGGATGATTGCTTCGACTTTGGTCATCGTGATTCGTATCAATCCTACGCCAAAATCTCCGGAGCTGGAATCGTCGTTGTTAGTTCTCGTTGTGTTGCAGAACCGCGGACTCGAATTTCATCGCACTCGTTGACCGGCTCACGGGTTCGTCCTCCACACCAACCGGCGTCCCGGCGGAAGAAATGACATATTCCGGATAAGCGGAAATCCCGTGTTCATGCAAATCCAATCCGTAAAGCTCTCCCTCGCGCGAGACCCGGAGTGTGCCGGTCGCATTCACCAAATACATGACGGCATAGGCAACCGCGAAAGTAGTCGTCGTGATAATCAGACTCCCAAGTGCCTGCGCCGTCAGAACTTGCATGCCGCCTCCGTAAAGCAGTCCTTTGAGCCCCGCTGAATTGTCCGGCGCGACGGGACCAGTCGATCCGTATTTGCCGCAGGCAAACAGGCCAAGCGAGAGCGTTCCCCAGATGCCGCACATCCCGTGCACGGGAACCGCGCCGATGGGATCATCAATGCGCAGCCACTCCAGCAACTCGACGCCCACGACCACCACGACGCCAGCCACGCCGCCGAGAAGAATCGCTCCCGTCGGGCTTACCCAGTAACATGGACACGTGATTGCTACCAGCCCTGCAAGAAATCCATTAATCGTAAAACTTACATCCCATTTTTTATTCGGGATGTAAGCGTAAAGCATTGCGGTCAGCCCAGCCGCGCACGCCGCCAGTGTGGTGTTCGTTGCCACCCGGCCAATGCCTTCGAAATCCATCGCGGAAAGTGTGCTTCCAGGATTGAAGCCGTACCAGCCGAACCAGAGCAGCAGGCCACCGCTGGCAGCGATCGTCAGGTCATGAGGCAGCATTGGACCGCCGCCGTCGCGCTTGAATTTCCGTCCCAGACGTGGTCCAAGAACGATGGAGCCAGCCAGCGCGATGACGCCTCCAATTGTGTGCACAACCGTGGATCCGGCGAAATCATGAAAGCCTGTGCCCAGTGAAGGAAAGAAATGACCATCGCTGCCCATCAGGGCCAGGAAGCCATCGGGGCCCCATGCCCAGTGACCGATGATCGGATAGATGAAACCAGAAACCGCGACGCTATACAGCAAGTCGCCGACGAATCCGGTGCGCCCGATCATTGCGCCCGAAGTGATCGTCGAGCAGGTGTCGGCAAAGGCAAATTGAAAAAGCCAGAATGCAAGAAACGCGACGCCTGTACTTTCGTAGGTTGCGGGAACGTCTTTCAGGAAAAACCAGTGGTACCCGATGACGCCATTGCCATGGCTGAACATGAACGAGAAGCCAAAGGCCCAGAAGAGCAAGCCGCACAGGCAGGTGTCCACGATGCATTCCATCAATACATTCACCGTCTCGCGAGACCGGCAGAAACCAGCCTCCAGCATGGTGAATCCGACCTGCATTCCGAACACGAGGAATGCCGCGATCAGCGTCCAAACAGTGTTAATCGGATTGACGATGTCTGCGGCTTTTACTTCAACATCGGCCGCATAGACGCGCCCGAAGAGCAGGCCTGAAACGACGGTGATGAACAGCACGACCACAGCAGCGCCGGCGGTCTTACCAAGAAGCAACAGCTTTCCGTAGCGCTGCCATTCCGGATCCCGCAACCGGACGGCCAAACGGGAGAATCTCTCGGGTAGAGACAAGTTCTTCCGGCTCTGCGGATAAGCACGCATCGCATCGCTCCTTGACAGGTCTATTTGGGGAACTACATTTCACAAAATTGCTCACGTTGTACCCGAACCGCTTATCTGCAGGTGCTCGGTGAATCCGTAGCTACTCAGCACGACGGTAAAAGATCACTCCCGCACCGTCCAATGCATAGTTCTTATCACAAGCATCGGAAATATCTCTGCAATTTAAATTTATGGGGGACATAAGAGAGATTTATCCGCTCCTCGCGGATTACGTTCTCGGAGTTGCAAATACGCAATGGGAGGCACCATTTACGGCTCTAGATCAAAACAACTCGATCGTTTCGATCAACCTTTTCCAGCAGACAGCCAGTTCTCGAGAAGGTCTGCGTAGGTGCGGCTGGAGCGGTGTTCGGAACCGTCTGCAAGCTTCACGGTGAACTCGCGGTTTTCTATGGATCGAAGCTCCAGAATGCTTGCGGTGCGCACAATCCGCGAACGATGGATGCGAAGAAACTTCGAGGGGTCAAGCTTTTGTTCCAACGAACTCATGGTTTCGCGCAACAAGTGAGAACGCTTGCGAGTATGCAGCTCCGCATAATCTCCGGCAGCCCCGATCCATTCGACATCCTCCGCGAGCACGATCTGAATCCGTGAACCGGTCCGCACTGTAAAGCGCGAAACATATTTCTCGGACTTGCGGTCGAGCATCTGCAAAATACGTTCAGTGATCGCGGTCCTCGAAGTCGAATCCACAAGCTTCCGCGCGCGATTCACCGCGTCAGCAAACCGTTCGTCGTCCACTGGCTTGAGCAGATAGTCCAGTGCGTGAACTTCGAATGCCCGTAAGGCGTGCTGTTCATACGCTGTGAGAAAGATAACGCCAGGCAGATTCTCTCTGGGCAGCGTGCGGAGAACCTCGAATCCGTCAATGCCCGGCATTTGCACATCAAGGAACACAACGTCAGGTGAAAGCTCGAATATCTTCTCTACAGCGGACGAACCATCTCCGCATTCGCCTACGATCTCGACGTCGCTGTATTTTTCCAGCCTCAGTACAACGCCGCGACGAGCCAACGGTTCATCATCAACAATCAACGTGCGCACAAGAGAACCTCTTGTCCTTGGGTACTTCTTCGAATGGGTAGTTCTACAGTCACCTCGCAGCCGCCGGCTCGAGGCCACACGAGCGTAAACTTGTGGTGAATACCATAAAGCGTCTTTAGACGCTCAATCGTGTTGGACAAGCCAATGCCGTTCATGGGCTTGTCTTCCCTCGCAGCAACTGCACCCGAATTCTTGACGATGATCTGCAATTGACCATCGTGAAACTTGCTTCGGATTGCAATGGTTCCACCTTCGACGACGGAAGCAATGCCATGCCGCACGGCATTCTCCACCAAAGGCTGCAGCAACATACTCGGAACCAGAGCGTCCAGCGTTTTCGGAGAAATCGCGAAATCCATCCTCAATCGATCTCCGAGCCTGATCTGCTCGATCGCAAGGTACTGTTCAGTGAAGGCAATCTCCTGCGAGAGGGGCACTTCCAGAACCATCTCATTATCCAGGCTAGTTCTGAGAAGCTCGCCAATTTGCGCCAGCATGCGCGTCGCGGCTGGAGCATTTCCTTCCAGCACGAGTGTCGAAACCGCGTTCAGAGAATTGAACAGAAAATGCGGATTCAACTGGTAGCGCAAAGCACTGAGCCGGGCCTCGCGCGCCTCAGCTTCGGCGCGAAGCAAGCGTTCTCGTTCCTGCGCCGATTGCTGCCACTGCTTGATGCTGAAGTACAGGCTGCACCACAAAAACAGCACAACTGCGAACTGCACGGCATTCCCGGCAAGGTCGGTCCAATCCATGGTGCGGAACCTTAAGACCGTGAGTTCAGCTGCGACCGCGCCGGCGGTTCCCAATAACATCGACCACACGAGCGCTCGCATCTCGAATGCCAGCAAGGGAAGCGAACGACGGCGCAATGATCGGCAAATGGGACGCAGCGCGAACGTGGCAAGAAACATGAATAGTGCAGCCACGGTCGTGTCGCGCAGGGCTGTCGGCCGTTTTAGGAAGTCAGGAATCGATCCCACAACGGCGAGAAGGTACAGGCCCACCCATCCCATCATCTGAAGCTGCCAGAACGATGGGAACCCGAACTCGTCGCGCTTGAGCATGATCAGTATTCTAGCCCAAGACCCCTGCCGTTCCACTCCAGTTCGTCGCGCAGAACCTGCGGCCTATCGCACCACTCAAGCTGCCCGCAGACCCACCGCAACCGGCGACCCTGGCCTGGGTTAATCTCCGCCAATGATGAGTTCGATTAGCACATGAGAGGAGAAACGAAAGTGCTCTTAACAGTCGTCAGAAGTCGATGCCACACGCGAATCTTAGTCCGGGCAGCCAGCACCTTGACCATGCTTGTCGCCACCATTCTTGTTGGCCTGCTGCTCTGCCCCGAAGGCTATTCTCAGGGCCAGCCGGCTCAGCAAGTGCAGAATTCCTTCCCTGATACCGATCCGTTTATCACTCGCGTCGCCCAGCATCAGAAGGATCTCGAGTCCCTGCTCAGCCAATACACCTACACGGACCGGATCACGACCTACACGCTGGACAAGAAAAGACAAGTCCGAAGCCAACACGCGGATACCTACTACATCACGCCCACACCCTACGAGTTCTTCACCCTCCACGTCAGCCACGATGGAAAGCCGGTGTCGCAGAGCGATCTGCAAAAACAAGAAAAAGAGATCGAACATAAAATACGCCAGTACGAACAGAAAGCGCAGAAACCCGGCGAAGTTCATCCCAAGAACGATATTCTGTTTTCCGACATCATTCTGAAGTCTCGATTCACGCCTCTGCGCTGGGACGACATTCATGGAAAGCGCATGATCGTCTACGCCTTTGAACCAAAATCACCTCCGCGACGCCAAGGAGACCTCGCGGGCAAAGTCGCCGGCGACATGAAGGGGACGATGTGGATCAGCCCGGATGACGCGGAAATCGCTCGCATGGAGTTCACCAGCGTATCCTCGCTGAGCCTTGGCATGGGTTTCCTCGGCAGCGTCAAGGGCTTTGAGGGTTTCATCGAGCAGCAAAAAGTGCATGACGAGATTTGGCTACCCAGACATCAAGAGTTTATTGCGCAAGGGCGGCAACTCGTCACAGGATTTCGAATCCGCCAAGTGGACGAATTCAGTGACTATCTCAAGGCCTCCACGGATGTCTTCCAACAGATCCACTCTCCGAATGCAGATGCAAGCGGTGATACCAAGATCTCCAAACAGGTGGAACAATGAGTGAAACGATCATAACGAAGGATTCGATGCCAGGGCTTGGCGGAGAATGCGTCACTGAAAGCCCACAGCCGGTTGCTGAAAAAGAGCGCATTGTCAGCATCGACGTGCTGCGCGGTTTCGCGTTGCTCGGCATTCTTCCCATGAACATTCAGTATTTTTCGATGATCAGCGCCGCCTACTGGAATCCCACTGCGTATGGCGATCTGCATGGAGCAAATTTCTGGGTCTGGTTGCTGAGCCATGTCTTCGCAGATGAGAAGTTCATGACGATTTTCTCCATGCTGTTCGGAGCCGGAATTTTGCTCATGACCAGCCGCGTCGAGGCCGCAGGCAAGCCCTCTGCAGCTCTGCACTACCGGCGCATGGGCTGGCTGATTCTGTTTGGCCTGGCGCATGCCTACCTGCTGTGGAGCGGAGATATTTTGGTCGCCTATGGAATGTGCGGGCTGTTGGTCTACCTTTGCCGTAGATTTCGGCCACGTACGCTGCTGGTTATGGGCGTTCTAGCCATCGCCGTCGCGTCTGCCACCATGACGGCGTACGGCCTGTGGTCGCGGCATTGGTCTCCCGCGGAAGTACAAGCAGCTCTCGAACAGTTGTGGATGCCCACGCCAGCGATGGCTGCGAAAGAGATTGCAGCATATCGAGGCAACTGGACGGCACAAATGAGTCTTCGCGTGCCGGACTCCCTGCAAATGGAAACCAACTTCTTTGTGGGGTTCACATTTTGGCGAGTGACCGGTCTAATGCTGGTTGGCATGGCCCTTTTCAAGCTGGGAGTTTTCAGTGCGAGGAGGCCATCATCGTTCTACTGGAGGCTGATCGTCGTCGGATTAGTCATCGGTATTCCCGTGACGCTCTACGGGACGTATCGTGACTTCGCCGCGGGCTGGGACTTCCGCTACTCCTTTTTCTACGGCATGCAATTTAATTATTGGGCGAGTTTGTTGGTCAGCCTGGGTTGGGTCGGCGCAATCATGCTCGCGTCGAAGGCGGCAGCGCTGATTCCGTTGACCCGTCGCCTGGCTGCGGTCGGCCGGATGGCGTTTACGAACTACATTATGCATACGGTAGTGTGCACCACTCTTTTCTACGGTCACGGCCTTGGCTTGATTGGTACAGTATCGCGGGTAGGGCAGTTCGCCATCGTCCTCGTGATTTGGGCGGTTCAGTTGTTAGCGTCTCCGATCTGGTTGCGCT
>Ga0210390_10003729_pt1 | contig 13021 bp, 13 predicted proteins | sample IncBWH11OmetaG_FD_161050 | JGI IMG/M metagenome (GOLD analysis project Ga0210390, IMG submission 161050) | Forest soil microbial communities from Barre Woods Harvard Forest LTER site, Petersham, Massachusetts, United States - Inc-BW-H-11-O ...
TTTCTCGATGGCCCGTTGCAGAATCCGCTTCTAACTCAACGTTGCGAGTTTCGATCGTTAACTCGCCCCCTTGCGGCATGGCGTCGCTGGCGTTCACAACCAGGTTAATCAACATCTGGTTAATCTGACTGCGGTCGATTTTCACCCGGCTCAGGTTAGGCGATAAGATCATCGTCAAGCGCACGCCTTCACCGATAAGGTTTTGCAAAAGGCTCTTTGACTCGTCAAATATAGAGCCGAGATCCAATACCTTCGGCTCGACCGATTGTTGGCCGCCGAAGGCCAACAATTGCCCGGTCAAGGCGGCGGCCCGCTCCGCGGCACGATTGATTTCGGCAACCGAGTCACGTAGCCTTTCTTGCGAAGGGGAGCCGGCTGCCAGGAGCGCGCTGTGACCGAAGATCACCGAAAGGAGATTGTTAAAGTCGTGCGCCATTCCGCCTGCCAACCGTGCGATAGCCTGCATCTTTTGCGATTGCCGCATTTGGATTTCCAATTGGCGCTTTTCAGTCACGTCTTCCGCCAGGCCCGCGATGCGAATCACCATCCCCGTAGCGTCCCGTACAGGAAATGCCCGATCACGAATCCAGCGGACAGAGAAATCGGGCCGGACGATGCGGTACTCAAGCTCGTAGGGAAAGCCCAATTCAGACCGTTGAGCTCCGAGAACCCTCGGGTAATCGTCCGGATGAACGGCGTCAAAAAAAGATTGCGGTTGTTGCAGCAGACTCTCGCAGGTTCGACCCCAAACTGTTTCATAGGCGGGGCTGACGTAGAGCACTTCTCTCTTGGCCGGATCGGTCATCCAGAAGACTTCGCCAATATTTTCCGCCAGTTGGCGCAAATGCTCTTCGCTGTTGCGCGCCGCCGTCTCTGGCAAGGTGCCTTGAATCAGAACTTTCATAGAAGCGCCTGGCGAGACATTTACTCCCTTGAGCCGGCGGATGGCAAAAATATTTTATCAAAATAATAGAATCTATTATTACATCAAGTTAGCACCACCTCCGACCAACCGGAAAGTTCCTCTCCTTGAAGTACTCAGATGCCGCGCGCGTGGATGGTCTCCCCGCTAATCCATTCGGCCGCCCCACTTGCCAAGAAAACAATGACCCGGGCGGCGTCTTCCGGATATCCGAGTCGACCGATCGCACTTCGGGAGATCAGGTATGCTTGCAAATCCCGCGACATCCATCCTGTTTCTGTCGGCCCGGGATCAACAGCGTTCACGGTAATGCCTTTGCTGCCAACCTCCTTGGCCAGTGAACGCATAAAGGCAGAAATCGCTCCTTTCGATGCAGCGTAAGCCAGCTCGCCGGGCATGGGTCCAAGATCCTGCCCCGAAGTCAGAAAGAGAACGCGCCCGCCGCTTTGACCGGAAAATCTTCTGGCAAACTCAACTGATAACAGCGCGGGCCCGCGGACATTGACCGCATAGTGAGCGTCAAGCCCTGGAGCGTCGAGCCATTCGAACCCGTCTCTTGCAGAGTAGGCGGCATTGTTGACGAGAATCGACGGTTCACCGAGCCGCTCCCGGGCAGAGTTCAGAATCCATTCCGCACAATTCGGCAACGCGAGGTCGGCTTCGATGAATTCGGCCAATACCCCTCGTTGCCGCAATTCGTCAGCCAGCTGTTGCGCGCCAAGCGTGCGCGGCTCATCCGAGCCCGTTTGTTGGTCGTAGGGAGTGTGAATGGTAAAAAAAATGTTACAGCGCTGATCGGCAAAGGCACGACAGATCGCGGCACCTATTCCCCGAGGCCGACCAGCACCGGTAACCACTACAACCCGTCCTTGAAGATCTGGAAATTGCAATTTGCGTTCGGCGTTCAGCGGTCAGCGGTGCGGCTTGCCTATCGGTCTGATTCTCGCACTCAAGCCTGCGTGGTGCCCGGGAAGTTTTGCCTGGCAATCCCATCCGCCTCCGTGCCCTCTGTGACTTCTGTGCGATGCTTTCCCAATCCGGCCGATTCTCGCGCCCAGCCGCAGTGTCCCAAACGCGCCTGCCGTTTGTTCATGTGCCGGCTTTCGTCACTCCTTGGAGCAACATGTTAACGTGCCCGTCGACCAGGGAGTTCACTTCGCTCCAGGGAAATTCTGAGTGCAAGAGAAGCAGAGCAACCAAACCGTGAATTGCCGCCCAAAGCTGTTGAGTCAAGCGCTCCGTGTCCAAATCATTTGTCGCGCCGGTCCGCACAGCCGCATCGACACAGTCGCGGAAGCGCCCGAATGCCTGCATTCCAAGCTTTTCATTTTCCGGCTTCAGCTTTTGCAGCTCCTTTGTACGCCGGGTTACGAAGGTCAGTTCGTATTCGTTTGGATGGTCCAAGCCAAAACGGATATATCGTTCAAGAGATTTCGAGAGGGCGTCCAAAGGACCTTTGGCGTTGTGCCGGACCTCATCGAGCTCCACGATCAACCCTGCGAACGTCGTGTTACAGATCTCGACCAGGATCGCGTCTTTGTCCGGAAAATAAACATAGAGGGCGGTCGAGGATATCCCCAGCTTTGCGGCGATCCGGCGAATGGTCGTGGCAGCGTACCCCTCCTCAACAAACAACTGCTTGGCCGCCTCGAGAATTTCCGCCCGACGTTGTGCCCCCTCGCCTTTTCTTTTTCGACCGCTCACCGAAGGAGTTGTGGATTGTTCTTCGTCAATCCTCCCATGGGACGACGGTGTAGACCCAGGGGCCAGAGGGCGTGTTGAGCGAGGCGATCTTGGACCTAGACGAGTCCAGTAATTCCTTCGAAGAGTGCGAACTACTTCGTGTGGAGGTCGCAAACCCACGAAAGAATACCGCCATTCGGTGGACCAAACATTGCTGATCCGACGAGGAACAGGCTGGAAACAGAAATGAACCCGCAGAAAGAGTTTTCATAAGCATTTCATGATCGATGATTAGTTATCAATGATATATTACCACCGATAATACCTACTCAAAGGTTCGTAAAGCGATTTCTTCGATCAGCCCGGTTCTCGCGCGAAGCCGTGGTATTACCGTTCAGTGTTACTGACCGGCTTCACAGAAAGCGCCCCGGTCAAAAACAGATCCAAATCCTCCTTCATCTTTTCACGCGCACCCTTCTCGATATAGAGCATGTGACCGCTTTCGTAGTAGGTGAGCTGGATATTATCGCGAACCGCCGGATCCAGATTCATACCGCTCACAACACTCCGGGCCGCATAGTAGGGCGTCGCCAGATCGTAGTAGCCGCAGCAAACCCATATCTTCAAATACGGGTTCCGGCTCATTGCTTCTTTGAGACTGGTCGCCACATCCAGATATTTATTTTCGGCGAGATTCCACGGTTTCACCTCCGCAATGGTCTCGTAGGGGAGGTCGGTGGTAAACTGTAATTCGCGCCGGACATAGTCGTTGAATGCGGCAGTGAACGGTCCATTGACAGCCTCATCACTTGGATCGAAGTCTTCGTCATCGGTGCCAGGATGGATCCGAATGCCGGTAAAGCGGCTATCATAGCGTCCAACAGACCGGTTCTGGTCCTTCAAGAGGTCGTTGATGAAGCGGTCGATCGGTTCACGCAGATTTTCTTGTCTAAGGTAGGCGGCATCAAGTCCGGTAAACCGGGACAATTGATTCGCCACACGATCCGAATCGCTTTGAGGGACCGAGCCGCCCTGAGCCAGAGTGAGCAGATACTCGGCCGATGAAAATGCTTCGGTCTGGTTCAGCAAATCACGCAACGGCAACTGTTGTAAATCGGACGGCAGCCGTTTGTGATACCAAGCTGTCGCAGCGTAGGTCGGCAGGTAAAGCGGGTACGGAACATCATTACCTGTCTCGAATTCCAGAGTCTGGAAGTTAAGAACCGAACTGATCAGCACGATGCCGTTGACATACATTCCGTACCGACTTTGCAGATATTCACTCAGCCCCGCCGCCCGGGTCGTTCCGTAACTCTCACCGGCAATAAACTTGGGCGACGGCCACCGCGAATAGCGGGTCGTCCAAATCCGGATGAAATCCCCGATACAAGCCAGATCCTGTTTATATCCGTAAAATTGCTTGGGATCCTCGCCCCGCACCGCACGGCTAAAACCTGTCGAGACAGGATCAATAAAGACCAGATCGGTCCTCTCTAACCAAGTCGATTGATTGTCCGTAATCTTCGCCGGTGGAGGCAACGCTTCGCCTTGGTCAGACAACACGACACGTCGCGGCCCAATTCCCCCCATATGCAGCCAGACAGAGGCTGAACCAGGTCCGCCATTGAAGGCAAAAGTCACAGGCCTCGCAGCGGCATCATCGACCCCGTCCAGCACATAAGCGACGAAGAAGATCAGAGCCTTGGGTTTCCCTTTAGACGGATCGAACTGATCTTGCGCACTCTCTTTGCCCAATTCTTTGCCGGCATCCTTTTCCGGCTCATTTTCTTGTTTGGCATCTCGAATCAGGAGATAACCTGTGATCGCTTTGTAATTGAGCACTTTGCCATCGGCCAAAGTGACGGCGTGTTCCGTCACCACCGGTGGCGGTGGTTGATATTCACCCCTTTCCCCTTTTTCATCCTGGGAAGCGGGTTTCTCTTTTGCAGCGTCTCCGGCCGGCTTGACGTCTGGAGGAGCGGCAATAGAAATGCTGGCCAAGAGGGTGGAGAGGAATAATAAGCGGGCAGAATCGAGCATAGAGATCGAGGTCTTCAACGAAGCAGGTTCTGCTCCGGAAACAAGCCCTGTGGATGCACTAGTGCAGCGCCTCTAAGACCCTTGAAGCTAGAGCCGCGGACTAAAGTCGGGCCAAAAGTCTGCTGGCAACGGATTGCGCGCAGCGTAGCAAGACGATGAACAGAATCAATAACGGTGCCAGCATACATCCGCAGCATCCACATCCGGGACGTGGCTGGTGAAAATAGTGGGCATGAAAACGGCCCGGTCGTCTCCGAAAATCCAAGCGCATTCTTTTTTACGCGGGGGGCGTGTAATCAACATGCTTTGCCATGGCCCGATCAATCTCCTCAGGCGTTAGAAGCTCAATCGTTTTCATCCGGGTCGCCCCGGCTCCGGCGACGGCTAGTGAGATAGCCGCGGCGGTGAGGTTATCGGGAACATCGAGAATCAGGTAGGCGTCGTTTTCGCCGAAGGCAAAATAAAATGCCTCAAGATGACCTCCCAGGCTCTTCAGCAGCTTTTCGACGACAGCCCGTCGCGAGGCTCCCCCAGCTTTGGTCAAACCCTTAATTCCTTCCGATGTATAGGAAGCCACCGCCAAATATTTGGGCATAGATCAACTCCGATGAATGATTATCGCGATATTCGAAGGGAAAGAGACCTTATTAACGGGGGGCCAGTTATTCCCGTGGAAGCTTAAGAGTCGGTACCGGTCAAAGCAAGCAACAAAAATTTGGTTGATAAACAGGGTCAGTTTTCTCAGGAATTGGTAGTTAAGCAGTGCTAAAGTATCGGATTAAAACTCCGTTCTTGCAAAAGAACTGCATGTCAACTCCGCGCATTACAGATAAACGAACCGCAATAATCATCGCGGTTTGCGGCGCTCTTCTGCTGACCACACATGGAGGTTGGGCGCAGACGCCCTACGACCTCGCAGCCAGAGTCTCGCTGGCTAATGATATCAATCAAACCTACGGCATCCTGGTTACGCCTTCCCTCTCGATCGCTGCGCTCTTCGATATCAAGAATCGCCTGGACAAAGCCGATAGCATCAGCCGAAGTTACGGGGTTGACCTCGATTATCGGGAACACAGCTTTATTGAATTGTGCGACATCGAAAGTAGGATCCGGATCGCTGTCACAATCAATCAGCAATATGGGAAGAATATGGACTGGCGAGCTTATGGGTACTCTCAGTTAGTGCAGATAGAGCAGCAATTGGATTCAAAGCTGCAGGTGCAAAGGTAGTGAAGTAACGGAAATTGACGATTTCCTTCGTTGGCTTCCATTTCGGAAGCTCAACTATCTCATGCCAGACATCCGCCAGCTATTTGAACAGAATCGCGCCTGGGCTACGCAAATGGAAGATCGTGAGCCGGGATTCTTTGCGGCTCTGGCCCGACAACAGTCGCCTGAGTACCTTTGGATTGGCTGTTCCGACAGCCGCGTGCCGGCTAACCAAATCGTCGGGTTACTCCCGGGCGAGATTTTTGTGCACCGCAACGTCGCCAATGTCGTGGTCCATACGGACTTGAACTGTCTTTCGGTTCTACAATATGCGGTGGACGTGCTGCAGGTGAAGCACGTCCTGGTCGTGGGTCACCACGGATGCGCCGGCGTTCAGGCGGCCCTCCTCAATCGGCGAATGGGTCTCATCGACAATTGGTTGCGCCACATCCAGGACGTGCGCTTCAAGCACGCGGCTCTGCTGGAGTCGCTACCCGAATCACAACACCCGGATAGTCTCTGCGAACTGAACGTGATTGAGCAAGTAGTGAACGTGTGCCAAACGACAGTGGTTCAAGAGGCATGGGATCGGGGTCAGCAACTCTCCGTGGTCGGTTGGGTTTATTCCCTCAAGGATGGCCTTATTCGCGATTTACAGATGAGGGTCGACGGACCCAGTCAGAAGTCCGAAGCCGTTCAGACAGCACTCGTGGCGCTGCGATCGCGCGCCTCTGGATGAACCAACCATCCCCTTCCTCAAAGAATTCTTACACCGCAACTGACACAAGTGCATCGTCTCATAAGGGTAGGCATACCGTTGGCTTCAAAAGGGTTTGGATTGCTAGGCGCGAGTGAGGAGCGTATCCGGTGCGATCCGTAACGAACGAGCAACGACGCAGACGAGCCCTTTTCAAGCCAAGCCGGAGGACCGATGGCGCTTTTGCTTCCCACTTATGAGACGATGCACTAACGAAGCCGCCTCAATGCGACTCGGCCCGCGGGAGGTGCAGGTTTGGGCCATTTGGTTGACCGCCTCCGAAGCCGCCTTGGCATTTTATCGCTCAACGCTTTCTCTGGACGAGCGCGAGCGTGCAGAGCGTTTCAGGTTCGAAAATTTGAGGCATTCTTATGTCCTCTCCCGCGGCGGGCTGCGGATTTTACTCGGACATTACCTGGGCTGTCCAGCGAACGAAATCGAGCTCTTTTATGGACCAAAAGGCAAGCCGGCGCTTCGAGAGGAAAGCCGGATCCGATTCAATACCTCGCACTCAGGACAGATGGCACTCCACGCATTCACTTGTGATTGTGAGCTTGGAGTTGATGTGGAGCAGCTTCGGGAGTTGGACGATCCGGAAGCCATTGCGACGCGCTTTTTTTCAAGTGCTGAGGTCTCCGAGTTACTCTCCCTGCGACCGGGGGACAGGGGTCTGGCCTTTTTGCGCTGCTGGACCCGTAAAGAAGCGTACATCAAATCGATTGGAGACGGGTTGGCGATACCCCTGGATCATTTCCAGGTAACGTTCCTCCCTGGAGTTCCGGCCCGGTTTGTCCAGGTAACAAGCAATATGGGGACCGCGAGCGATTGGACGCTGAATCATCTCGAGCCAGCTGCAGGTTATGTTGGCGCCCTTGCCTATCGGGACAGTAGCCGGCCCACTACGATTCATCCGGCAATCCGAGCGGAGAAGCTTACAGAAATACTCACAGTGCAAGAAAACGGCCTGCTCCCACTTTCTTTGCCACCGGAACAATTCGAATGAAGCGACGACTCCTCGGAGAATCGGATTTTCAGTTAACGCGGGAAGCTCCGGCGCTGGTAGGAGGGCGAAGCTCCGCCTGAGCCGGGGCTTCCAGCGTGACCCTGCTCTGTCGCATGAGCCCACGCGAATTCCTGGGTCGATATTCCCGTTTCCGGCGTCACGCGATGCGATTCGGATTGAACGACTGATTTGTCGGGGGTCACGTCTTGGGCGCGTTTATGCGGGAAGCCCCGGCTCGGACGGAGCCTCGCCCTACCTGCGCCGGAGGTCCAGCTTCAGCCTGCCCTCGGCGTGGCCCATCCGAATTCCTGGGTCGACATTTCGCGTTGCATTCTTCAGTTAGAATTCCGCTCTGACACTGACACTTTCCTCAAATATGGCCCCAATCTTCCAGCCAGCGTTTGGTGGTCGCGACGGTCGTCTCTGTCAGACCGTGACCAGCGTTTTCAAAAAAAGCGGTCACATCGGCACCCGCGCGCCGGAGCAATGTCACGAGTTCCCGGGCGTTCTCCACTGGAACGATCGGGTCATGGTTACCTGCCGCCACCAAGACCGGGGCGCCGTTCAGTTCGGGCAAGTCCGGAGGAGTGAGCGGCACCATGGGCCGCAACAGTGCGGCCCCTTGCAGCGTCTGGGGCCGCAACAGTAAAATGCTCCCCGCGATGTTGGCCCCATTCGAATAGCCAACTGCAACCGATTGGCTCTGATTAAAACCGTAGCGCTCAGCGGCGACCTTGATGAAGTCGGCCAACTCGTGGGTACGAAAGACCAAATCCTTTTGGTCAAAGACACCTTCCGCGAGCCTCCGAAAAAAACGAGGCATTCCGTTCTCAAGTACCTTTCCACGAAGGCTCAGCAACGCCGCCTCAGGGTCAAGACGGCGTCCCAATTCGAGCAGATCGGTTTCCGTTCCCCCTGTGCCGTGTAACAGGATCAAGGTTCGCCCGGACGTGCCCGGAATATACCTGTGAATGAATTCCTCGTTACCGCTCATATCAAAAAGAAGAAGCCCACCGGACCAGTGTCACCCGCCGTTCGCTATCCATGAATGCCTTGCGGCGTTACTGCAGCGATTTTTTGAGTTCGGATTGAACGAATTCGACTGAGCGGGCGGCCTCTTCGTCCAGGTCGCCATCGCCAAGAAGGTCGCGAAACACTGAAATATCCCGGCCCACTTCGCCGCCGGGAACCAGGAAGGGTTCCATCACCACTGCGCCCTCATATTTGATTTCGCGCAGCGCTCCGAAGACCTCTGGCCAGGGCACCCGCCCGCGCCCGGGAGGACGGCGATTAGTTTCGCCCAAGTGAAAATGGCCGAGCCAGGGTCCAGCTTCGATGAGACAACCGCTGAGACTGTCTTCCTCGATGTTCATGTGGAAAGTATCCAGGAGGATTTTACAGTTGGGGCTTCCTACGCGCTCCGCGAAAGCGATTCCTTCCGCGGCAGTGTTCATCATGAATTGTTCGAAGCGATTGACCACTTCAACGCAAAAGATCACATCGCAGTCTTCGGCGGCTTTGATCGCTTCGCGAACACCTTCGACCGCACGGTCAGTTAGCACTCGCTTATCTTCGCCGGGCGCCAATTTTCGCGGCCAGGAGCTGTAATTAATTCCGGCCATGATGGTTCCACCCAAATATTTCATGGCTCGCGAGACGTCCTGGAGAAAGGCGATACCATTTTTGCGGACCGCAGCGTCCTCCGACGCCAGATCCATGTCGTCTTTGAGGCCGATGCTGTAGGTCAGGCTGAGACCTGCCTTTTCCGCCGCGCTTTTGAGCACGTCCCGCTCTTTATCACTCATGCGAGTGATCTTTGGAGCGTTGATCTCAAGGACGTCGAAGCCGCATTTTTGGGCTCGTCCAATAAATTGAATGGGGTCCGAGTCCCAGTATTGAGTCCAATATCCGTAATGTATGCCGATGGGGTTCATGTGGAAGTTTTCGTGGTGGCCCTGCCGATCCATGCTGGGGGGATGAGAGAGCGCATAGTTCGATGATACGCTGGCAGAAAATAAAACGTCAACCCTGCACCAATCGACCGCAAGGCAGACCAGCGGCGTTTTTCAGTGAGCTATCAGGTATGGGCCGACGCAATACCTGCAAACGCTGGTGCACCGTCTCGGTGCACTAGGACTAAGCGGGCTCTTTTTGACAAAAGAGGTCGGGAAGGTCGCCCAGCGAGTCGAGCACTCGGTCGGGGCGAACGGACGAGTTTTCCAACTGGACAGGGCGGAACTTTCCGGTACGCACGAGGACGCCCTGACAACCCGCAGCGATTGCTCCACCAACGTCGGCCTCCAAATCGTCCCCGATAACGATCGTGTCCTTGGGAGCCACACCCATGCTTTGACAAGCGCCGAGAAAAAATTCCGGCGCTGGTTTTCCGATGAGAACGGCAGTTCTGGTAGTCGCGTACTCCAATGCGGCAACCGTGGCGCCGACGTCCAGGCAAAGTCCGTCGCCGCCTCGAAAATAGCGATTTCGGGCAAGCGTGATGAAGGCAATTTCATGATCAAGCAAGAAACGAAAACCGCGATTGAGTGCTCCGTAGTTGAGCTCTTCCCCAAGATCGCCGAGGAGCACCGCTTGCGGCGAGTCCTCGACAAACTCAATGCCGTGTAAATCTTCCCGCAGCGAATCCCTGACCAGAGGGTAACAACGGGTAAGCCCCCTCTGGAGAAGATATTCACGTCCGATCAGCGGCGCGGTGATGACGGCGTCGGGCGGAATGTCCAACCCGTGATTTCGAATTTTTTCAATGATGGCTGAATGAGGCTTGCTGGTCGTATTGGTGACAATCCGGTAAGGCACCTCTCTGTCCTTCAGGAAAGCCAACGCCTGCGCCGCGCCGGGAACCAGGTTCTGCGCTTCCAACAGTGTCCCGTCGAGGTCGATCAAAAAGCCACGGGCTGTTGCAGAAACCGTCATGTCACCCCAGAAAGCACATTGCGGACCGCGTAAATAAGAAGTGTAGAAGATCTGCGGATGATTGAGGAAGGACGAAAGCGCCTGACGGCCTATGCTGCTGTCGGGATTTCTGCTAATCTCCGCAGCCATTTTTTTTATGAATGTTAAAATCATCTTCTTCGGAGTCGCCTTGCTGCTGGACGCCGCTTCGCTCTGCGCGGAAGACAAGTCGAACACTGTTCCCACCGGGCAAATCGCCGCCACCGTAGGCCGTTTGTTGGAAGAGGGCCATTACAGCAGATGGAAACTCGGGGGTGAAATGTCAGCGCGCATCCTGGAGACCTATCTTGAGGACCTGGATTACGATAAGGCATTTTTGACCCAAGCCGATGTGAACCAACTTAACGCTCAATATGGGACCAACATTGGCGCGAAAGTACTGCTCGGGGATCTCCGCCCGGCCAAAGCGATTTATGACATTTTTAAGGCGCGAGTCGAATCCCGGATCGTGAAAGTCCGCCAACTTCTTTCGAAAGACTACATTTTTACCAGTAACCGCTTCGTTGATCTGGACCGCCGAAAGAAGCGATGGCCAGCAGACGTCGCTCAGTCCGACTTGGTCTGGAGGAATAAAATTGAAAGCGAGCTTTTGCAGGAAAAGCTCGATCAAGGCGCGGTCACCGAATCAGGACGTGAGGCGGTGGCTCGGAGGTATAATGGGCTCCTGAAAGGCGTGGAAGAGAGAAGCGAGGAGGATATTGACGAGATTTTCCTGAACTCGGTGGCTGAATCCTACGATCCACACTCAGAATACATGGGACGTTCGAATCTCGAAAGTTTTGAGATCACCATGCGACTTTCATTAGTGGGGATTGGCGCCGAGATGCGTTCTGAGAATGGATACGCGAAGATTCAGCGACTGGTGCCGGGGGGGCCCGCTGAGAGGAGCGGCAAAATCAGCGTCGGCGACAGAATAATCGCTATCGCTGAGGGAGAAAATTCGTTTGTCGAGGTCAGAGACCTGAGCCTCGATAAAGTCGTGGAGTTAATCCGCGGCAAAAAGGGAGCGGTGGTCCGCCTGCAGCTACTCCCGCCAGGCGCTGCCGATCCATCCAAGCGGCGTATTGTCGCGCTCGCCCGCGATACCGTCCAACTCACCGATGAAGAGGCTAAGGCGGAAATAATCGATCAAGTCCTTCCGAGCGGAGGTGTTCGGCGTCTGGGATGGATCACCCTGCCACTATTTTACCAGGACCCGGCCATCTTTGGGAGGGGCAGGAGTGCTTCTCGAGATGTGGCAGCTCTGCTTACTCGGCTAAACAGGGAAAGAATCCAAGGACTGATCTTCGACCTTCGGGCAAACGGCGGGGGATCACTGGATGAGGCTGTCAAAATGGGTGGGCTCTTTATCAACCAGGGACCCATCGTTCAGGTCAGGGAAAGCACCGGAGGAGTCGATGTCTTGAGAGATCACGAAGGCAAGGCTCTTTATACCGGGCCTCTGATAGTCCTGGTCGACAAACTAAGCGCCTCTGCGAGCGAGATCTTTGCCGCGGCGATACAGGATTATGGACGAGCCGTGATTGTGGGAGACTCCAGCACTTTCGGAAAAGGGACTGTCCAGACAATACTCGACCTGGGCTCATCCTCGTCTGCCGGAGCCTTGAAACTGACCGTCCAAAAGTTTTACCGGGTGGCCGGAGGATCCACGCAGCTGAGAGGAGTTATCTCCGATGTGAAAATCCCCTCGATCACAGACAATGCCGAGTACGGCGAAAGCGCCTTGAACTATCCGCTTCCCTATGACGACATCCAACGGGTGCCAATCGTTATGGCAGGAAACCGCAAAGCGCTCTTTATCGATGAACTACGCCGGCGCTCCAGCGCCCGCATCGGCCATGATCCGCTGCTCCAGGATATTGCCAAAGACGCTCAGCAGCTCAACGAAAGGCTCAAGAACAACCGCTTGTCACTCAACGAACCGGTTCGCCGCGCTGAAATGGCCCGAGACGCCAGGCAAAGAGCAGCGGAGGAGGGTGAGCGCAAAAAGGAGGAGCGAATCGATCGGAGCAGGATCTACGAGTTGAGTCTGGCGGATGTCCGGAAACCAGAGTTGCAACCCTTGGAGAGAACCCGCACTGCGGCCAAGCCTGCCCTGAGGGGCGATAATCCAGTCGAAGCCGCTCTGGGAGAAAGTGAAGATAACAGCCGGGATGAAGGCGACCCTGTGAAAAGAGAGGCTTTAAGCATTCTTTCAGACTTCATTGACTTATCCAAAAATATGAAGCCGGAACAGGAGCCAAATAAGAAATAAAAAATGCAGTAAATTCAATAAATATAAATATCTGAGGCTGTTCCAATCGGAGAGTTTCAGTGCATTGCAAAAAGAACTCGACTTCAAGTACAAAATACGTCACAATGTCGGGCGTTCTCTCCTCCGCTGATGGGTTCGGTACCTGTGTTTTAGAAGGCGGAATTCCGTCTCCGGCGAAGCTAG
>Ga0210390_10003732_pt1 | contig 13013 bp, 12 predicted proteins | sample IncBWH11OmetaG_FD_161050 | JGI IMG/M metagenome (GOLD analysis project Ga0210390, IMG submission 161050) | Forest soil microbial communities from Barre Woods Harvard Forest LTER site, Petersham, Massachusetts, United States - Inc-BW-H-11-O ...
CATGCTGATCACCGAGATGCGCGAGCGGCAGCGCGTAGATGCGCAGTCGAACGGCCGCAAAAGGCGCTCGGTCCACCGCTTCAACTACGTCCCGTTTTCGCTGCTCGTCACGCTGATCCGCGGCGCGCGGGCGGTCGTGTTCCCGTCACTCTACGAGGGGTTCGGGCTGCCGGTGCTGGAGGCGATGGTGCTTGGCACCCCGGTTGTCACCTCGCGCGAATCCTCGGTGCCGGAGATCGCGGGCGACGCGGCCCTGCTCGTCGACCCCTACAGCACCGACGAAATCGCCGCGGCAATCCGCACAATCGTGGGCGACGCCGATTTGTGGACCGAGTTGGCGCGTCGCGGGCGGGTGCAAGCCGCGAAATTCTCGGTCGAGCGCTACCGCGACCGGGTCGCCGAACTCTATCGCGCCCTCGCCTGAGCCGGTCGCGGTTCGCGGAGGAGGAGATCGCTCGAATGCGGGAGCTGTTGCGGAGCTTGGCAATCCAACGCCGCGTCCTTGGCGCGTTGATCATTCGCGAGACCTACAGCAAGTTCGGCCGCGAGAATCTCGGTTTTGCCTGGGTCTTTGGCGAGTTCCTGGTGTTCGGCCTGCCCGTCATCGCGATGTGGCATTTTCTGCGCGGTCGTTACGAGCACGGCCTGTTGGTCGTGTCGTTCGTGTGGAGCGGCTATCTGCCGATCATGCTGTTTCGCCACATCGGCAGCTACATGATCCACGCCGTGCGGCTGAATATTTCATTGTTCTATCACCGAAACGTGACCCCGTTCGACGCCGTCGTCGCGCGTATGGCGATCCAGGTGCTCGGCAATTACGGCGCTGGTGCGTTTTCCTTTTTTGTTTTTTACGCTTTCGGGTTGATGGACTGGCCGCGCAACATGCCGCTGTTTTTTCTCGGCTATTTTTACATGACGTGGTGGTGCATCGCGGTCGGCCTCGTGATCGCCGCGTTCAGCGAGCGCACCGTCATCTTCGAGAAGGTGTGGGCGCCGGTGTCGTACATGTATCTGCCGGTCTCCGGATTTTTTTACATGGCCGACTGGGTGCCGGCCCGCGAGCGCGAGATTTTGCTCGCCGTGATGCCGGCGCTGCCGAGCTATGAGATGATCCGCGGCGGGCTTTTTGGCCCGGTCGTCCGGGTCTATTACGATGTCCCCCAGCTGACCTTTATCCTCGCCACGATCACCCTGTTCGGGCTGCTCGGTCTGCGCGACGTGCGCCGCTACATCATCAGCGAATAAGCGGCGACAACCGAAGCCCGCAACAGCCTGTCGCGGCCGGGTCGGGCTTCTCAGGGGCTCGCGCGCGTTAACGCCGATCTCGGGCACGCGTCCGCGCGTTCGCATCGATCGAACGGCTCGCCGCTATGGCTTCCCGTCCCGCCGCCGCTGCTTTACGATCGTCGCCGTTGGGCGATGCCGCAGCGGAAATCAGATGAACGACGCCACCGACAACATCATCGTCGACACCGCGACGCGGATTTTTCGCGATCTGTGCGCGCCCGCGACGGTCAACGACGCCGAGAGCGGCGTATGGCCGAGCGCGCTGTGGGACGCGCTCGAGGAGTCGGGGTTGCCGCTCGCCTGGGTGCCGGAGGAGCTGGGCGGCGCCGGTGCGGCGATGGCCGACGGGTTTGCGGTGCTGCGCGCCGCCGGCCGGTTCGCGGTGCCGGCGCCGCTCGCCGAGACCTTGATGGCCGGGTGGCTCTTGGCGCGCGCCGGGATCGAAATGCCGGCGGGGCCGATGACGATCGCGCCGGTGCACGCCGATGGGAACATCGGGCTCACCGGTGACGGAACGCTTCGCGGCCATGCCCGCCGGGTGCCGTTCGCCCGCAACGCCGTGCACATCGCCGTGCTCGCCCGTCGCGGCGACGAGCGGGTCGTGACGCTGGTCGCGGCCGCGGGCCTGCCGACCGCCCACGACAAGAGCCTCGCCGGGGAGCCGCGCGACACCGTCACCTTTGACGGCGCCGTCCCCGTCGCGGTGCGGCCCGCTTCGGTGGACGAGGACATGATCCAGCGGCTCGGCGCCGCCGTGCGGCTGCAGCAGATGGCGGGCGCCCTCGAAACGATCTTGGAGCAGTCGGTGCAATGGGCGCTCGACCGCTCGCAGTTCGGCCGCCCGATCGCGAAATTCCAGGCGGTGCAGCACAACCTCGCGACCCTAGCCGGCGAAGTCGCCGCCGCGGGTGCCGCCGCCGACCTCGCCGCCGAGGCCTGCGCCGGCGCCGATCTCGGGGCGGCAGGGGTGGCGATCGCCAAGGTGCGCGCCGGCGAGGCCGCCGGTGCGGGCGCCGCGATCGCCCATCAGGTCCATGGCGCGATGGGCTTTACCTACGAGCACACCCTGCACCATGCGACGCGGCGCCTGTGGAGCTGGCGGGAGGAGTTCGGCAACGAGGCGGTATGGGCGACCCGCCTCGGCCGGATGGTCGCGGCCCAAGGTGCGGACCGGCTGTGGCCGTTTATCACCGAGGATATCTGATGCCGCCAAGAAACCTGGCGTCTACCGAATATTTGTCGTCATTCCCGCGAAAGCGGGAATCCAGGCCAAGTTCGAAATCTGCCCTGGTCCCTCGCTTTTGCGGGGGCGACCCGCCAGCCGAGAGGCCCCGATGAGCACCAGCTTTCGTTTCGACCCGGTCGAGCTGCCGCCCGAAGCCAAGGAGTTGCGGCAGGAGGTGCGCGCCTTTCTGCGCCACGAGGCCGAGGCCGGGACCTTGGCCGCGCATAGCGGCAAGGGCGGGTTCTCGCGCGAATTCAGCCGCAAGACGGGCGCGAGGGGCTGGATCGGCATGACCTGGCCCAAAAAATACGGCGGCCACGAGCGCTCGCAGCTCGAACGCTATGTCGTGACCGAAGAGATGCTGGCGGCGCACGCGCCGACGCGCGCCCATTCGACCGCCGACCGGCAATCGGGCCCGGTGATCCTGCGCTACGGCCAGGAAGAGATCCGCCAGAAAATCCTGCCAAAGATCGCGGCCGGCGAATTGTGCTTTTGCATCGGCCTGTCGGAGCCCAATTCCGGTTCGGACGTGTTCGCCGCCTCGACGCGGGCGACCAAGGCCGACGGCGGGTGGCTCGTCAACGGCCGCAAGATCTGGACCTCCAACGCGCACGAAGCCGACTACATGATCGCGCTGTTGCGCACCTCGCCCTCGACCAAGGAAAACCGCCGCCACGGGCTGACCCAGTTCCTGGTCGAGATGAAAACCCCCGGAATCACGACCCGCCCGATCATCAACCTGACCGGCGGCCATGATTTCAACGAGGTCGTGTTCGACGACGCCTTTGTGCCCGACAGCCACCTGATCGGCGAGGTCGACATGGCGTGGAAGCAGGCGACCGACGAGCTCGCCTACGAGCGCAGCGGCCCCGACCGCTGGATCGAGACCCTATCCGCGCTCACTGAATTCGTCCGCGTCGCCGGCGAGGAGCCGAGCGAGCGCGTGGCCGAAGGCATCGGCCGCCAGGTCGCCCACCTCGCCACGTTGCGCCGCATGTCGCTGTCGGTCGCCGGCATGCTGCAGGCTGGCAAGACGCCGGCGGTCGAGGCCGCCGTCGTCAAGGACCTCGGCAACAATTTCGAGCAAGCCTTGCCCGACAAGGTGCGCCTGTTGGCGCCGCCCCCCGGTGATGCGCAACCCGACAGTAACGACGACCGCTTCGAGGAGGCGCTGCGCTACACCACCCTGATCGCGCCCAAATTGACGATCCAGGGCGGCACCCGCGAGATCCTGCGCGGCATCATCGCCCGCGGCCTCGGGCTGCGCTGACGCCGATGCCCGACCTTCGGCCCCTCTTGGCGCCCGACAGCATCGCCGTGATCGGCGCGTCCGCCGACACCCAGACCCTGCGCGGCCGGCTCACCCACGCCTTGATCGGCCACGGCTATCAGGGCCGGATTTATCCCGTCACCCGCAGCCAGAACGAGGTGCTGGGCCTCAAGGCCTATGCCTCGGTCGCCGAATTGCCCGAGCCGGCCGACCTCGCGGTCATCCTGGTGCCGGCGGCGGTGGTGCCGCGCACCCTGGACGAATGCGGCGCCCGCGGTATTCGCGCCGCGGTCGTCATCAGCTCGGGCTTTGCCGAGGAGAGCGGCGAGGCGGCGCATGCCCGCGACATCGAATTGCGCCGGATCGCCGAACAGCACGGGATCCTCGTCTGCGGTCCGAATTCGGAGGGGCTTGTCAACCCGCTGCAGCGGGTCGTCGCGACCTTCAGCCCGGTATTTCACGATCCCACTCGCCCGTTGCTCCCGGCGACCCCTCACGGCCGGCCGATTTCGGTCAGCTGCCAGAGCGGCGCCTTGACCTTCGCCTTTCTGAACCGCGGGCGCGACCGCCAGTTGCGCTTTAGCTATCAGGTCAGCGCCGGCAACCAGACGATCCTCGAAGCGCACGACTATGTCGACTGGGCGCTCGACCACGGCGGCGCCGACATCTTTCTGCTCTACCTCGAGGCGATCCGCCGGCCCGACCGGTTTCGCGCCGTCGCCGACAAGGCGGCCGCGGCCGGCAAGCCGCTGATCGTCGCCAAGGTCGGCCGCTCCGCCGCCGGCCGCCGCGCCGCCGCCTCGCATACCGGCTCCTTGGCGCATGCCGGGGTGATCGACGACGCGATCTTTCGCCATCACGGCATCATCCGCGGAGAAGACCTCGACCACATGCTCGACGTCGCCGCCGCGTTTGCGTTCTGCCCGTTGCCGGCGGGCAACCGCGTCGCAGTCATCACCGGCTCGGGCGGCAGTGCCGTGTGGATGGCCGACATCCTGTCGGCGCACGGCCTCGAGCTCCCGGTGCTCGAGGACGACATCCAACAGCGCATCCTCGAATTGCTGCCGTCCTACGCCTCGGCGCAGAACCCCGTCGACGCCACCGCGCAGGCGATCCATGAGGTCGGTTATGCCCGGCTCATCGAAATCGTCCGGCAATCGCAGCGTATCGACACCATCCTGTTGATCGGGTCGCTCGCCAACGAGGCGACGGCCGCCGGACATGCCGAGCAGCTGGCGCGGCTCTCGGGGCTGCATGACAAGCCGGTCCTGCTGTGCACCTATACCGGAGCGTCGCCGCGCGCCATGGCTGCTTTCGCCGCGGCCGGGATCCCCAGCTACACCTCGATGCCGAGCTGTGCCCGCGCGATCCGGGCACTTGTCGACTACGCGCGCTTTCAGGCGCGGCTGCGGCGCCCGCCGCCGGCTGTCACCATGCCCGCCGTGCGCGAAGCGGCGGCCGCGGCACTCGGCGCCGCCGGCCCGGTCCTGGCCGAGCACGACGCCAAGGCCGTTCTCGCCGGCTACGGCATCCCGCGCCCGCCCGAGGCGCTGGCGACCTCCGCGGACGCCGCCGTGGCCGCCGCCGCCCATATCGGCGGTAGGGTGGCGCTCAAGGTGCAGTCGCCCGACGTCACCCACAAGACCGAGGCCGGCGCGGTGGCGCTGGGACTCGCCGGCGAATCCGCGGTGCGCGAGGCCTATGCCCGGGTGCTGGCGGGAGCCAAGGCGGCCCACCCGGCCGCCGTGATCCACGGGGTGCTGGTGCAGCGGATGGCGCCGCCCGGGATCGAGATCATTCTCGGCGTCAGCCGCGACCCTGATTTCGGCCCGATGCTGATGGTCGGCTTGGGTGGCATCCACGTCGAGGTGCTGCGCGACGTGGCCTTTGCGCCGGTGCCGATCGGGCCCGACGAGGCGCTCGCACTCGTTGCCGAACTGAAGGGTGCGGCGCTGCTCGACGGCGTGCGCGGCGCGCCGCCCGCCGACCGCGCGGCGCTCGCCGACCTGATCGCGGCGCTGTCGCGCTTTGCCGCGGACCACGCCGAAGCGATCGACGAGATCGACCTGAACCCGGTCATCGTGCACGCGCAAGGCGAGCGCCTCAGCGTCGTCGACGCGCTGATCGTCAAGCGCCGGGAGTGACGCAAGTTACCGCTTCGCCCTCACCTGCCTCGCTGCACTCCGGTATCCTCTCTCGCCAGCGGGAGACGCGGAAGGCCGGGTGGGTGAGGGCCTTTGGGGAGATCGCCGAATGACCGAAAGCCCGTCCTATCGCGAGATCGGCGTCAGCCGCGACGGCCACGTCGGCACCGTCGAGATGCGCCGGCCGCCGCACAATTTCTTCGACAGCGCGCTTGTCGCCGAAATCGGCGAGGCGTTCGAGCGGCTCGACGCCGATCCCGACTGCCGCGCCGTCGTCTTTGCCGCCGAGGGCCGCTCGTTCTGCGCCGGCGCCGATTTTTCCAAGCGCATGGACACCGGCACCGTCTCCGAAGGCACCCGCAGCGCCGCCGGCCGGCATTTGTATAAGGAGGCGATCCGCCTCTTCCAAACAAAAAAGCCGATCGTCGCCGCGGTGCAAGGGGCGGCGGTCGGCGGCGGGCTCGGCCTGGCGCTCGTCGCCGATTTCCGCGTCACCTGTCCGGAGGCGCGGTTCAGCGCCAATTTCAACCGGCTCGGCTTTCACCCGGGGTTTGGCCTGACCGCGACCCTGCCGCGGCTCGTCGGCGCCCAGCAGGCGGCGCTGCTGTTCTACACCGGGCGTCGCATCCCCGGCGACGAGGCGGTTCGCATCGGTCTCGCCGATCTGTTGGTGGCGCAGGCGGAGGTGCGCAGCGCCGCCCAGGCGTTGGCGCTGGAAATCGCCCAGTCGGCGCCGCTCGCGGTCGTCTCGACGCGCGAAACGGTGCGCCGCGGGTTCGTCGACGCGATCGAGGCCGCGACCGAGCGCGAGCTCGTCGAGCAGGACTGGCTGCGCCGGACCGAAGATTTCCAGGAGGGCATCAAGGCGATGGCCGACCGGCGCCTGCCCGATTTCCGCGGCCGCTGAACCGCGCCGCCGCCCTGACCGCCGCCGGCCTGACCATCGGCGGATGTGCGCATCTCAGTCGCGGCCATCCAGTCGCCCGCCCGCGCTCGTGCCGAACGTTCAGGTCGCGAATTGCTCCTTGAACACGCGCTCTTCGAGGTTGGCGTCGTGGTCGAAGAGCAAGGTCATCGCGATGTCGCGGTTCTCGTGGATCTCGACGCTGACGACATCGCGCGCCTCGGTAAAGTCGGCGACGGCGCTGACCGGGCGCTTGTCGGTTTCGAGCGCCTCGATGCGCACCTGCGCCTCGTGACGCAATAGCGCGCCGCGCCAGCGCCGCGGCCGAAACGCGCTGATCGGGGTCAGCGCCAGCACCCCGGCGCCGAGCGGGATGATCGGTCCGTGCGCCGACAGATTGTAGGCCGTGCTGCCGACAGGGGTCGCGACCATGATGCCGTCGGCCATCAGTTCCTCGATTCGCACGACCCCGTCGACGATGATCCGCAGCTTTGCTGCCTGGCGGCTCTCGCGCAGCAGCGACACCTCGTTAAAGGCGAGGGCCCGCTGGCGAACCCCGTCGAGCGCGCGCGCCACCATTTCCAGCGGGTGCAGCACCACCGGCTGGGCGAGGGCCAGCCGTTCGAACAGCCCGTCGGGATTGTAGGCGTTCATCAAGAAGCCGACGCTGCCGCGGTGCATGCCGTAGATCGGGACTCCCTGCGGCAAAAACCGGTGCAAGGTTTCGAGCATGAAGCCGTCGCCGCCAAGCGGCACGACGATCTCGGCTTGCTCGGGGGCGACACACGGATAGAGGCGGGAGAGTTCCGCCAGCGCTTGCTGCGCCGCCTCGGTGTCGGCCGCCACGACCGCGATCCGGGGGGCGCGGCCGGGCGGCGGGAAGGCCGCCGTCACCCGCCGGTCACGCTCATGTGCCGGGCGACGGCGGGGCGGCGATGGCGACGGTCGATGATGAAATCGTGGCCGCGCGGCTTGCGGCTGATCGCCTCGGCGATCGCCGCCACCAGCGCCTCGTCGCCTTCGGACTGGCGCAACGGCGTGCGCAGGTCGGCCGCATCCTCCTGGCCGAGGCACATATAGAGGGTGCCGGTGCAGGTCAACCGAACGCGGTTGCAGCTCTCGCAGAAATTATGGGTCAAGGGCGTGATAAAGCCGAGCCGCCCGCCGGTCTCGCGCACGGTCGCGTAGCGCGCCGGGCCGCCGGTGCGGTAGTCGGTGTCGTCGAGCGTCCAGCGCTGCTCCAGCCGCGCGCGAACCAGCGACAGCGGCAGATATTGTTCGAGCCGGTTCTCGCCGCCGATGTCGCCCATCGGCATGACCTCGATAAAGACGAGGTCAAACCCCTGGTCGCCGCACCAAGCGACGAGGTCGTCGAATTCGCTGTCGTTGACGCCGCGCAGCGCGACCGTGTTGACCTTGACCGCGAGCCCGGCCTCCTTGGCCGCGCGCAGCCCGTCGAGCACGACAGCAAGCTGGCCGCGGCGCGTGATCGCGGTGAACTTCGCCGGGTCGAGCGTGTCGACCGACACGTTGACGCGTCGCACGCCGCAGTCGCGCAATTCGCCGGCATGGCGGGCGAGCTGGCTGCCGTTGGTCGTCAGGGTCAATTCGTCGAGCGCGCCGCTCGTCAGATGCCGGCCGAGTGCCCGGAACAGGGTCATGATGCCGCGCCGCACCAACGGCTCGCCGCCGGTCAACCGCAATTTCCTGACGCCAAGCCGCACAAACGCGCTGCACACCCGGTCGAGCTCCTCCAAGGTCAGCAGCTCGGCTTTTGGCAGAAACGTCATCTCTTCCGCCATGCAGTAGACGCAGCGGAAATCGCAGCGATCGGTGACCGATACGCGCAGATAGCTGATTTTCCGTCCAAACGGGTCGATCATGTCATGCTCATGTGTGGCGTTGCCCGCCTCTTTATGAAGATAGGGAGGCGACCCGGAAATGTCGCCCCCGATCGCGTCACGGCGTGGCGGCACAGGGCAGCTTGGTCGGCTCGAGGGGAAACCAGTCGCCCAGGATCTGCTCGTCCGTGTACGCTGTCTTGCATATTCGCGCGAGTGTCTCAGACGAGATGTCCGCGTACTTCTCAAGATCTCGGACGGCCTTACGCGATCCCCGCTTCATCTCCGCGATGATGGCGGCGCTGATCTCGTTTTTCAGGCTAGGGCTATCTTCGAGCACGGCCTCGATTTCATTTCCGGCGCGTCAATCAATTCGATCCAGCCCGATCGAGGGCCGATCGCAGCCGAGTTTTCAAGCTTCAACAAGTGCTCGATAATCCGGCGGATCTGGCTCTTCAGTTCCCGTAGCTGCGAGATACCCAAACTCTCGATCTCCTCGGCCGGATTCTCCCAATCGAGTTGCTGGTTGGAACCGCCACGAGCCACAGAGCGGAGGCCGTTGGCCTGCGTTTTCGACCAAGGACGAAATCCCGATTGTAAAGCGTCTTAGCGTCCGACATTTCGGCACTCCCGGCTTCCGCCCTCAAAGATGGGATGGCCCGGTTGCGAACCCGACGACCGCGCCAGACAGGTCGCCGGGTTGCCCGCGGCTGCGGTCGCGATTGCGTCGCATCCCGTGAGCTGCGGTGGACAAGCAGCAGCGTTGTGCCCCCGCAGCGGGGATGCCTCACACGTGGGCACCTTCCGTTTTGAGGATGACAGTGCTCGTCTTGAAGCGAACGCCCGCCCGTCCCATCATGCCCTTATGCAGGAATTCACCGTCCGCCCGCAACCCGACGACCCGCGGCTGACCCGCATCGTCGCCGGGGTCGACCATGAGGGCCGCCCGGTCGAGACCGCCGTCGTCATGGAACGGCCGCTGACCTTGTTTCTGAACGGCCGCGAGATCGTGACGATGATGACGATCGGCGACCACCCCGATTACCTCGCGGTCGGCTATCTGCTGAACCAGAACATGCTGCGGCCCGAGCACCGGGTGACCGGCATCGACTACGACGAGGAGCTCGAAACCGTGGTCGTCCGCACCGACCGCGAGACCGACTTCGAGGACAAGCTGCGCAAGAAGACGCTGACCTCGGGTTGCGCCCAAGGCACGGTGTTTGGCGACCTGATGGAAAAGTTCGACGAGGTGCGCCTCGACCCGCGCGCGGTTTTGCGCACCTCGTGGCTCTATGCGCTGACCCGCAAGATCAACACCGCGCCGAGCCTCTACCTCACGGCAGGCGCGATCCACGGCTGCGTCTTGTGCGAGGAGGACCGGCCGCTCCTTTACATGGAGGATGTCGGCCGGCACAACGCGATCGACAAGATCGCCGGCTACATGCGCCTGAACGGCGTCTCGCCCGCCGGCAAGCTGTTTTACACGACCGGGCGGCTGACCTCGGAGATGGTTATCAAAACGGTGCAGATGGGGATCCCGATCCTGATCTCGCGCTCGGGGTTCACCGCCTGGGGGGTCGATCTGGCGCGGCAGGCCAACCTGACCTTGGTCGGGCGCGCCAGGGGCAAGCGCTTTGTGGCGCTGGCCGGCGCCGAGCGCATCGTTTTCGACGGCGACCCGCAGGCGGTGGATGACGAGCATCCGCGCCTCGCCCGCAAGGCGAGCCGTGCCGAGGATACGGCGTGACGACCGTCGGCCTGTTGCTCGCCGGCGGCCAGTCGCGGCGGATGGGCGGCGGCGACAAGGCGCTGCGGCTGCTCGGCGGGGTGCCGCTGCTCGACCGGGTGGTCGCGCGGCTGCGGCCGCAGGTCGAAGCGCTCGTGCTCAACGCGAACGGCGACCCTGCGCGGTTCGCGCGCTACGGCCTGCCGGTCGTCGCCGACAGCGTCCCCGGCTTCGCCGGGCCGCTCGCGGGCGTGCTCGCCGGCCTAGACTGGGCCGCGGCACATCATCCAGGTTGCGCCTTTGTCGCGAGTGTCGCGACCGACGCGCCGTTTCTGCCGGCGGATCTGGTCATTCGGCTCAGGCAAAAGCTTGACGAGACCGGAGCCGAGCTTGCCTGCGCCGCGTCGGGTGGCCGCGACCATCCGGTTTTCGGGCTGTGGCCGGTGCGGCTGCGCGACGAGCTGCGCCGCGCGCTCGTTGAAGAGGGGGTGCGCAAGATCGACCTGTGGACCGGGCGCTACCGGCTCGCGACGGTGCCGTTCTCCGTCGATCCGGTCGATCCGTTTTTCAACGCGAACCGTCCGGAGGACCTGTCCGCAGCCGCGGCGCTGCTCGTCGCCGATCGGAACCCCTGATCCCGCCGTTGCCGGTCGCGCAAGCCTCGCCAGGGGGTATGAACGCGAATTGCTTGGGATTTCCCCGGGGTGCCCAGCGAAAGCGTGACGCCAGAGAGCCTGTCACCTGGCTTGAACAAGGGGAGCCCGTGGGCCCCGTGGGTGCCCGAACCAGGCAAATAGTTCGGCCGTCGGTCGTTGTCCGGAATTGCTTCGTCGCTCTGCTGGTCGCGGATTTCAACTCTCCATTGCGATCAGTCGGGAGCCATGCGACATTTCGCGATGGCGTCGATCGTCGATCTTCGGATTGCCGAGCTCCTCGCAGCGCGGCTGTGCCATGAGCTGGTCGGCCCAGTCACAGCGGTCGAAAACGGGGTGGAGCTGCTCCTCGACCAGGATCCGGGGCTCGACCGAGAGGCGCTGACGCTGGTCGCCGAGAGCGCCGCCCGTGCCGGCAGCCGACTGCAATTCTATCGCTTTGCCTACGGGTTTGGCGGTGAGGGCGAGGCTGCGGGGCCGCCGCCGTTCGAGCTTGCCGCCGGCTACTTCACGGCCTCGCGGATCACCTGCGACTACCACGAGCGGGTGCGTCGGATGCCGCTTGCCAGGCAACGGCTCGCCTGCAACCTGCTCCTGACCGGGGCGCAGGCGCTGGCGCGCGGCGGGACGCTGTTGCTCGGCGAAGACGATGCCGGGAATTGTGGCCTGCGGCTCGACGCCGCGGGCGAGGCGGCCCAGCTCGCTCCCGAGCAACGCGCGGCGCTGGCGCTGGAGGCGCCGCTCGGCGCGCTGGCGGCGCGGACCGTGCAAGCCTATTTCACCGGCCTCGTCGCGCGCACACAGGGCCTAAATCTGGTCGCAAGCACGCTGGGAGCCGGCAGGCTTCGCATCAGCTCGATGCCGGCCGCCTAAGCGGCGGCGGTTCCTCGTCGCGAGTCGTGGTCGTCCGCGCCAATTCCCTGGACCGCGGCGACCGGCGCATCGGGCGGGTCGCGCAACACGTAGCCGCGCCCCCACACGGTCTCGATGTAGTGTTTTCCGCCGGTCGCCTGGGCGAGCTTTTTGCGCAGCTTGCAGACAAAGACATCGATGATCTTGAGCTCCGGCTCGTCCATCCCGCCGTAGAGGTGGTTGAGGAACATCTCCTTGGTCAGGGTGGTGCCCTTGCGCAGGCTTAAGAGCTCGAGAATGCCGTATTCCTTGCCGGTCAGATGCAATGGGCGGCTGTCGACTTCGACGATGCGGGCGTCGAGGTTGACGACGAGCTTGCCGGTGCGGATCACCGATTCCGCATGCCCCTTGGAACGGCGCACGATCGCATGGATGCGCGCCACCAGCTCGCGCCGGTCGAACGGCTTGGTCAGGAAGTCGTCGGCGCCGAACCCCAGGCCCTTGAGCTTGTGGTCGAGCTCGGCAAGCCCCGAAAGGATCAGGATCGGCGTATGCACCCGCGCCGCCCGCAGCCGCCGCAGCACCTCGTAGCCGTCGATGTCCGGAAGCATCAGGTCGAGCAGGATGATGTCGTAATCGTAAAGTTTGCCGATCTCCAGCCCGTCCTCGCCAAGATCGGTCGTGTCACAGATAAAATTTTCTTTCCTGAGCATCATTTTGATGCTGGCTGATGTGGCTGTGTCGTCCTCGACTACAAGCACGCGCATTAGGGCCTCCGGGATCAGGCGGCAACCGCTGGGAGCGGCGTCGTGGTTAATCATTACCGTAGATACTTAACAAATCCTTATCACGTCTCCATTGCGACGTACCCTCTCCTAACGGCTGCGCCGGCCTCCTCCGGGGGGCGGGATCACGCCTCGCCGCCGGTAATTAATAGGCCTCCGCTGGCGATGCCATGCCGAGGGTTGCCGGTGCGCTCTTCACGATTCGCCGCACGCCGGACTTCGGCTACATCGCCACCCCGACGCGGTGCGCACCGGCAATGGCATGCCGCTGGAAACATGCTTGTCGGCATTAAGCAAGTTCCCGAAACGTTCGGCGATACCCGAAA
>Ga0210390_10003733_pt1 | contig 13009 bp, 13 predicted proteins | sample IncBWH11OmetaG_FD_161050 | JGI IMG/M metagenome (GOLD analysis project Ga0210390, IMG submission 161050) | Forest soil microbial communities from Barre Woods Harvard Forest LTER site, Petersham, Massachusetts, United States - Inc-BW-H-11-O ...
GCCGTCAAGTGCGGCGTCCAATCCATGCTGGTCCGCGTCGGCGCGGCCGCCGATCCGCCCGCGGCGTTCGTCGGCGCGGCGGTCGTGGTCTTTCCGGCTACCGACGCCGATGGCGTGACGCGCGCCTCGATCGAGGCCGCGGCGATGGGGGCGCTAACCATCCTCTCTGACGTCGGGCCGGCGCGTGAGATTATCGCCGCGCCGCCGCACGAGGATGCCGAGGCGCGCACCGGATGGCTCGTTCCGCCGCGCGAGCCGGCCGCCCTTGCCGAGGCGATCTGGGCCGCGCTGGCGCTCGGCGCCTCCGCGCGCGACGCCATTCGGCGCCGGTCGCGGGCGAAGATCGCCGAAGCCTACTCGCTTGAGCGCATGACGCGCGACACGCTCGGCGTCTACGCCGAGGCGCTCGCTGGATAGCGGCTCGCCCCGCGTCAGTCGGTGTTTGACTGTTCGCTCGCGGCGCTAATTCGGCGCCGCCTCCGGCGTTTGCACGTGCTCGGGGCGAATGCCGATCCCAACCAACCGCGCTGGGATGCTGCGCAGAATCGGAAAGACGCCGAAGAGCTTGAAGAACGCCGGCGCCTTCGGCCGTTCGTGACTTGCCAGAACGCGGCTGATGACCCGTCGCTGGATCGTGAGCTGCAGCCACTGGGTGAAGCGCATGGGCAGCGTGCGCCGCTCCTCGATGGCCTGAAGATCCTCGTCCGTCACTTTGCCGGCGCGCAGCGGGCCGGCGAGCCGGTTGGCGGCGGCGACCGCGTCCTGCACCGCCATGTTGATGCCCACGCCGCCGATCGGCGACATCGCGTGCGCCGCATCGCCGATGCAAATGAGCCCGGGCCGCCACCATTTTCGCAGCCGATCGACCGTGACGCTAAGCAGCTTGATGTCGTCCCAGCTTTTCAATTCGCCGATCCGGTCGGACAGGAACGGCGACATTTCGACGACCCGCGCGTGGAGGGCTTCAAGGCCATCGGACTTCACGCGTTCAATTCCCCCTTTCGGAATGACATAGGCGCATTGCCAGTAGTCGCCGCGATCGAACATCACCATCAGCCTGCCGGCTTCGATATGGCCGAACGTATCGGCTTTGTCGCCGCCCTTGTGCGATACGCGAAACCAGAGCACATCCATCGGCGCGCCGTAGTCGTCGCTCTTAAGGCCCGCTTTCTCGCGCACGGTCGAATGACGTCCGTCGCAGCCGACCACCAGGTCAGCGCGGATGGTCAGCGCCCCATCCGGAGTGTCGGCGATCAAGCCGACAATGCGCCCGTTCTCCTCGATCAGGTCCCTCGCCTCGGCCTGCAAGCGCAGGTCGAAGGTTTTGTAGCGCTTGCCTTGCCCGGCCAGGAAGTTGAGGAAGTCCCATTGCGGCATCAGCGCAACGAACTTGCAATGCGTTGGCAGGCGGCGAAAGTCGACCATTTCAACGTGTTCGGCGCCAATCTGCGCGGACAGCGTTTCGACTTCCTGATGCGGCAGCTTTAGGAACTTGTCCATGAGGCCGAGCTCGAACATGAGTTCAAGCGTCGATGGATGAACCGTGTCGCCGCGGAAATCGCGGAAGAAATCGGCGTGCTTCTCCAGCACCACGACATGAACGCCGGCGCGCGCCAGCAGGTATCCCAGCATCATCCCGGCAGGACCGCCGCCGGCGATGCAGCACTGCGTGGCGATTGTTGAGTTGTCCATCGCTGCTCGGTTCCGCCCGGCACAGTCCCCCTGGCCTCACGATCGTAAAACGCGAAGATTAAGGCTGGGTTCCGCCCGGGACGGAAGGGATTTTGTCGCGGCGGGAGCCACCGGGATGGGCGGCTCGAGCCGGTTTTCGGATGGGTCTAGCTCTTGATGAACGCGCCGCTGCGAAGATCGGCCAGCGCCTGACGGATCTGGTCTTGCGTGTTCATGACGATCGGCCCGTGCCAGGCGATCGGCTCGCGAAGCGGCCGGCCGGAGATGAGAAGGAACCGCACGCCCTCATCGCCCGCCTGGACGCTGATCTCATCGCCCGCGCCAAACACGATCAGCGACCGGTTGCCGACCTTGTCGCGCACCAGCACCTCCTCGCCGTCGATCTGCGCTTCGCGCAGCACACCAAAGGGCTCAGATGAGTCGGCGAATGTCGCCGAGCCCTCAAAGATGTAGGCGAACGCCTGACGGAAATCCTCGACCTTCAGGCGCTTATGTCTGCTCGCCGGCACGGTCACGTCCAGATAGCGCGGCTCGGCGGCGACGCCATCGACCGGACCCGCCTTGCCCCAGAACTCGCCGCAGATGATGCGCACGCGCGTGCCGTCGTCGTCGATCACCTCGGGGATCGCGGTTGCGGGAACGTCCTGGTAGCGCGGCTTGGTCATCTTGAGATGCGCGGGCAGGTTGGCCCACAGCTGGAAGCCGTGCATGCGGCCCTTGGCGTCGCCGGTCGGCATTTCCTGATGCAGGATGCCGCTGCCGGCGGTCATCCACTGGACGTCGCCCGAACCGAGCTTGCCGCGGTTGCCGAGGCTGTCGCCGTGATCGACCTCGCCGGCCAGCACATACGTGATCGTCTCGATGCCGCGATGCGGATGCCAGGGAAAGCCGGCCACATAGTCCTCAGGCCGATCGCCGCGGAAATCGTCCATCATGAGGAACGGGTCGAAATCGGACGTGTCGCCGAAGCCGAAGGCGCGGCGCAGCTTGACGCCCGCGCCCTCCATGGTGGGTACGGACTGGCTGACGCGCTTGACGGGACGAATGGACATGAGCCCTCCTCGGTCCAATGAAAAACGATTTGGCTTCCGAAATACTGCCGCTATTCCAGTTTTGCGACTGAAGAAGTTTGGCAAATTCCTTGATCGGAAACCGTGCTGGCCGCCAAGATAGGTATAGGCGGCGACCGCCGCAAGTCTATCAACAGAAGCGATAGCATCTATCACTCGAGTCGAACGATCGGCGCCAGTCGGGCAGACCTCGAGCCGCCTTTGCCGGCCGCAGTCGAAGAGACACGGAGGCGGCTATCGAGCCTCGCCCCTGAATGGACCCCGTACCCGCGAATCCAAACTGAAATGAGCGGGATATCGAGATTTGCTAAACGCCGATTTTTACGCCATGGTGCGTTTGCCCACTTCGATGATGTCATTTTGTTTTGGGCCCCGGGATTCGCCCGAGTTTAGAGGGAAGTCGTGAGACGCGGATTTAACCGCGTCCGTGTCGCCGATCGTCATGCCGTCGAGACGGCCGCTTCGCTGTTTCTTCCAAGATCAGAACGACTCGACCCAACAACTCGTACAACGGGAGGCTCACGCATGTATAAGCTGGTGTTTTTGGCAGGGATCAGCGGCGCGTTGATCGGGACGCCGGCTTTTGCCGTCACCAACGATCTTTCGACGCTTTACATCATTCAAGTCGGCGGCGCCGGTGGCGGCGGCGGCGACATCACGACGACGCCAGGAACGCTTAGCGCGAGCGGAAAGACCGCAAGCGGCTTTCCTACCCCAAGCGGCCCCAAAGTTTCCGTCAGCGGCAGCGGCACGCAGACGGGCTCCAGCGCGGACGACAGCGCGCTCGCAGAATCGAGTTGGGACGTGCAGATTGAGGGACCGTCGGAAACAGACATGTTTGTTCCCATCCTCATCACGGGAAGCTATAGCGCCCTGGCGTCTGGAACGGGCACAGCGTTCGCCGGAATTGGCACAGGCGGCGAGTTCGGGCTCCGCGCTACTCTTGGCTTTGCCGTTGGCGGAGAGTTCACGTGCTCCCCTACCCTTGTTTCTTCGGGCTGCGGATCGGGCACTTTCGCGTTGAGCGCTTCGATCGATGATTCCCCTTTGAATGACCATACTTTTTCGATCTTCACCCAAGCCACTGGCAACCTGGATGGCAGTTTTCCGGGCCCGACTGGATCATTTTCGGCCTTTGTAGACCCGCATGTCTCCATCGATTGCACCAAGGCCACGTTCGCTGATTGCAGCGCTTACAGCCTGGTGGTGGCGCCGGATTCGTTCACTGTCGGGAGCGGCGTTCCCGAGCCCAGCGTCTGGGCGCTGATGCTGATCGGCTTCGCCGGTCTCGGCTTCGCCGGATATCGCAGGACAAAGAGCGGAATCGTGACCGCGCACTAGTCGCGGGCCGCAATCGGACCGCGCGGCCTTCCGCCAACGATCGTCGAAGCGGCGGCGCCGGCGGCGACTGCGCGCTCGAGCGCGGGCTGGATTTCTGCGCCGGAAAGCCGCTGGCTAAGAAAAGCGGCGACGAACGCGTCGCCAGCGCCGGTCGTGTCGACCGCTTCGACTTCTGGCGCGCCGGCCCGCCAGCGTCGCTCGCCTTCCGCTGCCTCTGCGCCGCGCGCGCCGCGCTTGACGACGACCAGCGGATAGTGGGCGGCAAGCCGCGCGCACTGGGTTTTGGGATCGTCGGACCCAGCGAGAATCGCGGCTTCCTCGGCGTTGGGAAACAGCATCGAAGCCCCTCGCGTCCATGCGAGGAATCTGCCTGCTCCCACCTCGCGCAAGAATTCAACCGACGCCGGATCGACGCTGATTGGCTTGTCTCCCGCGCGTCGCATCGCTTCGAGCACCGCCGCGCGCGGGGAGGGAGCGAAAAACGAATAGCCGGACAGATGGATGAGGGCCGCTTGAGCGATAAGCGCGTCGGGGATGTCGCCGGCTTCGAGCGCTTCGTTGGCGCCGCGGTCGGTGAGGAAGCTGCGCTCGCCATTCGCGTCGATCAGAGCCACCAGTCGCCCAGTCTCGCGGCGCGGATCGCCGACAAGATGCGGCGTGACGCCGATCGCTTTGAGTCGCGCTGTTTCGCTCTGGATGTCGACGGCGCCGACGCGGGCGACGAAGTCGACCTTCACGCCGAACGAGGCGAGCCATGCCGCCTGATTGGCCGCCGACCCGCCGGGCTGAAACGTGATCGACGCGCGCCGGTCCGAGCCGCGCGCGAGCGGTCCCTCGGGGCGCACGATGACGTCCGTCATCACATCGCCGACGACGAGGATGCGGGAGACGAACGGATCAACGCGCAAGGAGCGGGACACATCAATTGTTCGCGGCTATCACGCTTTCCAGGCTTTCGATTGGATTTCGCCACAAAGACGCGCCACGGTCTTGCGTCGGGTTGCGTACGGAGCGCGCCGCGCCGGCGGGATGAGGGAACGCGGACGCGGTGATGAGGTGCGAATCTTTATCGAACTTTGGTTTCCGGCATCCATACCAACAGATCACAAGAACCCACCTCGGTTTAATTCAGCGGTCTGCTTTAATTGCATAGCCTTCTTCTCCGTAAACTCAACTAGCGGACCGGCGGGCGAGTGGTTCGTCGCAGCCGGTCGGCGCACAGTCTGGAGTTTTTCCCTCTTCTTGGAAACAAATCGTCGGAGGAATTTCCAACATGGCCAAGGTTCTCTGTGTTCTCTATGACGATCCGGTCGACGGATATCCGAAGTCCTACCCACGCGACGATCTGCCGAAAATCGACCACTATCCCGGCGGCCAGACGTTGCCGACGCCGAAGGCGATCGACTTCAAGCCTGGCGCGCTGCTCGGCAGCGTGTCGGGAGAATTGGGCTTAAGGAAATATCTTGAGGCGCTCGGCCACACTTTCATCGTCACTTCCGACAAGGAGGGGCCGAAGTCACGCTTCGAGCGCGAACTCCCGGACGCCGAAATCGTCATCTCGCAGCCCTTCTGGCCCGCCTATTTGACCGCCGAACGCATCGCGAAAGCGAAAAACCTCAAGCTGGCAATCACCGCAGGCATTGGCTCGGACCATGTCGATCTGCAAGCGGCGATTGATCGCAAGATTACGGTCGCTGAGGTCACCTACAGCAATTCCATCAGCGTCTCCGAGCACGTCGTGATGATGATTCTAGGCCTCGTGCGGAACTATATCCCCTCGTACCAATGGGTCATCAAGGGAGGCTGGAACATCGCCGATTGCGTCGAGCGCTCCTATGACGTCGAGGGCATGCATGTCGGCACGGTCGCCGCCGGCCGGATCGGTCTCGCGGTGCTGCGCCGCCTGAAGCCTTTCGACATGCATTTGCACTACACGGATCGCCACCGCCTTCCGGAAGCGGTCGAGAAGGAACTCGGTCTCGCCTGGCATCCGAATGTCGAAGACATGGTCAAGGTTTGCGATGTCGTCACCATCAACGCGCCGCTTCATCCCGAGACCGAGAACCTGTTCAACGACAAGCTTCTCGCCAAGATGAAGCGCGGCGCCTACCTTGTGAACACGGCGCGGGCGAAAATCTGCGATCGCGACGCGATCGTGCGGGCGCTCGAAAGTGGACAGCTCGCGGGCTACGCCGGAGACGTCTGGTTCCCGCAGCCGGCGCCGAAAGACCATCCGTGGCGCTCGATGCCCCACCACGGCATGACGCCGCATATTTCCGGGACATCGCTTTCGGCGCAGGCGCGCTACGCTGCCGGCACGCGCGAGATTCTTGAATGCTGGTTCGAGAAGCGGCCTATCCGCAACGAATATCTCATCGTCGACGGCGGCAAGCTGGCGGGTGCGGGCGCGCATTCGTATAGCGCCGGCGACGCGACCAAGGGCGCGCGCTGACTGGCCGGCCTCGAACATCGAGGCGATGTTAGCGCCTCGACGCCTCGATGTTCAGGGTCTTCATCGTCACATCGACGAGCAGTTCGCCGAGCTACTCTCCAGCCGCCGCGGCGAGCGTCTGCACCACGGCGATGTTCTGCAGGAGATCCTGCGGCAAACCATGCCGCTCTTTCAGGTACTCAGCGCTGTTGTAAGAGATCCACACCTGTCCTTGCGAATCTTCCGCGACCAGAATCTTCAAAGGAAGATCGATCGCGATGCTCGGCGCCGCTAGCATCAGCGGCGTGCCGCCCTTCGGATTGCCGAAGATCAAGAGCTTGGTGGGAGGCATTTTCATCCCCACCTTTTCGGCTTCGCCGCTGTGGTCGATCAGCGCGAATAGGGTCACCCCCTTGGACTGCAGAATGGTCTTCAGTTTATCGACCGTCTCGTCCACCGAATGATGGCTCGGAATTCTGACGATCCCTTCTTCTTTCTGCACGGCGAGCGCCTCCGAGGCCAAGAGAATGGAAACCGCAAACAGCAGGGCAGGCCACCAATGTTTCATGACACGCCTCCCGCAGCTTACTCATAAATGAGCGTGAAGCCGTCCTGCTCCCAAGCGTCCCCAAATTGCTTTTCATTCAACTTGGCCATTTGGCCCGCCACAATCTTATAGCGCAGCGCGAAGCAATGAGGTTGGTAAATCTGAGATCCCATTTTTTCGCGACCGGCATCGCGTTTCTGGTTTACAGCGGCACGACGGCCAGCCGTCTTTGGGCGAAGGCGAAGATCAAGCCGGCCTTGTTGCAGGCTAAGAGCCGAGGTCGTCGGGCGCGGGTCAGTGATGTTCCGAAAGCGGGGCCATCGATTTTCGCGGTTCGCTTGTCCGCTGGCCGGCTGCGTTTTGGCAGCGATTCCAGCCGTCGCTATCGCGCAGCAGGCGCAGGCGCCGACGCCGGACAGCACAGCTGACCAACTCACCCAAGATCAGCGCCCAGCGCCGGAAGGCGACGTCCTTGCGTCAAAAAGCCTCTTCCAGCTCCTCTTGGGGGTCAAAACCGCGCCGGGCAGCGGCCTGAACGGCTCGATCCGCACCGTCACAACGGACACTTTCAGGCTGCGCGCGGACACGCGCGTCGATCTGGCGCCGGACTGGCAACTGGCGCTGCGGGGCGATCTGCCGTTTCTCGCCAAGAACCCCCTCAACTCAAGCAATCCAAATGCCGACTACCTTTATGGCGTCGGCGACGCGGACGTCCAGGCGGCGCTGGTTCATGACATCGACGCACGCTGGAAAGCAGGCTTTGGCGCCCGACTTTTCATGCCGACCGGAGACGACAATCTCGGATCGGGCAAGTGGCAGATCATGCCGATTGCAGGTGTGCGCTACTCGATGCCGGACGTGGGCTACGGGATGTACTTCGAACCTCTGCTGCGCTACGATGTCAGCTTCGCCGGCGATCCGTTGAGGAAATCGATCAGCAATCTTCAGTTTGCGCCGACGGTCAACTTTTCCTTCCCCGACGGCTGGTACTTGGCGTTCTATCCGGAGCCGGACATTCGCTGGAATTTCGGGCCCCCCGCCACCGGTCAGACCGGACGTCTCTTTCTGCCCTTCGATGCGCGCGTCGGGCACAAATTCAACAAGACGCTGACCGTCTCGCTCGAAGTCGGGGTCCCGATCATCAGTCAATATCCGGTCTACGATCTCAAGACTGAACTCAGAGTCGATGTGAAGTTCTGATTTGCGGACCCGCGCGAGGCTAGGGAGGTGAAAGAATGGCCGACAAGCAGAACGTCTCAGACGATAAAACTGCGGTGCGCGATTTGATCGAAGCCTGGGCGGACGCCGTGCGGCGAAAAGATTACGCCGGAATTCTTCGAAGCCATGCCGCCGATTTGGTGATGTTTGATGTTCCGCCGCCGTTTAAAAGCCTTGGGCTCGAGGCTTATAGGAAGACCTGGGATCTCTTCTTTTCCTGGTCGAGCGATGGGGTCCGCTTCGAGATTCGAGAGATGGATGTCACGGCTGGCGCTGATGTCGCCTTCGCTGTCGCGACGATGGCCTGCGCGGGGCCTGGCTCCGACGGCAAGCCCGAGGCGCTCGATTTTCGTCTCACAGTTTGCCTGAAGAAACTCGATGGCCGGTGGATGATCGCGCACGAACATCACTCGGTCCCGGCCACGGATTAGCAAGGCTTTTGCACTTATAATTTCAGGAGTTCCACCGCCGCCTGCGCGGCGAGCATGGCGTTGTTCTTGATCAGCGCGATATTGGCCTGGAGGCTCTTGCCCTCGGTCAGTTCGACCACGCGCTTCAAGAGGAACGGCGTCGCCTCCTTCTTGCCCACCCCTTGCTCTTTGGCTTCCGCGACCGCTTCAGCGATGCGCTCTTCGATCGCGGCCTCTTCGAGCGCGTGATCTAAGGGAATTGGATTGGCGATCAGGAGTCCGCCGGGACCGATGTCGTGCTGCAGGCGAATCATGCGGGCGAGATCGCGCAGCCCGTCGCAGCGGTGCTCGAGCTTGAACCCGGACGAGCGAGAGAAGAAGGCTGGAAACTCGTCGGTGCGGTAGCCGACGACCGCGACCCCCTGGGTTTCGAGGAATTCGAGCGTCTTCCCGATATCGAGGATCGACTTCGCGCCGGCGCACACGACCGCGACGCGGGTGCGCGACAGCTCGACCAGATCCGCGGAGATGTCGAATGTCTCCTCGGCGCCGCGGTGCACGCCGCCGATGCCGCCAGTGGCGAAGATTTCGATGCCCGCGAGCCCGGCGATGAACATCGTCGCGGCGACCGTCGTGCCCGCCGAGCCCTTGCGGGCGGTAACCAGCGCCAGATCGCGCCGCGAAGCCTTCACCACGCCGCCGCTGAGCTGGCCGAGGCGCTCGATCTCCTGCCCCTCGAGGCCTACTCTCAAGCGCCCGTCGACGACCGCGATCGTCGCCGGAACGGCGCCCATCTCGCGCGCTGCGTCCTCGACGGATCTCGCCGTCTCGACGTTGCGTGGGTAAGGCATACCGTGGGTGATGATCGTCGATTCGAGCGCGACGATCGGTTTTTTGGCCGAGCGCGCCTCGGCGACCTCGGGGGAAAAATCCATAAGATCGGCGGCGCTCATCGCTGGTTCGCTTTCGTCGCGGGCGGCCGCGATCGGCCGCTTCAAGGTTATCGGCAATCTCGGTTCAGGATCAATGGCGCCGATTTGCGCCGAATCCCGCGGCGCCTCGGCCAGCTTGCGGTCCGGCGGATTCGCGCTACGTTCGCGCCGAAAGAGCGGACAAAATACGAGTCGATGGACGACAAGCCTCAGAACGTCCCGGGCCAGCCGGATCTCGTCGCCTCGATTCGGCAGGCTCGGGTCGAGAACGCCGAGCGCGCCGATGCGATCGCGGAGGTGCGCGAGCTCGAGATTGTCCGCCTCAAAGCGCTTGAGAGCGCGTTGGAGCCGGTCGTCGACCGGGCGCCTCAAGGCGTCGACCTGTTTGATCTGGCGCTGACCCAGAGCGAGCATCCGCGCCTCTTTCTCGACATGATCGCGTTCGTCGACATGGCGCACGATAAGCGCACCTACCGATTTTTCCAGGACACGCGTCAAGGCCGGGTGCTGATGGCCGAAAGCCAATCGGCCGACACGATCGTTGCTGCTGTCGCCGATTATGTCGCGCGCCGTCTGGTCGAGCGTGAGCGCGCGGTGACCGTCGACCCGCGTGTGGCCGAGGGGCCGCGCCCACAACCCGCAGAAGCGAACGGGCCGGCGACCTGGCCGATCGCCAGGCCGCGCATGCGCGCCTTGCAGTTTCCCCCTGCTGGGGCGAGCGAGCCGCTTGCTATCGCCGAACAGCCGAGCGCGCGACCCCGGCGCGGGATCATGCGGCGGCTCGGCGATGTGCTCAGCCTGTTTCTGATGCTTCTGGGGTCGATCACGCTCGCGCTTCTGCTTGGGGTCTGCGTCTACTGGGCCTGGATCACGCGTCTCAGCGACCTTTGGGCTCGCTGGATCGGTCCGCCGCCGTTCTAAATCGCGAGCGCGGGCTTGATTTGCTTCCGCCCTCGCATGACAATCGTGTTTCGTCCGATCGCTGGCCCCGCGGGAAGGCCGACGGAAATCATGAGCAACGCTTTTTTTTACGATCTCCTGGCCTCGGTCGCCGAGCGCGGTCGCTCCATGCTCAAGATCAAGCCTTGGCCGAAGGACGTGGACAACCACTCCGAGCGGTTGGTCGAGACCTGCCGGGCGCTGGTCGAAGGGCGGGGCGAGGCGTCGGGGGTCGCGCTGGCCGCCGAGATCCTTGGACGCTATCACACGCTCGATCCGTCCGATCATGCCGCGTTCTTCGGCGCGCTCGCCGACGAGTTCGGGCCTGATCGCGGACGGGTGCGCGACGCCATCGCCAACTTCGGTCCGAACGGCGACGAGGCGGCGGCGAGCGAAATCCACTACGCCTCCGAGCCGCGCCGTCACGAATTGTTCCGGCGGCTCAATCGCGCGCCGGGCGGCACCGCCACACTGGTCGCGATGCGTGCCGACCTGCTCCAGCTCGTGAACCAGAACCCGTCGCTTGCCATCGTCGATCGCGATTTTCTGCATCTGTTCGGTTCGTGGTTCAATCGCGGCTTTCTGGTGTTGCGCCGTATCGACTGGTCCTCGCCAGCGGCGTTGCTCGACAAGATCATCCGCTACGAGGCGGTGCATGAAATCGGCGACTGGGACGAACTCAGGCGGCGCATCGATCCGGCCGACCGGCGGTGTTACGCGTTCTTCCATCCGAGGCTGGTCGACGAGCCGCTGATCTTCGTCGAAGTCGCGCTGACGCTCACTCCGCCGGCGGCGATTGCGCCGCTGCTCGCGGAGAAGCGCGCCCATGTTGCGCCGGACAAGGCGCGTGTGGCGGCGTTCTATTCGATCTCCAATTGCCAACAGGGTCTCGCGGGCGTCAATTTCGGCAATTTCCTCATCAAGCAGGTGGTCGAGGAGATCCGCCGCGAGTTGCCGAAGATCGAGAGTTTCGTCACCCTCTCTCCGGTTCCGGGATTCCGCGCCTGGCTCGAGACGACCGAGGATGCGGCGATCGCGCCGATGAAGAGCGCCGCGCTACAATTGGCGGCCGAAGACAATTGGTCGACGGCGCCCGGCGTTGCGCCGCGGTTGCGCGCGATGCTCGAGCCGTTAGCCGCCCACTATTTCCTGAAAGCGCGCCGTCCCGACGGCCGGGTCCTCGACCCGGTCGCCCGGTTTCATCTCGGCAACGGCGCGCGGCTCGAGCGCATCGACTGGGAGGGGGACCTGTCGCCCAAGGGGCTCGCCGAATCCTTCGGGATCATGGTCAATTACCTCTACGACCTCGATGAGATCGAGCGCAATCACGAAGCCTTCGTCAACCGCGGCCAGATCGCCGCTTCGGCTGCGGTGAAGAAGCTCGTTCCGGCCGCCTCGTCGCGCCTGCGCGCGGCTTTGCCGGGGGCTTCGCTGTCGAACGCGTGAGAAGAGCACCCCGCCACCGAGCGTGTCCCTTACTTTGTCAACGGGCAGCCGCTGTTGGCGGCGGTTAGATAGGCCGTGTCGCCAGGTACCGTCGCCAAAAGATTGTAAAAGTCCCAGTCGCGTTTGCTTTCCGAGGGCTTCTTCACCTCAAACAGGTAGAGATCCGACACCATGCGGCCATTGGCCTGCACATGTCCATTCGACGTGAAGGCGTCGTTGACCGGCAGCTCCTTCAACTGCTTCACCACCGCATCCGCGTCCTTCGTGCCGGCGGCTTTAACCGCCTTGAGATATTGCAGGGTCGCTGAATAGGTGCCGGCCTGGATCATGTTCGGCATCCGCCCGATGCGCTTGTAGAAGCGTTCGCCGAACTCGCGCGTCCGGTCGTTGAGGTCCCAATAGTAGCTCTCAGTTAACACCAGACCCTGCGCGGCTTGCAGTCCGAGGCCGTGGACTTCCGCCAGGGTCAACAGCAGCGCCGCGAGCCGCTGGCCGCCAGCGACGATCCCGAATTCAGACGCTTGCTTGACCGAATTGACGGTGTCTTGGCCGGCGTTGGCGAGGGCGACAATCTTCGCCTTGGAGCTTTGCGCCTGCAAGAGGAAGGACGAGAAGTCGGGAGGGTTGAGCGGGTAGAGCACGTGGCCGAGCACCTTGCCGCCGCTGGCCGTAATGACGTCGCTGGTGTCTTTTTCCAGCGCGTGACCGAAAGCGTAATCCACGGTGATGAAGTACCAGGTGTCGCCGCCGGTCTTCACCAGCGCGCCGCCCGTCGAGACGGCGATCGCATGCGTGTCAAAGGCCCAGTGGAAGCCGTAGGGCGTGCAGGCCGAGCCTGTGAGCGCCGACGTCGAAGAGCCCACGACGATATCGATCTTCTTCTTCTCGCCGGCGATCTGCTGCACCGCGAGCGCGATCGAGGAATTGCCGAGATCGGTGATCATGTCGACGCCTTCGGCGTCGTACCAGCGCCGCGCGATGGC
>Ga0210390_10003734_pt1 | contig 13006 bp, 8 predicted proteins | sample IncBWH11OmetaG_FD_161050 | JGI IMG/M metagenome (GOLD analysis project Ga0210390, IMG submission 161050) | Forest soil microbial communities from Barre Woods Harvard Forest LTER site, Petersham, Massachusetts, United States - Inc-BW-H-11-O ...
TTCGGCTGTACACGTTGCGCGCGTCTTATTTTGTAATGGCTGCGGGGCTCGCCGTCTTCGTCTGGCCCTCTGTGCTCCACCACAGCAGCGCCTTCGCGCTTACGGCCGGCGTGCGAGTCGCCTTACTGGCCGGTCTGGGTGCGACGGCGGCATTGGGGCTTCGGTATCCCGTGCAAATGCTGCCGATATTGCTGTTCGAATTGACCTGGAAGGCGATCTACCTGATAGCTTTTGCGTTTCCGCTGTGGTCGGCCCACCAGATCACCGCGGCGGCGGCGGAAGATATAAAAGCCGTCCTTTGGGTGGTTATTTTTATTCCTCTGATCCCTTGGCGCTATGTGTTCGCGCAGTACGTGCTGAAGCACGGAGAGCGGTGGAAGTAAGCGGCGGTGATGAGGGCTGTCCGCCTCTCTTCAATGTAACGTTCAGACACCCATTAAGTCTCAAAACAGTTGCTATGTGTTCTCGCAGTACGTGCTGAAGCACGGAGAGCGGTGGAAGTAAGCGGCGGTGATGAGGGCTGTCCGGCTCTCTTCAATGTAACGTTCAGACACCCATTAAGTCTCAAAACAGTTGCGAGGTGGCCGCGCCATTCCGGGCTCTCAAGCAACATCAAGCCGATCTTCGCTTCCTGGGCTGCAATTAGGGTGGCAATGACTTTTTTCTCACTCCGCGTTAGTCTTGCTGTTTAATTTTGGACTGCGAATTACGCGTCAGCATGCTTTCCGTCACTTCCAAGAAACGTTCGGGTCTGTCGCACCGCATTTTCCGGATCGAGCAGGTCCTGGTAGCCGTCGCGTTCGTGGTCTATGCGCTTTTGGTTTCGATCAACAAGCCCGCTTCCTTGTGGGTGGTAATCGTTGCGGCCCTCACGGTAGGCAACCTCGTAGTTCCTCTCGCTTTAGAAAGCCGCCGTTTGTACGTGGGGCGGCCGCTCCCGTGGAACTGGGTCGTGTTTTTGCCCACCCAAATCGTTTTTGGCGGGATCTGCGCCGTGAGCGCGATACTTTTCCTGCAGCTGACCAAAATCGATCGAGAGCCATTTTGGCTTCTCTTTTCCAACTTCGGTTATTTCGTCATCGTCGTCACGGTGGTCGCTAACGTTGTCCTGTTTGGGGTGGAAGAACTCCAACGAACGCTGAGAGAACGCAATCAACAACTGGAGCAGACTGTCGAGAAGGGGACCATCGCGCTCCAGCAGCAGGAGGAAGAACTCAAGCGCGCGCGCGAGATTCAGCAGATGCTGCTGCCCAGCACGTTGCCACAGTTGGCTGGAGTTCAGATCGCTGGAGCCTGGCAGCCGGCGCGTGAAGTTGGTGGCGACTACTTCGACGTGATTCAACTGGATAAGAATCGCCTCGGCATTTGCGTGGGCGATGTCGCCGGAAAAGGAATCACGGCCGCGTTGCTCATGGCGAATCTCCAGGCATCTTTTCGCGCCTTCGCTACGAGCGAGGCATCGCCTCGGGTGGTCTGTACGAAACTGAACAAGTTTCTTTGTGCAAACATCGCGTCGGGAAAGTTTGTAACTTTCTTCTACGCGGTGCTCGACGCCGATGCACGCACGCTCACCTACGAGAACGCCGGACACTCTCCCGGACTTCTGCTGCGGAGCGACGGCACAACAGAAACTTTGCCAGGAGGAGGAGCAGTGCTGGGTGCTCTGCCGGATTGGACCTACCAGGACTACACCGTGCAGCTTCAACCGGGCGATCAACTACTACTCTCGACTGACGGCATCACGGAAGCCGAGAACGCCAAACTCGAAGAGTTCGGCGAGGAGCGCCTACTGGAAGCCGCTCGCGCTCGCCATGGAAGCGCGCTCGAAGTTCAACGCGCCATCATGCAGCAGGTGACGACGTTCTGCGGTGGGAATTTCCGGGACGACGCGACCTTACTTGTTCTACGAATCTCTTGAGTGACTCCGGGAACCGATGCCCCGATATCGGGGCCGGAGCATAGTGAGTTTCGTGCTATCGAGCCGATGGTCGGGTTCACAATCTAGCTCAGCCAACACAGGTTCGCGATGCACCCGGCGTAGCCCTTCTTTAAGTCATCGTCAGAGCTGCTTTTTATGGCGTCCGTCACAGCGGTGTTGACCAGGGAGAAATGAAGCGACCAAATGTTCGTGGCGCTGGCTGCTGTGTATACCTGGAGTTGGCCTTGTAACGAGCCCCAGTCGTCGTGGTGCAGGGATTTGCCGCCCTTGGCGCCCTCAGCAGACCAGACTTGAAGGCTCGACTCTTTAATTTGGCCGGAGGAGGGCGCAAACCCGTCGAGGTCAACCAGCGTGATATGACTGTGGTCCCTTTTGATACGCGAGTTCACCACGTTCGCGATCGCGCAGCCGCTCGAATGGCCAACGATATAAATAGTATCGGCGCCGGAGTCTTCGATTTTCTTGATCGCCGCATCGAACTGCCTGAAGCTGTTGACGGCGTCGTTATAAAGAGGCCCCGCGCCATCCGGGTAGGCGAATGCGTCATACTCTACGTCGTCCCCGCAGACGTTCTTGGCACTGGCCAGCCAGAGTCCCACGTCGATTTTAGAAGCTCTCCATCCGCCGAAGAAAACAGCATAAACGCTCATCGGTGTACTCCTTCTCAGAAATGAGCCCAAAGGAAATTGCGTCGAGTCAAAGACGAATGCCGGTGTCGTGCGGGAATCTCTTCCGTGGCCCCCAGATCGGGCGATTGTACACCGGCCTCGGTCGCGCCGAATAAATGTGTGCGTGTCAATCAGACTTTGCTCGCCACGAACGGACGGGAAAGATTCGGCTAACGACTTTGCGATCCGCTCGGATACTTCGCTCCATATTCTTCAGTCGGATTTCTCAGTCGGTCATCTACAGGAGGCAAGGTTGAAGCTCAGCGGGCTCAGCCGATGACTGTTTGAGGATAACTGTTAGAACAGGCGATTGCAGTTATCGACTTTAAGCCTGGTCATCTAAGCCTGCTCAGCCCTTCTCCACCGTGACCGTGTAGTCGGTGCCTTCCCAGCGATTCTCCGCGGGCCAGAAGAATGTGAAAACCACCTGGCCTCCTGGCGGCAACGATGCTGTGGGCAGATGCAGGGTGTAGATGTCGAGGCCGGTATCGCGGGTGTCGGTGTCGTGGGACGTCTTCCAGTTGTCGATGCTCCAGCGCACGCGGGCGGGCGTGAGCAGCGCGATGCGCAGGGTCTGGTTGCGTGGAATGGTGCGGATTTTATTGTTAAACCTCCAGCCGCAGTGTGGCCGGCCACGTTTCTGAATCAAATAGCGTTGCACGGTTTGCGGAGGTTGATCGAAGACCTTGTTGTCGCGAATCGAGCGGCGCAGCTTGATGTACTCGGAGTGCGCCCACACCAGCGGGCAGGCAGAGCCTGTGGGCTTGCCTCGGAAAAGTTCGAGCGCCGGGAGGTCGGCGGAGTCCCAGACCTGTTCGGGCAGAAGTCGGCTTTGTCCGACGGTGGAGTTTTCCATGACGGTGAGAAGCGCCTCGGCCTCATCGCGGTGGCCGCCGGCCAAGGCGTAATGGGCGCGTTCTCCGGCCAGCAGGGGCCATGGCCGCCCAATGCCGGTTCCGTCGAAGGCAGAGCCGTCTTTGTGTTCGCCATAGCCGTCGCCGTTATAGCGATACCAGCATGGGCCCTGGGGCAGTTCGACGGTCAGCAGGGCGTCGATGGCGCGCAGTGTATTCAAGATGCGCGGGTCGTCGGGGGCGCGCAGGCCGAAGCGAACGAGAGCAAGAGCGTCGGGACTGATGATGTGGTAGGCCCGGTCACCGTCCTGGCCGCCGTCCTGGCCTGGCGGACGATTCTTGATGGGAACGAAACCTTGCGTCGGGGACGCGGCTGCGTCGGTCGTGGGGGGAGCGATGCGGACATAGTAGCCGTCGATGCCAAGTTGCTGTGCCAAGTCGCCCCCGGTGGCGTAGACCCAGCGCTCAATGCTGTCGTTCCAGGCGTCGGCCGTGTCGCGCATGGTGGGAGCCATTTCGCCGTGGCCGGTGAGTTCGGCGATATCGGCGGCGGCCAGCAGCGCGGAAATCTCCGCAGCCAGCGTGAACGGCGAGTAGCCGGCGTCCTCTTCCCAGCGATCTTGCTGGGTGACTGGACCGTTGCGCAGAATAAAACTCGCAGCATTGCGCACCATGGGCCACCAACGATCGAGTTTGCCCAGAACCTCGGGGGCTTCGCGGCGGAGCAGATCAAGCAGCAGGATGGGGAAGGCGGTTTCGTCCATCTGGATGCCGTTCCAGTAGGGGCGGCCGTCGAGCCAGAGATTCTGCGCCCAGTTGCCGGCGGCTTCCTGCGTGGACTCCAGATAGCGCAACACGCGGGCGGCGTCGCCGACCGCTCCGGCGGCGAGGAGCGCGCCCGCGGTTTCGACCAGATCACGGGGCCAGACCAGGTGGTAGCCGCCGAGGTCTTCATCCCCTTTGTTGAATCCCCAGGGAATCGAAAGACTGGCGATGATGCCGCCGAGAAAATCCTTGGACTCGTGAGTACGCAGGACGGCGGTTGAGGCGCGATACAGATCGTACTGCCGCAGCGGATCATCAATCTTCAGCAAGCTGCTCTGCCACTTGTGCCACTGCGATACGTATTGCTCGCGAGTCTCTTCATAACTTTCGAGAAGAGATGAGCGGGCGTGCTGTCCCGCCTCGGTCCAGATTCCACCGAAGCCGAGGGCGAGCACAAACTCACCGTTGCAGGCGGCGAGATCGATTTCTCCGGTAAAGGCGATGTTGCCATCCTCGGCGCGCGTGTAATCCCACTCCATCTGGAAGTGCTGGGAAATATCCTGCCAGCCATCGGAGGTGCCGACGAATCCCACCGAAGCCTTCCGCCACGGCGCGGAGGACGCCAGGGCCAGAGAGACGTCGTTGCGCTCGGCAAAAAACATGGGGTGGCCTTTGTAGTCGCCGATCCAGCCGGTGTTGCCGGATCCGAAGTTTGCCAGGTGCGGCGAGAGCAGTGCGTATAGGTGATAGTCGGAAAGAAGGCCTTGCAAGGGCTCGAAGCGAACTTTCTGCAGCACGACGTTCCGGTAGGGATCAGTCAGGACTTCCTTGTGGATGCGGAAGCGTCCGCTGTTGCACGAATTCGTGAGCTCATAAACCGGAATCCCGGGTTCGATGGGATAGTTCTCAAAGATGCAATGACGTTTTTCTTCGGAGAAGAAATCGAGGCCATTGGTCACGATGAATCCCATGTCGCGGGTGCAGGCCTGGTCCACGCGGGGAAAGTAAACCTCGTTGAGGATGCCGTGACTGATGGTGAACCAGACTTTGCTGTGCCGGTTAAGGGCGGTACCGGCGGCCGACTTGGCGCTTGAAGTCCAGCGCGGGGCAATGCCTGGGTGACCCGGAGCATTGCGTGCGGCGGAATCAGTCATGAAGTCCGTTGTCCTCGGGCCGAGGATGCTCCCCGGCAGAATTTGACAAAGCTTTTACAGCTATGGACTCTCGCCGGTGCTGCGAGCGTCATCCATATCATTGTCGCTAGCAAAACGTCGCTAGCAAAACGTTAGCAGACTCGGCGGAAGTAAATTGCAACTCAGAACCAAACAACGATAACAAAATCGCATCAGAGCAGACGGCAGCAGCGCGTTAAACATGGCTAAAAAATTTGATGCACGGGGGGTGAGAATAGTGGCAGTGTTGTGGGCCTGCTACGCTCTGAGCGTGTGCGCGCGGGCCGAAAACGCCCAGAGGCCAGCCGAGGGTACTCCGCTCGATGACGGCTTCTCTGGACTCTACAATCTCGACTTTGCAGCCGCACAAAAGGATTTCACGACGTGGGAAGAACTGCATCCGGATGATCCGGTTGGCCCGGTCAGCGAGGCGGCTGGCTGTTTGTTCTCCGAGTTCAACCGGCTGGGAGTGCTGGAGGCGCAGTTCTATGAAGATGACGAAGCCTTTTCCGAACGCCCTAAGCTGAAACCCGATCCCGCGGTGCGAGAACAATTTCTCTCTGCGATCGGTCGCGCCGAGAATCTTTCTCGTGCTCGGCTGGCCAAGGATCCAAGAGATCGGGATGCGCTGTTCGCTCTCACTTTGTCTTCTGGTCTGCAGGCCGACTATGCGGCGCTCATCGAGAAGCGCAATCTCGCGTCATTGCATTTCACCAAGCGAGCTTCGGCCTCGGCGCAGGAGTTGCTGGCGGTTTGTCCCGACTGCTACGACGCGCTGCTGGCAACCGGCTTCAGCAAATACATTATCGGGAGCATGGCACCGCCGATCCGCTGGATTCTCCGCATGGGAGGGCTTCCGGCCGACAAAGAGGGCGGAATGGCCGACCTCGAAACCACCGCCGAGCATGGACACTATCTGGCACCCTTCGCCAGAATCCTGCTGGCAATTGCCTGCGTGCGGGAGAAAGATAAGGCCCGCGCGTTACAGTTGCTGACCGAACTGGGGCGAGACTTCCCGGCCAACACGCTGTTTCCCCGTGAGATCGAGCATCTACAGTCTACCCGCTAGATCATGAAGTATAAGTCTTCTCTCCTCAGATAGTTCCCTCGTCACGCTTAATCGCACAATTCAACGCGCTCCGGGTTCATTCATCAGAAATTCACTGGTTTGTAACTGTCCTGTAACACTGCGCCGCTAGAAAGGGGAGCTATATATCCCGAGGAGGCATTGATGGTGATGCGCAAAGTAATGCTGTTGGTGTGTGTCCTGATGGCCCCGCTGGTAGCTTCGCCGGTGATGGCCCAGACCACGCTCAATGGAGCGGGCGCAACGTTTCCCAACCCGATGTACTCGAAGTGGTTCAGCGAATACCACAAAGTCCATTCCGACGTTCAGATTAACTACCAGCCCATTGGGAGCGGGGGCGGAATCCGGCAGGTGACGGCGGGAACGGTCGATTTCGGGGCCAGCGACATGCCCATGACCGACCAGCAGTTGAAGGACTCCAAGGTCAAGATCATGAATATTCCCACCGTGCTGGGCGCGGTGGTTCCGGCATACAACATTCCCGGAGTCAGCGGGGAAGTGAAGTTCACTCCTGACGCGTTGGCAGGAATTTTCCTGGGAAAGATCACGAAGTGGAATGACAAGGCGATCACTTCGGCAAACCCCGGCGTTAATTTTCCCGACAAGGACATCATCGTGGTTCATCGCTCCGACGGCAGCGGAACCACCTTCATCTGGACCGACTATCTGTCCAAGGTCAGCGCGGACTGGAAGGGCCAGGTGGGCAGCGACACTTCGGTGAAATGGCCGCTCGGGATGGGCGGGCTGCACAACGAGGGAGTTGCGGGATTGATCCGCCAGTTGCCGGGTTCGATCGGTTATGTCGAGCTGATTTACGCCGTGCAGAACAATATTCCCTACGGCAGCGTGCGCAACTCGGCTGGCGTTTTCCTGAAGGCCACGCTGGAAGGCGTGACCGCGGCGGCCGCCTCGGCTCCCAAGATGCCGGCGGATTTCCGAGTGTCGATCACCAACGCTCCCGGCAAGGATGCGTATCCGATTTCCAGTTTCACCTGGCTGCTGATTCCGGCCCAGTCGAAGGATGCGGCAAAAGGAAAGATTCTTACCGACTTCCTGAACTGGATGGTCACTGACGGACAAAAGATGACCAGCGCGCTTTCTTATGCACCGTTGCCTGACAGTGTGGTGGCCAAGGTGAAGGACGCGATCAAGCAAATCAAATAGGCTCCGCAAACGCGGGACATTTCAGGACATTCATTCATTGCAGGACCAAAAAGGAGAGAACAATGAAGTTTGCGTGGAAGCTGTGTGCAATTCTTTTTCTGGCGACGGGACTGGTGGCGCAAACCAGCACCGAGCCCAAACCCGATTCCAAGGCTAAGAAGGCGAAGCCCGGGACCATAACCGCGGCTGACGTGCAGGCGCTGAAGGATGCGATCGCAGCGCAACAGGCCGCCATAGCGCAGCAGCAGCAGGAGATTGAGGCGTTGCGCGAGGAATTGCATCACAAGGATCAGGCGGTGCAGCAGGCGCAGAGCGCTGCCTCGGATGCGGCTGGCAAAGCCGATGCGGCGCAGGCACAGGCCGCGCAGCAGCAGCAGGCAGTCGGCCAGTTGACGAACGACGTGACCGACCTGAAGACCAACATGGCCAGCACTGTGGTGGCTGTGCAGGAGACGCAGAAGACGGTTAAGGAAAACGTTGATCCCCTGGCGCTGCATTACAAGGGCGTGACCATCACCCCGGGCGGCTTCCTGGCGGCCGAATTTGTGCGCCGCTCGCGGGCACTGGCATCGGACGTCAACACTCCTTTTAACTCGTTGACCATGCCCGGCGCCTCACAGAGCGCCGTTTCGGAGTTCTTCGGTTCCGGACGCCAGTCCAGAATCTCCATGCTGGCGGAAGGCCGCGTGGGGAGCGCGAAGCTATCTGGCTACGTAGAAGCTGACTTCCTGTCGGCCGGCGTGAGTTCGAACAACAACCAGAGCAACAGCTATTCGCTTCGCCAGCGGCAAGCGTGGGGCAAGGCCGCGTTCGACAATGGATGGAGCGTGACTGGCGGCCAGATGTGGAGCCTGATCACTGAAACCAAGCAAGGCGTGGAAAACCGAACCGAAGCTACTCCGATGACCATAGACGCGGCGTATACCGTGGGCTTCAGTTGGGCGCGCCAGTACGGTCTGCGCCTGGCGAAAAACTTCGGCAACAAGGCCTGGTTCGCGGTTGCGATTGAAAACCCGCAGGCTACGCTCACCACGCACAACAACGTTGCCAATTACCTGGTTGGCTCGGCGGGCGCCGGGGGCGGCGTTTATAACGGCGCAGTCACCACTTGCACCACAGCCAACAACAGCAGCGGCGCACCTGTGACCACTTGCACCAACGCAGCGAACTACGCCTTCAACCCCTCCCCCGACATAGTTGCCAAGCTGGCTTTCGAGCCAGGATTCGGACACTACGAAATCTTCGGCGTCTACAGCCGCTTCCGCGACCGCATCTTCCCCTGCGAAGATGTTTCTTCGACCGCGACGGCTCCCTGCGGCACCGGCACGACTCCTGGTGTCCCGAACGCTTCGGACGCGTTTAACAGCTCCAAGAACGGCGGGGGCGTCGGCGCCAACGCACGCTGGTCATTCGCCGGCAAGCGTATGGACTTCGGACTGCACTTCCTGGGCGGCAGCGGAATCGGCCGCTACGGTGCGGGTGGAGAATCAGATGCTTCGGTGAAGGCCGACGGAAGCCTCGCCCTGATTAAGAGCCTGCAAGGACTGGGCACGCTCGAATGGCACGGGCCGAAGCTGGATGTCTACCTGAACGCCGGCACGGAGTATGCAGCCCGCACGGCTGACTACGACGCAATCACGGGCAAGTACGTCGGCTACGGATCGCCGTTCTTCAGCAATACCGGCTGCTACACCGAGACCGGGCCAGCGTCGGGCGGGTTCCTGCCGGGTGGCCTCTCCAGTTGCACTGCCGATACGCGGGTGCTGGTCGAAGGAACCGGCGGCTTCTGGTACAAGTTCTACGACGGTTCCAAGGAGAAAGTGAACAAGGGTAAGATGCAATTCGGAGTGCAGTACTCGTACGTGACGCGGAATACGTGGTCGGGTTCCTCGTCACCCAATGAGCCGCACGGAATCGACGGCATGATCTTCACGTCGTTCCGTTATTACTTGCCGTAAACGGGCTCGGGCCCGTCGCCCGAAACCAGAAGGATCACAAGCCGGCACTGGGACACGGTATCTGTCCGAGTGCCGGCTTTCCTTTTAGCGAACAGCGGAAGATGTGGCGTGCCGAGGAGGCGTCCTGCGCCCACCCGCGGGATGCTTTATACTGATAGTCCCCACTGCATTATTGGGGGTTCACCGGCGAATTTCGATCGGCAACCACAAATCCCACGAATCTGGCAGTAACAGCGGCAGCTATGACTCGTATTTCGCTCGACAACGCGGGTTATTACCTCAATCGCGACACTTCCTGGATGGCGTTCAACCGCCGTGTGCTGGAAGAGGCGGAGGACGAGGGCAATCCGCTGCTGGAGCGGCTGAAGTTTTTGTCGATCTCGGCCAGCAACCTGGATGAGTTCTTCGAAGTGCGCGTGGCCGGTATGATGCAACAGATCGAAGACGGCTACAACGAAGCCGGGCCCGACGGTCTGACCCTGACCGCAAAGCGGGACATCCTCAGCAAACTGACCCACGAATTTGTCGATGACCAGTACGACTGCTGGAATGCCAGGCTGCGCCCCGCGCTTTCGACCAACGGAATTCGAGTGCTCGGGCTGCATGAGTTAGACGCCGGCGCTTTGCGTTTTGTTGAGGAGTATTGCGAGAAGGAATTGGATCCGCTGTTGACCCCGGTCACGGTCGACCCGTCGCATCCTTTTCCGCGCGTGATCAACAAGGCGTTGTGCCTCGGGCTGCTGTTGCGCCGCCGCCGGCGGTCCGCGCTTACCTACACGGGCGTGGTGTCGGTGCCGCGGGCGCTGCCCCGGCTGGTGCGGCTGCCGTCGCAGGGGACGGACGATTTTATTTTCCTCGCCGACCTGGTCGCCCATCATGCGGTGCGCATGTATCACGGGTACGACATTGTTTCGTCGGCGCCGTTTCGCGTGACTCGCAACAGCAATCTGTATCTGGCGGAAGAAGAAGCCCGCAGTTTGCTCGAGTCGGTGCGCACGGAGCTGCATAACCGGCGCAAAGGCGACGCGGTGCGCATGGAGATTGAGGCCGACGCCGATCCTGAGATTATTGATCGACTGCGCACTGTCTTTGAGATTGATCCGTGGCAGGTTTTTCCGGTGAACGGGCCGGTGAATCTTTCGCGGCTGTTCAATGTGTACGAGCAGGTCAAGCGTCCGGACCTGAAGGATCGTGCGTTTTCGCCGCGGGAACTGCGGCTGACTTCGAAGTCGAAGGACATGTTCGAGGAGTTGCGGGCGCACGACATTCTGCTGCATCACCCCTACGATTCCTATGACGCGGTGGTTTCGTTCATCGAGTCGGCGGCGGAAGACGACAACGTTCTTTCCATCAAGCAGACTCTTTACCGTACGAACGAACATTCGCTGATTGTGCCGTCGCTGATTGACGCGGCGTCGCACAAGGAAGTTACGGCGGTGGTGGAGTTGAAGGCGCGGTTCGATGAGGCTTCGAACATCCGCTGGGCGCGCGATATGGAAGACGCGGGTGTGCAGGTGTTTCACGGCCTGGTGGGACTGAAGACGCATTGCAAGCTTTCGCTGATGGTGCGGCGCGATCCTGACGGCGTGACCCGCAGCTATGCGCACATCGGCACGGGAAATTACAACGCGACCACGGCGCGAATTTATACCGATCTGAGTTTGTTCACGGCGAATCCGGAAGTTACGCGCGCCGTGCACGACGTTTTCAGTTTTCTGACGGCGTATGCCGAGAATCCCAGCTACGAGCCGCTGCTCGTAGCCCCACTTGACCTAGCGGAAAAAGTTATCGCGTTGATCGACCGCGAGGCCGAGCATGCGCGCGAGGGCAAACCCGCGCGCATCATTGCCAAGATGAACGCGCTGCTCGACAAGACGGTGGTGCAGGCGCTGTACCGCGCGTCGCAGGCGGGAGTGGAAATCGATTTGATTGTCCGCGGAATTTGCGCGCTGCGTCCGGGCGTGCGTGGGGTGAGCGACAACATCCGCGTGCGCAGCATTGTGGGGCGCTTCCTGGAACACAGCCGCATTTACTATTTCGGAAATGACGGCGACGAACAGATTTATATCGGCAGCGCCGACTGGATGCCGCGAAACCTCTACGAGCGCGTCGAAGTGCTGGTGCCGTTGCGCGACGAGATGCTGCGGCAACGGGTGCATAGCGAAATTCTCGATGCCTACCTGGCGGACAACCGCAAGGCGCGAATCTTACTGAATGACGCAACATACATCCGGGCGTGGCAGACGCCGGGATCGCGGAATCGCCGTCCGCCGATGGGCGCGGCGGCTTTCAGCGCGCAGGATTTTCTGATGACCGTGGCCGAAGGGAAAGCGCCGGTGGCCCTCCCCGCGCCGCCGGTTCCGGCACGCAGGGGAAAAGTCGTAGTGGGAAAGGGACGATAAGCGGAGATGATCCTCTACTTTTTGCGCCACGCGAGCGCCGGCGAACATTTTGCTAACGCCAAGAAAGACGAAAAACGAGCGCTCGACAAAGAAGGCATAGAGCAGTGCGGCTACATCGGACGCGCCCTGGCGGCGCTCGACGTTCAGGTGGATGCCATCGTCTCCAGTCCGCTGAAGCGCTGTACTCAGACCGCATCGCTGGTGGGCAACGAGTTGGGCTATGAAGGCAAATTGCAGATGGATACCGGTCTGCGGCCTGAGGCTGGACTCGCTGACTTCCGCAAGCTGCTGGAAAAATATGCCAAGCAGGAAGCGATTATGGTGGTAGGGCACAATCCTAACCTGAGCCAGTTTCTGGGATCGGTGGTTTGTGACTCGGGTTGCGAAGCTTCAGTGGAACTGAAAAAGGGCGCTGTGGCCAAAGTGGAAATGCGGCGCGCATCCGGCACGCTGCAGTGGTGCGTCACGCCGAAGGTTCTGCGCACTCTCTATGACGCGGCTGTCGAGAGCTCGCGCCCGAATACTTCGCGGAAATAGTCTCCGTCCTTCTCGATCGCCCAGAGTTCCAGGTCGACACCCATGCGGCGCCGGGGAACCAGCGTCAACTTCACTTCCGCCGAGCGTACGCCGACTCGCACTTTTTCCACGGCACGGCTGCGGCCCAGGTTCAGGGCGCGGGCCAATCGGAGTAAGAGGATCGCCTTCTGGACGTTGGCGCGATCGGCTGGGTCGACAACTTTCATGGGACCATCTTCCATCGTGGGGCGCGATTTTCCCAGATAGCGCGCGATGGCGGCGATCAGCCGGCGTTGCTGCGGGGTGTAGCCGAGAATCTCAGAATTCGAAATGATGTAGTGGGTGTGGCGATGATGGCCGTTGCGATTCACGTAGTCGCCGACTTCGTAGAGCATGGCCGCAGCCGAGAGCCACTCGAGATATTCGGGAGGCAGGCGATGGACCGAACGCAGCGCGGTGAATAGTGTGGTGGCCGCGTCGC
>Ga0210390_10003735_pt1 | contig 13005 bp, 11 predicted proteins | sample IncBWH11OmetaG_FD_161050 | JGI IMG/M metagenome (GOLD analysis project Ga0210390, IMG submission 161050) | Forest soil microbial communities from Barre Woods Harvard Forest LTER site, Petersham, Massachusetts, United States - Inc-BW-H-11-O ...
CGTTTCATCATGTCGGTGGTGTTGGCATAGGAGCGCAGCGATCTTCCGGTGGCGACCACGTGGGGAGCCATACCGGCTCTGAACAGTGCCGCTGCGCGCGCGGCCCTGACGGCGTCGTAATTGTCGCCGCTCAGGACGATGATCACGTCGGAAGACTCCGGCGCGTCGTCCACGATCCAAAATTCGCCTGCGAAGCGCAGCAGCGGCACGCGAACCAGATAGAGGATTGCGACAACCACCACGACGAAAATCAGGAATAACAGCTTAAAGATGATTCCGCCACGCTGCGGATCGGGCTGCGCCAAAAACGTGGCAGCCGAGTTCGTCATTGGTTTGTGGGATCGAACTGGCGAAGCCGTTCGGCGGCATCTTCGGGGAGCGTGCCATTGAAATAGACTTCCTTGATGCTGTAGGACTTGCTGCGCTGCTCGACGATGGGCAGGATTTCGAAATGCCAGTGGTAATCGCCTGCGATCGTTCGCCAGTAAGCACTCAGTTCGCCTTTGGTTTGCAGCGTATTGGGTGCGGTGTGGACTACAAGATGATAACTGGGCGACACCTGGAGCAGGCGCCGGAGCGTGCGCCCGAGGAGGCTGGCCATGTGACGGCGATTTTCTCCGGAGAGCACGGTTTCGAATTGATGATTGTGGGTCCGCGGAAGAATCCAGACTTCGTACGGCACGCGCGAGGCATAGGGGCAGAAGGCATGATAATCCCCGAGGCTATCCACCATGCGTTTCGATTGGCGGATTTCCTGGCGCAGAATATCGCAAAAGACGCAGCGTTCGCGCTCGCGGAACCATTCGCGGGCGGAACGCAGTTCGTAAAGGATGCGGCGCGGAACGAAAGTCGTGGCGGTGATCTGAGAATGAGCGTGCGGCCATTCTTCTCCGGCTTGCGCGCCGGTATTCTTGAACACGGTGACGTATTTGAATCGCGCGTCGCGTTTTAAGTCGGCGATTCTGCGTGCGTAGGCGTCCAGGACGCGCTCGATTTCCTCGTCGGTCATTTGCGAGAGCGCGCGGGTGTGATCGGGAGTTTCCACGACGATCTCGTGCGCTCCGACAGATGCCATGCGGTCGTAGATGCCTTCAGCGCTGCGGCCGGGGTCTCCCTCGATGCGGTACAGCGGGCGGAAATGCGGGTATACGCGCACCTGCCATTTACCTTGAGACGGCAGATCGAGGAGCGTTTTCGTTTCTATGCGGTTCTCCGCACAAAGCGGACAGGGATCGGGGCGAACTTTTTCGCGTTCCGGATGCCCTGCCACAACCCAACTACGAGTGATTGGATCTTTGCGAAGTTCCATCATCCCCCGAAGGCCAAAGCGATGGGACATCTTATAACGCGAGGTGAGCGAGGGCAAAAGGATAAGGTGTCGTTTGGTGCGAAGAAGCGGTACCGGCCATGGCCTGGAGCGTGGATTTGTCCATGACCGGTCCGCGTGGTGCGGGAGCTGCAGCTCGAGTTCTACGCTTACTGCGGCGGGCTTAGTGGAGCGATGTTCAGGGCGACGTTCTTGCCGTCGTTCGTTGGTTGGTACTGAACAGTGGCGTCGGTTCCAACTCCAACCCGGCCTTGCACTTGAGTCTTCTCGTCCAAAACAAACTGCATGGTGCGTTTGTTGTTGCCGTCGTTCACATCTAGCGAGAACGACTTCTTGTCGCTGCCAATGGCGGTAACTTTTCCATTGACCTGCTTCGATTGATCGGCCTGCTGGCCGGACTGGGATTGCTGCAAAGCCATATGCGCCTGCGTGGAGATTCCCAAAATGAGTAGAGCGGCCAGAGACGCTGACAGGAGAAACTTCCGAATCATAGGTGTACACCTCCTCGGATCTGGGCGGGTGCAAACCGAACGGCACTTGCGATTCCATTCACGCAAAAAGTTGTTTTTGACCTGAAATCCGCCGAAACGCCACGGTTTGGGCAGAACGGCACCATTTTGGGGCTGATTTGGCGCATGATCCAACGAAGAGCGCGCGCAAGCACCGCAGAAATATTTCACGGCGCTGTCCATTCTTTCTCAGTGGATTGCGGTACGGACGCAGGAACCTAGCGCGTGTAGTGCGTGGGCGTGGGGCCGACTTCGAGGCGATGACGATCCCAGATGGCGCCTTCACGGCTGTAATGAGCCATTTCGAAGTCTTGCGTCAATTCCAGACAATCGGTGGGGCAGGCATCCTCGCAGAGGCCGCAGAACATGCAGCGGGACGTGTCGTAAGTGAAGGTGGTGAGGACTTTGCGGCGCGTGGCATCATCGCGCAGCCAGCCGACTACGATTAAATTTTCCGGGCAGGCCAGCGCGCAGAGATTGCACGAAATGCAGAGCGATTCGCCGGTTTCGGGATTGATGTTCAGGCGTGGCGCGCCTCGATAACGTTCGGCGACCATCGGGCGCTCCTGCGGATATTGCTCCGTGTAGACATTCTTGGGCGCCTGGTAGCGAAAAGTTAGCCACATGCCTTTGAAAAGGTCTACCAAGAAGACGCGGCGCAGAAGTTCGTTCATTTGCTGGATTGTGACTTGGCGGTTTGCGGATGTCAATAGAGGCGTACTAGATGGTGAGCTAGATTTTGAGGAGGCTGCCCGCTGCGTCCCGAAAAGCGCGGGACGCAGCAGCCGCTACAAAACCTTTTGTGCCCACGCGGGATGCGCGGGCATCCGTGTTATCCTCCGAAAAATGAGCGCTAACGATGATCAGGATTCGCGGCTGATGCAAGCTGCGATTGATGAGGCGCGCGCGGCTGGCGAACGCGGCGAGGTGCCCGTCGGCGCCGTGGTGGTGATTGACGCCGAGATTGTTGCGCGGGCAGGTAATCGGACGATTGCGGATTGCGATCCGACGGCGCACGCCGAGATGGTAGCCCTGCGCGAGGCGGCCAAGAAGGCTGGGAATTATCGTTTGCTGGGGGCTACTGTTTACGTGACGATCGAGCCTTGCGCGATGTGCGCTGGAGCGATGATTCAGGCGCGGATTGCGCGTCTGGTCTATGGCGCCGAGGACGGGAAGGGGGGCGCGGTGCGGTCTTGTTTCAATGTCTTGGATCACTCGCAATTGAATCATCGCGTGTCGGTTACGCCGGGAATTTTGGCGAAGGAAGCGGCAGGGTTGTTGAAAGATTTTTTTGTGGCGCGAAGGCAGTAGAGTTGCGCTGATGGCTTCCTGGAGACTGAAGATGATTGGCAACACTAGAAGGATGGTTCGGATCGCGACACAATTTCTTGTCTTGAGTGCGGCCTTTTTCTTCGCTGGCGCGGCTTCGATGCTCGCGCAGACTCCTCAGGGCACACCAAGCGAGCAGGCGGCGCAAATTCCGGCGCAGACTCCCAAAACGCCTGCAGAAAGCGCACGAAAGGGTCTGCTGACGGAATTCAACGAATCGCTGCAGGAGCTGACCGCGCGGGTGTCGCCTTCGATTGTGCAAGTGCAAGTGACAGGTTATCGAGCGCTGTCTGAAAAGAGCCAGGACGAAGCCAGCACGATCGGGCGGCAGCGCAGCCTGGGCTCGGGCGTGATCGTAGATTCCGACGGCTACATCCTCACGAATGCGCACGTGGTGAAGGGCGCGCAGCGTGTTCGAGTGGTGCTGACGCCGGTGACGTCGGGCGATTCGCAGGTGCGCGCAAGCCTGGGGTTGGGCGAACACAGCCCTCCGCTCGAGGCGCGCATCATTGGGATCGCGCCGACGATTGATATCGCGTTGCTGAAGATCGAGCAAAAGGATCTACCCGCGATCGGTTTTGCAGATTACACAAAATTGAAGAAGGGCGAATTGGTGCTGGCTTTCGGAAATCCCGAGGGATTGGAAAATTCGGTGAGCATGGGGGTGGTGAGCGCCGTGGCGCGGCAAGCCGATCCGGATGTGCCATCGGTTTACATCCAGACCGATGCGCCGATTAATCCGGGAAATAGCGGCGGCCCGCTGGTGAACACCAACGGCGAACTGGTGGGCATCAATACTTTTATCTTGACGGAATCGGGCGGCAGCCAGGGATTGGGGTTTGCGATTCCCAGCAGCGTGGTGGAATTCGTGTATCGCGAGCTGCGCAAATATGGGCGGGTGCACCGCAGCATCATCGGTGCGGAGCTACAGGAAATTACACCAGACCTGGCGGCCGGTCTTTCGTTGAAGAAGGAGCGCGGCGTGGTGGTCGCGGACGTCGAGCCCGACGGCCCGGCGGAAAAAGCGGGCTTGCAGATACAAGACATTTTGCTGAGTTTGGATGGGCGCGCAATCGGGAGCGTACCGCTTGCGGAAATGATTGTTTCGACGCGGCCGGCCGGCGCAGTGGTGAAGGCGGAGGTCTTGCGTGGCGCCCAAACGGTGACGCTGACGATTCCAGTTGCCGAACAGAAGAATGACGTGGACCAGTTGGGCGACTTGGTAGATCCACAGAAGGATTTGGTGGCGAAGCTGGGAATTTTTGCAGTGCCGATTGACGATGATCTGGCGAAGCAGTTGGAGGATTTGCGCGAGCCCTCCGGCGTGATCGTGGCGGCGATGGCTGCGGATTTATTGGGAGTCGAGGCGGACCTGCAGCCGGGAGACGTGATTCATGCGCTGAACGGCAAGCGAGTAACCACCCTCGATGGCTTGCGCGCCGCCTTGAAGGCGCTTCCTACCGGCGCGGCGGGAGTATTACAGGTGGAGCGCGACAACAAGTATATGTACGTCACTTTCGAAATGGATTGAACTGCAAGATCGGAACTTCAGCGAAGCCGCCCAGTATGTGCGCTGTTCATGTCGTGGCTAAAGGCCACGACCCACAAAGACTCTTTGAGTCTTACTGTAGACTCTACAGTGCTGCGCCCACATGGTTGTGAGCAGCCAACGCGTTTGCTAAGCTTGTGAAGCTGCAACCGCGGAGAGGTGTCTGAGCGGTTGAAAGAGCCCGCCTCGAAAGCGGGTAGCCTGGCAAAACCGGGCTCGTGGGTTCAAATCCCACCCTCTCCGCCATTCCTTCAGAATCAGTGGGTTAGAGCCTTCCTAAAATCTTTTCCTAAGAAATCTCCGAATTCCCCGGCTTTTCAGTATTAGCCCTCGGGAGATTCTTATGGCTCAGTCCAAATTCACGATCTACAAGTACGTCAAGCTCAAGAATGGGTCTTGGCGCTACTGCAGGGCTACCTTCTATTCGAACGGAAAAATCAAGCCCAACCGGTGCATCGTCGGCGGCAAGGAAGAAGAACATCCCGAAGGCGCCTGCTACCTCTACCACAAGAAGCGGTGGATTCTCGTGGGCAGTGACGCATTCGAAGCACAACGTCAGCGGAATGCCCGGCTCGACGCCGACGAGTCCCAGCGTCTGCGCGGAACGGCTCCGGCGCCGAGCCCGACTATGCAACCGACCTTTGATCGGCTCACGTTATCAGCGGCCGCTGAGAAGTATTTCTCGAACTGTGAGAAGCGCGGATTGGATTCTAAGACAATCCGCAAGCACCGCGCTGCGGTTGAGCGTTTCATTCAGCACTGTGGTGTCATCTACGCAAACGAGTGCCGGGAAAACAAGCAGCCATTATTCGACATGGGCTGGCTCAGGGAGCGGCCCGTGCCGGCGCGCAAGCACCGCAACCCCGAGCGCACCACCCGCCCTACTTCGTCTTCGATTCGGAGATCATCCCTTGGGTCAACATCGCCGCAACCGCCTCACGCCACTTCGGCGTGTTTTTGCGGAATGCGACCACCGCATCGTGCTCCGTTGGAAAATAGCTTGCATTCGACCGCAAGATTCACCCACCGGCGCTCGATGCGGTCGCACAGCCTCGCTTCCCTTATGCCCAGCTTCGAAGCACGCTGGTCCATCGCGCAGCGCAAACGTTGAGGCGATCGGTTTTCTGTGGCGAGTGCTACTGCCAAAATCGACGATGGGCTGGGTGCTATGACCGGATTTAGTTTCTCGCCAATATCGCCAGCCATCGTGTGCGTTCTGCAAGAATCTCGTCCGCGAGCCTGAGGAGCATCGCCGACGCCGGGACGGTCACAGCACGGTCACTGTAGAACCACCCATAGCCTCTTAAAACGTGGTTCGCTGCTCGACGCAGCGCGGCTTCTGGATCATCAATTAACCGCTGCATGGTCGTTTCCATTGTTGCACCGGCGCCGCGGGCCGAACAGCGGCACCCGACTGGCCAGTATATGGCAGAGTCACTGCTCTACGCGTAGATCATTTCCTAGACGCGGTGCCGAATTTTAGTTCGAGCCGCGCGACAGGTGGGGGACGGTGGTGAAATCAACTTATTGAGTCGAGAAACGACGAGGATGCAGGTGTGGCCATGTCTGGCCAGTTTGAAAAGACCCTAAACGCCGACCGGCGGGTTTCGCGCCGCCACTGCGTGAGCGGATTGCGCCGCCTGCTTCTTCATTTTTCGGACATGGTACACCGTGAAAACCGCATTTGGCGGAAACATGAGCGAACTGAAGGCGATTACTGCAACGTCAACGTTCGCGCCGGGGAAGCTGCGTGCGGCAATGGCGAGACAGAGCGCCACATTGCGCAAGCTGGTGCTGACCGTGAGGACCCGGCGCGTTCCATCCTCTGGGCCGCCGAGCAGCCAACCGCAGATCATAGAGGCCACGATGAGAAGCAACATCGCGCACAATCCATTTATACCGACTTTTTTCATTGCTGCGGACTTCAGTGCTCCGGTAAATATGATTTCCAGTGCAAACAGTAAGCCGGCGCAAATGCTCATTGGGCTTTTCAGCTTTAGCGCGAGTGGGTGCGCCCAATGATTGATGGCAAGCCCGAAAGCCATCGGGAGAGCGATGTAGAGAAGCAAAGCCGAGATGGCGCGGTCGTAGGGCAGCGTCAGAGCTCGATCGATGTTGAGAAGGAGACGAGCAAGTGGAGGGGTGAACAGGAGCGAGAGCACCGTTAGCAGAAACAGTATGGCCGCCGCGAAAGGCACGCTGCCCCGCATTTTGTGAGTAAAGTTGATGGCGAACAGGGCGCCAGGCGCCGCCGCGAGTAGTAAAAATCCGGTCTCGATATTCGCCGGCATCGGGATAATTCTTGCAATGCCCAACCCAAGCAGCGGTACCACAACGAAATTGGCCAGCAGCGCCCCAATCAAATGGCGTTGATTGCGCAGGGTTACGGCGCACTCCTGGGCCGTGACTTCAAGTCCCACGGACATCATTACCGTTATCAAGAATCCGATGAGCAGCGCTCGTGCTGCCGGTCCAAGTAACGACTCCATTGTGCAACCTCCTTACTTAGGCCGCCTCATTGTGCATGCGATTAACCCGGCACACCCATGCGGCCAAGTAATCGCGGCGATCCAGAACGAACGGACATGGCGGGTAGAGTTTGCGCGCTGCACTGGAAGCAAGGGACACTTCGGCATCACTCATTCGGCGGTAAACTAACGCGCCACGAGCGCGTGCACGCCAATGAGCATCAATACAAGTCCGCCCGAAAGCTTGCTGTGTCTACCCAGAGCATGGCCCAGATGTCCGCCGAAAAGCAGGCCGGCAAATGAGACGAACCCGGTAACGGCGCCGATGATTCCGATGGATTGAAGGATGTTGATATGAATCATTGCGAGGCCAAAGCCAACCACTAATGAATCGACGCTTGTCGCAAAACCCAGACTAAGCGTCGCGCCGAGGTGCCGCACATTGTTGGACTGAATTTGATTGGATTCGTGTGCGGAGCAGAGCATACGCCAGCCCACAAATGCCAGCGCTCCGCACAAGATCCAGCTCTCGCGCCGGCGAAAAAGAAAAGCCACCTGGGATCCACCAATCCAGCCCAGCAACGGCATGAGTACCTGAAAGAGCCCGAACACAAGCGCCCACCGAACCATTGATCTGACAGTGCGGACTGACTGAGCCGTGCCAATGGCCAACGATACCGCAAAGTTGTCCATCGAAACGCCCAGCGCCAAAAGCAACAGCGCACCAATGTTCATTCCGATCCGTCCTGTATCACGCCACCGCTCTCTGCTTATCCGTTCGTGTCATAAATCGAGCGACGGTAGCACGGGCGGGCGTCGGGAAGCGCTTCGCCCGTGCCAGCCGTGGCCGCTACTGCCTCGCCATCGCTACGTTCAGTCGCTCCTCGGAACTAATAATGTGGTCGTGCGCATCCTTCCCCAGATCGATCTGCACCCAGATGACCTTGCCGTTAAATATGCTCGTGCTGCGAGTGTAGTCTGAGCTGACCGGTGTAGCGGTGTCGCGGCCAACATCAGTCGTCTCATCTGCAGAGAAGAGCATGGGGACAGTGCGCTCAACGCGGCCTTCGCCTACTCTCTTGCCGTCATAAAAAAGGCTGACGTTGCCGCCCTTCGCAAGGCCACCGCCATCGTAAGCAAACTCCATCCTCACCTGGTGCTTACCGGCCGGGATCGGCTGATTCGCCTCAGTGGCGAAAGTTTCGAGACCAAAGAAGTTATAGGCAAACTTTGCTTTGCCATTCTTGGCGTACAGGCTCATGCCTCCGAATGCCCCACCTTGGTGAATGATGACGCCTTCAGCGCCTTTTGGCGGCACTTCCACTTCGGCCGTGATGGAGAAGGATTTGTTCTTCATCACCAAAACGCTGTTCTCGCTCAACCTGCCCATCCCGCTAAATAGCAGTTGCGAGTTGCCCTTGACCAGCTGTGGCCGGCCAGCCATATCTGCATTGAAGCGCTCTACACGACGGTCGTCGAGCGGCAGGACGTTGTACTTGGTTGCTTCGATCAGCCAAAGACGCTGTAACTCGTGCAGCTTCTCCGGCATTTCTTTCGCGAGATCGTGTGCTTGGCTCCAGTCCTTGCTGCCGTCATAGAGTTCCCACACGTCGTCATCATAGGCGGGCAGTTTAGCAGTCGTCACCCACGGAGTGGAGTGCCGGGTCACGGCGCTCCAGCCTCGATGGTAGATTCCCCGGTTGCAGAACATTTCGAAATACTGAAGGTCATGCCGCTCTGGAGCGTTGGCGTCGTCGAATGAGTAGGCCATGCTGACGCCCTCCAAGGGCGCCTGTTGCACGCTATTGACGATCGTCGGCGCAGGAATGCCGGCGGCTTCCAGCACGGTCGGCGCAAGGTCAATTACGTGGCAGAACTGCGAACGAATCTCGCCCTTAGCCTTGATTCCTTTGGGCCAATGCACGATGGTGCCGTTGCGCGTTCCGCCCCAGTGCGACGCCACCTGTTTGGTCCATTGATAAGGTGTGTCCAAGGCGTGCGCCCAGCCCACGGCGTAGTGATTGTATGACTCTGGGCTACCAAACTTGTCGATCCGTTGCGCCAGGAACTCCGGGGTCTCGATACCGGTGATCCCGTTGAGCATCAGCAACTCGTTGAATGTGCCGTTCAGGGTCCCCTCAGCGGAAGCACCGTTGTCGCCGATGATGACGTAGACCAGCGTATCGTCGAGGATCTGGAGGTCCTTAAGCGTGTCGATCAACCGCCCTACGTGATGATCGGTGTGCTCGAGGAAGCCGGCATACACCTCCATCTGGCGGGCCAGCACCGGCTTCATCTTCGGGTCAACGTCGTTCCAGGCCGGAATCTCTGCGGGACGCTTGGTTAAGTCGGCATTTTGCGGAATGACGCCCAACTTCTTCTGTCGGGCGAGGATCTCTTCGCGCAGTTTGTCCCATCCCTGGTCGAACTTGCCCTTGTACTTATCCGCCCACTCTTTGGGCACGTGGTGCGGTGCGTGGCAAGCGCCCGGTGCGAAATACATGAAGAACGGCTTGTCGCCCATCAGCGCTTTCTGCTGGCGCATCCAGGACACAGCCTTGTCAGTCATATCTTCAGTGAAGTGGTATCCCTCTTCGGCCGTTCTGGGCTGTTCGACCGGCGTTGTGCCTTCGTAGATTGCAGGATCCCATTGGTTAGTCTCGCCTCCGAGAAAACCGTAGAAATATTCGAAGCCGCCGCCGCCCGTCGGCCACTGATCGAAAGGACCAAGCGGGCTGGTTTGCCAGGGCGGCACTTCGTGGCACTTTCCGAATTGCGCCGTCGAGTAGCCGTTCAGCTTAAGTGTCATTGGCAGCGGGGCTTTGTTCTTGGGCAGAACCGAGCAGTAGCCAGGAGCGGAAGTGGCAATTTCCGTAATCCCGCCCATACCGACCGAATGATGATTGCGGCCGGTCAACAAGGCTTGACGCGTCGGCGAACACAATGCCGTTGTGTGGAAGCGAGTGTACTTCAGGCCGCCGGAGGCCAGTTTTTCGAAATTCGGAGTCTGGCACGGGCCGCCGAAAGCACTGGACGCGCCGAACCCGACATCGTCGAGCAGTACGATTAGCACGTTGGGTGCGTCCTTCGGGGGACGCAGTGGCTGGATTGGCGGAAATTTTGAGTTCGGATCCTTCGCGTCGTAGGTGGTTAGCCCTATGTGCTGCCGGTCCGGGATCGGTAAAATAGTGCGGTCGAACTTTGAGTCTGACATTTCGGGTTCCTCCTTATTGAAGTGCTCTCAGCTCGTTGTTACTTCGGGTGAAGGCAGCATCCTTCTTGCCGGCCCGCTCACCCATCCGCTTTCCTCTCACCATCGCGAAATTAGCTTCGCGACGGTGCTTAAGATATCCGCACCGGTTTGCTAATTTCGGAGGTTGAGCCATGACAGTGCTTGAATTTACGTCCGCTGCCGCATGGGCACGGATCGTTTCGACCGGTCCCCGCCATTTCTGATCTCGACCGAGATTCTTCAGCAGCGAGTATTCGCATGATCTCGGCCGGAGCGCGATCTCGCCGCAGCAGTTCGGCCATGATCCTCATCGGACGATCGATACATTGGAAGAAAGCCTTGTATCCGGCGCACAGGTAGTTCAGACCGGGCTCGCCATCAGGAGTCTGGATGAACCTGTTCTTGGGACATTCTCCGTGACACGCGAAACGCACTTCGCACTCGCGGCAATAGCGCGGAAGCGTGTCGCGCTTGTTGTTCCCGAATTTTTGCTGTTGCTCCGAACCGACGAGCCGGGCTAGCGATTCGTTGCGTATGTTGCCCAGTAAATATTTCGGCTCGACGAAGTGGTCGCAGGAATAAAGATCGCCGTTGTGCTCGAGCGCCATGGCCTGGCCGCACGTTTCCGAGAAAATACACAGAGCCGGCGGCGCGCCCACCCACGACGCCAGCGCGGCATCAAACATGTTCACAAATACCGTGCCGACGTCGCGGCGGACCCATTCGTCAAAAATGCGAATGAGGAACTCGCCCCACTGTTCGGACCTGACCGAGCGCTGGGTGACCAGATTACCGTCGAGCGTGTACAGGGGACGCGTGTGGTGAGCATCCCCCCAGCCCAGATTGGCGAGCGGCAGGATTTCGGGAGTCGCGCGCTCGACAATCGGAATCAGTTGAATGAACCGCGTTCCGAGTTCATCGCGTAAGAAGCGGTAAACCTCCAGCGGGTGGTCGCCATTGCCTGCGTGAACTGTAGTTAGTACGTTGAATGCAACGTCGTGCTTCTGCATCAGCCGTGCGGCGCGCATGACCTTGTCGAATGTGGGCTGTCCGCCTTTGTCCACACGATAGAGATCGTGCATTGCGCGCGGCCCATCAACACTGAGACCAATCAGAAATCCATTTTCACGGAAAAATTCGCACCATTCATCGTCGAGCAGCGTGCCATTTGTCTGCAGTGTGTTCTGAGCCGTGGTTCCGGCTTTAAGGTATTTCTTCTCAAGGGCTATTGAGCGCCGGAAAAAATCCAGGCCCATCAGCGTTGGTTCACCCCCTTGCCAGGCAATGACGATTTCAGGGCTTTGGTGAGCCTGGATCGTCTGGCGGATATAGGTCTCCAACATTTCGTCCGCCATACGGAAATCGCTATCGGGATAGAGCATCTCCTTCGAGAGGAAGTAGCAATACTTGCAGTCCAGATTGCAGATAGACCCGGTTGGCTTAGCCAGGATGTGGAAGGCCGGCTGCAGGTTCAACATCTCGGGCTGGGTCGTTGGGAACATCAGGACGCAGGCGGCCCTCTTTTAGGTTATTGCACGCGAATTGTATGGACGGACGCCACCGCTGGCTATTGTCAAAACTAACGAGTACACCCGCTTCAAATCACCAACACTGGTTGAATGGCCGGTTCAGCTTTGATCAAGGCCGGTAATACGGAGGAAACTTCAGCGGCCCTAGCCGTGTCGATCAACCAGCAATGGAGAGGGACAGCGATCGCGCTCCAGCCAAAACTGCCCAAAAGCCGCCCTTATTTTTCGTTGGCAACTCCGTGATCATGCCGCTGGCTAAAAGGGTCCCATTCTGAAGAGGACGCTCAGGAAGGCCGTCAGCCCAATGAGGGTGATAACGGAAGCAACGCTTAGCGGTAAGGACCACACGCGCTTTCCCGGCCGCTCTCGGTTCAATTCCTTCAATTGACGCCAATGCTCAATGGCCGCCAATATTAATGCGACCGTGCCCAACGCTATCAGTGACAGGCCAAGGTTGCGCGGACCCCGCACCGGAATTTCTGGCCCGCCGCTTCTCTGCAGGAACGCACCTAGATCTTGCAGAAACTTATAGATAGTGAATCCGAAACTGATCAAGGACAAGGACGTTCGGATCCATGCCATGAGCGTACGATCAGCGGCCATGCGGCTGCGCAGTACCGCCAGATCGGTTCGCTGGTTGGCTAGCTCCGTCGCCGTGAGGGCGGGTTGGCTGCAGGATGCATCCGGTTCAGCCATCTTGATCGCTACCTCATCGAGTTGCGAGATCCAAACTAGGGCTAAAGTGGACGCGAGCGAATTGTCAGTAATGACAGTGTTGGTCGCTGGTCATTACAGGGGAATGCCTGAGCGGTCCCGCCCGACGCGATGGCCGTATCATCAGCGTGCAGTTGACGTTGTCGGTTTGGTAGGATATGCGATCGGCGGCGACAGATGGATCTACATATTGATGTCGAACTACGGGGACGCCTGTTGCTGGTTACCGCCGGCGGTGAAATTGAATTCGAAGCTAGTTTGCGGCTTCTCAAACAGGCGTTTGATATAGCGAAGGAGAAAGAAGTTAGCAAAATTCTGGTGAATATCCTTGCGGTTGTCGGAGAACTC
>Ga0210390_10003737_pt1 | contig 13005 bp, 16 predicted proteins | sample IncBWH11OmetaG_FD_161050 | JGI IMG/M metagenome (GOLD analysis project Ga0210390, IMG submission 161050) | Forest soil microbial communities from Barre Woods Harvard Forest LTER site, Petersham, Massachusetts, United States - Inc-BW-H-11-O ...
ATCACCAGGGCCACGGCTTCCTCTTTGCGCGAAGTGTCTATACCATCGCCAGACTCGCCCTGAAAGCCGAAAATGCGGAACGCGCCCCACCGAGTCGGGAACTCCGCGGACGCAACCTGCTTGACTGAGAAAGCGCTCACAAAAGAATTATAACGGGACAAAGCAATGTGTAGGCGTGGGCGTCCCGCCCGTGCAGGCCGAGCAATGCTCCGCAGGATTCAGCCTTAATCACCAGGCCGCATAGCGGTACCGTTGCGGCCGCTCCGGCAACACTTTGATCAGTATCACGCCGGCAATAAAACCTCCCACATGAGCCCAGAACGCAATCCCACCGTTGGTCTGGCTGGTCTCCGCAATCGAAGTCGCCGCTCCGCTAAGGAATTGCATGAAAAACCAATATCCAAGCACCAGCCATGCCGGCAGGTGAAAGAAAAAAATGGGCGGAAACCACATCAACACGTGGGCTCGCGGATAGAGTACAAAATACGCCCCCATCACTCCAGCAATTGCCCCACTCGCACCCACGCTGGGCACGTTCGATCCGGCATTCAGCAGGATGTGAGCAATCGCCGCCGCGAAGCCGCTCACTAGATAAAAAAGCAAATATGTGAAATGTCCGAGGTAATCCTCAATGTTGTCGCCGAAAATCCAAAGAAACCACATGTTGCCGATCACGTGCAGCCAGGAAGCATGCAAAAACATCGAGGTAAGAATGGGAAGAAATAGTCCCACCAGCGATACACTGGCGCCGGCTGTCAATGCCCGCTCGAAATGTACGGGCACGACACCGAAGTGATACATCAAGTTGTTCAAAGCCCGATGGCTTTGTCCGCCCACCGACAATTCAAACAGGAAGACCACCACGTTCAGAGCGATAATGAAACATGTAACATACGGAGCGCTGAACCGGGGCGTGTCATCGCGGATGGGAATCATGAAGGATTAAATCGCGTAATCTGGTAATTTGGTAATTGGGCAATTGAACGATCGTGCTCGCGCAAAACAACGTACTCCGAGCCTGCTTCTAAGTTATCAAATTACTCAATTACTAGATTAGCTCATGAACGGAGTCCTCATCATCGACAAGCCCGCCGGCCTGACCTCGCACGACGTGGTCAACCGGGTGCGTCGCATTCTGCAAGAACGGTCGGTAGGACATCTGGGCACTCTGGATCCGCTGGCCACGGGCGTGCTGCCACTGGTAATTGGCAATCTGACCCGCATTGCTCAGTTCTACACATCATCCGAGAAAACCTACGAAGGCACGATCCGTTTTGGTTTTTCCACCGACACCTACGACGCAGAGGGCGAACCTACCAGTCCCGCACAAGCGGTGATCCTGTCGTTCGACGAGGTGCAGCAACTTGCCAGCCGGTTTCAAGGCACAATCGAACAGACGCCGCCACCCTTTTCGGCAAAGAAGATTCAAGGCGTGCCCGCCTACAAACTGGCTCGCAAGCACGCCGAAGTCGCGCTAAAGCCGGTTCAAGTTGAGATAAAAGAATTCGAGATTACGCGAGTCGATTCTCACGTACCCGCGGACGCCCCCGTCCGGGTGGCCGAGCAAAGCTCGGCAGGATCCCTGGCCACGTTCCGCGCCCGCGTCGCCTCGGGCACCTACATGCGCTCCGTAGCCCACGACATGGGCCAACAAATAGGCTGCGGAGCCCACTTGCGATCGTTACGCCGCACCGCCGTCGGCGAATTCGAATTGGCTGACGCCCGTACCTTGGAAGAATTGGCGACAGCCTATGAGTCGGGTCAGGCCGAAGCTCTCTTTATTCATCCCCGCAAACTGCTACCGCAATTTCCATGCGTGACCGCCAACGAAGAAATGGCCGCGCGCATCCGCACCGGCCGCCCAGTGAATTTGCCCGATCTCTCCCAGGCCAGGCTTGTGAAAGTCTTCGCCGGGCAAAGGGAACTGATCGCGATCGCAACCCGGGTTGCCGGCACCTTGTTCCACGCAAAAATCGTGCTTGCAGGAGAAGCGACCCCGCAATTGGTCGGCAACGACAAGAGATGAAGGTTGCTGTCACGCGCAAGGAACTAGGCCCAGCAGCGCGTATTCCTGCAATGTCCGATAATAGGTATTATGTAAAGTACGATGACGCAAGGCGGAATTAATGGCAGTTGCCACTCACGAGTTCTTCGGGATGACCTCAACCCTGTGGCGTTCCCCACCTTTGGGATCCAGCAACGCCGTTAGGCTCTCGTCCAGCGTCGCGAGTCTCCCTTTCTTGTGGATGACCAACCCGAGCAGATACGCATCCGCCACTTGATTGTGTCCGACCAGCCGGCTTTGGAACTGCCGGACAGCCTCCTCCGCTGGCAGATCGTCAGCCCAAAAAACATGCATTGGATGGTTAACGTTGAGCGTCAGCAGGCGAACTGCTTCTCGTATCGTCAAGAAGTTCGGTGAAAAAGCGGGATTCGATACGATTCTGACGAACGCGCATTCCGTGAACGGGCAGGTCGCCCATCCTTGCCGACCATGTCGCGAAAACCAGCTCTGCACTCTTTCATGGCCGCGATGAGATGGCCACGCCAAGGCAATCAAGGCATTTACGTCCAGCAAAAAAGCGCTCACTCCAAATCGTTCTCCAATTCCTTGATCCGCTCGGCGGTGACCTCAGGGGAACCCGGCGGAAGCACGACAACATGAATACCATTGACCACTTTTGTGCTCATCGGCGCGTTTAATCCCCGTCGCACGAGTTCCGACACCGCTTTCCCCAGTGCCAGAGAGCGGCTCTCGGCATAGCTCCGCACCACCTGAAAGACATCATCATCGAGGCTGAGAGTCGTCCGCATCCGAGAATGATGCCATACTCATCGGTTGATGTCAATGTGCGCAAGAAGCATCATGCTTGACAGTTGATGCTTTATCTCGGACGCTTTATCTCGGACTCACGACCTCGGTCTGAGCAATTGCTGCAATTCCTCACGGAACCGCCTCAGTGCTTCCAGCCTCTCGGGCGTAGCCTCGACGATCTCCTGCTTTGCCTGGAATACGTGCCGGCCCCCGGTTTCGACCAGAACGCCGATAGCTTCCCCCATCTCCCAGCCCGGGGTGCCCAGCATTTGCAAACCGTCGATCCCAGGCACCAGCAGCGCGATGCAATGATCCCGCACCACTCCGACGCACTTGGGAAAGCGGTCGAATACCTTAAGCTCGAATCCCGCCAAATAGATGTGCTGAAGTTGTTCCGCCGGATCAGGCATGAAAATTGACGGCGTAGTTTCTAGTCGTTGCGGTCGAATTTCCTTCGTGGACCTTAATGTCCTTTGTGGTTTAAGCCCTTTGTCAAACTACATCTTATATCGCCCCAAGTCCTCATCATTCAACCCTTCCAGCCACTTGCGGAGCTCCTCGCTAGTCACCCGGTCGGAAGCTGTGGTCGCCAGTTTCGAATTCTTCAGAACCTCATCTTCCACGAAGATGGGACAATCCACCCGCAAAGCCAGAGCCAGCGCATCCGACGGCCGCGAATCAATGCTCACGATCCGTCCCTCGCGCTCCAGCCAAATCACCGCATAAAACGTGTCTTCCCGCAACTCCGTCACCACCACTTTATGGACCATCGTGTCGAGGCCGACCAGGACATTCTTGATCAGGTCGTGGGTCATGGGGCGCGGCGTGCTTACCTTTTCAATCTCCAGCGCAATCGCATTGGCCTCGTAAATCCCCACCCAGATCGGCAGCACCGTGTCCGTTCCCGCATCCTTAAGGATCACTATCGGCATGTTCGTTACGGGATCCATCAGCAGGCCTCGAATTTTCATCTCGACTTCCATCGTGATCTCCGGAAAAACTCCTTATACCATTATTTCGCCCAAAAGACTGTTGGGAAAACTGCCTGTCGTCATTACCATTACGTAGGCGCCAATGTCCGGCTTTGCGTGCTCGGGAGCGGTGAAGTTAAACACCTTGTTCTGAGATGTCCGGCCGCCCCACTGTCCTCGAGCCTCGTTTCTGCTTTCAACCATTACTTCAAGAGTTGTCCCTAGGTATCTTTGATAGCGCCGTCTTTGGATCTCTCGCTGCTTCTCATTCAGCACCGCCAAGCGCCGCGCCTTTTCCTCATCCGGGATCGCGTCGTCCAGCCTCAGCGCCGGGGTGTTCGGCCGCGGCGAATACTTGAACCCGAAGATGCTATCGTATTCAACCTCATCGAGCAGCGACAAAGTTTCCTCGAACTCAACCTCAGTTTCGCCCGGAAACCCCACAATGATGTCGCTCGTAATACTAATCTCGCGGCGCGCCGCCTTCATCCATGAGATGCGCTCCAGGTACTCCTCGCGCGTGTAAAGCCGCTGCATCGCTTTCAGCACCCGCGCCGATCCGCTTTGCACCGGCAAATGCACGTGATCGCACAAGGTAGGAACCGCATCGATCGCGTCAATAATGTCGCGACCAAAATCTCTGGGATGCGAAGTCGTGAACCGCACTCGCCGGATGCCCGCAATCTCTCCCACGGCCACCAGCAATTCGGCGAAGGTCTTCTTCCCTGCTGAATCTTTGTAGGAGTTCACGTTCTGCCCGAGCAACTGAATTTCGGTGTAACCCAGATCCGCCATCTGTCGCGCTTCCGATAGCACCGAATCCGAGGTCCGGCTGCGCTCCTTGCCGCGAGTGAACGGAACCACGCAGTAGGCACAGAACTTGTCGCAACCTTCGATGATGGTGATGTATCCGCGATGTGGATTGGTGCGCGCCGTGAACTCGGTCTCGAAACATTCGTCGGTTTCGCGGTCGTCCAGTCCGGTAACGCGCTGCTTCCCTGCCTCGATTTGAATCAGCATCTGCGGCAGATTGCGATAAGACGCCGACCCGCAGACCAGCGAAACATACGGCGCCCGTTCGAAAATCTTTTCGCCTTCCTGCTGCGCCACGCATCCCAGCACACCAAAGCGTTTGCCTTGCTTATAGAATTTCTTGTAATCGGAAAGGCGATTGAAAACTTTCTGTTCCGCTTTGTCGCGGATGGAACAAGTGTTATAAAGAACCAGTTCAGCCTCTTCGACAGTCTGCACCTGGCGGTATCCCTCGGCCAGCAGCGTGCCCACGACTTTTTCGGAGTCGTGCGCATTCATCTGGCAACCGAAAGTTTCGAGGTAGAAGGTCTTTTGAGAATCGCTAGCCATCCAGGCTCAAGTATAGCGCAGGGGCCTCGCCTCACCGTGCTCCATGCGCCCATGTCTCGACAGTTGCGTCTATCTTATCTAGCATAGACATTATGCGAACTGTCTCTGCCACCGATGCCAAGCAGCGCCTCGCCGCGCTGCTGGACGCAGCGCAGAGGGAACCGGTCGTGATTCGGCGCCAAAGCCGCGACGTTGCCGTGATCATGTCCGCCGAGGAATACGAGAGGATTCGCGACCTTAACGGCGCCGAGTTCCAGCGTTTTTGTGATCGCGTCGGGGCTCAGGCTAAAGTTCGCGGCATGACGGAATCGGCCCTGAACAAGTTGTTGAAGGACTGATGCGCGAGAACCCAGGGGGCCGGGCTTGCGAACTCAAGAGGGCGAAAGAATGAAGAAAAAGAAAACGATTTACAAACCATTCGACGCGGCGGCGTATCTCGATAACGATGCGGTCATTGCGGAATATCTTTCAGCGGCTGCCGAAGACCCGAACCCCGAGGTATTCGTCGCGGCCCTTGACGACGTGGCCAAGGCACGAGGCGTGGTGCAGATCGCCAAAGATGCGGGTTTGAGCAGAGAAAGCCTGTACAAAACCCTGAGCGCGGGCGCGCACCCACGCTTTGCAACGATAAACTCGGTGCTGCGCGCCCTGGGTGTGAAGTTCGCAGTGGTTGCTCAGCACGATAGTTAGGTGCGCTGTCCTATGGGTAGTTGACACTACTGGTATCCCGTAGTACCATGAAATTGGAATTTGAATGGCACCATGCCAAGGCCGCCGCTAACGTTCGCGCCCATGGCGTGAGCTTTGATTTGGCAAAGACCGTGTTCGGCGACCCGTTTGCCATCGAGCGCCTCGACGACCGTGCGGACTACGGCGAAGAGCGCTTTGTCATGATTGGCATGGCCGAGGGGAACGTTTTGTTGTTTGTGGCCTATACCGAACGCGAGGAATGCGTCCGCATTATTTCAGCTCGAAGGGCAACCCAATATGAGCAGGACGACTACTTCAAGAAAAACGCTTAGGCCGATGACGCCCGAGGCGATCGAGGGGGCGGCTCGCGCTGACCGCGACGCTCAACCGCTGACCCGCAGCGATCTTAAGCGGATGAAGCGGACGCCGCAGGCGAAAATCATTCGCCGCGCGCTGGGCTTGACCCAAGAGGAATTTGCAGCCCACTATCACATCCCGCTAGGCACTCTCCGGGACTGGGAGCAAGGCCGCGCGGAGCCGGACCAAGCAACCCAAGCCTATCTAAAAGTCATTGCACGCGAACCCGAGCGCGTCGAGCGCCTGTTGAATCGAAGGCCGCATTAAGCATGTTGTGAAAGATGGAGCAGACGGGACGTTCACCTAATTTTGCTGCCGAGGAATTGGGGTCACTCCCGTCTGTCCCTAGGTTTCCCAGCAGAGCAGTCGGGTTGCCGCTAGTGCTGTAGGCTGCGGAGACGCTGTCCAGAGGGTAGTAAATGTCCAAGCCGCTGTATTCGACCGCAACACAACTCGCGGTCGTGGCTGTGCCGCTGAACGTGACGACAACGTTGTCGGTGCCGCTGACACCTGTGATGTTCTTGGCATAGAAAATCTGGGCGGAAAACGGCGTGCTCGCCGCTGATTGCACTGTTGGCCCCACCGCGCTCGGAAACTGGTTGGGCGGCGAAGTTGCGCTATCGATCACGGAGGACACCGTAAGCGAAGTTGGCGACCACGTGGCCCAGACTGCGAGAAGGTGCGTGCTCACCGTGTTCGTCAGCGGAACAGTGCAGCTTCCGACAGAGGTGTTCCAAGTAGCATTGGACTGGACCTTCGTGATCGCCGCAAGCACTGGCGTCGCGCAGAGTAGAAGCATCCACAGAAGGTATTTGTATTTCTTCATCGGTCACCTCAGGATGATTGCTGCCTTTCAGAGTCTTCTTCGAATCGGAAAGGGAACCATTCGCAGCAGGATCGATCCTAAGTTAGTACCCGAGGGCCAAACAAGTGGCTGCCTTGGCACACGTTCGACAGGGGCGAGACCGGATTCAGGCTCGAACGGACATACGCCGTGAAAGAAGCCCCGCTGGTCGCGAACCCCGAATCAGGGGGTAATCCTAAATACGGTGCCGCAGCCGGACGGCGGGTTACAGGCGTTATCGCCACGAGTCTGCGCTGCGCCGTATAGGTTGCCTGCGGCATCTCTGACCACGCCTGCGGCGGGGGTGGCTCCGTCCGCCCCACCGGTGAAGCTGTGGAGGACGGTCTCACTGCCGCCGGAGTCCAGTTTGAAGGCGACGCCGCAGTTGCCTCCATTGCAGTTCCGAGAGCTGCCGCCAAAATACGTGGTACCGTAGATGTTCCCTGCCGGGTTCCGAGCCAGCGAGCCGCTTGGCTCTTCGCCGTCGGTGCAGCCGGAGACGGAGCAGAACTCGTAAAGCACGGTTTCCATCCAACTGCCGTCCTGCTGGGGAGACAGCTCAAAGACCACTCCGCAGCCGCTGCCTCCGCATTCTGAGTTGCCGCCATAGGCAGTTGTTCCGTAAAGATTTCCCGCCGAGTCAAGGAGCAGCACAGAATCGGGGTACGCTCCGTTGTACCCTCCAAAGCTAAACAGCACCGTTAGATTATTCGCTGTGTCCAGCTTGAAAACTACCCCGTATCCCTCATCGCAGAGCCCACCGCTGCCACCTTCAACGGCTATCCCGTACAGGTTTCCGGCCTTGTCCGCAATTAAGCCTCCTGCGGGAATGCAGCCGTCAGACCCCCCGGTAAAGCTATGCAGCACGATTTCCTTGCCGTGCTCATTCACTTTGAATACGGTCCCTAAACTATTCTCACCGCCATGTTCAGTTAGGCCATAGACGTTGCCTAAGCCATCCCTGGCCAGAAGCGAATCGGGGGTGTTGCCGTCTGGCGGGGCTTTGAACTTATAAAGCACACTCTCCTTACCGCTACTGTCCAGCTTGAACACCGTTCCACAGCCCGACGTGCAAGTCGCGTGGCCGCCATAATCGGTGGTCCCGTACAAATTCCCTGCCGCATCGCGCAGCAGCCCAGCAGAGGGTTCTTCCCCGTCAGCAACGTCGAAGCTGTGCAGCCAGACTTGATTGCCGCTCCTGTCCAGTTTGAACGCCGTTCCGCAGCCGAAGTTGCCACATTCTCCCGTCCCGCCCGCCTCGGTCGTCCCGTAAAGATTCCCCGCCGAGTCCCTTGTTAGTACACCCGCAGGGCCGTTTCCGTTGGGCCCATGAAACGTGTGCAGCACCTTGAACTTCTGCCCGCGTGCCTGAGTGGGAACAATTGCTGACGCCAGCAAGAGCGTTATGAAGATCGCGAAAATTGGTTTTACTGGAAAGAGCTTTTTGGATCGCATGGCTACTTACCTCTATTCAAGCGGTGGGCCGGGGAGGAAGGAAAGCAGTTCAGGCCACATCCTGCGGCTAATATAGCACGATACTGGCTTTAACCGGACACACTATCGGGGACGGACACCGCGAAAGCCATGCCGCCGAAGAATCGCTCAAGCAGGGTCAGTCGTTGTACTCCGTGACGCATATCACAAGGGGGGCTGGCCCACGCTTTCGCCACGGACAAAGCGGGTGCCCTGCCCTTCTCGCGTTCTGTGCGAGAGGGCGGGGCTTTTAGCTGATGTCGCGGCGGCGGGCCGCCGGATACACGGGAGGCTCTCCTGTCTTTGCGCGTCCTTTGCGCAAGGTGGAAAGCAAGTCTAAGGACGCCGAGAGACGTCCCGTCTTGTCCCAGGACTTCGTGTTTCCGGATTTAGGATTTGAGGCGCCCCGGGCTTAAGTCAAAATCCCCACCCTAATGTCGCAAAACCAGAATGAGGTCGGGATCGAACTATTTCTGCGACGTTAGGATGGGCCACCCGGGCGCAACACAAGGTCACTCCGCAGATCATTGCTTTGCGATGATCTGTTTCGGTCGGGATGACAGAGTTGCGGGGCGGGACGTTTCTTTCGCCCCGCCGGGGCTGGTTCGTCTCTCGCTTTTTCCCACGGCTTGCGCCGTGGGCTGCATTCTTGCGCCGCTTCGCGGCTGCGGGCTGATGGTTTCGGGCCACGTCAGCGCACCCGCGCACCTCCGGCGCTAAAGCGCGGACATATTCTTGGCTTAGCGGCCCGACTGAAGTCGGGCCCTTCCCCGGTTGGCCCTGGTCGCTTCGGCGCTCGGAGAAAGCGAAGCCATATCGCCGCGCCAAGTCCGTCGAGGCGGAAAAAGAAAACCTGCTTACGAACGCTTTTTCTTTGGTCTTGCGGGGCGGGCTGCATGCTTCCGCCGCTTTGGGGTTTTGGGTTGGTTGTTTCCGGTTGCTTCATCGCACCACCTTGACCGGCAGATGGCGCGCTCCGGGCTTCTTTCGCAGCAGCGCGGGGTCACGATTTTGCTGGGGCCGTCCTCATCGTAAGGACAGGCCATCTGGCACCAGGCCTCGCGATACTTCTCCCAGGGCGACGTGCCTCGCCCGTGGGGATAGAAGAACAAAGTTTGCTTCCCGATAAACTTCTTTATCGGAACGATGTACCACAAATCTTCGGGCACGCAGTAGGCCACGAGGAAGTCGATGTCTCTCTCGGTATAGGCCACCCGTTTGTAGCCGGAAACCTTGACCAGGTAGCCGCCGTCGGCACGGCCGCGGTTGGACTTTACCTGCACGCGCCAGAAGCCGTATCCGGAGTCGAGGATGAAGTCATACCGCTCTGTGGCCCAGGGGCGAGCTACGCCAAAGCCCAAGCTGGAAGCCTTGGCTAAGAACTTGGCCTCCACGATGTCGCCCTTGTTTCTGGGAGAGTCGACGCCGAGCGCGTTGATGTCTAGATGCTCTTCCGATGGATTTGCAGCTTTACCGCCGGGTTTGTGATTTTTGGTTGGCATGACGACAACGGCGCAGCCGGTTGGGCTACGCCAGAGTTCCCTTCCCTAAGATTTAAAGAAACGACATGTGGCAGAAACGAAAACGCGACCCAAGCCTCGCTGCAAAACCGCGAGACCCGGCCGCGTCTAATCTGCCAACTTAAAGCTTAACCTGCGGCAGGCCGCTTAGCACAACAAAATGTACAATGCGGCCCATTTCGGGAACAGGCTCGAGGTCCTGAGCACCTCCATCTCGAAAAGCGTGAGATGTGAGGCGCCCGCGCTTCATCGTTGCTAGTTCGCGATCGCTAGTTCGAATTTTTGGTTTTGGTGACCTTGCGCAGGATGAACTCCTGGGCCACGTTGGCGAGGGCGCGCTGGCCGGTGGCGATAAAGAAGTTCCCCAGGAACAGGCCCACGCCGCGATTCGACTGGGGATAGTAGGCGTTTGCGAGGGCCGCCGAGGCCAGATCGCCACCGATGGTCGAGTAGTTCGGCTGCAGTTGCCCGTTGTCTCCGCGGCAGACGAATGGGCTGGAGAGCGCGTGCAGAGCGCGCGACTTATTAGTGCCCGTGCCTTGGTAGAAGTAGCGCGGGTCCTGGTGCAGAAGCGATGGCAGGATGGCGCCGCCGACCATGATGTTGATCGCGCCGTCGGCATAGCCTGCGCCAAAGCGCTCGGCGTAACCCTTGGCACCCTCCTGGAAGTTGGGGTTGTCGGCTGCCTGGTCGATGGCGGCAAATCCAGCTACGCCGATAAATGTGACAGGATCGACGAGCACCTTGGCGGCGAGCTGAAACTTCAACTTAGGCGTGAGCGGCGCGGCATTGTTGCCATCGTAGTTCACGTAGAAATTGGGGATGAAGCCGAAAATGCGCTGCTGCTCGGCGGTCTTGACTTGCTCGGCGGCGATCTCCTCGGGGGAAGCAGCCGGAGAAGCCACGTCGATTGTGGTAAGCGCCTGTGCGATACCGAGCTTGCTGCCGGTCAAGATCATGTACTGGCCAGGCTTGAGGATGACGTCGGGAGAATTCCAGTTGGCAAATCCTTGGGCGGTGACAGTGACATGGTAGGCGGTACCGGGCTCGACATCGTTGAACTGAAAGAATCCGTTGTCTTTCGTCACGACGGTGCGGGAATCTTTGAGGGCGGGGCCGTCGAGAACAACGGTAGCCCCAGGAACGGTGTCGTTGTTCACATCGGTGACGGTGCCGACAATAATCCCTGACTGCGCCTTAGGCGCGTCGGGTAAGCGGGCGGGTTGCTCCTGAGCCCTGGAAGTGATTGATCCGCAAAGGCAGAGTAGAAGTGCTAAGGCGAAAGTAAAGCATTTCATTGCGCGTTCTCCTACCAATGGCAGAAATACTCGTCATTAATCTTTAGAGCAATCGAACCGCCTGCGGGGTGCATAGAAAAACGCTCTGTAAATCACTGATTTTCAGCAGCGAGTGTCAGAAATGTCGATGACAATGTCGACAGTGTCGACGACTCGCGACCGAAAGTTGCCCGGTCTTCCAGCCTCTGCTCTGCTAAATAATCTGTGCTGATAATCTGCGAAAGCAGGGTGATCGCGCATCACGAGATTGGAGGTTTTTTTGCTACCCCGGAAGAGCAGGTTGGGAATAACACAATCGGGTAATATTCTTGGCCGGCGGTGGGAGAGCCGTGGCACGTTCGTGGGATTGACGTGCGGGCGTAGCGTGCTACGCTTCGTAGCATGAGTTGGACGAATACACCGTCGCGCCGTCGCGAGCGTCTCCCGCTGTTTGTTTACATAACACCGCTTTTCTTTTTCCTCCTCCATGGTTCGCTCGGTTGCTAAGAACGCCATAAACCTGCGCTTCAGCTTGGTGGATTTCCAATGAGGTAGGAGCAGCACGATGGCTAACCTAAATCGACGTAAAACCGGCAAAGGAGGGGTTGATCATGGAGAATAAGTACCGGGTACCCATCTTCCTTGCAGTTGAAAGATTGCAGGAGGCATCCGAACAAGCTGGCCTGACGGAGAATGATATTACTGGCTTGCTGGCATCTGGACTGGATGTTTGCGATGCAGTGATTTACGTCGAGGCTATGCTGTCCAACCGAGTGCATTGAAAAGATCGAAGTCCGCGATCCACCTGCGCGGCGCGGACATGCCGCGCCTACATTGACGCATTCGCGGGTACAATAGGTGCGAAGAGGAGATGGCATGTCAGTCACTCGCACCGTTCGTCCGGAAACCGCTCACGCGCCCATCGCTTCCACACAGATTCCGCCGGTTCCATTGACGATTGAAGGTTACAGTGTGCTGCATCAGATGATGCGCTTTCGCTGGGCGGCTTGGCGTGCGCTTGCGCCAGCGCAAAAGACGGAGATCGTCGATGAGGCCAGTGGGGTGCTTGCGAAGATGGAGTCGGACGCGTCGGGGCAGTCGGGGCTTTATTCGCTGATTGGGCATAAGGGCGATTTGATGTTTGTCCACTTCCGGCAATCGTTTGAGGAATTGAATGAGGCGGAGTTGCAGATGGCGGGGCTACGGCTCAGCGATTATCTGGAGCCGGCTACCTCGTATCTTTCGGTGATTGAGCTGGGGCTTTATGAATCTACGATCAAGATCTACAGCGAACTGGCGGAACGAGGCGTAGAGGCGCACTCGGAGGAATGGAATCGGGCGATCAAGGAGACGCTGGCGCGACAGAAAGAGGCGATGCGGCCCAGGTTGTATCCGGAGTTGCCGAAGCATCGCTATCTTTGTTTTTATCCCATGGATCGGCGACGCGGGGAGGATAAGAACTGGTATACGGTTCCGATTGAAGAGCGGGCGCGGCAAATGAATGAGCATGGGTTGGTGGGCAGGCGGTATGCGGGCGAGGTGAAGCAGATTATTACGGGGTCGATCGGATTTGATGATTGGGAGTGGGGTGTCGATTTGTTCGCGGATGATCCGCTGGTGTTTAAGAAATTAATTTACGAGATGCGGTTTGATGAGGTGAGCGCGGTTTATGCGTTGTTTGGGACGTTTTATGTGG
>Ga0210390_10003738_pt1 | contig 13004 bp, 9 predicted proteins | sample IncBWH11OmetaG_FD_161050 | JGI IMG/M metagenome (GOLD analysis project Ga0210390, IMG submission 161050) | Forest soil microbial communities from Barre Woods Harvard Forest LTER site, Petersham, Massachusetts, United States - Inc-BW-H-11-O ...
AGCTCCGAGAGCAGCGCCCGACCCTCCGGCGGGTCGTGGGCGTTGCCCGGAGATAGAGCAAACGTTAATCAAATGCTATTGTCTGCATGAAACGTTCCCTCGCAGGGAACAAGTCGCGATTCGGGTATCATTCGGACCCGCAGTCTCGTTGCCAGCATCATGCCCTTTCGAGTGCCCTAGAATCGGCATTTCCGTGGCAAAGGGGCGCCGCCGGGGAAGGGTCAGTCTGCAATTATGCGGCCTCCGCTGCATTTGCGATTTGCGCCGGTCTGTTGTGTCCGGTCAACTTCACCGCTGCACATATCAGCCAGATGAATCCCAGGTATCGGGTGATCGGAAGCAGGAAGTTGGCCGGATAGGCGATCAGGCTGAACGTCGAGAACTCTCCGGCGACGGCGACCACCATTCCAACGGCAACCAGCCAGCGCGGAAGGAGACGGGAAAAGTAGCTTGTGATGGAAACCCCCGCAGCCAGCAGGCCGAATCCGGCCGCATAGGCGGTTCCGCCGAACAAAAAGCTGAGGAAGGTGATGGCTCGGACCAGGGGCACAGAAGCGGCAACATCAGGCACGGACAAGACCCAGCCGAACAGGCCGGAAAAGATGAGTGCGTTGGCGGCCGTTAATCCGCCGAACAAAGCAATGTTGGTACCGGCGGCTTTGACTCCCATGAACCGCAACCGGTTGACCATAGTGACGGCAGAGACGCCAAGGGGAATCGCAGAGGCGAACAAAAAGAAGTTGCTCACGCGCACAGCGGCCGGGTTCTGTTGGAAAAAGGCGCGGACGGTCTCAGCGTTCGCAAAGGGGTTGACGTAGGGCGCTCCATGGCGGAGCACCGCGGCTGTTACGAGACCCGCTGCGAAGAGCAGGATGTGGACGATCCCGAGCAGAATCAAAGAAGGACCACGGAAGCGCGGATAATGTTTCATAATGAAATAATTTATACAGTAAATGATTATATAAATGCAATAATATTCTTTCAACATGGACAATCGAGAAATGGACAGAGGACAACCGGGATTTCTGCTCTCCCAGTTGGGAGCACATGCCGCAGCGCGATTCGCAGAGCGGTTAATGGTTCTCGAACTCTCACCGGCGGATGCGGGTATCCTGCGGCTGTTACGGACGGCGGCGGGAATCAGCCAGCAGGAACTTTCATCGAGGCTCCAGATTCATCCCAGCCGGCTGGTGGCTATTCTCGACAATCTGGAAAGGCGTCAGCTAGTTGAGCGGAAGCCAAATCCCGACGACCGGCGCCTGTATTCGCTCCATCTGACTAAGGAGGGCGGCGAAATGCTGCAGCGGATCGGCAAGGTGGCGCGGGAGCATCAGGATGAACTTCTTTCCGTGCTCAGCGGCGAGGAGCGCGCGAAGTTGACAGAGATGCTTCAGAGAGTCGCGGACGAACAGGGGCTCACTCGCGGTGTTCACCCGGGGTATCAGCGGATGGGGAAGTGAGGTGTGGCAACTGGATCGCGGGAACGGGGGTCGCTATGATATCTTACGGAAAATAATAGTGTCATAAAAGGATTCCTCTTCTGCCGGGCCAGGGGAGTGCACTGCAAGCTTTATACTGTTGGAGCGACAGGTAGAGGCATACACGGAATTGTGCGGAATTGTTGGATTTACCACGAGAAACTGGCGGCCTGAACAAGAGCGAATCCAGAATGCGACGGAGACCCTTTTCCATCGTGGGCCGGACCAGCAGGGAGTGTTTCGGTCGAGACTGTGCTCCCTGGGGGCAACCCGCTTAAAGATTGTTGACCTCGCCTCCGGCAATCAGCCTATCTATTCGGAAGATCGTGACTCCGTCATCGTTTTCAATGGGGAGATCTACAACCATCTGGAGATTCGGCGCGAGCTGGAATCGCTGGGCCGCCGCTTTCAGAGCCATTGCGATACGGAAACCGTTCTGCGGGCTTTTCTTGAGTGGGATACGGACTGCTTTGCGCGGCTGCGGGGTATGTTTGCGGTGGCGATCTGGACGAACAGCGAGCAGCGGCTGGTATTGGCTCGCGATCGGGTCGGGATCAAGCCGCTTTACATCGCTGAGCGAGGCGAGGATCTCTTCTTTGCGTCGGAGCTGAAAGGCATTCTGATCCACCCGGAAATCGATCGGCAGCTGAGTCTCGACGGGCTGGACTGCTATCTCTCGATGAACTACGTGCCGTGTCCGTGGACGCTGGTTGAAGGCGTGGAGAAACTGCCGCCGGGCCGGTGGCTGGAGTGGCGAGACGGGCGGAGAACCGAGGAGGCCTACTGGCGGATTCCGTCGATCCAGCCGCGAGCTGTGTCGCTTGAAGACGCGAAAGCGGAGCTGGATGTGCTGCTCGACCAGTCGGTTCGCGAGCATCTGATGTCAGATGTGCCGCTCGGAGTGTGGCTTAGCGGAGGCGTGGATTCGTCGACGATTTTGCATTATGCCGCGCAGGCGTCGAGCTCGCGCCTTAAAACATTTTCGATTTCCTTCAACGGACGGAGCTTCGACGAGACGCAATACATCCGGCAAGTGGTTGACCACTACGGAACCGATCACGAACAGCTGGACCTGAATCCCGAGAGCGACTTGGAAGGTGCGATTGAGAACTTCGCGTATTACTCCGATGAGCCAAGCGCGGATTCAGGGGCGTTGCCGGTCTGGTTTCTTTCGAAGCTATGCAAGACGCGGACGACGGTTGCATTTAGCGGAGAGGGCGCCGATGAGATCTTCGGCGGGTATCTGACGTATCGCGCGAATCGCATCGCCGGCAAGGTGAGGCATCTCCCTCCAGCGGCGATCGGGGCTGCGCTGCGCGGCGTGAGCCTGTTGCCGCTCTCGAACGAAAAGATCAGCCTGGAGTACAAGCTGAAACGCCTGCTCGAAGGCAGCCGTATGTCTCCGGAGCGAGCGCATGTGTATTGGAACGGGACCTTCTCCGAGGCGGAAAAGGCGACGATCCTGAATCTTCCGCTGCCGGGCGCGCTGGACGAGGTTCTCGCCGGGCTTCGGGCGACGCTGCCGGGAGACGGAGTGGCACCCTTCCTCGAGTTCGACCAGGAATACTATTTGCCCGATGACATCCTGGTGAAATCAGATCGGATGAGCATGGCGCATGCCGTGGAGGTGCGCCCTCCCTTCCTGGACCACCGCATCGTAGAATTTAGTTCAACCCTTCCGGCCGACTTCAAGATTCGCGGGGCACGCCAGAAGTACCTTCTCAAGGAGTTGATGAAGCCCAAGCTGCCGGCGGCCATCGTGCAGCGGAAGAAGATAGGCTTCGACATTCCGGCACACGAATGGTTGCGAGGAACGCTTCGCTCAATGTTGGTGGAAACGCTGACTTCGGCGGAAGAAGAACACTCTGAATTGTTTCGCTTTGACGCGATCCGAACGTACATGCAGCAGCACCTGAACAGGCGGATAAACATCGGCTTTCATCTGTGGGGCCTTGTCATTCTGTTTCTGTGGATGAAACGATGGAATATCAAGTCAGCACCCTCCCTGACGCAGGGAAGACAGACGCTGAGACAGGCGCTCGCAGTCGAACTCTAGGCAGCCGGCAATTTTATAGGTTGAACTCGAAGATACTCAGCGTTGGATCTAGCGAGCTATGGCGCAGTAGGCATATTCGTCAGTAGAATTTTGCCGCCGCTCCTATCAATGATTTCAAAATTCCCCTGTCCTAACAGGTTGTCAAACCTTGGAATCTGGTCTGATCGCGCAAGGAGGTAATAGCGTTGCGGCCGGAGCCAGAGTTCCTTTAGCTTGCCGTCATCGATGAACACATCCGGGGTATTGGGTGCATTCGAGCCATACTCAAGATTGTTCCACCGGCCGTTAAGCAGGAGCTCCGACCGACCCGTGTAAAAGGGGATAGCTGAAAACCAGTAGTAATTGTGATCGACGATGATCTGACCGGGTGGTCCGCGCAGGATTACCGACGCAATTTCTCGGGAGGAGAGGAGCGGATCGAACTTGACCATCGCGAGACGTGCACCCTGAAAGAAAACGATCATCATCAGAGCGGCAGCCAAATATGCACGAAGGCATGTACGTGCGCCGGTAACTCGCAGCGCGCCAAGTGCGCCCACGAGGAATCCTGTGCCAGCAATAACCAGTGGCACGCGTAAGTAAGCAAATGAGTTCAAAGTGAGATCTTCCATATGGCCGAGCGATAGCTTGTAGGCATTTGGGTGTGCGATGAGGGCTGCCGTGATGTCCCCTGGGGTCGGCACATGTCGCACCGAGAACAGGATGGCAAAACAAGCCAGACCGGCGATGCCACCGACGACGCTCAGCACTCGGGTCCCTGCCTTGATCCAGCTACCTTCCTCAGCCATCGCTGAGCCAAGCAACAGCGCAAAAGCAGGATAGCAGGGCATCGAGTAGTACTCTTGCGTAGTTGAAAAGGTGAAAAAAACCAGGACAAAGCCAATCCAGCAGAGGGCGAGCAGGCGGGTTCGTCCCGCTCGGTCACCAGGCTTGAAGGAGAGCCTCGCGACGGCAGGCAAGTACACGCTCCAGGGAAAGAGCCAGATCAGATGAAAGAGCCAGAACCATACGCGCGGCACGGTGTCGTAGTCGCGTGGGTAGCGCAGATTGAGGAAGCGGAGTAACTGCTCATTGATAAAGTAGAACCACAGGAACCCGTGGTAGTGACCGGGCATGCTTTTCAGCGTCCAGGCGAAGTATGGAGGGTTACGGAGAGTCGCCAAAATATGCCAGGGAGCGGCGATCAACAGCACGATGGCCGTTCCGGAAATGGGGCGCAGTCTCTTCCAGGCACGCGATGTAAACAGTTGCCGCGTGAATAACAGGAAGAGCATTGCGGCTCCGATCGGAAAAACGACGCCGATCAGACTCTTCAACAACAGACCGAGCCCAAGACTCACGTAAAGCAACCAGGCCCAAACTGCCGGATGCGTTTCTTCCTCATCGAAAACGCGGAGAAAAGCCCACATAGCCAAGGCGATGACGAAAGTGAGCATGACATCGGGAATGAGCACACGGGTAAAGAGCCAAAGCCCGATGCAGGTTGCCATCACCAGTCCCGCATAAAAGCCTGATCGCCTTCCAAATGCCCACTTGCCGAAGGCAGCAATCAACCACGCCATCCCAATCGCGGTGAGCGCGAAAGGGATGCGCGCCGCCCAGTCATGGAAGCCGAACATCTTGTAGGCAATGGCCGTAAGCCACCACGACAACGGCGACTTCTCCAGATACACAACTCCATCGAGCCGCGCGGTCACCCAGTCGCCCGAACTCAACATGGTGCGGGCAATCTGCGCCTCTACGGCATCCGTATCGTCCATCAGCGATGGAGGCGAAACAATACTTGTAAGGTAAATGACGGCGGCGATCATCAACACCGCGAATAGAGAACCAATCCAGGGCTTCTCTTCCTTCTCCTGCATGTTGAACAACCTGGTGCTCCTGGCCCAAAATTAGGGTTGAAAATTTGTGATCAACGCTGTGCGCCACAGCGAGGTAAGCAATCCGCAGCTCTGCTGAAAGCGGCTTGCCCTCTAACTGTAGGCCCCAGCATACCTGCAAAGCCTCTGATACATTAAGCTATAAGAGACCCGACAAATGTATAGCAGACTCTGTCAGAACGAGAGCAAGGATGAACGTAATTGTGAGATCGCACAAAGCGATCTTATACACCGCGTTTCCTGAATACATTCAATAATTTACGATGATGAAGCCGTTTATGAAACCACTTCTAGTGTTCAGAAGTTGGCCACGTCGAATGCGTCTGGGTCTAATCGCAGGCGTTTCCATTATCGCTCTGATTGCGTTAGTCCTGATTCCGAGTATTCGCCTTGGCCCGCACTACCACGACTTTGCGGACAAGCGAACGATCTTCGGCATTCCCAATGCTCTGGACGTTTTCTCAAATGTGCCTTTCTTTGTCGTAGGACTCTGGGGATTTTTGGGGCTTCTCGGCAGTTCCAGTCGATTGTCGTTTCTCGACCAGAGGGAGCGGATACCGTACCTTGTGTTCTTCGCAGGAGTTGCTTTGACCGGTGTCGGTTCGTTCTGGTATCACCTGGCGCCGTCCAACTCTCGACTTCCATGGGATCTGCTGCCAATGACCTGCTCCTTTATCTCCATGGTGGTGGCCATATACATGGAGAGGGTTGATGTTAAGGGCGGCTTGATTGCCCTTGTCCCCCTTCTTTTCCTCGGCACTCTAACCGTCGTTTACTGGTATGTTTCGGAGTCCAGAGGCCATGGCGAATACAAATTTTATCTTTTCCTGCAGTATTTCTCTCCTGTCGTTTTAGCGCTGCTGGTGGGCTTATTCCCACCTCGTTATTCGGCCGTGCACTATCTTGTTATCGCTTTCGCCTTCTTCGCCGCTGCGAAACTGTTCGAGTCCTTTGATTTTCAGATCTTCAATTTTGGACACATCGTTAGCGGTCATTCACTGAAACATGTCACCGCTGGATTATCTTGCTATTGGATCTTGAGGATGCTGCAGGTTCGTAATGTTTTCACGGGCGAGCACACCCGCAATGACATAAACGCCTATCGCTCTCAAGAGAGATTGACACAATTAAGGTAGTAATCTTCAGGAGTCTCTTTGAAATCAACGCTGGTATCACTTCTAGTCTGCCCAACCTGCCGTCATGGCTTCAACCTTCTAGCTAAGGAGGTTGAGGATTCGGAGGTAATCGAGGGCAGTTTGCTTTGTCAAGGCTGTGGCCGGGAAATTTCGATTGTCACGGGCGTGCCGCGCTTCCTTAAAGACGGTCTCAATCCCGAGCAGAAAGCGACGGCCGACGCATTTGGATATGAGTGGACCCACTATTCGACATTGACAGATGCGGACAAGAAAGAGTTCCTGGCCTGGATTTCACCCCTCACTCCAGCTGGCTTCAAAGATCAGATCGTTCTGGACGCCGGATGTGGCAAGGGGCGCCACACCTTTTTGGCCGCTCAATTTGGAGCGCGTACTGTTGTGGGCGTCGACTTGTCCGATGCTGTCGATGCAGCCTTTCGAAATACACGGCATCTTTCCAATGCCCATGTCATACAGGCCGATATCCTCGACTTGCCATTCAAGAATCCGTTTGATCTGGCCTATAGCATCGGCGTAATCCATCATCTTCCGGTTCCGAAATCAGGTTTCCTGGCGCTCTGTAGCCATCTCAAGCCAGGGGGCAGAATATCGACCTGGGTTTATGGCAAAGAGGGAAATCTATGGATCGAGAGACTCGTCGATCCCATCCGGAAGAACATAACTTCACGACTGTCAAAATTTATCACGCGTCGTCTATGCTTCCTCCCCGCCGTAACGCTTTTCGTAGGCCTTAAGTTACTCTATCGTCCAGCCAAGCAGCATGGTTGGTTGAAGAGACTGTTGCCTTATTCGGATTATCTTTGTTCCATATCCGATTACTCTTTTTCTGAGAACTTTTGGAATGTTTTCGATCAGTTGGTTGCGCCGACCGCTTTTTATCACAGCCGGGAAGAAGTCGTTGACTGGTTCAAGACCGCAGAAGGAAGGCACGTTGAGATTGCGCGACATAACAGTAATAGTTGGCGTGGCACTGGTCTGATACCTACAACTGCAACTTCTTCGCAGTCTCAGCGCTCTGAGGAGCGCGTTTTCGAAGCCGGACCTTACAGACTGATCGGCTCGGAGAAGTAGCGAAGTAGCGTTGGTTCACCCTAAAGAAAAGGCCGGTCACCCCCTGCTTTATCTGTTTTCATAGCACGTTTCCTGACCAGCCCAGACTTCTCGCTGGCGCTGGAACCCTATAGAATCTTAAGAGGATAAAAAGAACCCTGATCTTGCGTCTTCTGCTGTAATCGTACGTCGTTCTATACATGTCTTAATTTGAGGGAGGAAAAATGCGGATTGCTGTTCTTGGCGGTGATGGGTTTTGCGGGTGGGCTACGGCCTTGTACCTGGCAAGGAAAGGGCACACGGTTGCGATCATCGACAATTTCGCCCGCCGGCTATGGGACTACGAATTGGGTGTTCAGACCCTCACGCCGATCCGCCCTCTCTCCGAGCGCCTGAATGTCTGGCAACAATTGACCGGGCAGACCATCGATCTTTTTGTGGGCGATGTCGCCGACTACGATTTTCTGTCTTCGACGATCAAGACTTTCCAGCCGGATACGGTGGTTCACTTTGCGGAGCAGCGGTCGGCGCCCTACTCCATGATCGACCACAAGCACGCGGTGTATACCCAGGTGAACAACGTGGTCGGAACCCTGAACCTGCTGTTTGCCATCCGTGAGTTGCAGCCGGATTGCCATATCGTGAAGCTGGGCACCATGGGCGAGTACGGTACGCCGAACATCGACATCGAAGAGGGATATATCACCATCGAGCACAACGGCCGCAAGGATGTGCTTCCCTATCCCAAGCAACCGGGCTCGTTCTACCACCTCTCGAAGGTGCATGACAGCCACAACATCATGTTCACCTGCAAAGTGTGGGGGCTGCGCGCAACGGACCTCAATCAGGGAGTGGTTTACGGCACGGTTACCGACGAAGTGACGATGGACGAAGCGCTGATTAACCGTTTTGACTATGACGAGGTCTTCGGAACAGTTCTGAATCGCTTTTGTGCGCAGGCGGCGCTCGGTTTTCCGCTCACGGTTTACGGCCGAGGTGGCCAGACCCGCGGCTTTCTCGATATTCGCGATACCGTGCGATGCGTGGAAATTGCCTGCCTGAATCCTGCCGCGCCGGGTGAGTTCCGCGTCTTCAATCAATTCACCGAGCAGTTCTCGGTTCTGGACTTGGCGGAGATCGTCAAGACCGTCGGCGGGGAGATGGGGCTGCAGGTGGAAATCGATCACCTTCCCGACCCGCGGGTCGAGGCGGAATCGCACTATTACAACGCAAAGCATTCCAAGCTGGTTGATTTGGGGCTGGATCCGCACATGCTCTCGGATTCGCTGGTCGACTCGCTGATCAATATCGCGATCCGCTATCGGGATCGTATCGACCCTGCGTTGTTTGCGCCTCAGGTCAATTGGCGGCATGCGCACAATGAGCGGCGCATCGGCGGGAAAGCGAAACAGCCAGTTCTGGTGAGGGAACCTGTCTAAGGCATTTTCGGATTGATGTAATGCAGGCATGATACCGTCCCACCCTTCCCGCCAAGGACGCGGGAAAGGATGGGGCACCAGAGATGTTTGCTATCGCCAGCCTGAAACGGCTGTGGCTTTCGGAGCCGATTCGGTCGGAGCGAGCGGGACCAGTTCGCCATCCTTGATCAGATAGTCCTGGCCTCGCCACCGGATTGTCCTGCGCGTAAAGCTTGCAAGCCAAACCATGGTGGCGAAGGCGTCCCACGCCGGCACCAGCAGGAGCTTCGCCCACACTCCGCGCTGCTTGAGCCCCCAGGCTCCGATCAATGCAGTGAGCGCGGCGCGAAAGAGCAGATATCCACCGAGATACGCTGCGACGACTTCGCGGGTAGGATGCACCGCGATTGCCAGCAATGCCCAGGGCAGGCCCAGCGTGAATATCATGCCGATATGTCCCCAGGGGCGCATGTGGCGCATCACGGTCAACCAACGCAGACGCTTGTAGACCAATTCTTTGAGGGACTGGTAGTCGGGAACCGTTGAAATCGGATAGTGGAGAAGATCGACTTCGTAGCCCTGTTCGGCGATCAACCGGCCCACCAGCAAATCATCGGCCGGCCGGTTTTCAATGGACGCGTAGCCTCCAAAAGCCCGCAGCCGAGTGCGGGTGGTGGCAATGGTTGGACCCAGGGCAAACTTGATGCCGTCCAACTGCTTTGCCACAAGGATCCCGGGATAGAAATCGGAAAGCATCCCCACGTCCTGCAAGCGCTGCACCCAGGAATTTTCTTCGGTGGGGACATAGAGGCAGGTAACGGCTCCAACCTTTGGATTCGCCAGGGGCGCCATCACCTTGCGCAGATAGTCCGGCTCGACGCGCACGTCGCTGTCACTGATGACGAGATGTTCGTATGAGGCTTCCTCTGTGAGCCGCGCCAGTTTTGCCACCTTGTCGTTGGCAGCCTCGCGGCCGGAGCCGATCAGAATGCGGATCTGGCACTTCGGGAAGTCGCGGACAATGCGCTGCAATACCGGTAATGCAGGATCGCTGGTGTCCCCCACGCAAAAGAGGATTTCGTAATTCGGATAATCCTGCCGGCAGAAGCTGGCGAAGTTTTCGTAAGCTTCGGGGTCGAGTCCGCGCACCGGCTTCAGATTGCTGACAGGCGGCAGAAATCCAGTCTCCTCATCAGCTTCGGCGGGGGCTTCCAGAAAAAACAGCAGGGAGCTGACGAGGGCCAGGGAGAAATAGACGAAGGGAATTGCGGCAATTCCGAGAAACAGGGTTTGGGTCAGGGTAGTGGTCATCGTGTCTGAAGCGCGTCTATTTATTCTCTAGTAGATGAGATTCTGAAGCAAGGAGGACAGGCCACTCAGGTACCTGCCGAAGGTAAAGCAAAAGCCGTCAATAGAGCACCACGGCCACGCGGTACGAGGTGTAAACGTCCTGGGATTTACAAGCGCCGACGGCGGCTTTGGTGAACTGGCCGGAGCGTAATTGCTCCATGATCGCGCTCGGCAGCCGGCTCAGGTCCGGGGTCTGGAAGCGGACGACAGCCTTCACCGAGCCCGTCTCCGAGGTAGCGGCGGGCGTTCCGTTCTGCATCGCGCAAGCCTGTTCGCCTATGCTGCGCGGACCGGAAGGATTGATGTTCTGATCGCGGAGCAGGTCCTCTACCTTCTGCTCCACCTGGCCCTGCGAGAGAGGTTCCGGGGCGTTGGAGAAATCTTCAACGGCATAGACGTATCCGCTCTTCTCCCACACTGCCAGTCCGATGGCATTCATTCGCGGATCGAGAATGTTGGTGCGATGCGGGACAGAATTCATCCACTGCTTTTCGAGGGCCTCCGCACTCGGACCCATGGCGATATTCTCGGCCAGGGCTTGAAAGTGCGCTCCGGCATGAGCTGCCCTGGCGGTGAGATCAGGCTCACCGGGATATTCGTGCGAGAGAGTTTTTTCCTCCTTCATGCGGTCGGCGTGCGCGGCTGCGGCAATGGCCAGCGCGGGGTCCCAGCGAAGCGGTGGGAGGCCGTGTGCGGCTCGGTCCTGGTTGGTCAAGTCGAATATCTTTTGCGCGGTCTGGTCCGTCTCCTGTGGCGTTGCAGCGGGGAGGGCTCTGAGCGCAGCTGGAATAAGGCAAGTGCCCACGAGCAATGTCCAGAGTGCCGCGCCCGTTCCCAAAGTGCCTGTTTTCGCTGCGGAAGCTTTATACATCTTTAGCTTAGATGCTGCTGAAAGCTTCGCGAGATGTCATCTTCAAGCTTCTCCGTGGCGGAAATGGGGTAGGGCAGTAATGGTGTCACCGGGAGTCGCGAAGGTGCTGTGAACGTCCTTATAAAGAGGGGCAAGGATGGACGCCATATTTTCGGTGAGACTGATGATATCGGAGGACTGAGGGGAAACTGGCAGGCCACGTTCTTCGAAAGATTTTCGGATTTCCTGGTGCAGATTCGCGGCAGATGCCTCGATGTCCGGGGCTGTTTCGCAGGTTCTCCCGCGGACCTCGTCGGCCAACGCATGCATGACGTGGGCAGTATCGTTTTCAAATGCAATATGAGCTTTAGCGATCGCCTCGGGCAGCTCGCTGAGCGGCGTTTGCAGGCGGTATTGCGTGGCGGTGAGTTGCATAAGAAGCAACGTCCGCAGGGAAGGCTGCCATCGCCTGAAATCTTCGCGCACCTGCAGCTTTCTTTGACGTGACGGGCCAAACTCGAAAAGGACGGCGTCGGCCTGCGCAGTCACCGCCTGAAAGCCTGAGTTGATTTGATCGCGCAAGCGGCGAACCCGCTTGGCTGCTTCATTGCGGTCTTCCTTCAGCATTTGTACGGCGAGTTCGGCAAACATATCCAGATTGCGGGCGAAGACAGTCTGCATCTCCTCGAGGGCGTCCTTTACCCATAGGCGGTCGAAGATGAGCCACATGCACAGGAGACCGAGAAAGACCCCGAAAATGCGGTCGCGCGCGATGGCCAGCGAAGTCTGGATCGTGAACTCCTGCAGGTTGATGAGGTAGTAGGCAAGTGCGAGCTGCACGCCAAGGTAGGACAACCTCGGGGATGCGGTGGCGATCCAGGCTGAAAGCGCTGTGACTGCCGCAAAAAGGAGCGTGAACCCGGCGATGGAATCGAGGTAGGGGAGTATGAATACCTGTGCTCCCATTCCGACGATAATCCCGCCGATGATGGCTCCGCCAAGACGGAGAAACTGCTTCTGCCGCGACGAGCCGATGGTCGACAGGGCGGTGATGATGCAGGTTGGGATGCAGGTGCTCAGACCTCGCCAGTCGATGGCTGTGTATATGACGTAGCTGGCGACCGCCGCCAGCATGCCGCGGATGGCAAATTTCAGGTGATCCGGATTGGAGAATGCGTCGGGAACGATGAAGGGCTGCTTGACCTCGTCATCCATGGGAGCCGGGATGAATTCGTTGATGGATTCGGCGCCGGCAAACACCTGCGGGATGAGGGCGGTCGTCGTTTCCATCGCGGGGAGGAAGGGAAGGTTTGATCTCTGCCCTTGATGAGGGAGGTTGATCGGCCGGGGCAGCCTGCGAAGCCCCAAATCCTGGCGCGTCGCGGAGATTTTTTCTGCAAGACGTGCGCAGCGCTCCCGATCTTCTGTGCTGATCTCGATTGACTGGCTGGCGCAAAAGAGCCGCAGGCTCGCGGCCATATCAACCAGGCGGCCCAGCAGCGAGACAGCCGCATTCATCTGCGAGATGAAATGAGCACTGTATCCGGAACGGTTGAGCAGCCTGCGCAGCCTGGCCGTGCCGACGCTGGTATAGAGCGAAATGTCCTTTTCCAGCTTGCCGCCGAGTGGCGCTCCCGTGGCTATGCTCTTCAGCACCTCTTCGACAACCTGCAGGCGGTGCTCGATGCCCTCGGTGAGGTCGGTGGTCGGATGGACTCGTTGAAAGACGTACTCGACGACGATGGCCACCGTGACGCCACGTGCTGTG
>Ga0210390_10003740_pt1 | contig 12998 bp, 6 predicted proteins | sample IncBWH11OmetaG_FD_161050 | JGI IMG/M metagenome (GOLD analysis project Ga0210390, IMG submission 161050) | Forest soil microbial communities from Barre Woods Harvard Forest LTER site, Petersham, Massachusetts, United States - Inc-BW-H-11-O ...
AGCGGTTACGGTTTTGCCGTTGGGTTGCGTGGGATCTTTCTTGCCCAGGGCCTCTACCGCCACCAGCGCCTCATCCGCCGTTGCTCCACGATGCACACCCACGATCTTCACGTCCGGCTGAATCCGGTTCAGCTCGCCCAACGGCCGTACCTTCGGAAATGCAGTCTCACACGCCTTCGGGTTCGTCGCCTCCGCTGCGTGACAGGCCAGAAGCCGAGGCAACAACCGAGGCTCGTAATAATCACGCATAAAAATCTCAGGCGGTAATGGTCGGAAAGGATCGGCCTTGAAAACCCAGGCTAAGGACTTAAGAAATTCAAGGGAGCCGGAGTCGAATCTGTATCCAGAGCTAATGGCAACCCAGTCCCGGCTTGAGGAATGACTTGCTATAAGTGCTTGCTTATAGTTCGGGTCCACTCGTGAGTATGCGAGCCCACTTTGGATGATCCTTACATGGTCTCCGGGTTTTTTAATGAAGACGGACGAACCGCTAACCAAAGAATTAACAGGCCTAAGCGAGATAGCATCATATAGCTTCAGCCCACCATCGGAAGTGACGCTAGCGATCCACTTCCCGTCACCTGAAAATGCTAACGCCGCTCTGCCATCCGCTACATCTGAGATTTCCGTTTTGGTAAAGAGGTTCGTGAGAACGTCGAACAAGAAAACGCGTCCGTCATCAGTAGCAATGAACACTCGGTGGTGCAAAGAGTCATTGAAAACCGCTTTAATTCTCAAGCCCAAGGGGGCAACAATCTCTTCTTCGTTTTTGTTTGAGAGGCCAATTTTCAGAAGCTTCCGAAGGTTGTTGCTGACGAGAATCAGGTCATTTGATACTGGAGTGATACTGTATACAGCATATTGTCGCGCCAATAGTGAATCTTCCATCAGCTCGGCTTCACGGGGGTTGAGACCGGGATGTGAGTCTTCGAGCGTCCCTCGACGGATCACTCTCACCTCCTTCTCCCCTAACCGTATGCACCAAATGCGTCCATAAAGTCCGCCTGCAAAAATGTTGCCGTGTTCATCAATCGAAATTGCGCGCACTTCCTCATTGATGCCGCTCGTAAATGTCTCAATAATTGAGGAACCCAAATGGTTGAGGCGGATAGTTCCATCTTTGGTCCCGGTCGCGAGCAAGCCACTCGGACTGACCGTGACCGTCGTAACTTCGTCTTGTTCGAGACTCGTGGAAGCAGGCTTCTTCTTGTCGATGTCAGGCATCATGCTGGCCGGTCTAATGAATGTCCAGCCATCGCGGTTGTTGCCAAACCCCAGATAATCGGGCAAAACCACAGATATTGGAAGAGCAAACTGCCTCTTAAGGTAGGATTCTTCGTGGATCACAGCGGTGGGATTTCCAGAAGAAAGGTCCCAGATTCTGACCGGCTCTCCTTCAACCTTGCTCACAATAGTTTGCCCATCTGAACTGAAGCCGCAAGCGCGTTGACGAGTGTCACCAATTGTATAATGGAGGATATTCGTCTGAGGCTGAGTAAAAAAATCAGGAACTTTAACTGGGGATGATGGTGCTGTCAGTAATTTGTCGAAGCGAATCGAGCCATCTGTGCTATGGTAACTCCAGAGCGTCAGTACCCCGTTTGCTTCACCGATAACCAATTTTCTATCGCCCGGACTGAAACTAATCCCAGTGACTGATGAGCTTGTGCGTAAACGAGCTAGCATTTTGTGAGTAGTCATACTCCAGAGTTCAACCACGCTATCAACGGAGCCAATTCCCAAAAGGGCTCCCGAGTCGGAAAGCTTAAGCGTCCAAGCTTGGGCCGTGCTAGGTATGACGGCATCACGCCGGAAGGGATCAGTGGTATAGATCGCAATCTTATTCGAAAACAGCGAAGCAGCTGCAAAGTCTGCCGCCCTCAAGTCGATGTCAGCGAGGAACTCTCCTGGAGATGCGTCTTCCATAAATGTGTTCTGGTTGGTTCGGCCCGAATTCTTCGACTGGATTCGATCTTCGTGAACGGGATTCGAAGATACGTCGTAGGTTCGTAGCACATGCTCACCTGATCGCACCGACACGAGTTGATGATCTCCCCGGAATACTATGCTGTGCCCGTTTAGGCCTGCAATCCTCGACAGATCGTAACCAACCGCAGTCAGTTGACTTTCGGGAATTGACGGCATCAAGAAGGACCTCTCGACTCCCCAGTCCTTTATGCGCCAAACGACAGAAGTTCCTTTCCGATCCACACCAGCTAACAGCGTACCTGCGCCGTTTAGTGTCAGTGATTCCATCCCGGTACTCATGGGTAAGACAAGCGGCGGGGCATCGGAGATCAGGAAAATGATCTGCACTGACCCGGTGAAGTTCCCTACGGCGATCCACTTGTTGCCGGGACCAAAGACGACAACGCTTGGGTGGCCATTAAGACGGGTTCTCACATTTCCAGATGGAAGCCCAGCGTTCACTCCATTCGTTGCTTGGACTTCGATCTTCCGACAAATTCGACCAGACCGTGAATCCCATATGGACACGATGCCATTCAAGTTGATACTCGCGATGAGATTTGCATCGGCACTGAATGTTATATATATGATTGGGTTGTCATAATTTCCGCTCGATACGAGTGTGGGTCCCGACGAGTCTGTCGTCTGACCCCATAGGGCAGTCGCCAATTGGAAGGACGCTAAATACAGCATCGTGTAGCAGAGCTTCGTTACCCGACAATGCATCGCCCCCCCCCGACCTCTGATAGATATGCGTGTAGAGATTTGCGAGCATCCGATGGACCTAACTAAATTGCACGACTCGCCCTGCTGCAATAAGCCTAATCACCTTGTTGTTAGCAGCACATCTTTCGTTTCTTTATGGAAGCCTGGAAGCCGAAGAGGGATGGAGTTTGTGCGTGCAGCTGGACCTGATCGAGAAAGGATTCCATAGCCGGGCATGATCTGAGATGCTCCCACCACCTATAAGTGCCTCTGCCCCATAAGGCGTAAACGCTACAGCGGAAACAGCCCCTTCAAATCGTTCAATCTCACGGCCGCTCCTGACGTCCCACAGTTGCGTGGAATCCCAACACCCGACCAGCGCCAGTTTACCGTCCGGTGAAAACGCTACCGCACTCACCTCTCCATGGGTTCTTTATGGATACAGTCGAACCTGTTGCGCTTGGCTTTGTAGTACTTCTAACAGCAAAAGAAAGATACACCATAGCGCCATACGCAGTTCACGGTTTCCGACACAATCGAAGCGACGTTTCGTACCCTTCAGCTGTATTCGCGTATTCATAGCGCTCTCGGGCTATCGGGTTTCCCGTGTATAGAAGGCCACAACGCTCAGTTTCCAACGAGGGTATCTGGAAACAAGCAAACAAGCAGAGAGAAGAGCCGAATTCGGCAGTCGTAAGACCTCGACAGCCAACAAGAATCACCAAAGTGCAATCTAGTTCGTGCGCTTACCGTTGCGGATGTAAACCGCGACGGATCTAATCTTTTCAAATTGAGTGCGATTGGTATGGCGCGATAGTCGCTTTATTTATCTGTGAGTTTGGAACGAACGACGACATCGACGCTTGCGGTTGTCCAATCGCTCAGCGAAAGACCCTTGTTGACCTGCGGGTCTCTCTCATGAGCGTTCGCCAGTTGATTCAGCACCCATTCAAATGGTGACGGATTCGCTGACCTAGATCCTCCTTGCTCGAAAACTAGGTAGTTGATGTCGGACGACGTGCTGGCTAGCACCTTGTACGTCTCAAGACCCTCGGGCAGGCCGATTTGCCATGGTTCCTGAGGGATCGTAACGTTTTCGCCCCCATGGATGAGCAAGCCTCTCGGATTGGAAGTGATTAGTTGTATCTTTCCACTACTTGTCAGGACGAAGAGCGCGACCCATGTGTCGACCTGAAGATTTTCGTTGGTGACCTTCAAAACGAAATTCTGCCCGACGGCGAGCTCCTGAGTGACATTGGTCGCACTGGCAAAATCGGGAACAAAGCTATGAGAACCGTCTTGGTTATTGATAACGTCTCCCTTGACCAGCTCGATCTTCACTCTAACCGTGGACGCAGTGGCATTATTTAGCCCGCGCATATTGTTCTGTTTGACGAATAATTCGGCTTTGGTAGCAATAGACTCCGCAGCTAAGGGATCTGACGCATCCACATAAAACCCCAATAACGGTGCATTTACTGTGCCAGTTAGATAGTAAACCGGCCTACATGACACATTAGATTGCTCTCCGGCTAACATCAACTTCTCGCCAGCTAGACACCCACGCCGAATTGCTAGTTTCCATGTGTCCGTGGAATTTGCAATTTGAAACAGCTTGTTATCGGCGATTTTCGTTCGCACTTGTTCAAGTACTGAGCGATCTTCATTTTTGGTGTCTTCCGCAGGCAGGTTCGACAACAAGAACGGCATCGGTTTAAACCCAAAGAATGGCGTCACTATAGCCACTTTATCGTCCAAAGTGATCGGTTTTTTGGGCTCATCGGACAGCTCCATGATTGATGTGGTATCCAGTAGCTCGACTACTCGAGCGTTTGCAATTTTGTGGTCCTCCCCAGACATCTTAGCCGCGGAAGCGTCGTAAACAGCCAGAAAGGTTCCTTCTGCTAGCGCAAAGTTCTTGCCAGCCTTAATCGTGAATTTTCGATCATTTTCCCTCGAAACGATCGCGATATAGGGGTCGTTGGTCGCCCCTCCGAAAACCCTACCGTCCACGTTTCCGGAAGGCACTGGCTGCTGATCAACGGACATCTGCTGCAGTCCAAGTGAAACCTCTCTCGCCGCTTGATCGTAGGTCAAATTTGGCCGCATTTGGAGTGTTTGGCATAGTAGATATGTAAAAAGGCCATGATATGGTGCATGCGGTAGCTCACGTATGGGGCGTTCATACGAGAACTTGTCAGCCAGTGAACCCGACAAAACTGCGAATTGACGTCGACGGGATAGATCCCGAAAGGAAACTTGTGCGGTTGCATTTCCATCGGATTGACCATCCGCGGGAAGCTTTGCAGGGTGGGGATTCGGGGGCGCCTCCTTCGCGACTAGATCTACATCCCTGATTGCGTCACCAGAATGGCAACTGTCAAGAATGATGACAATGTTGTTGGTTACGGCGCGCAACTCTTCTAGCCACTGCGCTAGTTCGTCATCCAAGATGTCGTAACCACGATAGCTGTCACCGGTTTTTAGGTCTGCACGACTGTCGTAGGCGAGCAATGTATCGTGATACGCACTCGTGTGATCGTTAGTGTGAGCTTGCGAGCCGTGGCCGCTAAAGTAAAACACCACTAATGCGCCCGGGTGCTTCCTCGCATTCTCTATCAACCGCGTCTTAAAGGCCTGCTTGATGCCCAAGTGGGTCGCCTTGGGCCCAATTAACGGGTAGATATGCGTTTCATTATTGGCGAATTGATAAGTCTTGACAAGCAAGTCCTGAACTATTGACACGTCGTTAGCCGGGCCCCGCAAAGGCTTAATCCAATTGTCCTTATTGGAGGGCTCTAGATAATCATTGACACCCACTAGCAGAGCATACCTCTCTTCCGACGGTGGGGTTGTCTCGCGCTGTTGCGCCAACGCGGGAGGATATCGCAAAGCAAGCGAGGCAACAAGAAGGAAAACGGCTAAATTCCACATTTGATCTGTCCGCGTCTGCTGAAATGATTAGGCCGGCTACTTGGCAGCAGGCCAGTCCAACTTCTTCCATGTGAGACTTGATGGTGGGCGACTCCCATCGCCTCTCACGGCCCCGCCCGTCACAAGTGTGAGAATCGGCCCCACTTGCAGTTTGGCGTTAACCAAGACTATCGGATTCAGCGAGGCGGCAAAAACCATCGGCGTATCTGTTGTAAGACTCAAGCTACTGTTACTGTTGGCACACGCCTGGAAACTAGCGGCTGGAGCGCCTTTAGATGGCGACTGAGCGGGGGTGGCGGCAGCATTGCTGTTTGTCGCGGGCGTTGTGCTGTTGCTGTTTGTTGCGGGCGTACACTGGGGTAGTGCGGTTCCAAACGCAGTACTCACATCCCAACTGCCTGAACTCGTGACCGAAATGCTAGTAGTTTTCAGTGCGGCGTGAACAACATAGACTCTAAATCTCTGACCAATCCACTGATTTACTTGGGTCATGACAATCTGGTTCTCACTTAGGGCGCTAAGGGCGGGATTCGTAATTTCAGAGCCTGAAGCAGAAATTTGAGCCAACGTTAGCTTGTTGTTTTTGTCAAACTTTGCGCCTGCGTTGACGATTTTACCCAATCCGCTCAAAAGACCTTGTAGACTGAATGAAGAACTAATGTCCTCCTTCCCCCAGGTAGCGCTCACGGGGATAGTGTCAGGAGCCGACACCCCGGGTGGTAATCCATAGAAAGATGAGTGCTTGCCGTCGGAAACAAGAATGCCACCGGCAAATACATCGCTGGTCGCTGGGTAGACGAGATTGTAATTACTGCGATTCAAAACTGTCTGTAACGGCTTCGTTGCTGTGTCGCGAGCCATAAGACACAGGGCAGCGAGAGAAACCAAAGCAAAGCCTATCGCTAAACGATTGATCGACATGATTGATTCCTCCATATTTTGAGCCTAGAAAATTTCGGGCCTTAGTCTATCACAAGCATACAAATCCCAGAGGGCGCTAAAAGGCTAAAGCGGGTGCCGAATAGGCGCAATATCGAGGAGCAGATCGTCCCGCATACATGCTGTTCCGCTTGCACACAAAACTACTATTTCTGGCTATTTTCTTTCGAGGATTACATCCTTAATTTCTTTATGGAAGTCGAAGAGGCTTGGGGTCTGTGCGTGTTGGAGTGCTTGGTCAAGAAAAGCCGGGTTTGGTTTGGGGTCTCTTGATCTTGCTGTGTTGTCTGGGGTGGTTTGGTACGCCACGGCCTTGATCTTTCCGTCTCTTATGTCTTCGTATAGGGAAGGGGTCCGCTGCTCGCCATATTTGAGCCAGTCTTCGAGCGTGACCTGCCCATGGCCGGAGACGTCGGCAGGAATCTTTCCGTCCTTGCCAGGTCTGAGTCCTTCCTGAACGAGGGCATAGGTGAGCAGGCCCTGGTGCAGGTTCTCGATCTCTAGCGCGATGTCATCGGCCTGGCTGGCGGCCAGGATGCGCATGCCCTTGTCATAGGCCAGCTGCCCCAGCCCGCGGTCTCCCATGGGGCCCGGCTTGAAACCTGGGATATCCACACTGGCGGCCGAGTGGCAGGCGTCGATGATCATGGCCATCTGGCCTGCATCCACATCCCGCAGCCACTCGCTCAGCTCCTCACTGGAAATGAAGCTCGGCAGTGACGTTGGGGGGATATCTTTATCTGGATCTGCGTCCGATGGCAACAGGTAGAAGGCGCCGTTCCGCTCCGTATAGCCGTGTCCGGAGAAGGTCAAGATCACGAGATCATCCGGAGTCGCCTTGGTCAACTCGTTCACATGCGCCACGCCTGCCAGTGCTGCCAGGTTCTTGCGATGCCCACCTAGAAGCCCAAGCACCGCGCGAATGTTGGCCTTGGTCGCCTGGTTCACCGAGCCAGTTGACAGCGGAGCCTGCGAGACCAGAGTCACCGGCACCACCTCATAATCCTTGATGTGCCGTAGAGCGTTCGACATGTCCGCAGCGTCCTTGCCAGCGAATTCCAGGTCCCAGAGCCGGTTCTTATAGCCGTTGATGCCGACCGTGATCACATACGCCTTGGGCTTACGCTTCACCGTGTCAGCCGGCAGCTTGTACGGATCCGCCTGCGCCGTCTCGCTCTTCACTCGGTCTTCATTGAAGGCATAAGCAGTGAACTTCACCGGCTTGCTCGGGTCTCCGCTGGCCAACTTTACTGGGAAGGTATGTCGTGGTGTTGGCACCGGCGATACCCTCCGCCAAGCCTCCACATCTGCAGACCCGCCCGTGCTCCCACTCGGTTCAGGCCACTGGCCTACCAGTTGTCCGTTGCGGAAGAGTCGCAGATCATAGGCAGCGGTTTCGGTTTTGCCGTTGGGCTGCGTGGGATCTTTCTTGCCCAGGGCCTCTACCTCCACCATCGCCTCGTCCGCCGTTACTCCACGATGCACACCCACGATCTTCACATCCGGCTGAATACGATTCAAACTCTCCACAGCGCGTACCTTCGGAAATGCCTTCTCACACGCATTCGGTTGCAACGCTTCAACAGCATGACAAGCCAACAAACGCGGCAACAAACGAGGCTCATAATAATCACGCATGAACGTTTCGATGGGCAGCGCGTGGTCTCTACTGTCCTCCACAATCCACTGAAGTGGGAGACGTCCTTCCAGCGAGGAAGTATCAAAACGGCCGTCAGAACCAACGACGGCCCAAGAACCGTCCACATTTGAGATTAGGGAGGCCAAGAGCGAGTGGTTGGCGCTATCCCATAGGCCTACTGTCCCGTCCAAACTAGTGGTGAGAACGAAGTGAGTTCCTCTTAGAAACTTTGCCGATGTGACTTCATCTTGATGCCCATACAGTCCACTCACCTGTGCACCGGTTTGTGAGTTCCAGATGAGGGCAGATTTGTCCTTGCTAGCTGTGACGACCCAATTCTTATCGTCAGAAAAAGTGGCGCTCACAACTGCGCCTGTATGCCCCGTGAGCAATACTCTGTGTGACTTATCATTGGCGTGCCAAACTTCAGCCGTTCCATCCTCGCTGCTACTGAGCAAGGTGTCTGCATTAGCACCATATGCGACAGAAGTAATAAAATCGTCATTTTCCAAATGTTCCGACGTTATTTGGCGCGTGTGTAAATCCCAAATGTGAACAGGGAAGGTCCTATACTTGGCGATTACAAGCCGATTGTCAGCGTCAAATCTCATACCATACGCTGGTTCACCCTCTCCAGTAGCGAAGAAGTCATTTAAGGGGGCAATTGCCACCGACGTTACCCTCTCGTGCGTTTGGAGGGGCGGACCCACCTGTTTCCCGTCCACTAGATTCCAGATCCTAGCGGTCGCATCCTCGCCACCGGTAACAGCGAACGCGTCGCCCGAAGCGATGGCGACTGATGTCACTGGGGCTGAATGCCCCTCCAGCATATGCAAGCAATGGTCGACCTTAATATCAAAAACGCAGGCTGTATGGTCGTCACTGCCAGTCAAAATGATTCCGCTGTTTGAAGCGGCGATAGAGTTGATTGCTTTCTTGTGCGCGGCGAACCGATTTTCCAGATATCCGCGATCTAGATTCCATTTTGCGACAATTCCCTCACGAGTCCCGACGACGACGATTGGAGATGAGCCAGCGAAGGCTTCAGTCGCCACCATTGGCGTGTTTGTTTCTCGGGACAAAGAGCCAATCTCTGCACCCGTCTGTGAATGCAGCAGTGTCGCCGTTCCATCCAGTTTCCCGATAAGTAGGTCATTCCCACCCTGGGAAAAAGCAATCGATTTTATGATCGATCGTGACGTAAATTGTTGCACTGCCTGTTCCAATCCGAGTCTCCAAATCTGGATCGTGGGTGCAGCAGATTCGCCCTTACTAACCAATCGTGAGTTTGTGAAATGGACATCGCTAAAATCGGTTACCGAGGCTGCAACGAATTGACCATCCGGAGAAATAGAAGAGCATTCTATGGTTCCTTTTGCTTTTGCAAATGTCCGAACTATCTGTTGTTTCTCTAGATCCCACAAAACCAGCTCTTTTGCAGCGACAACGGCGAAGCGACTATCGGGTGAAAACAATACAGACTTTACGAATTCCCGTTGTCCACCTAAGGGGAAAACGGGTTTTTTCGAGGTGAGATTCCAAAGTTCGACTCCGTTTGAACTGCCGGTTAGTGCAAACTGGCCGTCGGGTGAAAATGCCACTGCAGTTACGGGGGTCATGGCAGTTGCCAGCTTCAAAGTAAAAAGCTGTTTGCCATCGTCAACCGCCCATACGCGCGCGAGGTGATCCTTTCCACCAGTGATCAGGAGTTTCCCATCGTTAGAGAACGCTACAGACAACACTCCTGCAGGATGTAAAAAAGTAACAAGGCTCTTCCCAGTCTCTAGATTCCAAATGCGGGCAGTGTGATCTTCTCCAGCGCTTGCCACCCGAGTTCCATCCGCGGATAAGGCTATAGCGTGCACAGGCCCATTGTGGCCCAGAAGGCGCCTCAGTTCCCGTTTGGTGGATGCTTCCCAAATGATTACGGTTCCATCCTCTGATGCGGTGAGAAGCAATTTGCCGTCGGGCGTGCAAGCCACAGAATTAACGCTCCCGGTGTGTCCAAGTTGAACGGCCAGGTGGACTGCTGAATCTTGGCAATGACATGGTGACGCCAAGATCACGACCATAGTCGCCCCACTTATCAAACCCAGTAACACGGAGCGCATCATGCAGTTCTCCAAGCCCGGCAGCAAAACGTCATAGTGTCTTGCACATTGGGCGGGACGTTTCAGTGTTGGTCAAGCACAACACTGTCATTTTGCTTATGGAAGTCGAATAGGGCAGGGGTCTGAGCACGTCGGGTGGTTTCGTCGATAAAAGCAGCGTTGACCTTCGAGTCCCGCCTTCCTTGACCAGACGACCCAGCACGCACAAACCCCACAACTCCTCGACTCTCTCCAGGAACTTGTTGAATAAATCCTTTCAAATCAACAAATCCGTCTAGACAAGTTCCTGGCACTAGCGACGCGTCGAAGACGCAGTCAAGGCTTATAAGGAACAGAATGATGTCATAGCGACAACACCGGAACATAGTGCAATTACCAATTAGCATCTCTTGAATATTCGTTTTGCCATATGCCTTCAATGAAGTAGCTCGCCTCGCTCCGCGTTAGATGCTCGATAAAAAAGCTCATTCCACTTGCGCGGATCATATAAACCATGTTAGAAAATGGCGCCTGCGCATTGGCGGAACGATGCATCGTCGCAACTTTCTTAACCAGTCTAGCCTTGCGTTCTTAGGAATGGCTCTGGCTGACGCTAAGCCGGAAGCCTTCGCTTCAGCCTCGATAGACGGCGGAACAAGTAAACAATCCACATTCCAAATTGACAAAACTCAACAATCCCAACTCAATTGCGCCGATGTACGTCCGCGGCGCCAAGGCTGTTTGGCCTCGCCCCGCTCCATATGTTTACGCACACGAATATAGCATTCACGAAGTTATAGCCACAAGCAACAAGCACCTTTAGCACTTACGCATTCAAAATGGAGTCTTCTTTGAAGCGAGCCTATCTAGGGATTCACAGCCTAATCAGAATGTGAAGCACACGATTTGGAAACTGCGAGCATTCATCTTATTGTTACCCTTGATTTATTACTCCTAGCGAGGGAGAGCGTATGGTGCTGCATTTGCGTTGGAGGGCCGGTATCGCATGTTCTAGTGTGCTCGGACTTATGCACACGGTGTTCTTTATCTTTCTAACGAGTATGCCGGCTGCATCACAGGAGCCCAGGTTTCCCACACTGGATCGGCTGCCGCCGGGAGAACTGCTCGCCACGGGGGGGAAGGGCGTTCTACCTCAGGGCTTTGTCCTGCGGCCGATCTACCCAGATGGTCTGACGTTGACCAAGCTGTCAGAGGGATGGGTCAATCACTTATATAACGATGCGGTTGGATATTGCACTATCGGGTATGGTCACTTGATCAAGAAATCAAAATGTAGCGGCACAGAGCCGGTTGAATTTAGTAAGGGCATTGACAAGAAACGTGGTGAAGAGATTCTCACTGGGGATTTAGCTAGCTCTGAGTACGCCGTTATGACGATGGTTAAGGCGAAGCTGAGCGATGGTCAGTATGGAGCGTTGACGGATTTTGTATTCAATGTTGGAAGTGCCAACTTTCGTTCTTCGACCTTGCTTCGGGTAGTAAATGCAAATCAGCTTGATCGGGTTTCCGTACAGTTTCATCTCTGGGTGGTCGCGGGAGGAAAGAAGCTGCATGCCTTACAACAACGCCGTGACAGAGAGGTGGATCTATTCTTCCAGGGTATTCCACAACCAAAGGGTGTGCCGCAGCCCGGCGAAGATCTGTCACCAATTGATATTCGGACAGGTCTGCCCGTTGCATCGAGCGCTGCGCCGAAGGCTCCAAGCGAGTAGCGGTTTTTGCCCTGTCCCTCGCCAAAACTCGGGCAGAGTACTGAGCTTCACCCCTTTAACAATGTTACAGGCCTCTGCGCATTCTAAGTCGGTCGTCATTTTGGCGAGGGACAGGCGTAAAAGGCGAACGGTGCGCTGTATGCGAATCTTGCAAAGCCATTCTTTGCAACGATTTAACGTAAGTTGTTGATTCCACGGCTGGGGACGTAGTTCAGTTGGTTAGTACGCTGCCCCGTCATTCGTTAGAGTCCTACACTGTCACGGCAGTCCCGTTGCTCCGCGCTATCATTAATATATATCGCCCCACCAAGGCGTGCAGTTCTCCAACCAGAAGCCCCATTCGAGTTGCCTGAAGTCATTTTTCCGCTACCCTGAAGATGACCAATCCACGGAGCAGCAACACATGACGATTCATCTCACGCCGGAAGAAGAACGCCGGCTTCGAGCTCTCCTCGACCGCGGTGCCTACAAATCCGTTGAGGAGGTTGTCGAGGCTGCTTTAACGGCCGTTGAACAACGCACCGTGCCAGGTTTCGCGGGAACACCGGAGGAACTCGATTCCCTGCTCGCTGAAGGTGTCACTCGCGAATTGCAATTTCGACATCCGCAAGAGAGCATATAACATTGTTACATGGGTTGTGCAGGACCTGTGTGAGCGATCACTCGCGTAGACGTTCGGGCGCCTCGTTGCGAAGTCGAAGCACGAGCTCGGTTGGCGGCATCAATCCGACGATTGCGCGCCGATTCGGCCACCCCATGGCTGGGACGCCTCTGACGCCGGCCTTGTGCCCGTCTTTAATGAAGGCGTCGACCGTCGGAGAAAACCTGCGCTCGTGCCAGGCGGTTTCCACGTCTGAAGCAGAGCTGCCGAAGCGTTCAGCGATTGGGACGATGACCTCGCGTTTCGAGATATCGGCGTGTTCGGTGAAAAACGCGCGCGAAACGTGGTGGCAAAAAGCGCCGGCTTCGCCGTCGCCCTTTTGGGCGCGG
>Ga0210390_10003741_pt1 | contig 12996 bp, 16 predicted proteins | sample IncBWH11OmetaG_FD_161050 | JGI IMG/M metagenome (GOLD analysis project Ga0210390, IMG submission 161050) | Forest soil microbial communities from Barre Woods Harvard Forest LTER site, Petersham, Massachusetts, United States - Inc-BW-H-11-O ...
CCAGACGCTCACGATGATGGCCAGTAGGAAGCGGACGGCGGCGAATGGAGTCCACACGTAGCGCCACCAGGCGGGCATCCACACCTGGGCAGGCAGGAGCAGCGCAACCGCCTCGACCGCGGCCCACAGCTTGATTGTGCGGCTAGGGGTGAGTTTCCAGAGGGCAATGAGGCCGGCCGCGAGAATCAGACGGAGGATGTGGTATTCAGGCATTGGATTCCGTCCTGTTTTACAAATTCTTCCCATCTATTTTTATCGTATGGCGGTCGCAAATGGGTTTGCGGTCCAGCAGATGCCAACCGGCTGGGAGTTGCGGAGCGACCAGCGGCGCGAGGGCCGCGTTGGCTGTTTCCTGTACCTCGGTTCGTCCGCAGACAGTGCAGGAAAAGGAAAAGCGGACGTTCATCGGGAAGGGTAATATCATTTGGTCACCTTGACAGCCCCGAAGGTAACCACAGACGGAGACCCATGTACGGCATACAAGTTAATCTCGGCGTCAATGGGGCTATGAGTTTTGAAGGTTGCGTTGAGTCCAGAAACCACTGCGTTCAGTTTGCAAGCCACACCTACCTGGTTTGCGTATAGGTACTTCAGAGCATCAAACTCGCGCTTGTCTGTAAAATCAACATCCAGCGATAATCGCATCCGTCTCACTGCGAATGAAACGACCGGCTCCTTCTCGCTCACCAAGTCAATCTTGGGAACTTCGATGAGTTTCGCTGCGGCGGTCTCCTCAATGGCCCCGCCGATGATTGGAACGATGGTCGCGCCAACACCAAAGAGTTTCATGAGGCTGCGTCTATTCAGTTGTTCCACGTGAAAACGCTCCATTTCATTTTAAACGTCCACTTCAATCCTGCGGACAATCTCAGCCGCAGTTACGCCGTTGATCATGTCCAAGCCAATCTTTTGAAAGCGGGCCGCAAGTTCTCGGCGCATGATGGCGATGCCTTCTTTCTTTGAACGAGTTGCGAGGCGTTCACGAGACAGCCGATACCACCCTGATTGATAAATCGTGAAGCATTGCCGACACCAGCGCTGACCTTCTACCCTCTCTCTTTCGCCGCACTTCGTGCAGAGCATCACCAGTATTTCAGCATAACGCCCCTTTACGCGCAACTGTAATGCCATGACAATACGGGCTGATGGCCACGCCCACATTGACCCCCGGCTACCTGTTGATGGCTCAACAGCTTCAAGAGGCAGCGGCGATGCATGGCGAGGTGCGCAACCGGCTGGACGATGCAGTGCGGGCCGCACACCAGGGGATGGGCAAGTACGGCTACTACATCGACCACAACGGCGACGGTCAATCTGGCGATTGCATTTATTCAAGCGGCGGCGATACGATGTCTTGCCCGTACACCATGGACACGGTGGGGGGTAAAGCGGCCACGCATCTCGACACGGAGAATGCCAAAAAGGTTCAGCCGCACGTTTCGTATGAGGAAGTGGCCGACGACGACGATCACTACGCCTCGATGGAGGCTCAGAAGCTCTACGCGGACCTTGACTCATCGAAGCTGCGCGAAACCATTCCGGTATTTGAGAGGTTCATCTCGAAGGCCGAGCGTGCCGCCGCGGATGAGGGGAATTTCGCGGGAAAGGGCAAGAGCTACCCAATCCTGAAGCCGAAAGATGTGGGCGCTGCGGTTCATGCGATGGGACGCGCCGGGTCCGGCAATTACGGCATGGCGCAGTTGAAGTCCAATATCGTTAGGATCGCCAAGAAAAAGGGCTGGACCAACGAATTGCCGAAAGAGTGGCGCGACGGTGCGACCACTTCCGAATCCTTGCGCGAAGCCTCGAAGTCCAAGGCCAAAGTAGCGACCGCCGCGGCTGTAATGGCTACGCAGGCGGCCCACGATGCGACGGACGCCGCGGACAGCGAGAAGACCAAGGAAGCCTACAAGAAGGCTGGCAAGGCTCACCAGGACGCCGCAAGCGCCCACTACGAGGCTGCGGCGCTTCAGTACGGGACCGGCGACGAAGAAGCCGGCCGCGAGCATGTCACGAAGGCCATCAAGCACCAGACGAAGGCCGGGCAACTGAACGAGAATGGTTTTGCCCAGACCGCCTCGACCGAGGGGCAATCCTCGGGGTTGGCGCTGGCCGCGGACGAAGTGCCCATCCGTGAAGGTGCGGCGTTCTGCGAAGCGCTGCCGATTGTGGAAGCGGCGCGCACCGATTATCCCATCAAGATCATCACGCCGGGCTGGGGTTCGACAGGCTATTACTCGCCCGAAATCTTAGAGCGAGACGCCAAGATCTTCAAGCCCGGTACCCAGATGTTTTGGGACCACGCCACGGAAGCTGAAGAGAACGCGCGGCCCGAAGGCCGGATGGATGACCTCGCGGCGGTGACCACCTCCGAGGCCAAGTGGGAGCCGGCCGGCAAGGACGGTCCCGGCATCTATGCGCGTGCCAAGGTCTTCAGCGACTACGCCGACAAGGTAGCCGAGAAGGGACCTCATACCGGATTGAGTATTCGGGCCGCCGGTCGCGCAAAACTGGGCGAAGCGGAAGGGCGCAAGGGTTTGATCATCGAAGCGCTCACCCACGCGCAAAGCATCGATTTCGTTACCAAGGCTGGCCGCGGTGGCCAAGTCCTTACAGAGTCGGCTGGCGGCTCACCAATTCAGACAGAGGAGGCAGCGGAAATGACCGCGGCAGAATTGCAGGAAATCAAGGCTCTGAGGGAGGCCGCGCAGAACAACGCCGCCGAACTGAAGCGGCTGCGAGAGCGGCAGGCGACTCTCGATGCCCAGACGGCCATCGCCGATTACTTCGACACCTCGAAGGGTGGCGTAGCGGTCGGGCCGGTCATCCAGCGTAGCGTGGCGCGGTACATGGAATCGCGGGCGCTTCCATTGAACGCGGACGGCTCGCTTGACGTCGCCAAACTGAAGGAGTCGCTGAAGACCGCCACGCAGGAAGAGGCTGACTGGTACTTCAAGCAGACCGGGCGCAAGGTGGTCATCGGGCAGGGAGCCAGCGGGCAGCCGACAGTGCTCAGCGAGGCCGACAAACTAGCGCAAGAGACGCGCTTGAAGGAAGCCCGCAAGGAATGGGGCAAGACCTTCGCCCTGACCATGGGATTCCGTCCTGAACAGAAGATGGCCCGCAAGATCATGGTCGAAGGACGCGGGGCGTTCGATTACAACTACAATTCCGCCGACCACGGCGCCAAGGTAACGGGGGCCGGTGTGGCCCTGGAGGGATAACCGATGTCGGTAAACCAAATTGACGCTCGCGGCGAGCATTTGACGGTTCCAGCGCCCATCGCCGATAACGGCGGAATCGGCCCAATCTCGGGCGAACCGCTGATGATGGGCAACCTCTCGCGTGACAGCGGAGGGCTGGCGCTGGTGGCCGAAACCAGTTACACTCCGCCCGGCTCGCTGGTGCCGACCGGCAATATCTCGGTGAACCTCATCGGGGTATTCGCTCTTTCGGTCACGGCCAAATCGGTGCTCAGCCCGGGTACGAATGTGGCCATCGCACCCGGCGACAAAGTTTATGCCGATGGCGGGACGTACGATTCCGTTAGCGGTATAACGTACGGGTTCACCCTCGATGTGAACACGAGTGGCTATTACTTCGGTAATTGCCTGGACACGGTGGTAGCAGGCGTGACGCAATACGCGCGCATCCGCTTGAAGGTGGCAGGTTAAGGAGCCAATCATGAAATTCCTCGAATACATGCGGGAATCGGAGCGCGAGAACGGACGCCTGGGCGTTACCTTCGATGGTGCTGAGGCTGGCGGCGGCGAGGCCATCGCCGAGGCTCATGTTGACTGGCGGGCGCGAACGCAGGGCGCGCGGGTAACCGGTGAGATGGAATCCGGCATTCAGCCCGAGACCCCGGCGTATTTCAAACGTACCGGGATGGTAGACCCGCGAGTCTATCATGCCAATCTGAATGAGGCCCAGCGCCTCATTGACAAGGTTCTGAAGGGCGACAAATGGGCTACCCTCCGGATGGAGGAAGCCATGACGACCTCGGACTTCCCGTATCTCTTCGGCGATGTTCTGGACCGCTCGGTGCTGGCCAATTACGCCGAGACGCCGTACACGTGGTCTTCGTACGCCTACCGCAAGATTCTCTCGGATGTGCGGCTGGCGCGTATGTTCCGCGTGGACCGCGGCGCCAGTGTCCTCGACGGTCCCATTGTTCCCAAGACGGTTCCAGGTCCTTCGGGCACCGGGCCGAGCGGCTTGGAGCAAGTGACCGAGTATCCGATGTCGCAGCGTGTGGTCACCGACTACACGGACCAGCTTTTCAAGTTTGGCCGGCGCATGGATTACTCGTTCGAGACGTTCCTGAACGATGACCTCGACGCCTTGCGCGATACCCCCTCCATGCTGGGGCGCGCGGCTCGGCGAACCGAAGAGAAGCGGACAACCAAACTCTTCGCGCAGACGGTTACGGGCGGCACACCGGGTAATCCCACGGTGGTTCCCGGGCCGAACACGGCGTTTTTCAACGCGGCCAACAACAACATGCTGTTGACCGGTGTTCGTGGATACACGGGCGTTCAGAACCCGCCGTTCAGTTCGGATGCTCTGGCAGCGGCTATTGAGCTTATAGCGCAGCAGACCGACCTTGACGGAGAACCGATCAGCATCGAAGACTTGGTGCTGGTCTATCCGCCGTCTCTCAAGGTGTCCGTGAAGAATGTGCTCGGCGCGAAGACCCTGTGGACGAACGCCCCGATTCAGGGCGGCTCGCTGACAGCGGCCGGCTCGGGCGCTACGGCTTCGAACTACAACGCAACCCGGCTCGAAGTGGCCAACTGGGCAACCGGCTTGGTCAAGGAAGCGCTGAATTATTACTTGCCCATCGTGGACACCACGTACGGCACTACCGCCTGGTACCTGTTCGTCAATCCGAACCTGGGACGCCCGGCGATGCAGTTGAGCTTCCTGCGTGGCCGCGAGATGCCTCAACTGTTCATGGGCGCGACCAACCAGATCGCAATTGGGCAAGGTTCCATCGGTCCCGGGATGGGGCCATCGATGGGCGGCGCGATGGTCAATCCGCTGGAAGGCGATTTCGAGAACGATGCGGTGCGGTATAAGATTCGTCACTTCCTCGGCGGAACGACGCTGGACCCGGTGCTCGGATTCGCGTCCAAGGGTACTGGAGCCGCGTAAGGAGTCGGGCTGTAAGTTGCGATTCCGGCCTGTCTGCTATTTGGTGTGGCAGGCAGGCCGCTTTTTTTTGGTGCTTGATCTGAATGAGTTGGAGTTACAATCCGGGTAACCCAGGGCCAGTGGACTACGTGCGCATGATGATTGCGGATACGGATATCCTGCATCCAATCATGTCGAACGAAGAGATCACTAATTCGCTCTACCTCACTTCCACCCAGGCGCTCTACCAGAACTCGCAGAACTTCGCCACCGGCCTGATATCCACCTCGACGGCGCAACAATATTCGCTATGGTATGCCGCGGCTCTGTGTTTGGATTGCATGGCTTCAAACAAATCTTATCTGGCGGCGATTCAACAGTTGCTGGACGTGAAGCTTGACGCCGCGAAGGCCGCTACGGCGTTGCGTGCGCAGGCCAAAGAGTACAGGGACCGTGAGGATAATTCAGGAGCCTTCGCTATTATCGAACAGGTTGTAACTAACTTCCAGGCCAGAGAGAGATGGCTCTATCAGTTATTGAGAATTGAGGGAGGATCTTAGAATGTTCCCGATGTTCCTAATTCAGATTTTGATCGTGCTCATCATCGTGGGGCTGGTGCTGTGGGTCATCCAGCAGATTCCGATGGACCCGACGATAGCGCGAATTATTCGAGTGGTTGTCATCGTGGCGGTAGCAATCTGGCTGATTTATTTGCTGGTCGGATTTCTTCCTGGGAGTGGGTTTACGCACAGGTGAAAGAAGCAATTCGGTGTACGCGACAGTAAGAACCCATCGGGAACACGGAATGGATTGGCTATCTGCAATCGTCGGGACGGCAGCAGGCGCGGTTGCGGGCTTCACTGGGAATGCTCTGCGGTTTTGGCGTGAGTCAAGTGTCACGGAGGCCACGCTTAAAGCCGAACTGGACAAGCAAGAGGCATTGATGTGCGCAAAACTTGAGGCCCTTGACGAAAAATTCCATTCGCACGTTGAAACCAACGAACGCGACCGGCGTGAACTGTTGAGTGAATTGAAGGATGCGGCGCGGACAATTCAAGCTGCGGCCCTGACACTCGGTGCTTTGGGTTCCGAGCAGGCAGTGGTCAACCGGGTGACGACTGAGACTCTGAAGGGCATTGCGGCGCGTCAGGAGGCCCAGGCGATGGAGCAAGTACAGCAGCGCGAGAAACTGGCCGAGCACTCGGCCATCATCAAGACACTGCAAGAGGGAGGTGCGTAATTTACCAAGATCTTGGATATACGATTGACTCCGTGATGCCGCTGGCCATCCAGACGGGCCTCTTTGTCTCTCTGTTCACAGCATTGCAGCCGCCGACTAGGCAAGGTCCCACGGGCAACATCATCGGCGATTGGACGCCCATCCCAGGCTTGATTGACATCGCCTGCACAGCACCGCCGCTACGCGATGCTTCGATCACAGCTACGGAGGCTCGTGAACTTGAGCAGATCCTGGCCAAGGAATTCAAGCACGTGTTGCTCTCGGGCTGGTACCCGCAACTCGAACAGGGTATTGCTACTGGCTGGCGCTGTCTCGTGGATGGCAATGAACTGGTGATGCTGGGCGCGGAAAGTGATTCCCAGTTCACTCAAACTCGTGTACGTGTTGAATTCGTGTCGCTTGGAGGTGCCGCTTGACCGATACGCGGCCCATCAAGATTCGGCTCATCGACCGGAACGACAACGTTCTGGATACGATCATGTTTCCGCCACGCATGGAAGGCCAGCCGCCGCGTGTGTTTGGCTGGTGCGGTCGCAAGTTTCTGGAAGACGATACCGGGTGGTATGACGAGCCGAGCGCTGTTGAGATTTCAATGCCCCAACAGTTGCAAGAAAAGATGCAGCGGATTTTGGGAAACCAACCGCATGATACGGGCAAGTTGGTGCGCGTCGGTGAGGAAGTCAAGGAAGTCAAATGAGTTTCTCCATCATTGCCAGCGGCGGTGCCCAAAGCCCCAACGGAACCTACGTGGTCAGCCCTGCGCTGAACTGTATCGGGGCTGGTCTCATCATCATCGCCGTGTGCTTCTCGCGCGGTCAGACAGTCTCGGTAGCCGATAGTCTGGGCAACCCTTACTCGCTGGGCTATGAAGTAGCGGACGCCTTCGGCATTCCGATCCTACAATTCTTATTCACGAATGCTGTAGTAGTCGGCGCGGCTATGACCTTTTTGGCATCTTCGAGTAGCGGCCCGGCAAATCCATCAATCGCCGTTATGGCGCTCTCGGCGTTCGGAGCGGTGGACCTCGACAGCGGCCAGAATCAGTACACCATGTCGCCGATTACGACGGGCGCCATATCCCCGGTGCCCGCTACTGATTTTGTAGTCTCTGCCATCTCAATGGAAAGCGGCCCGGCTCCCACGCCAGGGATAGGGGCACTGGCCTACAGCGCGGCGGCAGCGGCCAACGCCTGGGGTATCGGGATGAGCTACCAGAACCCAGCGCCCTCGACAACCTATGAATCGTGGGAATGGACTGGTGGATCGACGGTCCACTGCCAAACTGGCATCGTAAGCTTCTCGCTCTCTTCGTCGCCCGTGACCGGCAAGAGCCTGAAGCAAAAGCTGTTCTCGCAGGCATCCGTATTTGCGCCGCTACAAGCGCTTCTGGGAACGAATCCATTCAACTGGTATGACGAGCAGTTAGATATGAACGCCTTGGCGTCAGGAAAGGCCGCCATCGTGGTACGGCAACTCCCGCGGCGCCCGATGTGGGCCAACCTGGGGCAGTTGCCAACGAGCTTCACCCGCGTGCAATTCACGATTTACGGTGGAGTTCCAGATATCAACGCTGGGGCCGATTCGCAAAACTGCGATGCGGTTGTCACGGCGATGCAAGCATTTATGCCAACGTTCAACGCGACCGGTATCGTCAGTGTTCCGGCGCGTGGCAACCAATTGGTATTGGATATGGACGGTGGGCTGACGGACGACGCGGAAACCCAGCCCAGAACCTTCAAGAGAATTTTGGACTATATAATCTTTTCGAACGACAACTCGTAGTTTAGGAGAAACGAACAATGCCTATCGTGCCAAGCACTTCAGCAATCGCAGCCGGCTATTCAGTTCAAGGGCTGCAAATCCAGGTAGGCTTCGGCTCACCTCCGAACTACCAGACCATCTGCAACGCCACGGACTACACGCAGCCGATGATTGCAGAAACCGCCGACGTTACTAACGTCGGAAACCTGTGGCGCTCGCGCATCCCCACGTTGCTCGACATGGGGAAAATCAAGTTTAAGATCTTCTGGGTGATGACTGAGCCGACTCACCAGAACGCGGTAGCCGGTGCCATCTACGGGTTGCGCTACCTGTACATCAACCAGTTGCGCGGCGCTTGGAAGGTTATCTACCCGGACGGCAACAACTCGACGGACTACTTTCTGGCGTACATCACCGGGTTCAGTGAGACGCTGAAGGTCGGCGGCGCCATCGAGGCGGAAATCGAGATGAGCAACACGTCTCTGGGCGGCAGTGCAACGCAGGGCAGCGCGGCTCCGCAGTTGGTCTAGAATAAACCATGGCCGACTCAATTCAACCTATCGTTTGGCCGCAAGTGAAGATTGGCGAGAAGGTCTTCACTCTGCGGCTCTCGTACGCCGCTTATTACCAGATGGCGAAGTGGCGTACTTCAACTGATTCAGAGATGGCGGCGGCGGCTGCTGGGCACTTCGATGCACAGGGTCACTGGCATTCTGAGGGCTTTGAGAACGCAATGGGGATTATAGATCTTATTTCCGAGCAGCCGGCGGAAACCCATGAGACTCTTAACGCAGCCATTTCAGCGGCGCTTGCAGAGGCTGTAAAAAAAGCCAATCTCCGTCCGGCAGCCTTGACGCCCACCGAGACGGAGAAGACCGAAGCGGCCTAAGCGAGGAGCAGTGGCTGCGTACCTGGGCGTTCGGCACATCTAAGCACGGCCTTGGCTTAACATCCGAGGAACTGTGGGCCATGACTCCGCGCGAGTTTTCGGCGTTGCGGCAAGTGTGGCTCGATGAGCTTGAACGCCAAGCCCTTATGAACGCCCAGGTTATCGCCACCCTGTATAATGCCCATTTCGACAATGACGGTGTGCCGTACACGCCGGATGAGGTGCTCGGCAGGGGAAACCGTCAGAAGCGCATGGCCGAGGAACAGCGCAAGAAGTGGCTGGCCAAGCAGACCATCCGCAAATCGCGTAGTCCGCAGATGGAAGCTCCTGAATGGCTACTCGGCGTGATTCACGATAACGAGTTGCTGCGTAAGGGGATGATCAACTGATGCCTTGGACCGTTAGGCGCGAGGGAATCTCCATACTATGCAAGATTTTCGGGCATTGGTGGAAGTACGAACAGCCTTTATGGGACGGCTATCCTGCGATAATACGTGCTAAGGAATGCAGGCTCTGTCATCACAGAGTGGAATTTAAATGGGGAGAGGTTCCTGCCCCGCCTCGAAGAAAAACGGTTTAAGATGCCTGCCTCGACCGCCACCTACGTAGATTACGGCAACGCAGCGGCCATCATTGCGCGCATTGCCAATGGGGCGCAGGAGGGTTGCGAGGCCTGGGCGCAAATCGTTCTGCGGGAAGCTCAAGACTTGGTGCCAGTTCGGACAGGCGAACTACGAGATTCAGGGCACATTGAGGTGGTCGCATCAAGGGACACAGTAGACGTCTCGGTGGTGTTTGACTCACCTCATGCGGTATACGTCGAACTTGGGACTGGTCGTCGCGGCGCTGCTTCTCCTGGCGCTGGTCCAGGACCATACAATCCTAATTGGCCTGGGATGCCTGCACGGCCCTATATTCGATCGGCCTTTGATGCGAATAGCGATTCAGCCGAGACCATCATAGATCTGTTTGTACAAGGAGCGCTCTGATGGGTAGCAGTGCAAATGTGCTCGGCGGCGTTCGCGTTGACGTTCGCGCCGATTTATCCCAACTGGCATCCGATTTCGCCGCGGCTGGTAGCCAAGCAGCGCGGGCGGGCGCAGGGGTAGCGGCGGCTTTCACGGCAGCGTTTGCGACGGGCATGAAGGCGGCTACCGCCGCGGTAGCTCCAGTGAGTGCCGCTCTGGGCGGTATGGCAAGCTCGGCAACAAATATTTCTGGTCTGAATAACGCCATCGCTTCCTTGACTGGTTCGATGCTGGCGGCGGCTACCGCAGCGCAGGGATTTGCGGGTGCGGCACTGTCGGCCACAGTCGGCGTAAGTGCCCTCGGGAATGCCGCTGGAACGGCAGCGGTTTCGGTGCAGGCGCTCAGTAATGCATCGCAGCAGGGCGCTCAGAATGTTAATGCAGCCGGTGCCGCCAGTACCTCATCCAGCGTCGGCTACATCAGGCTCTACGCTGCCATCGCTCTTGTTCGCCGAGGACTTGATGAACTAGACAAGTTCCGAGAGACCGAGGAAACTCTCAAGAACGTGGCGGCGGCTACCGGCATAAGCGCCGAGCGGCTGGCGGCATTCCAGGGAGCCATCAGCCGGGCCGGTGGGGATGGCGAGGCATTCGGGCAGGTACTGGGGCGCCTGGCGCGCGCCCAGGAGCAAGCCGCTGAAGGCAACGCCAAGATGGTGGACGATTTCAGGCGTCTTACCATTACCGCCAAAGACCCAATTGATCAGTTCTATCAAATGGCCGATGTGGTTCATAATACATCGGATCGCTTCGTGGCTTTGGGCGTGGCAGCGAGAGTCACTGGCCGCAGTAGCCAGGAACTGGTGGGCATACTGTCCCAAGGGGCCGACGCCTTACGGGCGAACGCAGCAGCTAGCGGGGAATACGCAGCGGCACTCGCTAAGGCCATCCCCGATGCTGACCGGCTCACCCAGACCGAGGTTCAGTTAAAACAGGCAGTCTCCGAAGTTGCGGCACAGGCGTTTCCGGCTGTGATTGCCATTCTCAAGGGTGTGGCCGTCACGGTTGCCAGCGTAACGGACATCTTCAAGATTTTCTTCTCGGTAGTGATTGATGGCTCGTTCACGGCCGTGGCGGCGTTGGAAACATTCGCCAAGGTCTCGGGTGATGTCATCGGCGGAAACCTGGTCAAAGCGACCGCCGATGCGGTCCAGGGGTTCGATGATGTACGGATTGCGGCCAAACACCTGGCCGACGATGTAAAGGCCGACTTCGGCGGCACAAACGATTTTATCAACAAGATCCTGAACCCGCCGACCATTACGGCTACGGCCGGTGCGGGGCGTCCGTTCCCCAAGCCAGCGCAGACGGGGGCGAATCGATCCGGTGAAATTGAGGACCAGTCCGAAGCCAACCACGCCAAGGCCCTGGAGGCGCAGGAGCGTACACGGGCCGATACGGCACTCGCCATTCAGCAGGGCAGCGATAAGGCCATCATCCAGAGCGTAGAGAACCGTTACGCGCGGGAAGTTCTGTTGGCCGGCGAAGAGTTGAGTTTGGCCCAGGAACGGCAGCGCATCTTCACCGACCTGAGCAATCAGGAAGTGGCGGCGGCTGCGGCTGCACTCCAGAAGAAGGCAGCGCTTCAATCGCGGGATGGCAAGAACGCTGCGGCGGAAGTGGCGCGTACGCAGGGAGAAATTCAGGCAGTTTACGACCGCGGCGCGGAAGAGCAACTGAAACTTGCTGAGGATATTGCTAAAGCGCAGGCGCATCTGCAGGACACCATTGCGGCGCAGAATCGCGAGACGGCGCAGGAAGCTTCGAAGGCCGTCGCGGAATCGTTCACCAAAGATCTGGAGATCCTAAAGAAGTTTACCGAGCAAGTACGGGCGGTTCGTGAAGAAGCGGCGAAGTATCAAGGGCAGGATGCCGGGCTGGCTATCGAAGCGCAGCGGCTGGCGCTGGCCCGCGATTATGGGCTTCAGGTAGACAAGACCGGCAGGGATCAGGTTGCTTACGCTGAGCAAGTATCGACGCTTGAAGCGCAACGGGGAACGGCTCAGGTAACCGGCTTGCGCAATGCGGCTAATATCGCTGAGCAAGGAACTCCGTCTCTTGGAATTTCACCAGATGCGAAGCGGGCGGCAGACCTTCGGGCGCAGGCCGACAAACTAGAACTGGAGAATACCAACAAACTCTACGACGCCACAACGAAGATCGCTGAAGCGCAACAGCAACTCACGCTGCAATACCAACTGGGGCAGAACTTTTTGCAGGCGGCCAACGCCGCACCGGGCGCACTAGGGCAGGGCATCGCGGCAGGTGTATTTGGAGACAAAAAGGGCGGCGAGGACGTTGGAACCCAGATTGAGAAGAGCCTGAAGAATGTAGGGCAGCAACTGTTTGGGAATATTCTCACTACAGTTATCAAGCAACTGATCACTACGATTGTTGCTCAAACAGGTTTGCAGGCGACATTCAACGCGATTTTTGGTACGGCTACAACTACGAATACAGCCGCCGTTGTAGCGGCGACCGCCGCATCAGTTGCCCTAACTACTGCCATCACCGCCAACACGCTTGCAGTTACGGCTAATACATTCGTTCCCAAGCCATTCGGTTTTGCCGGAGGAGGCCGCCCTGAGCCGGGCGTTGCTGCGATTGTCGGTGAGCGCGGCCCTGAAATCTTCATTCCCGATTCCGCTGGTACTGTGATCCCAGCTGGCAAGTTCAGTATCGGCGGCGTGGACGGCCCGGTGATGCCTGCCCTGCCGCCTATCTCGGCATCGGCAACCAGTGGATCATGGTCTATCGCAAACATGAGTATCAATGCTCACGGCATCACAGACCCGCGGGCATTTGTAGATTACGTGGTGCGCGAGTTACCAAACCGGCTGAAGCGCACCGGGCCGCAATTCTCGCCCAGTTCCAGGGCCAACCAGGGGCCATCAGCGGCAGGATAGGATGAGCAATCCCTGGTTGGTCATTGTCGAGCCGTT
>Ga0210390_10003742_pt1 | contig 12992 bp, 7 predicted proteins | sample IncBWH11OmetaG_FD_161050 | JGI IMG/M metagenome (GOLD analysis project Ga0210390, IMG submission 161050) | Forest soil microbial communities from Barre Woods Harvard Forest LTER site, Petersham, Massachusetts, United States - Inc-BW-H-11-O ...
CCGATGCTTAGCTGAGTCCCGAGACCGCGGTTTGCCCGTTGATTACTCAGAGCGAGCGGGTATTGATACACGTCGGTGACTCCCGCTTGCAACTGTGCGAGAGTCGTCCAGTCGCGCCCGTTCAGAGGCAATTCGCGAACTGTGGTCGAGTTCTCGGTTGCCTCCAAGGTCGAACTGGCCAATTGGATCGCGGGCGGCGTGCCTGAAACCTCGATTTTCGTCTTAACCTCGCCTGGGTTTAGCTTGAAATCGATTACCTCTGCGGAGCCGACCGTGACAAGAACACCCGACCTCACAAGCGTTGCAAATCCTTCCTTGGACGCACTGACCTGATACGTACCGGCCACCAAGTTCGGAGCCGTGTAGATTCCGTCGTAGTCTGCGTCGATGGACCGGAGGATCGCTGTCTCGGCGTTCTTAACCGAGACGTGTGCTCCTGCAATCGCGCGTTCTGAACTGTCTCTCACACTCCCTGAAATAGTCCCTCCAGCCACTTGTGCGAGACCAGAACTGCCGGTCACCAGTGCGATTGCAGTGACGCACGCGACCGTGAAAGAACTCGCGTTCAAAGCGGCCCAGGTTGGGTTTGGAAGCATCTCAACGTTCCTCCACGGACGGATCCGCTCTAACGCAAGTCCGCACCGGTATCAGCAGTGATCTGTCATGGAGAGGATCTTATCTCTAGAACGTGAACTCTAGAACATGAACTCTCATCAGTTACTGGGAACATGTCAGGTCACACGGCTCGGATCGAAGACGATGGAAACACTTCACGTAACCAGGGGGCTGGGCTTCATCTCCTCGGTCGGCAACGTGAAATGAAAGGTTGCACCTCGTCCGTCATTGGCGGTTGCCCACAACCGGCCACCATGCGACTCTACAATGGAGCGGCTGATGGCTAATCCCATACCGCTGCCTTGCGGCTTGGTCGTAAAGAAGGCAGAAAAGATCTGGTCAACATTCCCAACTTGTAGTCCCGGGCCGGTATCGCTGACCGAGAACAGAAGTTGACCATCCTGCTGCTGCGACTTCACCATAAGCTCTCCGCCCTCTTCCCGCATGGCTTCGATGGCATTGAGTATGAGGTTCATGAATACCTGCTGCAGTTGCACGTGGTCTGCCTTGATCTTGGGCAGTTCGCGAGCAAGTTCGGATCGCATGGCAATGGAGTATCGGATCGCCTCACCCTGCAGCAATGTGAATATTTCGTGGACGATTGCGTTCACGTCGATCAGTTCCCGTTGTGAAGGAGACTTCCTATACAGCGACCGGATGTGGTCGATGATCTCAGCCGCGCGATTCCCATATTTATCGATTTTGGCCGCCGCAGCACGGGCCCGGTCAAGGTTGGGAGGTTCGTGCGCCAGCCATTCGATGCAGCTGTTGGCACTGGTCATCGCGGCAGCGATCGGCTGCTTGATTTCGTGCGCCAAAGAGGCTGCCATTTCCCCCATCATGCTCACACGATTGATGTGTGCAAGATCGTCCTCAAGTTGACGTAATCGCTCGCGCTCTTGTTCTGCGGATTTACGCTCTGTAACATCGGTTGAGCTGCCTACGAATTGCACGAGTTCGCCCGAAGCGGTCAAGACAGGATGACCGACTGTGTGGATCCACCGAACCGTACCCTCCGGCAAAACGATCCGGAAAACCCCGTCGTAATCCGTTTTCTCCACGATTGCCCGTTCGAGTATGCTTTTCCACTGAAGCCGGTGATCCGGGTGGATGCGCTCGATGTGCTTTTCCCAGGGCGGCGCTCCTTCCGCTGGATCGAAGCCAAAAATGCGAAACCATTCATCGGAAAGGTGAACCAGCTTCCGATCCGCTACATTCAAAATCCAGCTGCCGGTGTGGGTTAGCCTCTGCGCCTCGGCAAGATGACTTTCACTCCGGCGCAGGGAATCCTCGATTCGTTTCCGTTCCGTTACGTCCATGGTTGTGCCGAGGACTTCAGTGATTCGGCCCGAGGCATCCATCACCGGGTGCGCAATGTAGTGAAGGTGTTTTATCTTCCCATCTGGGACAACGATTCGAAAATCAGCCTCCGACTCAGCCCAGTCCGTTTGTGTGGACTCCATTTCCTTTTGCTGCTCAAGGCTGGCTCGGTCGTCGGGATGAACTCTATCGACAATGACGGACCAATCGGGCTTCACTTTCACGGGGTCGATCTCGAAAATGCGAAAGGTCTCTTCTGACCAGAAGCGCTCGTCGGTAACCAGATTCCACACCCAGCTGCCGGTGTGGGTCAACTTCTGCGCCTCCGTCAGGTATGCCTGCTGACGCTCCAACTCCTGCGTCAACAGTTCCTGCTCGGTGATATCCATTGCGGTGCCGAGAAACCCCTTGAGCACTTCGCCTTCAACCACGGGAATGCCGACGCAGCGAATGTAGCGTTGCACGCCATCGGGTCGAACAATTCGTTTCTTTACATCGCAGCCAGAACGTTCCGCGTGCATTTTTGTTATGGTGTCAGCCACGCCTTCCCGGTCTTGAGGATGAAGAGTAGCTAAATACCGTTCCAGTGTCGGTGCCCCCTGCTGCGGGTCGAGTCCGTAGATCTGAAACACCTCTTGAGACCAGTAATCAAAGAAACCTAAAGGATTGAATGCCCAACTTCCCATCTGAGCGAGTCGTTCTCCCTCTCTGAGATAAAACTCACTTCGCTTCAAGGCTTCCTCGGCGCGCTTGCGGTCAGTAATGTCCTGGACTATGCCGAACATCTGGGAGGGCCGTCCCGACGCGTCTCTCTTAACATCGCCCTCGCTGTGCACGATGCGAAGTTCACCCGTGGGCCGCAATACACGATATTCCACGTTGTAGCGAGGCCCCCCAGCGAGCGCCTCGTTCACTGCCCGAGAAACAAACTCCCAATCTTCGGGATGGACCTTTTGCGGTAGCGCGGCCAGGTCCATTGGATGTTCCTGTGGCTGCAGTCCGAAGATGCGATAGGTTTCGTCTGACCAGGTGATGCGACTGCTCACGAGGTCCCGTTCCCAGTACCCGACGTGCGTGATGCGCTGAGCTTCTTCAAACCTGGCCTTGCTTTCCTGCAAGTCGTGCGAAAGCAATTGCAAGGTTTCCTCGGCGCGCCTGCGATCTTCAATGTCCGTGAGGGTCCCATACCATCGAATAACCTTTCCGTAGGGGTTCCGAAGGGGGACACCACGCACCAGAAACCAGCGATATTCCCCATCGGCGCGACGCAACCGCGCCTCATCTTCGAAAAGCAGCCCCTTCGTAACGGAGTACCGCCATTTCTCGGAAAGGTGCCCACCATCTGCGGGATGGAACGCATGCTCCCAACCTACGCCTAGAGTTTCCTCGACCGAAAGCCCGGTGTATTCGGTCCAGCGCCTATTCACAAATGTGCAGGAGCCGTGAGACAACGCGGTGAAAGTCATTGCCGGAATTGTCTCCACAACATCTCGCAGACGCTTTTCCTGAGCGGTGAGCTGATGAACGCGCCATCGATGAAGTACCCAGGCGCCAAGTAATAAGGAAGCTGCAAGAAGGACTCGAAATGCTCTTGTTTGGTACCACGTGGGCACGATGCTGAAGGAAAGCTCTGCAGCTCGATCGTTCCAGACGCCGGCACTATTGCTTGCCTTTACGCGAAACGTATAAGAGCCCCAATTTACGTTTGTGTATACGGCGGCACGACCAGAGACTGGTTCGCTCCAGTCTCTGTCAAATCCTTCCAGTTTGTACTTGAACTGAGTCCGTTTCGGATCAGATAGACTGAGCCCCGTGAACCGGAAGGTCAGCCGATGGGTATCCGGAGGAACACGAATCGGCGGCTCCAGGTCGAGCGAGTTGCCGTCCGCGGATAAACTCTCGATTTGTACAGTCACGGGACGGGATTCACGATCGGCTCGGAGGGGGTCGACTACAGCCAGACCTCGATCGGTGGAAAACCAGATTTTCCCTTGTGCATCTGCAAATACAGAACGAAAGCGCTTCACGCCTTGTTTCCCTATGAGACCATCCTCGAGTCCGTACTCTCGAACGTCGGAATCACTCAGCGTGGCTGACAGAAGTCGCGCCGGTTTGACGGATAATATGTGATTCGAAGTCGCAATCCAGAGATTCCCGATGTTGTCCCCAGCCATTCCGAGGATCTCCTCCCGCAAAGACGAAGGCATGGAGTCCGGCTTCGTAATATGGCCCGATCGCAGCACAGCAAGCCCCGAGACGGTTCCAATCCACAGAGTGCCTGTCGAATCTGTAAGCAAGCTTGTGATGTTGTCGCTGGGCAATCCATCACGAGATGTAAGAACGCTCCACTTGTTTCTGGAGTAGCTAATTAGGCCGCTTGGTGTGCCGAACCACATTGTGCCATCTGGGCTGTCCTCGATCGAAGTGATGGTATTCGATGGCCAACCATTCACCGTGGAGTAGTTTTTGAAACGACCGTCCACGAATTGACTGATACCAGCGTTAACAGTGGCAGCCCATACCGAGCCGTCCCGGCTTCGAAAGACGGCGTATACGCTGTTTCCGGGGAGCCCATCGGAAACCGTGTAGGTTCTCGTTCGGATTCGACCAGCTCTGTAGCGCAAGCGCGTCAATCCGCCACGCTGTCTCCCAACCCATATTTCGTTGTCTCCTCCTGAGATGGAATAGACCACATCCTGATTCAAACCGTCGTTAGAAACTGCTTCGCCTTGTCCTTGTCTGAGCCACTGCAGACCACCCTTGAACGACGCAAACCACACACGTCCAGTAGCGTCGACAAAAACAGGTCCACTACTCTCCTCTTGCGACGTTCGAAACCGATACGTGACGAACGCAGTTTCATGCAGTCTCTCGATGCTTTGCGAACGTCCTATCCATAGACCTCCTTCGCGACCCTCAAAAAGCGCGGTGACCGGCTCCGCGCGACCTAAACCGACATCATCAAAAGAAACGCTCTCGTTGTTGACTCTGGCGAGCCCGGCAGCGGTCCCGACCCAGATATTCGCGTCGTGGTCGCGAATCAGGGCGCGCACCTCAGCTTGACGCAAGGCAGGGTCAATCCCAACTTGGCTAGCTTCTGTTCCGTTCCAACGGAAAACGCCTCTTTCCGTCCCGATCCAGACATCACCATTTTCCAACGGTAGCAGGGACCGAACGTTGCGGCTCTCACCCGGCAGACGTACCGACGAAATACGGCCGTGGTCAAGATAAAACAGACCTTTGTCGTTTGTACCGAGCCACACGCGCCCATCACTGGTTTCCGCGATCGAAGTTACAGCCGAGTCAGGTTGGGCGAGATGATGAGCAGCGACGCTGGTGGCCCAACTCAGCCGGGTTGAGAGATCGTCCCAAGAGGGAGCAGTCGGCGTAGAGTTGAGATCCGATGGAGGGGAAATCTTTAAGAACTTCCCATCTTGATAGGTGAGTGCGCCATACGCAAGGGATGCGAAAAGAGGAGCGCCGTTCGCGCGCTTTCCGATCGCCGTCACTCCTACTTCTGCTTCCTCGTGGCCGAGTTCGAATTTTCCGTCATGAAACCGCAGCAGCTTGGTATTGGCAAGGAGAATCCAGAGATTGCCACGATTGTCGGTGATCAATTGCTGGACGGGGCCGATGGGCAAAGACTCAGGGCTCGCCTGCTGAAAAACGCGGAAGCTAAGCCCGTCAAAGCGGAACAGACCCTTTGCCGTACCAATCCAAAGATATCCGTCCGGCGTTTGCGCGATCGCCGATGTCGCCCCTCCTGGAAACTCGTTCTCGATTGTCCAACGATCTCGCGCATATTGCGAAATCATCCGATGCGGATCGATAGCCTTTGAGGGGATAGCACAGAAAATCAGCATCGCGGCAGCCGTCGCGCCAACCCTCAACCGGAATTCAGACAGAATGGTCAAGGAAGGTACTCAAACCTATCGATGATGACTTCCGTGTTCTTCTGCAGCGGGCTCTTCTTGCTGGCAACGATGTAAAACATGAGTTCCAGCAACTCTTGGCCGGGTGACGGCACTCCTGCAGTAAAGGTGTGCTCATAAAAGGGCCGCGCGCCGGATTGAGCCAAGCTTCCGGGGAATGCCTTGAACACGGCACGCCCGGGTTCCCATAGCAGCGAGTACATGAGCGTGCCGGGCGGCTCTGTGAACCGAGCGAGGTTGCCGGGAACGTAGAAAGGTTGAATGCCGAATTGCGCGTTTTCACTGCCAGCTGTGCGCCCCCATCGCCCAATTTCGATATCCCATTCTCGAAAATGTTGATCCCCTGCCGAGTCATCATAAGTGTGTAAACTGAGAACCACAGCAGGATCTAAACGAGCAGTGTCGCGAATGACAAAATTGTAAGTACCGTACCCAAGGCTGCGAGCAAGAATCACTTGCGCGCAAGTCCAGCCTGCTGGCTTGTTGCTGATCCTGAGGTGCAAGGCGCCCCTCTCGTCGGTCCATGCGTTCTCCGCATCGTAGAGATTATTGAGCCCGCCGCGCGCCGCTGAGGCCGTGCGAACCTTCCAGTCGTATCCGCTGAAGCGCAGTGGCACGATGGGGAGGTCCGGCAGAGATCCGCTTCCATTCGCTATTCTCAATGCGACTACAGAACCACCCAACGTAGGAGTTACATCGATCGTCGGCGCTGGATGATAATCTGAATTCACGAGCAACGCGGCGTACTCGAATCCCAGGTGAGTTTGCGTCTCCCATGTCGAATCGGACTCGATGTGTATGAATGGTTGCTCTGGCCAAGGCTGTACCCACCAGGGACCGCTCTTTGCATAAACTACAACTCGCTGCCCCGGTCGAGCCCCAGAGACGCGGCCGGAGATCGTATCCACTCTTTCCCGCCCACCTTGGGCAGCCGGAGGAATCTTGGTGAAGGTGATGGTTGGTGTTTCCTGCGGTTTTTCCGACCAGCATGCCACCAAGGCCACCACGCTAAGGAAAACGGTAGCGCTCAGGATTCCAAAAGCGGGACGCGTTGCAGAAGCTGTTTCAGTGCGCCTCGCCTGCGCGATTTCAGGGTGCTTCACTTGCATAAGGGAAAAGTGTCACTCTCGTTGGAACTCCCGCGTGCCTGTTAACCTCTGACTTTTCGCGCTCGGCCGCCAGTCGAATTTCACGCCTAAGCACCTTCTCGAGCGACGCCGAGAAGGTCCGTCCCGTCCTGAGGAATGGGTCGCGAAATCCCCAAGCGTCTCATCTTGGCCAGCAGTGTGGTTCGTTTCAGTCCCAGTTTGGTGGCGGCACCGCGGGGTCCGCCCACGATCCAGCCGGCCTGCTCAAGCGTCTCCACGATCAGAGCGCGATCTGAGTCTTTCCAGCTCATCGAGGGTAAAGACTGTGCGTTGGAACTGAGAATAATGGCACTGGTATGCCTCTTCTGCAGAGGGTTCGGGAGCACACCGTCGCGCGAAAGGATAACCGCACGTTCAACCAGGTTCTGCAATTCCCGGATATTGCCAGGCCAGGAATGCCACTGGAAGGCAGCCATCATTTCTGAGGGAACGCTATCGATTTGTTTCCCCATGCGGCGACTGAAGATCTTCAGGAAGTGCATTACGAGCGCAGGAATGTCTTCCCGGCGCTCGCGCAACGCGGGCAACAGGATGGGGAAGACGTTCAGGCGATAGTAGAGATCACTTCGGAACTGACCCCGCGCTACCATCTTGTCCAGATTCCGATTGGTTGCAGCGACGAGCCGAACATCCACCTTGTGAGTTCTACCGCTTCCGAGCCGCTCGAACTCCTGCTCCTGCAGCACCCGCAGCAACTTCGGCTGCAGCGCAGGTGGAATATCGCCTACTTCGTCCAGGAATAGCGTGCCCTTGTCAGCCATTTCGAAGCGCCCGATCTTCTGCGCGATCGCGCCCGTGAAGGCGCCCTTCTCGTGACCGAACAACTCGCTTTCCAGAAGATCGAGCGGGATCGCGGCGCAATTCAGCTTGATAAATGCGCGCCCGTAGCGCTGACTTGCATTGTGAATGGCATGGGCAATGAGTTCCTTACCTGTACCGGTTTCGCCCTCGATAAGGGCCGTCGAGTCTGTAGGAGCAACCTGCTCCACCTGAGCGAGGACCGATTCGAGAGCAGCGCTACTCCCTATGATCCGCTCGAACGTTCGCTCGACCTGATCCCCCACTCCAGCGTTCGTCACTATGGCACAATCTCCCACTAGAAACCTCTACACTTAAAGCTCCCCAGCCCACTGCGATAATCGAAGCTTTTCACATATTCACAGCGGAACGAACTCTTTTGAGTAACAACTGATGATCGAACGGTTTTGCAAGAAACTCGACTGCGCCGCGTCTCATGGCTTGAATACGCATCCGGGCGTCCCCATGAGCGGTAATAAAAATGATGGGAACGTTGCATTCCTGTTCTTTCAGCCTGGCCTGCAACTCCAGGCCAGACATCTTTGGCATGCGGATGTCAACGATCAGGCACGCGGCTTTGCCATGCAAATCGGATTTGAGGAACTCCTCCGCGGAACCGAAGCACCGTGCTGCAAGCCCCGCCGCCTCCAGAAGGTCGCGCAGAGAATCCTGCATGGCCTCATCGTCATCAATGATCGCAATCAATTTGGACATTCGGTCCATCGGCATGCGGCAAGGTTAACGTCATTGACTCGCCTGGAACAATCAAACTTTGGGCGGGCAAAACTAGACTTTAGTAGGTTAGACCGCTACTTTCGATGGATAGGGGATTCGATGCCGACAGGCGGGACTCACTGTTACAAGGACTTGAGCTTGTCCGCCATCCTGACAAGCTCAGGCAAGGATTTGGCCAGCATCTTTTTCATGACCTGGCTGCGATACATCTTGATGGTCGCTTCGCTGGCACCGAGTTCCGCTGCAACCTGCTTGTTAAGCATCCCGGAGACGACCAGGTTCATTACCTCGCGTTCGCGCACGCTGAGTCTTTCATAACGATGTCGCAGTTCCGTTAACTCTCGCTCCTTCTCGCGCCGGATGCGAGCTCGACTGAGCGATCGCTGGACCGCATCAAGCAGGTCCTGTTGCCTGAATGGCTTAGTCAGAAACTCAACCGCTCCAGACTTCATGGCCCTGACCGACATCGGAACGTCGGCATGAGCGGTGAGAAAAATAATGGGAATACTTATTCTCCCTCTTTTCAGTTCGTGCTGAAGATCCAGGCCGCTGATACCGGGAAGCCTCACATCCAGAATCAGGCAACTGGGATCGTCACCGCGCCCAACCGCTAAGAACTCTTGTGCAGTTCCAAAAGACCGAGAGTGTAGGCCGACCGACTCCAGGAGTTCCTGAAGAGATTCACGCACGTCAGCATCATCATCGACAATGAATACGGTCGGTACCTCTTGTGCACTCATCCCCCGTGCCCCTATCAAAGTACGGTGAAAACGCTATGTCACCAGCTTCTGCGTTCTATGCATCCGGCTATGTCGCATAGATTGTATCGGATGATGCGATATGGAAACTGCGAAAGCTGCCGGCGCGGAACGGCACTCAAGGGCAGGTTCGCACTGGCTGACCGTCAAAAGCGACCCCGAGCGAGCAGCCTCGAGTCGACGAGAGTCCAAAGTCAACGCGTTACATTCTCGGTTTCAGGTTTGATCTCTCGCCCACTGCGCATATCCGACAAGTCTTGAGTGAAATTGAAGTCGGTGGGAGCAGCGCCGGTGATTAATCGGGCTCCACGGCTGAATGTCAGATCCTGAATTGCCCATTGAATAAAGACCAGAAGACGGCTTTGAAAATTCACCAAATACATAAGGTGGATGAAGACCCATACCAGCCAGGCAATAAGCCCCGAGAGATGGGCGCCGAAAACGTCGGCCACCGCGGCTGCACGTCCAATCACAGCCAGGGCCCCCTTGTCGAAGTATTGAAAGGGTGGAAGCTCCTGCTGGCCTTTCACTTTTCGTAGTATCGCTTTTGCGACGTAGGCCCCTCCTTGCATCGCCACCTGGGCCAGTCCGGGCAAAGGTTTTCCTTTCTCATCCATCGCTGAAGCCAGATCGCCTATTACGTAGATGTCCGGATAGTTCGGAATCGTCAGGTCGGGTCTTACTTTGACTCTTCCTCCCTTGTCAGTCTCGGCGTTCGTGCGGCTAGCCAGGATTCTCCCGAGCGGCGACCCGGTGATGCCGCCAGCCCAGACCACCGTCTTCGCGGCGATCGAATCGGCTCCCTTTTCGGACTCAATCGTTAAACCCTCTTCGTTAATGTGTTTCACCATCGCGCCGCACCGCACCTGGACACCCAGGTTGGCGAGCGAACGGGCTGCCTTCACGGAGAGGTCTTCTGAAAATGACGTCAGAATCCGAGGTCCACCATCCATCAATATGATCTGCGCTTCTCCAGGGTTAATAGACCGGAAATCGTTCTTCAAGGTTTGGCGCGCGATTTCGGCGATGGCGCCGGAAAGTTCCACGCCTGTAGGTCCTGCTCCCACGATCACGAATGTAAGCCATGCGCGGCGCTCCCTCGGATCCGAGAGGCGCTCGGCCACTTCGAACGCGTACAGAATCTTATGTCGGATCGTTGTGGCTTCTTCAAGGCTCTTCAGACCGGGAGCCCACTGTTGCCAATCGTTGTGGCCGAAGTGGGATGTCTCAGATCCCGCGGCGATGATCAATGAATCGTAAGGAACCATGGCTCCGTCGGCGAAAGTAACGCGTTTGAGATCTGGGTCCACATCCACGACGGTTCCCAGCCAGACACGAGTATTCTTCTGCCGACTCAGCACGCTGCGAAGCGGAGAGGCGATCTCTCCCGGTGACAGCGAGCCCGTCGCAACCTGATAGAGAAGGGGTTGGAAAAGATGATAGTTTCGCCGATCGATCAGCGTTACGTCCACGAGACTTGAGTTCAAGTGCCGGGCGGCAGAAAGCCCACCAAATCCTCCACCGATGATGACTACCTTCCTGCGTTCGATCATTGCTTTCGTCCTTTATGTATCCAGACGACGAAGTGGCCCCGACGACTCCCGACTGCGATTAAGGCTGGACGAGGGTGGGCGCTGGCCTGCCGTTCAGCACCGCCTCAACATTGTCCAGGGCCAGCATGCCCATGGCTGTGCGGGTTTCGATTGTGGCGCTGCCGATATGTGGCAATAGAAATGTATTTTTCAGCGAAACATATTCCGGGTTAAGTTTTGGCTCGCCTTCAAATACGTCGAGCCCGGCAGCGGCGACACGCCCGCTTTTGAGAGCAGCGATCAGGTCGTCGTCGACCACCAATCCTCCGCGAGCTGTATTCACCACGATGGCCCCGGGCGGCAGCAGACTTATGGCTTTCGAGTTCAAAAAATGACGCGTCTGAGGAGTCTCAGGAGCGTGCAGGCTCAAGAACTGGCTTGCGCGAAGCAGATCCGACGGATCCTCGTGGTAGATGGCATCGCCTGCGATTTCCGCAGGTAACTTTGAACCGTTGCAATAGTGAATCTTCATTCCGAAGCCTCGCGCTCGACGCGCCAACGCTTGTCCCACGCGACCCATTCCAAGAATGCCCAGGACTTTGCCACCGACTTGCCATCCCAGCAGCATGTCGGGGCTCAGGGGTTTCCACGCTCTGGTGCGAATCAGTTCCTGAGCTTCGTAAGCACGACGCGAAGCCCCCAGCAAAAGCAACATGGCGATGTCAGCCGTTGCTTCACTGTTGACACCAGGGGTATAAGCGATCGGAATTTTCCGGCGAGCGGCGGCTTCCAGATCGATCTGCTCAAAACCCACCGAGTACGTGGCGATAATTTTCAGGCTAGGCGAGACCTTCTGGAAAAACCCGGAGTCCAGCCGGTCCGCCGGCGTGATAAACAGGGCGTCGGCTCCTTCGGCGGCGGAGAGCAGCTGCTGCTGGCTGAAAGGAACCTGGTCCGGGTTTCGCCGGGCGTTGTAATCGCGGTTGATGCGGTCTTCAACTTCCTTCGGATAACGGCTGGTTACCACCAGAATGGGTTTAGCCATACTCAACGTCACCTTCCACGCGCCGAGAACGATGCCAAGCTGCTTGGCTCCATTCCGATAGTAGCGAGAGCAATCGCGGGGAGGACAGCACAACACTCCACCGTCCATAGTCGTGTTTGATTCCGGCGCTCCAGGACAGAAATCCGAGTCGTTGCATATTCAGCTTCTCGTCGGATTCCTGAGGAAGGCCCTACCTGGCCGCATGGCTCAGACGATTCCCACGTTTCGCTCCATCTCCTTGATGACCGTATCCAGCCTGCCGCTCAGCACCTGCTTCGCGAAACTCAGAGTAAATCCCTTCACAGTGTGGAATGGTGAATGCGACGGCATGGCAAGCGCCAGGGGATCGACAACTGCGTCCACAACGACAGGACCGTCCTTGTATGCGAGCGCTTCAGCCAAACCCTCTCGAACGTCTTCGGGTTCCTCGATACGAATTCCTTTCGCGCCCATTGCTTCAGCAACCTTCGCAAAATTTGGATTCTTGAACTCCACGCCAAACGGAATAAAGCCGGCCTCCTGCTGTTCGATGTGGACGAAGTCGAACTTCTCGTTGTTTAGAATGACTTGAACCACGGGGGTTCGTCGTTCTACCTGGGTCAGCAGATCGCCCAGTCCCATCATCGTGAAGCCTCCATCCCCGCATAACGCGATGCACTGCCTGCCGGGATATGCTAAAGAACACCCGAATGCGTTCGGTGCAGCATTGGCCATAGACGCCCACGAGAATGAGCCGAAGAGCCTGCGGTTCTTTCCACCGTAGATATGTCTCGCTAGCCAGATACAGGCCGTACCCGTGTCCGCAAAAAACATTGCGTCATCGGAAGCGAGTTTGCTGAGCGTCGCGGCCAGGAATTCAGGGCGTATCGGCTTTATCGCCGGTCCCTTCTCGACATAGTGCTGCAGCAGTGTGTGGAAGGATTCCGTGTGCGCAATCTGCTTCGCTAGAAATTCTCCATCTGTCTTTTCACGCACGGCTGGAAGCAATGCACTCACGGTCGACTTGATATCGCCGACCAGACCGAGATCCAACGCTGTACGGCGGCCGATGTGTTTCGGGTTCTTGTCGATCTGAACCTTCTTCACACGGGCGCCGGGAAGAAATTCGG
>Ga0210390_10003743_pt1 | contig 12990 bp, 11 predicted proteins | sample IncBWH11OmetaG_FD_161050 | JGI IMG/M metagenome (GOLD analysis project Ga0210390, IMG submission 161050) | Forest soil microbial communities from Barre Woods Harvard Forest LTER site, Petersham, Massachusetts, United States - Inc-BW-H-11-O ...
ATCCAGCGACTGCTGCGGTTTAGGTAACGGTTTGGCAGTGAGAATTACCCCCAGCGGCCATCATGCGGGGCTTAGGGCCACGCTGGCCATCAGCCGTCGAGTCTGTATCACCGAAAGCGGCCCCGAGGCAGCCGGGCTGACCGAAGCTACGATGAGCAGATCGTGATGGCGTGCGGAGAGAAGTTGGCGTACGGCTATCGGCGGGCGGCGTGGTGGCTGCAGCGGAAGAAAGTGCTGCCGGTGAATCGCCTAGGATGTGCTTTGGAACCCTTACAGAGCTCCTTGGTCTAGAGTTGGTCAATATCTCTTGGGGTGTCGCATTTCGTTCCTTGTAAAGCACGAGTTGATGATGCCTCCTGCACGATCTGCCATTTTTCTTCCAGGGACCGATCAACGCATGGTTCCCTTCCCATGTTGCCCGTTTGCGGGCCTGATCTTACCTAACTGAGGTGTCCAGTTCTGGAGGGGAGCGCAACACTTCACTCTCCCACGCTGTGCTGCTGAACAGGAAAGAAGACGTTGCATTTCCGGTGTAACTATCTGCTAAAGAAGTCGCCGAACAGTGGAAGGACCAACCTCCGCGACCGCGTCAGTCGCTCCGTCAATTTCCCACAAGATAATCGAGATTGAGCCATTGCGGATTGACGGCTCGCGGTTCTCCATCATTAGCATTCCGTTCACATAGCAGCGGTGCCGGTCTTTTCGCGTATCGATACGCAGGTCGTACCACGCACCCAGTGCCATAGGAAATGGTATCCGTGCGTGCGCACGCCATTTACCATGAATTTTGGAATCGAAGTAAAGCAAGTCGTCTTCGAAGCGGTAACGGTATCGATTATCAAAATCGACGTACCGAAAGTTGAAGGCATACTCCTGGAACGTCGTCATCCGCCGAAATTTGGTTTGCCAGGAATAGTCCTCCCACAAGTATTGACCGAGATCCAAGTACAGGTAGGCCCATTCGTCCTGGCTTGCTGCTTTCACATGAAAATTGATGTTTCCATTGACGAATACGACCTCGGACGGATCCTGGTAATGTGGATGGTAGATCCACTGTTTCTCGGGATGGTTCCGATCGCTTTGGAAGAGAATTTCGCCCTCTTCCCAAGTCTGGCGGTCACGCGGGTCAAGATTGAACGGCAACCTCCCCATCGCTTGAATTCTGCGAATTGCTGTTCGAGGAAAACTCAATGTCAGGACCCCAGCGCGTTGATCGTCCGGTAGGAATTGGCAATGATACTATACCAGCAGAGCTGTCTGCGTCCCCGCCGGGCCTTCGGGCTGCTTTCAGAAGGGCTCATCCGCGCTATGCGCATTCTCATCGATCCTAGTTCGATCCACTGCCTCAATCTCGGCGATGTTGCCATGCTGCAGGTCACGGTCAGGCGATTTCGTGAGTTCTGGCCCGAGGCCGAAATTTGCGTATTCAATGAAGCGCCGGAACTGCTCGAGCTCTACTGCCCGACCGCCAAACCGGTGTGTCCCCAAGCGCGACAAGCGTATTACACGACGGCTGCGATCCTGACTCGTCTCGGGCGCCGATTCTCGATGCCGTCCCTTTCCGAGTGCGACGTTACCTGGCGTCAACGCTGGCCAGGGACGGTCGGGAAGCTGCTCGCTTCCCTCAGGGGTGATGCCTTTGCAATTGAGGCCCGAAACTTTCTCAATCTCGTTCGGAGTTGCGATCTCGTGGTAGCCAGTGGGGCCGGCCAGATCACTACCAGTTTCGGCCCGCATTCCACACTTATTCTCAACACCATGGAAATGGCCATGAGGCACGGGATTCCGACTGCCATCTTCGGCCAGGGGCTTGGACCCATTGAGGACGCATGCTTGCGTACCCGCGCCGCCAAGGTCCTTCCCCGAGTGAATCAGATCTGCATTCGCGAGACGATCACAAGCCTACCTCTCCTTGATGAACTGCACGTTGCGCGCGAGCATGTCCTCGTCACTGGCGATGATTCCATCGACACGGTGTATTCGCATCGTTCTCCGCAACTGGGAAATGCGATTGGCGTGAATCTCCGAATGTCCTGGTATTCCCATATATCCCACGAATTGCTCGGTACAGTACGCAAACCGTTGCAGGAGACCGCGCGGGCTGTTGGGGCTCCGTTAGTTGAGGTCCCGATCTCGCGCCATCCCGACGAAGACGATTCCGGGGTGTGCCGTTATCTGTTCGAAGGCTATGAGTCGGTTGCGGAGCCGGCCCACGACCTGATGCTGGTCGAGGGCATGATCGAGGAAATTGGCCGTTGCCGGGTCATGATTACGACCAGCTACCACGGGGCGGTTTTTGCCTTGGCACAGGGTATTCCCGTTGTTGCCTGGCTAAGATCGAAGTATTTCGCCGCCAAACTTTACGGCCTGGCTAATCAGTTCGGAGTCGGATGCGAGGTCGTGACTCTCGACCAAGGAGACGTCCAGGAGCGCCTGAGGTCGGCTATTTTCTTTGCGTGGAACTCGGCTGAACAGATCCGTCCTCGGTTGCTCGATGCCGCCAGTTCCCAACTTGCCGCTAGCAAGGCGGCCTATGAAAAGCTTCGGAGCGACTTGGCGGGCGGTAGGTATCCAGCCGGTGCAGCTCGAAAGTCGCGCACCGAGGTGCTAGCCTCGTGACAGAACAAGGAGGATTAGACGTAGAGGCGCGCTGCCCGATCATGATAGTTTGGTGTCCTTGGCTTGGTCGCATAAAGATGCTATCGTGGCCGTTCGATCGATCGTAATTCACTTCATGGCCGCTTCATGAGCCATACGCCTACCATCTGTGATCAGTGTGAACGCAGCCGGCAAAGTTCAGGGCAGGAAGTGTTGTGTTGGACTGTGACAAGTGGTGACGAGCACGATCCACGCTCCGTTGGGCTGCGACTGCTCGTCTATCGAGATGAGGTACGGACGGAAGTCTCCCACGCTGAGGTCTGCGGTTTGGAAAATCTCTCGGTTTATTTTCCCAATGGATCGGCATTCATTCGCCCATTCGGAAGTAAGTGGGGAGGAAGGCTATCTTGACGGAATCGGCTCACAAAGTGGTCGAAAGCTCTACCATAAAGACAGTCGATCGCCATCGATTTCGGGTTAGCGTCATCATTCCGTGCTACAACACAGCCGAATTCGTCGCAGAGACGCTAGAATCCGTTTTCTGTCAGACTTACAGCGACTACGAAGTGATCGTCGTGAACGACGGTTCTCCCGACACACCTGAACTCGAGAAGGCCATTGCACCCTGGCGCGGCAGGATCACTTATATCCATACCGAGAACTGTGGTCTTGCCGGGGCGCGCAACAATGGCATTCGGGCTTCCGGCGGAGAACTGATCGCCCTGCTTGACTCCGACGACATCTGGGAGCCCCACTACCTCGAACTACAGGTCCGCAAACTCGACGAAGACCCCTCAGCAGATATTGTTTATCCCAACGCATTGATATTCGGTGAAGGGATCCCCACCAGTGAGTATCCGCAGTCAAGGGGAGAGGTTACGTTCAGCTCCCTGGTCGCTGAGACCTGCGTTGTCATGGTGTCGGTGCTGGCGCGGCGCACTGCACTTGAAGTGGCCGGCCTCTTTGACGACAACCTTCGGAGCTGCGAAGACTTCGACATGTGGTTGCGCTGCATAAAAAGCGGCAGCCGGATTATTTATCACCGCGAAGTCCTGGTTCGTTATCGCCGCCGTCCGGGCAGCCTCTCCTTCGATGAGGATTGGATGTGCAGCAATGTCGCCCGGGTGTTGATCAAGCTACGCGATGCGGTCCCTATGACCGAAGAAGAGTGCCGGGTGGTGAAGAGTGCCATTCGCCACTTCGAAGGCAAGAAGCTCTTTTTCGAAGGCAAGCGAGCTTTCACTTCTGGCAATATCTCGTTGGCCGTGGATCGGCTGGAAGAATCCAATGAGTATCTGCACAGCCCCAGAATCTGGATGATTCTTCAGTTGGTTCGTACGATGCCTTCGATCGCGAGGGTTGCGTATGCTTGGCGATCGCGGTTTTTTCGGGCAAAGCTTCGAATCTGCTGAGCGGCATGCACCAGCTTACCTTCAGGCTGTCCCGTCTCACTCTCCCTGAAACACATTTCTCCCGCTCATGTAAATTTTAGATCGGTCCTAGTCGAGACTTGTTCAAGAAACGCCGAATTCCCAGCAGATAACTTCGATGGAACAGGACTAACACCGCCCCATACGCGATGATCCCGACAAGAATTTCTGAAGCCAATCGCGCATAGAGTGGCCATCTTCCGGCGGAGACAAATTTCAAAGCACCAATAGAAAGTACCAGCATAAGGCAACCGCTCACGGCGGGCCAAAACGCTCTTAAGTACTCAGCATGGGAAATCTGTAGCCGTCGAAAGATGCGTGAGAATAATCGGACCTGCACCAGCGGATAAACGACAACCCAAACAGCAGCGATCCCTACTGTCCCCCAGCGGCTCCCCAAATAAAATGAGACCGGGAGAACGAGCAGTGCGACAACGGAATTCCACATTACTAAACGTTCCTCACCGGTTACATTGAGAAGCGGGGTCAACAAAATGACATTAGAGCGGATGAGAGCGTGGAGTGCGAGCAACTCGAGAGGGAGTATGACTCCGTTCCATTTGGAACCAAAAACTAGTGGAACAAATTCGGGAGCAACCAACGCCAAGCCGATAGTGGCGGGGAAAATAATCAGTGCCATAACGCCTGTAATATTTCGGAGGTAGCGGCGCAACGCTTCGGAATCAGTCTGAATTGTGGCAAACACGGAAGGGGTCACGCGATTTACGAGCGTGGTCAGTTTGTCGACAGGAGCATGGGCCAACGTCCACGCAAGCGTGTATACCCCTAAGGCCTCTTTTCCAAGAAATCGACCTGCAATAATGAAATCGGAATTATCATAACTCGCCCAGCACAATTGCGCGATCACAACATGACGACTGTAAGTCAAAGCTTTTCGTATTGATGAGAATTTCGGGAATGCAAAGCTGTGTCGACGCCAGATCAGTGAAAGACAGGTAGGAGTAACGCTGAAAGAGAGGATACCTAACACAAGGGCCCAATAGCCAAACCCCAGAAACGCAAGGATAAGAGTTACCAGTGCTTGAACAAAGCCCTGCAAACCTTCGATCATAGCGAGAAGTTTGAAACGCAATTCTTTTTGCAGCAGGGAATAGGGAACTGTACGAATGCCAGAGATAATAAACCCCCCACTCAGGACGACCACGACTAACTGGAGATTTGGCGCGCGGAAGAACTTTCCCAACGGAATTGCCACAGCTACAGAAATGATGAAGCCAAGAAAACCCGACAACAAAGACAGTGTATTGAGCTGGGATATTTGGCCTTCGGTCAGATCCTGCAGGGTAACAATCGCGGTACCAATGCCAAACTCGCTGAATAGAGTGAAAAGATTGACGTAAATTGCCGCCATTCCAACTAAGCCGTAGTCGGATGGAGCCAACAAGCGCGCGACGACGACCGTCATACCCCAAGTGACCAGCTGAGTGAGCCATTTAACAGCTGCTGTCCAGGCCACCCCTCGGACGAAAGTATTGTCGAGGTTTCTAGGATCCGCCGTTCTCTGGACGCCAGGATTGGCGTCTTGGGCAACCGGCGTAGGCTTCAGATAGCTGCCATTTTGTAAGCGTTCTTTGTCGTAATCAGACACTCGTTCACCGTTACGTACTTTTTGCTGCATCCAACGTAGATTTCGCACTGGTTATGGACGGATTAGCCTCTAGACCCAGCGGACGTGTCCATAGCTTTGTATCTTAGCTCAAGGAAGGACGTTTTGATGAGGTGGCCGGAATCCAATTGTTATGAAGAACGCTATGTAATTCAATCGGTAGATTTGGGTGAGACTAATTTGAGCTCAATCAGGTCTCAGGTAAAACTTTAATGAAGACGAAAAGGCCCGAACGAATTCCCTCGAGTTTCAATACCCACAAGCCTCTCAAGTCAAGATGCATCTGGCTTGCGGAAAATTGCCGCATAGCGGAATGTCCAGTCTGGTCTGGTCTTATCCAGAGGCTCAAGACCCCAATACTCCCAGGGCCAGCCGCTTGGCACATCGATGACGGCATCCGCACAATGGATTTCCTCGACACGCGTCGTGACAGGCTCTAGGCTTGAGCTTTGTAGAACACTCTCTCGCACATCCAGGTCCACTCCCCTACAAACAAAGAGGCCTCCGGGCCGAAGCAATCCCAGCAGATTAGTCAGGCAGCGTTTTGCCTCGGGAGGCTTCATGTGGACCAGAAAGTTGTTCGCCAAGAGAATGTCCTGTGGACCAAGCAAGCCCAAGAGGTCGGGATCCCTGGCATCGGCAACAAGCCACCGTATCCCGTTCGAGATCCAAAGCTTGACTTTCAATTCATTTCCATCCCGATCAAAGATATGTTGCAGAATTTCTTGAGGTAATTCCTTTTTAAATTCCGATGTTCCAATCCAGTAGCATCCAGCCCTGGCTTTCTCAATAGCGGAAGCAGAGATATCCATGGCGACAGGGACGAGCAGAAGAGAGGGAAAAACTGAACGAATCATCCAAACCATCGAGTAAACCTCCGCGCCCGTGCTACAGCCGATAATCGCGAGACGCACGGTACCGTCCGGATGAAGAGTTTTGACTTGCTCCGTGACGGTCTCGATTAACGGAGTGTTTCGCAGAAAATAGGTGGATGTCGTTTGCGAGCGACTGCTGTACTTGCATATCAAGCAATGGATGAGGTGGCCTAGATGTTGGATGATCCGGTTATCAAGAGCCGCCGGCGGGAGTTGATCCCAAATCTCTCTGCAAATGGCAACGATTTTTCTGACGAGAAAGGAATGGGCCATGACGTGCCTCCTTCGAGCCCGAAAAGCGGCTAAATATTCGCCAGCATTCGATCCTGCGTGGCAGCGAACGGCGCTGGTTCTCACTGCCAAACTGTCACATCAGCCTTGGCGGGTGCCAGCTCTGATTGTGGCACCCGACTCGACACCATTCGATCCCTCTGCACCATGGTGCGCAACGCACTGGTATAGGCAATGAGATAGTATAGAAAAAGTTGCTACGTCAGTTTGGCACTGAGTGCCCAAGAGATAAGCTGCAAGACTAGCTGAAGCGCCGTAGACAATAGTCGAACTCCCTTTACTGTTTTTCGTTATTTTCTAACGTTTCTGAGATTAGCAGATCCACGCTGAAAGAGGCACAGATCGTGATCGATGACTGGCACGGGGAATACAACACGAACCAACAGCACTCTACACTCGGCTGCAGGCCGCGTTCCGCCGCATCCTGTAGCCCCTCGGGAGCAAATCCAACTTCACCGCCCACGGCTGCGGTGTGAAAACCCGCTCACCCCTCTTGGACTAACAAATCAGGCCGGTCACCGCCAGAAGGCCTAACTGGGCAGGCGCAAGCGTTAGGATTTCGCCGCGCCGCAACACCACAGGGCAGTCGTTTTGCGGGCAACCGGGGGCATTCTTTGTCAGGGACCCTGGCCACAATACAGTGTGAAATCCCGAAAGAAATCAGAATTGCTGCCAACCTTAGCTTCATTTTGGGTATGCTTGCTGTACCAACCCTGTTCCTTATCTGTCATGAGGGCCAGTTGGAGCCACACGGCTTCGTAATTTAAGCTTATACACTGGACGGCGCTCATCCAAGTCGAGGGGGGGCGTACGTTAGAACGCTTTGTAATACGTTGACACATCTAGAGAATCGCTCATATTGCTAAACACTCAAAGGGCTTGTGCTGAAGAAATCAATAACGGTGCTGATTGTTTTTCTTTTTCTTGCTTTGGTGAACCTTTGCGCGCAAGCGCCTATTCGCCCAGCGTTGCCTCAGAAGACTGTGAGTCTCGCACTGCCCACTCAGGGGACCTCGACCTGCCCGACGCTGCCGACGGGTTCTAACTGTATCCGCAACGTACCACCCGGCGACGCCACGAGTTTCCAGAGTGCCATCAACGCAGCGACTTGCGGTGACACGATCGTCCTCGCGGCGGGTTCCACCTACAGTGGTAACTTCACTATCCCACAGACCACTTGTACAAATAATTCCGGCTGGATTGAGATTCAATCCAGTGCGATGGGTAGTTTGCCTTCGCCTGGAAATCGTGTCGGACCCTCGAATATTTCCAACATGCCTACGATTTCGACTCCTAACACTGCTCCAGCGATTACCTTTAACCAGCAGTCGAATCACTGGCGGCTAATGGGCCTTGAAATCACGACGTCCTATGTGTCCACTTTGGCCACCGTTTACAACCTGATTCTGTCGGGGGTAGATGGAGAAGGCCATGGCCTTACCTCTGCACCTTTACTGCCGTCGTACTTGATTCTTGACCGCGTTTATCTGCATGGGCTGGCCGCGACTAACACGACTCGTGGCATGGATATGGATGGGGTTTCTGTGGGCGTGGTGGACAGTTACTGCGACGAAATCCACTCCAACGGCAACGATGCTCAATGCTTTGGTTCGTGGAACGGAGCTGGACCTTTTCTGTTTCAGAACAACTTTATTCAGGCAAGCGCCGAGAATATCATGTTCGGGGGAGCCGACCCGGCAATTGCTAACCTCGTCCCGTCAGACATCACCATCATCGGCAACCTTATTCAAAAAAACACAGCCTGGCGGGGCGCGCCGGCCCCATACAACTGGGTTGTCAAGAACCTTTTTGAGCTTAAAAACGCTCAGCGAGTATTGCTGGATGGCAATGTTTTCCAGTACACATGGGCGTCTGCTCAGGATGAGGTGATGATTATACGCTCTGTGAATCAGAATGGATCCTGCCCCTGGTGTGTCGTGCAGGATGTCACGATCACGCATAATTTGATGCTTCACGCTCCGATAGGAGTTGTTCTTGCTCCGTCACAGGGGCCGCAGACAACCAACCCTGCCGTCCCTACGCAGCGTGTCTTAATCCAGAACAATTTCTTTGCGGACATCAGCTCCGTCAACTGGGGGGGGCACGGTTGGGTGTACCAGGTGATTTCGGATTCGACAGTGCCGACGATGCACGACATCATACTCGACCACAATACATCGTTTGAAGACTCGACTAACGGCGCTGTGATGGCTTTTGGTGATACAGGAACAGTGAATAATCTGCAAATCACGAATCTAATTTCTGACCAAGGGGCATATGGGATTTTTGGATCAGGGACCGCTCAAGGCACGTCGACACTCACGACATACACCAAAAATCTTGTCTACGGCGCGAATGTCTTACTGAATGCAATTGGAGTGAGTCGTGTCACGTATCCGGCCGGAACTTATTGGAACACACTAGCGGGAGTCGAGTTCATAAGTTACAGCGGGACAGACCCGACCCTGCCAGGGAACCTTCAACTGCAGAGCACCAGTCGGTATCACAATGCCGGGACCGACGGAAAAGACATTGGTGTGTGGGATTGGGCCTGCCTGAACAATGACTCTGCGGCGGCACTAGTTGGAAACTTTGTACCTAGTTCCGGATGTGGATCGAGTGGGAATTTGCTGCTCCAACCACCGACCACCCTGAACGCGGTCGTCCGCTAGTGAATTAAATACCGAAATCTTATCATCTCGTCGGTAAAAGGTTCGCTCGGTTATTAAATAGCTTTGCCAGCAATGCTACATTCTTTGACAGGTTATATTCTTCGATTATTTTGCGTCTGCCAGCCGTGGCGATTCTCCTATAGAGGTCGGGGTTATCCATCAGTTCTGCAATCGCAGCGGCAAGCTGTCCGGCATTGGACGGTTCTACCAGTAATCCATTGATCTCATTTTCGATTAACTCAGGTATACCCGTAATCCGTGTCGCGACACATGGAATTTCCATTGCCATCGCCTCCATCAGAACTACTGGCACTCCCTCTGCGAGGCTGGCCAGCGCGAACGCATCGCTTTCGCGGTATAACGCTCTCAATTGATCCTGATTGAGAGTCCCTTCGAGGCTTACCGTATCAAATAATCCGCAATCGCTAATGCGGCTCTCAAGCGTGCTTCGATCCGGGCCTTCTCCAACCAACCGCAAATGCACTCGACGTCCTTTGCCGACGAGCTGAGTGACTGCCTCAATAAGAATGCGGTGCCCCTTTGCATGAGTTAAATTCCCTACCGAAGTAACATTGAAACTGTCGCGCCGGCCTGCGGGTGCGGAGCGCGGGACGAATAAACTGGGATCTATTCCCAACCGCACCGTCTCTATTTTGTCCCATTGATCAGAACCGCAGGCCTTCATGAGTTGCGTACGGCCATAATCACTGATCGCGCAAACAAAGGAGGACGCTTCGATTTTCTCGCGCAGATGGAAACTTGTTGGATTCTCGAATTCTGCAGACCCATGGATAGTGATTGAAATGGTTACAGGGTATGTCTTTGCTATCAGCAATCCCACAGTCGACGCGTAGTGAATATGAACATGATTGAGACCGCGTTCTCCCATCCATTGGCCGACGATCAATGCCTCAGTAAAGTAGAAAAAGTTCCAGACGGCCTTCCTTATGTCAGCCCCTCCGAGCTCGAGGGCACTCAGCATCCCACGGATGTAGGAACGGGGCTGCATTACAAGAGCTATGAGGTGGGCGCGCAATGCTCCATAAAAGCCCTGCATGGTTACATACCGTGTATGCGCAGATTCTTCTCTCTCTTCCGCGGTAAGCTGGGAGGCAGGACGTGTGTCCGGGCGAATTGAAGCAACTTCAATATCCCATCCCGATTTCCTGAGTTCGCGAATCTCCCTTAGAATGTACGTATGATTGACGGCAGGGTACTGGCTAATGAGGTATGCCATCCTGTTCGGGCAATTCATCATTCTTCAAATGGTAAACGAAAACCGACAGATTCGCGATCAATTGAAACGTACGTGATTTTCCTTATCGGGCGATCAGAAGAATAGTTGGTATGGAATCCAAAGACATAATAGGAGGAACGCTGGAAGAAAGTCCGGCCGAGAATTTGGTAGTCCTGGCTCAAAGCCTCAGGCCCGATTATGGGGTACTCGAGATCCCTATTTCGGCACCCGAGCTCGCCGAGGGACAGGTAAGTACCGTTCCGATGGCTGCCTTGCGGGAGCTATTTCGAACTTGGGGGCTAGACGCTGCCCACTTCGGCTCGAACCGATGGAATCCTCTAGGCACGTTTATTTCCCTCGGTTCTAAAGTTGTTCTCAAACCCAATTGGGTTCTTCACCAGAATAGATCGGGTTCGGGGATGGATTGTCTCGTCACACATTCATCGGTCATCGAAGCTGTTCTCGAATATGTTGCCCTGGCTTCTCCAGGATCTGTCGTGCTGGGTGATTCCCCGGTTCAGGGGTGCGATTTTGACGTGCTTAGAAAATCTTGCGGGATCGATGTAATTGTGGATCAGTTCCGCAAGCGAGGAATGAATTTAAGTATTCGCGATTTCCGCCGCACGATTCTCCCCAGTGGCCAACTCGGAGGAGCGAAGATCGAAGCCAATGGAGGCACAAAACAATTTGTTCTTTTCGACCTGAAGAACGAAAGTCTTCTTGAGCCTTTGGCTCTCGATGCTCACAAGTTTCGCGTAACCATGTACAACCCCGATTTGATGTTGCGCACCCATAGTCCAGGCAGGCACCAATACTTAGTCGCTCGCGAAATCATCGAAGCGGACACTATCATTAATCTCCCCAAGCTAAAAACCCACAAAAAAGCGTGCTTGACTGGTGCGCTCAAGAATATCGTCGGAATCAACGGTCACAAGGAATATTTGCCCCATCATCGCAAGGGAGGGAGCGCATTGGGAGGAGACTGTTACGAGGGAGATTCGTTCTTCAAGAATTGTGCCGAAGCCCTACTGGACAGGGCTAATCGTTCGCAGCCTGGCGTTTTGCAGGCAACCCTAGGAAAAGTAGCGGATGTGATGCTTCGCTGTTCCCTGCTTCAGGGACAGGATAGCAATCTCGAGGGATCGTGGTATGGCAACGATACCGTGTGGCGAATGTGCCTCGATCTTCAACGAATCGTTCGATATGGAAAGTCGGACGGCACCCTCGGGACAACTCCGATGCGACGGGTGATCTCGATCACCGATGCCGTTGTTGCTGGTGAAGGTGAGGGACCGCTGATGCCAACGCCAATTCCTGCCGGGTTTTTGACGGGAGCCACCAATCCATCAGCGGCGGAATGGGCCCATGCTCGTCTCATGGGGTTCGACCCTCGCAGGATTCCACTTTTGCTGGGTGCATTTTCAAAGTTTAGTGGTCCTTTGATCGATTTCCCACCGTCGGAGATTTTATTATGTTGCAAAGGAGGCCAGCTGTCCGAAGACGAAATTGTCCCCATTAGTGGTCGTGCTTTTGTGCCTGCAAAAGGGTGGAAAGGTCATTGCGAACTGGATGCTAAGCGCAATAACTGAATTCGCAGCCCGCCGCTGGTGGCAAAGAATTCTCCGTCGAACGGGACGTTCATGGACGGAGCTAGAGGACTTTCCTACTCTTCATCCGGTCGAGCAACGTCGGCAGTTGGCGGCTCGTCTGCTCGCGCAACTGCACTACTTCGCCGGCCGGCAAGATTCCTTGCCGGAATGGCGTGAGGCTGCGAAAATCACTGATCCTGACGAACTCTGGAAGGTATGGCCTTTACTACCCATTTTGGACAAGACCTCACTCCAGAAACAGTTTGAACCCCAGCAAATGAAACTTCGATTTGGATTGGCTGGGCATCTGGATTCAACCGGAGGTTCTACTGGTGAGCCTACCCACTTCCTACACGATCCAGAAATGATTCGCGCCGGGACTGCCGCGAGCTACTTCGCCCGATTGCAGATGGGCTGGCACCCGGGCATGGCCACAGTAATCCTCTGGGGGTCACAGCGCGATATCGGCAAGGCGACCCCGCGGCGTACCCGTCTCTATCTTGATCTTTGCCGAGACTACCTGGTGGACGGCTACCAACTCACTCCACTAACTGTCGAGCGTGTTCTCGCCCTCATCCGACGCGAACGCGCGGTCGCGGTCTACGGCTTCAGCTCTATGCTTGAGTATGTGGCGCGACAGGTTTTGGACACGAAAGCTTCCGTCCCTAGTG
>Ga0210390_10003746_pt1 | contig 12979 bp, 10 predicted proteins | sample IncBWH11OmetaG_FD_161050 | JGI IMG/M metagenome (GOLD analysis project Ga0210390, IMG submission 161050) | Forest soil microbial communities from Barre Woods Harvard Forest LTER site, Petersham, Massachusetts, United States - Inc-BW-H-11-O ...
GCCAATCGCGCCACGACGGGCCAGGCGAACCGAAAGCAACTCGATCTCGCGGGCAATTATCTCATCGGGCTCGGCCGTCGACGCCGCCACGTGCCACAGGCGCCGGTCCGGGTCCTCGGTGAGCACGGCCGTCAGGGCGGCGTGCACTTGGCGTCGGCGCCCGGCGCTCGCGGATTGGTAAAGCGCCGAACGAACCAGCGGGTGGCGGAAGATGATCGATCCGTCGGTGATGCTCGCCAGGCCAGCTCCCTCCGCCGGAGCCAAGGCATCAAGCCGAACCTCAGTCCCGCAGAGCAACGACGCGGCGGCCAGCAACTCGGCCGCCGAGGCGCGTTCGTCCGCAGCAGCGCAGAGCAGGAGGTCGCGCGTTTGGGCCGGCAGCCCGGACAGCTGCCCGGCGAACGTGCGCTCGAGCCTGGACGTCAGCGGCACCGTGCCCGGCGAAAGCCCGTCGATCCGGGCATCGTCGAGCCGCAAGGCGGCCGGGAGCTCCAGCAATGCGAGCGGGTTGCCCGCCGCGATCTGCAGGACTCGCCGCCGCAGGCCCGGCGTGAGGTCGGCCGCCGACGCGTCCACCAGATCGCCGGCGGCCTCGTCATCCAGACCACCCAGGCACAGCTCCGGTAGTCCCGCGTTGTCGACCACGCTGCCGGCTCCGTCTCGCACCGCGAACAGCACCGCGACCGGCTCGGCCTCTACGCGGCGGGCGATGAACGCAAGAACGCTCGCCGTCGGCGGGTCAAGCCAGTGCGCCTCATCGATAACCAGCAGCAAAGGCAGGTGCTCAGCGGCGTCCGCGAGCAGGTTCAGCGCCGCGAGCGCGATCAGGAAGGGGTCCGGGGCGGGGACATCGATCGTCCCGAACGCGGCCGACAGCGCGTCGCGCTGCGGTCCCGGCAAGCGATCGAGCCGCGTCAGCACCGGGCGCAGCAGCTGATGCAATCCTGCGAACGCGAGACCGATCTCTGATTGCGCCCCAGCCGTCCGCAGCACCGATACACCCTTCGAGCTCGCCGCAGCCGAAGCGACCGCCAGCAGCGCGGTCTTCCCGATGCCAGGATCGCCGCGCAAGACGAGCGCCGCGCCTCGTTCGGGAATCCGGGCGACGAGCTGCTCGAGCATCGCAGTCTCGGCCTCGCGGCCGAACAGCCGTGCACCGGACGAACCGGACCGCCATCGCTCAGGTACCCGTGAAACGCCCGGCCCTAGGTGCTCAATCGCAATCACAACCACCCTTTAGCGTCGCTCGCTTCCAATCATCCTCCAGCTCGCTTGCCCGTGCATCGACGCTTCGCCGGCCCTTCCTGTTCAAGGCCCCTTCCCCACGAAAGGCTTCCACCGCACCCCTGGATGCTGTGCGATCAGCACGGAGCGCACGCGCCCGAGCAGTGGGTAGGTCCCCGTGATCGGCAGCTGGCCGAGAGCAGTTCGCCTAGCACCAGATCCCGATGCGGAAGAACGCCGATCGTGGGTGCTGCCCACGCGGAATTTCAGTCGGATGACGCAAGCGCGGGGCGGGGTGCCGCAGGCAAGCTTGAGGTGCCTGTCAGGTCACCGCGCGAGAGCGAGAGGAGAAGTCATGACAAGCCCGGCAGAGCCGGAAACCACCGAGCAGTACATGCAGATAGCCCGGCGGTGGTTCACCGAGGGATGGACGGGAAATCTCGCGCTGGCCGACGGCATCTTCGCCGAGGACGTCAGGACCAACGGGATCTATGTCGGCGTAGTGGGACCCGTTAGCAGGATCCGCGACCGGCTCACGGGATTCCCCGATCTCACCACGAGCATCGAGGACATGTTCGTCTCAGGCGACAAGCTCGCCGTGACCCTCATCTGGCGCGGAACCCATGCCGGCTCGTACGGCGGCGTAGGGGCGACCGGGAAGCCAGTGGAGGTACGCGACACGGCGATCTGGCATTTCAGGGACGGCAAGGTCGTGGAGATCCTTACGCTGCAGGACCAGTTCGCGATCCTGAAGCAGATCGGGTACCTCCCGGAAAGCGTCCACGCCGCCTGAGCGCCAGAGCGCGTTTACTGATGGAAGAAGGGACATCATGGATCTCCGCCTGAACGGGCAAACCGCGATCGTCACCGGGGCCAGCCGAGGAATCGGGCTGGCGATCACGCGCGGGCTCGTCGCCGAGGGCGTGCGCGTCGCCGCCGGGGCGCTGAAGTCCTCCGCTGAGCTTGACGAGCTGACCGGAGCCGGCATGGTGCGGGTTGTGGAGGTAGACCTGGCCGATCCCGGCGGCCCGGCCGCTCTGGTGGCGGCGGCCGGGGACCGGATCGACATCCTGGTCAACAACGTCGGTGCCGCCCCGGCCCGGCCGGGCGGGTTCGCCGAGATCACCGACGAGGACTGGCAGGCCTCGCTCACCCTCAACCTGATGGCGGCGGTGCGCACCACCCGCGCTGCGCTGCCCGTCATGCTCGCCGCCGGGAAGGGGGCGATCGTGAACATCAGCTCCGCCAACGCGTTCCTGCCCGACCCGGGCGTGATGGACTACAGCGCGGCCAAGGCCGCCCTGGCCAACTTCTCCAAATCCCTATCCAAGGAGGCCGGCCCGCACGGCATCCGGGTCAACACGATCAGCCCGGGCCCGGTCGCCACCGACCTGTGGCTCGGCGAGGCCGGGGTCGCGGCGACGGTCAGCCGCGCGATCGGTGCCAGCCCCCAGGATGTCCAGAGCCGGGCAGCACACCAGATGGTGACCGGCCGGTTCAGCCGCCCGGACGAGGTCGCCGACCTGGTGCTCATCCTGGCCAGCGACCGTACGGCCAACGTGACCGGCGCCGACATCACCATCGACGGCGGCCTCATCCCTACCTGGTAGCCCAGGGAAGCCGGTCACCGCCACCTGGCCGCCGCGGCCGTCGATCACACTTCCGTTACAGCGCCTGCGTGCGATCGACGCGATAGCCGCCCAATGCGCGTCAGCCACTGTTCGGCCGAGTGACTGTCAGCCCGCGCCGAACTGGTCATTCTGAGCTGCAAGGGGATGCTCTTGGTCGTCTTTTAGAAGTCCTGACGGACCAGGGACTTCTGCCTGCTTGTTGCCGTCTCGCTGTCCGTGCGTTCGTCTCGGCTCGCACTGGCGGTCCCTGTCCATTACTCATTGTGCGTGGACGCCGTCCCGGCCCCTGACGCGATCGGTCAGGGTGGAGTTGACTCCAGGTGTCTGCACCCAGAGCTGAGGGACGTCCTGCCGCCGGGTCTCCAGGAGCGCGAAGCGGACTCGGGAGCTTGACGTGCCGCGGCCTGCGTCTGTGCCCTGTCGCAGGCCAGTGGGGCCAGGGTAGGGCGGCTAGGGATAGTCACTGGCGCGACGCACCCGCCCGGGGCGCGATCGTGGGGCTGGTACCACTTGTGAAGGGGATCCTCGTGAACTCATCTCCCGCTCCCCAAGGCCCCGGCTCGGTCTCGGGCGCGCCGCACCTCCCGGCCGGGTTCACTGGCACGTTCACCAGCGCGTACGTCGACACCGGTGAGGTGCGCCTGCACGCGGTCACCGGCGGCGCCGGCCCGCCGTTGCTGCTGGTGCATGGCTGGCCCCAGACGTGGTACGCCTGGCGCATGCTGATGCCGGCCCTGGCCCGGGACTTCTCCGTCGTCGCCGTCGACCAGCGGGGTATCGGGCTGTCGGACAAGCCCCGGGACGGGTACGACACCGCCACCCTGGCGCGCGACCTGGTCGCGCTGATGGACGCACTCGGCCACCACCGGTTCGCCGTGTACGGGACCGATGTCGGAATGCCGATCGCCTATGCCGTGGCCGCGGATTACCCGGACCGGCTCGACTGCCTGGTGGTCTCCGAGGCCCCCATCCCGGGTGTGTCTGCCTCCCCGCCGCTGTTCCTGCCCCCGCTGCTCAACGCCCGGCTCTGGCACCTGGCCTTCAACCAGCTCCCCAAGATAAATGAGCAGCTCGTGCAGGGGCGGGAAGACGTCTTCTTCGGCGCGGAGTTCGACGCCTCGGCCGGGACGAACAAGCTGCCCGACTACGCCGTCAAGTACTACGTCGATACCCTCGCCGCCGACCCGGACCACCTGCGCGGCAGCTTCGAGTTCTACCGCGCGATCTCCGCCACCGCCGCGCAGAACGAGCAGCGCAAGACCCGGCGGCTGACCCTGCCCGTCCTGGCGATCGGCGGCGAGGAAAGCTCGGGTGCAGGAGTCGGGAACACGATGAAGCTCGTGGCGGAGGACGTGCAGACCGTAGTCCTGGCCGGCAGCGGCCACTGGGTCGCTGAGCAGGCTCCCGACGAACTGCTGGCGGCGCTGACCGCCTTCCTGGCCCCGTACCGGGCAGCGCACGCCAGGCCGCAGGGTGCCGCCTCGCTTGGCTAGCTGACCGCGTTCGGACTCTGCACATGTCGTCGCGCGGCGAAGCGGCCAGGTGACCCGCTCCGGGCCACCTGGTTGCGCTCTGGGCGATGCGGGACTGGCGGACCAGGGAGCAGCCCAGGTCTTCGGCGGGCGGCACGCGCAGACCAGACGATCAGGTTTCGTGTCATGACCAAACTAAGGAGACCCACGTGTCTGTCACGACCGAAAAGCCAGCGGATGCCACCGCGATCCGCCCCTTCCGAGTCGATATTCCCGAAAAAACGATCGTCGACCTTCGCCGGCGCATCGCGGCGACGCGCTGGCCGGACAAGGAGACTGTCGCGGATCAGTCGCAGGGTGCCCAGCTGGACAAGCTGCAAGCGCTCGTTCGTTACTGGGGCACGGGCTATGACTGGCGCAAGACCGAGGCCAAGCTGAACGCGCTGCCGCAGTTCATCACCAAAATCGACGGGCTGGACATTCACTTCATCCACGTCCGCTCACCCCACGAGGATGCGCTGCCGCTGATCATGACCCACGGCTGGCCGGGATCCGTCATCGAGCTGCTGAAGGTGATCGAGCCGCTGACCGACCCGGCGACGCACGGCGGAGCAGCCGAGGACGCGTTCGATCTGGTGCTGCCCTCCATGCCCGGCTACGGCTTCTCGCAAAGGCCAGCGTCGGCCGGCTGGGATCCCGACCGGATCGCGCGGGCCTGGGCCGAGCTGATGCAGCGTCTGGGGTACACCCGCTACGTCTCACAGGGCGGCGATTGGGGTTCGGTGGTCGCCGAAGCGATGGGACGACAAGCACCGGCAGGATTGCTCGGCATCCACGTCAACTTGCCAGCGACGGTACCGCCCGAGGTGGAACCGGCGCTCGCCGTCGGCGGCCCCGCGCCGACGGGACTGGCCGAGCAGGAACGCGCGGTATTCGACGCGCTCGAGTCGGGTGCCAAGAAAGGGGGCAGAGCCTACTTCGCGATGATGACCGCGCGGCCGCAGGCCCTCGGATACGGCCTGACGGACTCCCCGGCCGGCCTCGCCGGGTGGCTGCTCGTGCATGGAGGCTTCGCGCGGTGGACGTACGGCGACGACCCCGGGCAGTCCCCGACGAAAGATGAGGTGCTGGACGACTTCACGCTGTACTGGCTGACGAACACCGCGACCTCGTCAGCGCGCCTGTACTGGGAGAACCAGGGACAAAGCCCGACTAGTGCGGCCGCACAGAAGACCGACGCGGTCTCCCTCCCGGTAGCCATCACGGTGTTTCCCGGCGAGAGCTACCAGGCGCCGCGCAGCTGGGCCGAGCGCGCTTATCCCAACCTGATCTACTTCAACGAGGTCGACAGGGGCGGCCACTTCGCGGCGTGGGAGGAGCCGGACCTGTTCGCCGCCGAGATCCGAGCCGCGTTCAGGTCAGTCCGCTAGATGACCGTACCGGACGTCTGCGTGGACCACGCGGAGGACGCTGTCCGCGTCTAGGCCCCGTACGGCGGGCGTCAACCTTCCTCGACCCGGGGTCCGGGCCTACGCATTCACCTTCGGCTAGATCAGGAAGGTCGGGCCATGTCATCCGCGCCCATGACGAATCGGGAGCAGTACGACGACGCGCTCGCGGGGAAGGGCAAGCGCACCGAGCTCCCGCACAGCGCGTCCCCGATTCCTCGGGCGTGAGATCGTGCAGGTGCTCACCGACCCGGCGCAGAACACCCCCATGACAGGCAAGGTCGCCATCGTCAGCGGCGCCTCTCAGGGCAGCGGCGCGGGGCTTGTCGCCGGCTACCGCAGCCGGGGCTGGGCGGTGGTGGCCAGCGCCCGTACGATCACGCCGTCCAAGGATCCGTACATGCTCACCGTCGAAGGGGACATCGCCGACTCTGAGACCGTCGACCGCATCATCGGCGGAGCGCTCGGACGGTTCGGCCGCATCGACACCCTGGTCAATAACGCGGGCATGTTGGTCTCCAAGCCGTTCACCGACTACACCGCCGCCGATTACGCCTTCGTGGTGGACGTCAACCTGACCGGGTTCTTCTGGCTGACCCAGCGTGTCATCGCCGAGATGGCGACGCGGTATGGCGGTCACGTGATCAGCGTCTTGGCCGCCCCGACCGAGGTCGCGAACTGCGGCACGCCCACAGTCCTCGCCGCGCTGACCAACGGCGGGCTGGCCGCGGCTACCAGATCGCTGGCCATCGAGTATGCCGCCTACGGTATCCGGGTCAACGCCGTCTCGCCGGGCGTCATTCAGACCCCGGTGCACCCGCCGGAAAGCCACGAGGATCTCGGCAGCCGGCTGCCCCCGCTCGGCCGGGCCGGCCAGCTCAGCGACGTCGCGGACGGCGTGCTGTTCCTGGAGTCGTCGCCTTACATCACCGGTGAGATCTTGCACATCGACGGCGGCCAGGCCGCCGGCCACTGAAGCCCCGCGGCTAGGCCGTCTGGCCGTCCTACCCGAGCCGCGCCAGCGCGGCTCGCAGCTCGCGGCGGGAGCCGACGCCGAGCTTGGTGAAGACCTTGCGCAGGTGCCATTCGACCGTTCGCGCGGACAAGAACAGCTGAGCGCCGATCTCCGGGTTGGTGTAGCCGTCGCCGGCTAGCCGGGCGATGTGGGCCTCTTGCGCAGTCAGCGTGCTCGGGACCATGACCGTGCGCTTGTGTACCGTCTCGCCGGTGGCCCGCAGCTCACGCCCGGCGCGCCGGGCGAACGCCGCCATGCCCATCGCGTCAAACATGTCGTGGGCGGTCCGCAGCTGCGCGCGGGCATCCGTGCGGCGCCTGTCCCGGCGCAGCCACTCGCCGTAGAGCAGGTGGGCGCGGGCCAGTTCCGGGCGGAGCCTGGTCCGGCTCAGCCGGTCGATCGCTTCGTGATAAAGGTCATCGGCGTCGGCGCCGTGGCTGAGCAGGGCCCGGCAGCGCGCCTCGATGCCGAGCGCGACGTCGTTGCGGCAAGGCTGCGTCGTCTCCGTGAGCCGCTCGAGCGCATCGCGTGCAAGCCCGGCATCGCCTGCGCGCGCGGCCGCCTCGACGAGTTCGGGCATTGCCCACATGGACATCCACGGGTTCAGGGTGTTCGAGGCGTATTCCCGGACCGCCGACGCCGCCTCCTCGTAGCGGGCGAGGCCGTTGTAAAGGATCGCGGCCGCCCACTGCGCCCAGGCCGCCGCCTGCACTTGCCCACTGGCCGCGGCAAGCTCGATCGCGCTCGCTCTCGCTGCGGAGGCCTCGGCTTCCCTGCCTTGCAGTGCCAGGAGCCTCAGCAAGGTGTAGGGCGCCATAGGGCTTCCGGTCGCCGTCGCCACGCTGTCGCTCTCCGCGATGACTGAGGCGGTACCCGCGAAATCGCCCATCCACAGGCGCGTTATGCCCAGCTGGGCGAGGGAAGTCGGTAGCTGTCCGAGCGCGCCGGCGTCGCGGGCGAGCTGAACGTGTCGGGCGGAGATCGCGTCCATGCCCTCGATATCCCACAGGAGGGCGCTGGCGGCCGTGGCGATCCAGCCCCACCGCAGGACTTCCTCGACGGGGATGTCGGCAAGGACGTCTGCAGCTCGCTGCAACGTCGGAGCCGCGGCGCCGTGTCCGTCGATGGTCAGCAGCGCGAGGCCGTTGACCAGCAGGTCAAGTGGACGCGGATCACCTGGTGCCGGCGGGAGGGCTAGGACAGCGCGGCAGATCTCCAAGAGGACGTCTCGTACGGCGGGACCTGCGAAGCCCGCCGCGGTCCAGGCGGTCAGGTAAGTCTCGCGCGCGAGGTCCAGGTCGAACGGCTCAAGCCGTCTGGCGGCCTTCAGCAGCAAGCGAGGGGCATCGCTGCCTAGCCCCGAGGCGAAGGCGACGTGGCCGCGCAGCAGGTCGACCTGGGCGTGCTGGAACTCGTCGAGCGGCCCGGCCTCCGCCATCTCCAGCAGTTCCAGGGCCTTGCCGAAAGCGCCTGCCTGCATGTTGACCTGCGCGGCCGCCAGAATGCGTTCGGCGTACCGCGCCGGATCGGCGGTCAGCAACACCGACCACTCCAAGAACGCCGCGGCCGCGGCCATTCCGCCGCGAGCCTGCGCCCGGCCTGCCGAGCGCTCCAGCTCCGCCGCGACTTCCTCGTCCGGCCCGGCCGCGGCCTGGGCCCCGTGCCAGGCCCGGCGATCCGGATCGGCTTCCCGATCGGTCACCGCCGCCAGCGCCGCGTGCACCTGCTGGCGGTCGGAGACTGACGCGGACCGGTAGGTAGCCGAGCGCGCCAGCGGATGCCGGAACCGGACCGGGGCGCCGAACTCCACCAGCCCCGCCTCAACCGCCGGTCCCGCCGCCTGGACCGGGATGCCCAGCCGCCTGGCCGCCCGCCATACCAGAGCCCGATCACCCGACGGGTCGGCCGCCGCCACCAGCATCAGCCGCCGGGTCTGGTCCGGCAGGGCGTCCAGCTGGCGGGCGAAGCTGTCCTCGATCCGCCCCGCCAGCGGCGCCGCACCCGGCAGGCCGAACCCGCCCGCCAGCTCCGCCGGGGTCAGCCCGCGCGGCAGCTCCAGCAGCGCCAGCGGATTACCCCGGGTCTCGGCCACGATCAGATCCCGGACCCGCGCATCCAGCGGGCCGGGCAGCACCGACTCCAGCAGCGCCCGCGCGTCATCATCCCGCAGCCCCTCAACTTCCAGCTCCGGCAGCCCGGCCAGATCCGATCCCGGCTCGCGGGCCGCGAACACCAGCCCGACCGGGTCGGCCGCCAGCCGCCGCGCCGCGAACCCCAGCGCCTGCACCGAGGCCCGGTCCAGCCACTGCTCGTCGTCAATCACGCAGATCAGCGGGCGTTCCCCGGCCACCTCCGACAGCAAACTGAGGGTGGCCAGTCCTACAAAGAACCGGTCCGGCGGCGGCCCGGCGGCGAGGCCGAACGCGGTCCGCAGCGCATCATGCTGCGGCACCGGAATCCCGTCCAGCTGATCCATCATCGGCGCGCACAGCTGATGCAGCCCCGCGAACGCCAGCTCCATCTCCGACTGCACGCCCACCGCGCGGACTACCCGGCATCCCGAACCCGACGCCCGATCGGCCAGGTAGTCCACCAGCACGGTCTTGCCCACGCCTGGATCGCCGCGAACCACGAGGGCCCGGCTCTCACCAGCCCGGACCGCGTCGACAAGCCGGTCGAGCGCGTCGCGTTCGCTACACCGGTCCATCAGTCCCGTCACGCGGCCCCGGATGGGATGTTGAGTCATCGGCCCGGCACTACGCCCGCGTCCCGGTCGCCGGCTCGGCGTAGGCGTTCACACGGCCTCCCGGCTGGTCAACATCACCGGCCCGAGAAGGCTAAGACCGGCCACCCGAGCGCCGCTGTTGCCACACGCGGCGGCTGCCGCTCTAGACCACGCCCAGGTACGTTGTCTAGGCCATGGCCCTAGCTCGCCCCCCGGAGCTGGTCCATCGCCTTGACCGAAGCGTAACCTGCCACGAAGGACCGGTAAACCCCTGCAGGCGCGCTAGCGGAAGCTCCCCAGCAGGCTTTCCTCGAAGGGTCGCTGGAGTATCGGATCGAAGGCTAGCCTACGGACCTCGCTTACCTTCGGCCAGACCGGGACGCCGACGCTCCCCGCTGAGTTGAAGGACTTCCTGGTCGCCACGCTCCAAGACACCTACCGGACGGGGACGGCGCCACTCCCCGACCTTGACCTGGGCTACCGCAACCTGCTGGCGCACCTGAGCCTGCTAGACGGTTTCCCCCTCCCCGCGGCACCGGCGGCGTCCTCGCCCAGGCCGTCGCTCCCTACCCCGACCCGGCCGCCTTCCTCAAGACCGCCCTCGGCGGCGGATTCGGCCAGGACAGCCTCGCCAAACTTGCGGGCCTTGACCCCGGCCAGCGGGTCAGCTCGAGCTCCAGCTGATGCGCGGCCCAGCGCCGCTAGCCGCCATCGGCACCCCCGTCATCCCCGAATTCTTCTCCGCCCGAGTCAGATGCCACGTCTTCCAGCCCCTCGAATTCGGCACTGACCTCGGCAGCCTCTGCCTTGGCTGACTCACCAACCCGTCCAGCGTTGTCCCTTCCCGCCGAACCTAATCGATCGTCGGGCTGGTTTGCACGGTCGGCCATGGATCAATCGGAACACTCCGAGAGGGACTTGAACCCCATGTTCGTGACCTGCGGTTTTGTAGGCGCTCGCAGGAGGTCGGGTCGTAAAGCCGCAGGTCAACGCCAGATAGTATGTGTCCGAGGGGACCCGCGGATTAAGAGTCTCGGGCTGCAAAGCAAAAGGTCAGGCGTCCTGCTCCGGCGCGCTTGCCAGATTGAGCGAATTAGTCTCCCGAGGCACGTGAAAAAAGGGCCCGAAAACCGGATTTATGGAGTGTCAGCGGTTGCGGTGGCAGCGGGATCGTCCCGCCATGTCATTTCATCCTCTAGCCTGCGTGACGCCAGATTGCCCGGCGGCCGTCACGCGGCGACTGCCTCGTCTCGCCGGGTGCTCCCATCCCGTTCCCGGCTCTTGCAGCGGCTACGTGCATGAGCCGCGCCGCCAGCCAGGGAGGCTGAGCGGCAGGCGGGCCTTCGTTGCCAGCCTAGCCACGAGTCTTGCCGGTCTGGCCAGTTCCAACAGGGCCTTCCGCGGTGCTCCGTCACCCCTTTGGCGGCTGCCGTGAAGGGCGGCGGAGAGCGGGCGGGCGCGCTTGACGGTAGTGCGCGAGGCGAGCGTGGATCGGTGCGGCACCGGGCCGCCGGTGCGGCTCCCGTGGGCGGCTCGAACCGGCTCCTGTCGGTCGATGAGCTGGCTGCCTACCTGGGCGTGCCGAAGAAAACGGTCTACGGCTGCTGGCGGCAGTGGGGCCTTCGGGGGTACCGGGTCGGCCGGTACCTGCGGTTCCGCGAGCGGCACGTGGAGGAATGGCTCCGGAACCAGGAGGCATGACCATCATGGCCAGCATCATCAAGCGCTGCGGCTGTGGCGACTGGGACGACTGCCCGCACCCGTGGATCGTCCGCTACCGCACGCGAGGCGGCCGGTCGAGCAGGCAGCGGGAGCAGTCCTTCGGTGACGACCTGCGCGAGGCCGAGAACTTCCTGCTCAAGGTCGAGCACGACAAGAAGGCCCACGTCTTCATCGATCCCAAGGCCGGGACGGCGACTTTCCGTGCCGAGGCCGAGGCATGGCTCGCCGGCCGGCTCGGCGCGGAGAGCAGCGACGCCGCCTACTTGTCGGTGCTGCGTACCCACGTGTACCCAGCGATCGGGGACCGACAGATCAGGACGGTCCGCCGGGAGGACATCAAGGAGATCATCGTCACGATGAGCCGTAAGGGCCTGGGTGCAAGCCGGATCGGCTGCGCGCACCTGGTCATCAACGCGGTATTCAACGAGGCGGTCCGGAACAAGAAGCTCGCCGAGTCGCCCTGCACGGACATCCCGGTCCCAGACGTCGTCTACGCGGCGGACTTCGTCTTGCCGGCCGAGGAGGAACTGGAGGCGCTGGCGGCCGGGCTGCCAGCGGACTGGGCTGCCACGGTCTGGCTGATGTACGGCTGCGGGCTGCGGATCGGCGAGGCGCTCGCTGTCAGGACACGGTGCCGTATCAACCGGGGGACCACCCTGCGGGTCCGCGAGCAGGTCAACCCGACCGCGCAGCTCCGCCCCCTGAAGTCCCGGGCCGAGGGCCAGTTCCGCGACATCCCGCTGCCGCTGTACGTGTCCGAGGCGATCGACAAGCACGTCTCGGACCACGGCACCACCGAGGACGGGTACCTGTTCCGGGGGCGCAAGCATAAGCACGTGACCCGCCGCACCTATCAGGAGGACTTCGAGCGCGCGGCCGACAAGGCGGGGCTGCCGCCGGAGTTCATCCCGCACTCGCTGCGGCACTGCTACGCCTCCACCGCCCTGGCCTGCGGCATCCCGATCACCGAGGTCTCCCGGTGGCTCGGGCACAAGAGCATCGAGGTCACCCACCAGATCTACGGTCACCTTGTGCCCGCCTCCTGGGACCGCGCCCGCACCGTCCTCGACGATGCCCGCCGCGCTGGACGGCATCACCCGCCGCGTCCGGAAACCCCGCGCTGAACCCGGCCTGCTCAGATCCGCCTGGCCAATCTCGCCGCCACTGTCTTTCATCGCCGAGATGCGCTCCCACCTCCATGAAGAGGACCATGGCGAGGCCGGCGCCGGCGTCTAAGCCAGCACCGGGAGCCGCTTGCAGCCCATCCTGCGGTATTCCTCCCCGCCAGTCGCGGCGAGAACGCACTTACGGTGTACCTGTGACTGCAGACACCGACCAAGCGTCGTTTAGGTATCAAGCACCAGAACTACGGTCACCTCATGCTCCCCGCCCCAAGTAAGAACCCGCCCCGGTGGCGACGGGGTCGGCTATGCCGGAAGCCGCCATTTGTCTCGAACCGCCCGTGCTGGATCCGTGCTGATACTACGGGACCCGACAGGCCACTGACCTGCGGAAACTGCCCGCTAGTCCACGATCACCCAGATCTACGAGGGCACCAACCAGATCCAGCGCATGGTCATGGCCCGCCAGCTCCTCAGGCACTGATCCAGGGGTACTGACCTGCGGTTTCTCTGGCCAGCTAAGCCCGAAACGGGGCCGCCCGGCCGTCGGGGCGGGGTCGGTTCTCGTGTCCGGTTTATCCGGTTACTACCGGTTGTTGCCCATCGTTTCCGGACCGCGTG
>Ga0210390_10003748_pt1 | contig 12978 bp, 13 predicted proteins | sample IncBWH11OmetaG_FD_161050 | JGI IMG/M metagenome (GOLD analysis project Ga0210390, IMG submission 161050) | Forest soil microbial communities from Barre Woods Harvard Forest LTER site, Petersham, Massachusetts, United States - Inc-BW-H-11-O ...
GTCGAAGACGAAATTCTCAGAGCGCTGCCCCAGGTAGCAGAGGTTCTTGTCCACGTGGAACCAGAAGAGGAATTGACAAGACCCAGAGAATGACCGGAATGCCGCGGTGTGTCCTCGGTTGGGGATTGGGATGCGTCAACCGCGGGGCACGAGCTGGCAAGTCAAATAAGCGGATATGAGGCAGCCACCTGTCCGGCAACCGCGTTTATCGGGACTCAGAGGCCTTGCGAAGCGCCAAGTCAATTACTCGAAGATGGACTGCTATCGTCAGCTGCAGGGCGATGCTTGAGTTCCGGCCTCGGCGTATCCATTGCCGGTGCAGCGTCAATGCCGTTTCGATCTATCTCGGCTGATCCGAGGCGTCCGCCATCTACAGCTTGAAGGATCAGTCGCACTCTGCGGGTTTTGCGAGGAACTCGAACCGCGAACGGGAATCGCGATGCCACGTCCGGCAGTTTCGCCGGGTCCAATGAGTGGGCAACCAGCGTCACCGCTTGTGTTCTCGACGCCAGGATATCGCCGTATTGATTAAGGCTGGCCGCAATCGCAATCAGCTGCGCGACGCTTCTGCCATCATCTGATGGCTCAAACATCAGATTCTTCGATTTCAATTCGACGGTGAACTCCACAGTCCGGGTATCAGGGTGATGTACGACGCCAGACAACATCAAATCCAAAGACTTGAAAGGAATCGCTGACCGCACGGCCTCCGCAAGTTTGATCATCTGCTGATGTCGTTCATCGATCGGGGCGTGTTCGTCTGGCGCGTAATAGCCAGCCTTTGTCACTGCGCGCAAATTCGGATCACGCAGGTTTACTCGAACTCGACGAAATTCACCGTCGGGTTCTGCGGGCTGCGGCTGATACGTCAACGTGTAGTATTGCGAGCCAATCTGCTCCGACTCATTTATCTCCGCATCCACGTTGTTGCGGTTGTAAAACAACTTGCCACCGGTTTCGTTGGCGAAAAGCCCGAAGTTAATGTCACCTGCAAAAGGATCATCCTCATTGAGGTCAACTCCAGCTTGCATTGCGCTCAGCGTCATAGGCGGACCGTTAACCGGCAACCCCGGATAAATTACGAACAGGCTAATCCGCGCGTCGACCATCATGTTCGTCGTCGAATGTACGTATTGCTTGAGCTTCTCCACTAATTTCGGAGCTAATGTGTTCGAGCCCAGATACAGATTGGGGCTTCCATGCCCGACCCACACAATGTTCTTACGACCCAGCACTCCTTTGTTCTGGAGAGCGATCTCGTCAAGCGCATCGAGCGATTGACCAAACCGCTCCGCTACAAACGAGATGGGATTCATATGCTTATAAGGCAATGCCACCGGAGTGCGTTTCAAAGCGTCCAGCAGTTCTGCTCTGCTTCGTGTGAAGTTTTGCAACATTTCCAAGGATTCGTTGCCTACGACCAGCAGTTCTGTAGGGGATGGCAGCTGGGGCGGCTGTGACTTCAAGAACTGCGCCGCTTCGAAGCGAATGTAGGCGAAATCCTCAAAGCTCGAATTTAGCAGGTCCATCACGAGAATGGTCTTGGGAGCATTCCCAGTGGGATTGTCGTCTTCGGCCGCGACACCCATCACGTGCGCTTCTGGTGCTTCGAAAGAGAAGATGATCTGCGGTACTTTGTCCTCGGTTACGGTGAAATCGTCTTTCGTTAAGCCGCTTGTCACCGTATGTCCCTTTTTGTCCAGCACCGTTACATCCAGAAACACCAGGGCCGATGTCACCTTGATCGTTGGTGTGGTAGAAGTGGCTTGCTGGCTTTGTGCCCTCACTTTGGATACTGCAATGACGCTCACGAAAATCACCACGCACAGAATCGGTAGACGCGGCTTCATCGAAACCCCGCATTGGGCAGTTTTTGCCATCTAGTAAATTGACGCTCAGCCGCTCCGTGCCGTTTCGCAAAGGGTGATGTTCCCCGAATTTGCAGCGTCTTCGTCAACTCCCGGTTAGAGGCTTCAACCAGCGATCAGGGAAGGCGAGCTTTCGGATGTCCAAATCTTTGACGCACTCGGTATGTGGGGCGCAGTGTGAAAAATAGGAAGATTGACGCGGCCCTTGACAATTTCCATGAGCTCGTCAAAGCCGGAGGCCCGAGGCAGTTCTTCCAGACCGTTGCTTCGATGGATACGAAGGAAGAAAGAATCAAGTGTACCCACGTAGTAGAACTAGCAAGTAACGAGTCTCGCGCGCAAAAGGTTGACGGGCAGCGTCAGGAAGATAGAGTTTTCAGCCATCCCGCGAATCGCGCCCGATCTTCCCGTTCCATGGCTCCACACCCGCTACACCGTTCCCGATGGTGGTGTGACGCTCCTGTAACGCAACAGTTTCTTCTTTGCTCATGATTAGAACCAATTTCCGAAGATTGTCCATTAGCGTATCTCCAGAGCGGAGAATCGCCCGCGACGGGGGGAATTCTCATGAGACTTCAGAAGGGGCAACGGTGGCAGTGTGAATCCCGCTATTGCGGAAGTGAATTTCAGGTCGTGGCATCGAGCGAGGTAGAGTGCGGGATCAATCCGCGTTGCTCCTGTGGAAGCATGATGAAGAAGATCTCCATCGCGCCTCAGATGAAGCCTACCCAAGCTACTGCCGTAGCGCCAATGGAAGGACGTAGAGCGGCTAGCAGTGCCAAGTGACAAGTGCGGGGAAACGGCTGCGAGTTGAGCTGTCAGCCTACCTGCTCGGTGTGCGTCGTGGGCGTGGCAGCCGGATGCTGTCCTCACGCTTGACGCCGACGCGTCGCTTCGCTATCCTCCGTCCCCAACACACGTTGTATGTGTCGTTCCCTTCCTCCGGTGAGTCAGGTCATCCCTAATTTCTTGCAGCGGCCAAGGAGGCTCGTTCCCATGAAGAAAGTCAGTCGTTCCTTGTTAGGCTTGTCGATTCTCTGTCTCGGCCCATGTGTTGCCCTCGCCCAAGCTCCGCCTAAAGTGCTCCTCATCACTCGTGAGTACGTTAAGCCCGGCAAGGCCGGCGAACTGCACGAGAAAGCCGAAAGCGCTTTTGTTCAAGCCATGGCGAAAGCCAAGGCACCCACCAACTACCTCGCGATGACTTCGCTCTCCGGCAAGTCCCGCGCCTTATTCTTCACCTTCTACGAATCGTTCGACGCCTGGGAAAAGGACGTCACCGCGACCACGAAAAACGCCACCCTTTCCACCGCGCTCGAGAAAGCTGGCGTCGCCGACGGCGAACTTCTCGATTCAATGGACCAGAGCGTCTTCGTCTACGACGAGGATTTCAGTCTGCGTCCCAAATACACTGATCCCCATCGCCGCGCTCTGGAGATCAGCTCCTACCATGTCAAGCCGGGCCACTATGAAGAATGGGCCGAGTTGGTCAAGCTGGTCCGCGGCGCCTTCGAAAAATCCGTTCCCGAAGCTCACTGGGCCTGCTATCACCTGCAGTACGGAGGGGCGGGCGGCACCTATCTTTTCCTCACCGGCCGTCGCGCCGCCTCGGAACTTGACGCCGGATTCGGCCAGGACAAGCAGTTTCAATCTGCTCTCGGCGAACACGGCCTGCGTAGGCTCGGCGAACTCGAGGCCGCATCGGTCGAGTCTTCCGGCCACGAGCTGTTCGTGTACAACGCAAAAATGAGCTATCCACCGGACGAATACATCAAAGCCGATCCCGACTTCTGGCAACCAAAAGAAGCCACAACCAAGACCGTAGCCGCCAAGAACGATAAGCCCTGAAGCCGAAGCCCGGACTTCGCGCCCTTCTTTGCCGTTGTAGGGGCGCAGCTTTACCCTGAGCTTCGAAGGGCTGCTGCGCTCTTCTCGGCAAAGATATCCCCTAGCTCGTCTTCCAACACCTTGTAGCTCGAGTGAGCCACGCCACAGAACCGCGGGCGCAATTCCATGGTTTATCGGACATCTGCCATGGTGCTCCAGACCGCCAAAATGCGAAGTTTCTGGAGCTGTGGGCCAGGAACGGTTTTGGGAAGATCGCTCGGCCTGAGCCAAGCAAGCCGGGGCAAGCGACGTTATTTCCTTGACTCCGGCAACACTGTAGACTTTGCTGGAATTGTGGCGCCGGTAAGAACATCGCCCTCCCCCTTTTGCTTGGCCGGTATTACTTCAAGTGCGCCCCTTTTCCTGGCATAGCTCTTTGATGCCGCGCGGAATGCGCGTCTATGCGGAACCCACTGCGTTAGAGTCATAATTCACTTAAAGGAACGGGCACTGAAGTGAAATCGCGGACCAAAAAGCCGGGGACTCGGCTAGCCCGCTACCTTCTTCGCCTGCGCTCGAAACTTCGCCCATCGCTTCTTGGCAGCTTTCCCGATCTTCGCCCTCGCGGCAGCGGACATGACGCGCTTCTTCGCGCCGACTACCTCGCGCTCGGCCGAATGGCCCAGAGCTTTTGCCGCCACTCGTACTCCGTTCAATTGGTGCTGTAGCTTCCCTAACTGCTTTTCGAGCTTCCTCTCTTCGCGCTTGATTGCGGCCAAAATGTCCATGAATCCTCCGCAGGAGAATCTATCTCAAGCGGAGATATCTCGCCATACGTACCGCCCAAGGTAAGTGACATCGGCAACCTCGCCCGCGCACTCAGGGCTCTGTCTTGAAAGTCCAGTGTGACAATAGATGCGACGAGGTCGGGCTACCCCACCCCTGTTTCGCACTGTCACATTTTGGCCTGGTCTCATTCAAATAGTCAGAGCCCTGCTGTCGCGCCTTTCGCTTGAACCTTGCCCGGACAAAAGTCGATGCCAGCAGCATCGCTGGAGCGATTGGAAAGGCTACGCGAGACTTTGTGAAGGTCTTGGATCGCAAGCGGCGCTTCGACGCGAACAAGGGTTTCGAGGCAGTCCGTGTCACGACCGACAAGGAAGAAGTACCGCTGGCTGAATTGCAACCAGATGCTAAATTCGCCGGATCAAGCGCAGTTGTCGCGATAATCAGCAGCCAGGCCGGGCGAGCTTTCTGGGGAATCTTTGGTGGGCCGACCGATCGATATTCGAGCGGTGGGGAGACCTGGAGTTATCAGGATGCATTACTTATCCTTACGATTACTGTCCTCGGTAACTGTCCCGCAGTATGCCTATCCTTTGGTACGGAGGAGCTATGGGCAGCTGCGAAGAAAAAGACGACATTAGTAAAGTCAAATGATTGCGAGACGACTGATGAGCGAAGTCACAAACAGATTTCTGCGGCACACCTTACGGGTCGCCGCCTGCGCTACAAGCACCGGACTCCTCTTCTCCTTCGGTTTGACGTTGGAGGGACTCCGGTATCGGTTAGGCATGCTGGGAACCGGGTTGATCTTCGCTGCCGGCTTGGATTCAAATGCCTTCGATATTTCGGATGGACGCATAGATCGCACTGGCGACGGCCGATTCAAAGTGAGCACGACGGAGATGCGAGCGACAATTAGCGGCACGAGTGGCAAAAGCATCCGGGTTCACTTCACGTACCTTGGACCAACTCAGGATATTTCTAAACTGGCGGACGGCTCCGTCCGTCATCAATTCGTACTTGCGCTACGAGCTAAGGATATCTGCAACCGCGTTTATATCGGCTGGCACTTCCTTGCGCCAAAAAGACACGATCAAGTGGTCGTCCAGGTTAAGACGAATCCCGGACAGGTTTCACACGCGGACTGCGGTGATTCTGGTTATCAGACGGTCGCCACCTTGGACGCGCCTGGTGTTCGGGTGAATGAAGAGCACACGTTTAAGGCGTCGATTCGGGACAGACGCCTGGTCGTCATTACGGACGGGGCGGTAGCGGACGTCAAGCTGCCCGATGCGGCCTTCACGTTCGATGGTCCGGCCGCCCTTCGAAGTGATAATGCGCACGTCATCTTCTCGTACGAGGCGGACTAATGCTCGCGCTAGCAAATCTCTTCGTCCTCCTCAGCGTGCTGGTCCTGGTGGTCCGGTACATTTGGGGTGCGCTGCTCAAATGGTTTCATAAGGGCATGCATGCATTTCCTAAGGACTATGATTTGCAGCCTACCGTATCGGTGCTCTTGCCGAACTACAACGAGGGACCGGCTGTCTACGAGACGATCAAGAGCATTCGCGAGAGCGACTACCCTACGCACAAGTTGGAAATTATCTGCGTGGATGACGGGTCCGTGGATGATTCCTACCAATGGATGATCAAGGCCTCGAGAGATTTTCCGAACGTACAGGTGCACCGCAACCGCGTCAATATCGGCAAGAACAAAACCGTCCTGCGAGCGCTGGAATTTTCACAGTCGGACATCGTGCTGTGCATCGATTCGGACACTGTCTTCAAGAAGGATTGTATCCGGGAATTGGCCGCCTCTTTTGCGGACCCAACGATAGGCGCGGTGGGCGGCGCCGTCGGCCTTCGCAACGTCAATGAGAGTATCGTCACGAAGTTTCAGACGATTCAGTACTACATCTCGTTCTATCTTGGAAAGATCCCTGAAAACTGGACTCGCACGGTTGGTTGTATTAGCGGCTGCCTGTTCGCCGTGCGGCGTCAAATCATGCTGGACCTGCACGCTAAACTGGACGCGCGTCATTGGTTCGGCATTCCCACCAGCGAGGGAGAGGATCGTCATCTCTCCCATCAAATTGTGCTTGCCGGGTGGGGCACGGTCATCAACCTGGATGCCCAGTGCTATACCACGGCTCCGGCCAAGCTGCCCCAATACTTCAAGCAGCAGTTGCGTTGGCGGCGATCAGCGATCAGGGATTTGTTCTGGACCATGCGCACGATCCCGCAGCATACCAAGCTACATTGGAACGCGGTCTACGTCTTCCTTTTGCTACCGCTGACATCATTGCTGGCTTTGTTTCGTATCGGCGTGGGTTTCCTCGAAGCCCCGCTATGGTGGACGGACGCGCGTCTGCTGCTTCTGTACATGGTCACCGTGCTGGTGGTCAATCAGGGAATCAAGAAGCATAGCCCCGAGCAAACGGTCTCAAATCCCGTGGCCTTAGCCGTGTTCGGAGTGTGGTGGATTGTAAACACGCTTTTTCTGACAGTGCTCGCTTGCTTCACGTTGGACGGCGGAAGTGACTGGGGTACGCGCGATAAGAAGGCCATCGAAGAGCCCATGATTGTGGCCGAATTTGGAACGGCAGTATCGGGGGATTGACATGAGGCAGCTATTCTACAAGTCGTACGTAAATCTTTATCGCGTTACCGCGGTCGTGGTCTTGTATGGGATGTTCGCGGCCATCGCCGCCTACGCGCTCTTGATGGGATTCTATTCGGTGAACAAGTCATGGGTGGCGCCGGTCCTAATATCGCCGTCGAACGATAAGATTCTTTCTCTGACGGCGCAGATGGTGGCGAGCCAGCAAACGCTGGACAGTCTCAACCTAAGCACGAAGAGCCTGCGCGAAGCTCGCGCTGAGATGGTGCAACGCCGCGCTGTGCTGCAAGGATTGAATGAACAGCTTGAGCTGGCTGCCGCCCGGCAAAAGTCCGACAACATTACCAGTGGCGAGGAGTTAACCCGTCTCGCCACTCAGAAGCACGCGGATCTACGGAACACGCAATCCATGCTTTCCGACCTCGATCAGGGCGAATCCGATGTGGAACGAAACCTGAAAGCTGGCCTCATCACACGCAGCGAGGCCCTGGCCCAAAAAACTACGTTGGCGCAGTTCCGAAACGCATACACAGATGCCCAGGTCAGTGAAGTTGTTTTGAAGGATAGCGTTCGGCAAAAGATGAGTACAGACCTCAGCGTCGTGGACACGATGTCCAAAGCGGTCGAACTTCGCTCCGAACTGGCGCAGCTCGATTTGAACATCAAGACCGGTGATGATCAGATCGGAAATAACAAAGTTCAGATCGAAAACATTCAGAAGGCAATTCGTACAACCCAGGATAATCCGTACTTCGTTGCGGCACAGAGCACCGCGGCGGTTGAGATGGCTTTCATGCCCTTCGACAACCAGAACGCCACCAGCGTCGACGCCCCGGTTTACGACTGCATGTTGTCTTTCGCTTGGTGCACGAAAGTTGGCACCGTCAGCCGCATTTTCTCCGAGGAAGAACGTGCTACCAATCCCATCTTCAAGACGGAGATCCGGGGCACCTTCATTCAACTAGACTTGACGGAACATGAAGCCGTGAAAAGCAAGACATTGTTCGTCGGTCGCAAGCCGTTGTTGTTTTGAGTCTGGCGGAGATCATGATGAAGACCAGAATCGCGATCGCAATCATGACTTTGCTTCTGTTCCTGGCCAGCGTGGCACTGGCGCAAGACAGCGAGGAGTATTGCAAGTACGTCCAGGAGCAAAGTAAGGCCGATGGTCTCCGGCTGATGACACCTTCCGGCACTGTTGGGTTCACCTCCCCGAATACCGGCACTGCTCCGCAGACGTACGCAGGTCTGACGGGCAGCTTGTCCGATTACCGCAAAGGCAAGCTGACCCTTGAAGCGGCGAAGGAAAATTGCAATCTGTATCAAAGCACGAACGTCGCGCAGCAAGCGATCAACTTTGCCGCCTCCTATTTGGAGCAGCAAGCGCTTCGGCATCGGATCGCACTCGATGATGCCGCGTTAACAAAGATTGATGCACTTATCGATCAAAACATTCAGATGATTCAGGCGCAGAGCGCGACCAAGCTTTCCTTGTATGCCCTGCAAACGGCCAAAGCACATCTGGTGCAGGACAGGGCTGCGTCCCAAAGGTCCCTCGCTTCCAGGTACATCCCGGAATTGCCTGACGTGCCGCTCTCTCGGCTAGTCATGGAAAAGCAGGACGATGAAGAGAAAAACCAGCAAGCGCTGGCGAAGATCGCGAAACAGGAAACCTGGGACCTCCGATGGGAGGCGGGCTATCATCGCACCGTAAACGACTCTCAACCGGGTTTGGTCTCACCTTCCGGCGCGTACGGCGGCCTGGCACTTCAATACAATCTGGGAAGCAAGCACATCAATCAGCACCTGGACGCGGCAGCGAAGAGCTACGCGGAATGGAAGCGCGAAGAAGACAACGATGTGGTCCAGTCGGCCGAGCAGCTCCGTCAGCAATTGGTGGATGCCATTCGCGTCGAATCGAATCGCATGGAAAACCTGAAAGCGCAGCAAACATCTCTCGACGAAAACATCGCTTTGGTGCGAGACGTGAGTACGGGCTCGGGCATCACCTTCGCGAATCAGTTGGCTGCAGATCGGCTTATGCTCGGGGTCGAAATGAAAGACTCGGAATACCGCACGAGTATGCTTCAAGATTATGTGGCGTATAACTTTGAAACCAAAACGGTGGCCAGCACGCGGGCTCGCGTTTCCCTCACTTTTGATGATGGTTTCGAAAGCGCCTACACCAAGGCGCTTCCGATTCTCGACAAGGCTGGATTGAAAGGAGAGTGGTACATCATCACGAAATCCCTAGGTGAAGCCGGGTACATGACCGCGGAGCAGGTCATGGCTTTAGCGGCGGACGGCCAGGAAGTCGGCGGACACACGAGGACTCACCCACATTTGCCTACACTCACACTCGAAGAGCAAGAAAGTGAGATTGCCGGTGGCCGACAAGACCTGATGGCACTCGGCATCAATGCGAAGTCTTTCGCATATCCCTACGGTGAACACAACGAAGATACCCTGACCGCGGTGCGGGCTGCCGGATTCAGCAGTGCCAGGACGACGGATCAAAATCTTTCCGGGCGCAATCCTTACCTGCTTCAAGGGTACAGCGTTAGACCCGAAACAACGTTTGAGGAAATCCGACACGCCATTGCGCAGGCGCAAAGTCGCGGATCATGGCTGATCCTGACCTTCCATCGTATCGATGATGAAGGCAACCCGATCAGCGCATCGAGCAAGTTGCTGCAACAAATTGTGGATTATCTGATTCAGAATCACATCACGGTCACGACCGTGGCAGAACCATGAGCCTTTTGGGCAGCACTTCAGGTGATGAATTTTGGTGTCGGCTGCAGAAGCGTTGGGCAATTCAACGAGCCGACAAGTGGGCCGAGAACTAAAGGTTGTAAAGAAGCGGGTCTTGTCCGCTGCTGGCCGAGCAGCGATTGCCAAGGCGGCGAAGAGGCGGTGGGCGAAGGTTAGGGCGCGGGCGAAGAGAGTAGGCCCGATCGCCAAGACGGGCTGGGACGCGCAAATCTTTGCATCATCGGTGCAGCCAAGAACATATCTCGTTAAACGCGGGATATGCTCCGCTCGCCCGTGGAAAGGGCTAATCGATGAAAAGCAAAATCGCGATCCTTGGACTCTGTTTAGCCGTAGCTTTTCCGCTTGTTGCTCAGAAAAAGGAAGATGAGCGCTTCTCGCCGCGATAATTCACCGTGGGATTTCCAGGATCATCCGGCGGAAACGAACTCTTCTTGTTCTTAGGCTGAAAACTCTTCACGCCGGCCCAGGCTTCCAGCAAACTTCCATCTACCGTGAAGTGCTCGTCCGAGGCCCAGCCCTGCCCGCGGGCTTGCTCCACCACCCGCGCCAGAAACTCCTTGGCCACTTCGGCCTCCAGCAAACGGTCGCGGTTCTTGGTGAACACCGTGGCATCCCACACCTCATCGTCCAAGTTCAGCCCCACGAACCAGCGAAACAATATGTTGTAGTCGATCTCCTCCACCAGCAGCCGCTCGCTGCGCACCGAGTACAGCATCTGCAGCAACAGAGCGCGCAGCAACTGCTCCGGCGGAATCGACGGACGGCCCACTTGGGAATACATCTTGGCGAACTCTGGCGAGAGTTCCTTGAGGACCTTATCTACCATCGTGCGGATCGGCCGCAGCGGATGATCTTTGCGTACCCGCTGCTCCGGTGAAAGGTAGCTAAACACATGCCCCTGCTGCTGATCGTTTCCTCGCATGCCTAATCAGACGCACCGCGCGCCGCCTCGTTACAAAATTCCTGGCTTTTTCCGCAGCCTGCTAGGGAATCACCTAGTTGTCTAAAGATCGAACCAAACATAACGTCGTATGTGCGTGTTCTGCGTTCGCACGCGGCGATGGATAGCGGAGGCTTAGGTATACGCCTCGTTTTCCGCTATCGCACTTCTGTGATGTCCTGGACGGCAAGGTGAGGATGGCGCCCTGACAGAAATGACAGTTGGCAGCCGCCCGAGTCTCTTTGCCAATGCTATCGGCCTGTAGCAAGACGTTACGGGCGACCCTGAACCGCTTAGTTAGCCTGGGGGCTCACATATTCAACGGTGCCGAGATGAACAGGTCCGCAAGAAAACTGATCGCCTTTGGAGTGTTGACGCTTTTCTTCCGACAGGTCCCAACGGCAGCCCAATCATTCTTCAATGCGAATCCTGACGCGCACGAAGTGCTGGGTGAGTTTTCCAGCCCTGCCCCTTTGGATGACGGTACCAGGTCCATATTGAATCCCGCCGGGATGGAGATCGGTGTCCGAAACTCTCCCTTTGCGGAAGGTTCAGCCTACAGGTCTCTGGATATTCCCAATCAGTGGAACTCAGGAATCACGGCGGACACCCTCATCCAGCCAGTCGAGCCGTCGCGCTCGAACAAACACATCCGCTGGGCGCCAGCTATCCTGGAATCGCTCCTTTACACCGGAGTCATGCACACTTTTGACCTCACGACCGAAGCGGGGACTCGGGACACACTCAACGGTCACTGGTTCCGAAACTACATAAGCTCGGTCGGTGAGCTTCGCGGGTGGAGCGATAGCGACACTTTCATGGCTCCCTACGTTGGCCATCCGCTGGAGGGCTCGATTTTTGGCTACATCCTCCGCCAGAACGATCCTAGGTACCAGAATGTGCAGTGGGGAGACGGCCGAGATTACTTTATGAGTTTGCTGCGTTCGATGGCCTGGTCGGCGGTGTGGCACACGCAGTGGAAAATTGGTCCCATAAGCGAAGCTTCCATCGGAAATGTGATGCTGCACGCGTCGCCGGGATTCATCACCCTGGTGGATACGCCAACCCTCGGCGCCGTGACTATGATCGCCGAGGACGCCGCGGACCGCTACCTGATCATGGGCCTGGAAAACCGCACCACCAATCGCATGATTATCATCCTGGCCAGGACGTTCTTGAATCCTGGCAGGACGTTCGCTTACATCATGGCCTTCCAGGTGCCTTGGCGGCGTGACACGCGCCTCGGTCTTTTCCGCGGCGACAACTATGAGATCCGCAAAGAACTCGTGAATGCATACAAGAACGGAAGCGGGGAAAAGCCGTTTACTTTCGTACGCCGGCCTTCGGATGCTAGCGGCGTTGAATTCGTGCATGAGTTTCCAAAAGAAGCGCCTATTGAGTTGTCCGCGTACCCTTATTACGAAAGTTTTCTGGGTGGCGGCACCTGCGTAGGGGGTGGAGGTTCGGGTGCGGCGCGGGTCAGCCCGACTCTCCAGATCGTCACGGAAGTGAACGGCTGCCTGATCATGCATTTTCCAGCGTCAAACCAGAGTGGTGATTCGTTGTTTTATGGCGCAGGACCAAGGTGGACACCGCGAGCTTCCCAGCGTTTCTCGCCTTACGCCGAATTCTTGTTTGGCGGAAGAAAAGTAACCTTCGAAGTGGACAACGACGCGCTGCACAAGCAGCTCGCGAAGGAATGGAACGACGGTAACGGCTCGCTGCCGCATTATCCAAAGCGTAGTGATTGGTCCGTGGAAACAGCAAACAATGGCGTCAGCGTGGCTGCGGGCGCGGGAATGGATGTTGTCTTCACCCGAGCGTTCGCCTGGCGAGTCATCAACCTGCAATACACTCATACCTGGATGGGCGATGTGGACACGATTCACCCCCAAAACGGAATTCGCGTGACCACCGAAGCCGTCCTGCGTATCGGTACCTGGTAGGTCCGGGATCACATTCGTGTTACGTGGGTCAGGCGGTTATTGACGATGGCGCCAGACTGATTCCTAACATTTCCTTTTATAGGACGACTCCCTGAGGAAGACTACTCGCCGATCACGAGTGCACGTTCAAACGATTGGGCTGAATGCCGAAACAAAAAAGTGTTGGCACCGAGCCAACGGAGAGATATGTCTCTTGACATTTCCTTTTATAGGACT
>Ga0210390_10003749_pt1 | contig 12976 bp, 11 predicted proteins | sample IncBWH11OmetaG_FD_161050 | JGI IMG/M metagenome (GOLD analysis project Ga0210390, IMG submission 161050) | Forest soil microbial communities from Barre Woods Harvard Forest LTER site, Petersham, Massachusetts, United States - Inc-BW-H-11-O ...
GCGGCCGAGGGTGGAAGCGAGCATACCGACCGTAGAACCAACCAGAATCCCCCAGACGTAAATGACATCGTTGTGCATGAAGCGGCCGGACTGATAGATGGCGGCGACGATCACGTCTCCGAGCCCGAGAAAACCGGCGATGGAAGGAACCACCAGAAAAGTTATTTGACGCAGGCCATGATTGAGACGATTGCGGAGAATGCCGGCGACTTCGTCGGCAGCTCCAAGCGCACCGCTCATGACCGGGAGTTCGGCGGCGGACACGGACATGCCGAACAGGCTGACAGGTAGCGTGTAAAGCGTTTGCGCGTACGCCAGGGCGGCGACGGCACCGGTGGGCAACCAACTGGCGAGAAATGCGTCGATGTAAGCGCTGATCTGGACGACGCCGCGACTGACGAAGACCGGAAAAAAATTGTGGATTACGGTGCGCACGTTTTCGGCGTGATAAGCAAGAGAGAGTTTCAAGCCACCGAGAAGTTTCAAGACCATGGGGAGTTGCACGCCAACTTGCAGGGCGCTGCCGAGGACGGAAGCCCACGCCGTGATGATCACGAGGGAGTTTTGCGCACGCCCCGGGCCAAAAACAATCATTCCGGCAATCATGGCGAGATTCCAAAGAACCGGAGCGGTGTAAGAGATAAAGAATTTGCGATGGCTGTTCAGAACGCCGAGGCACCACGCCGAGCCGACGAGGAGGCCTGCGCCGGGAAAGAGGATGCGGACGAGAAGAACCGTGAGTTCGCGCTTCTCTCCGTGGAAGCCAGGGGCGATGGCTTCGATGAGCCAAGGCGCGGCGAGAACACCGAGAAGAACGAGCATGGAAGTGCTAAGGGTGAGAAGTGCGGCAACGGCGCCGGCAGTTTTTCGAGCTTCTTCCTTATCGTCTCGCGCAAGAAGGTTGGCGTAAACGGGAATGAAGGAAGCGGAGAGAACGCCTTCACCAAAAAGATTTTGCAGGAAGTTGGGGATGCGCAAGGCGGCTTTGAAGACATCGGCCGCGTCGGAATTGCCAAAATAGTGGGCGAACACGCGATCGCGGACCAGTCCCGCGATGCGGCTCAGAAGAATGCCAGCGGCTACTAGGAAGGCGAAGCGTTTGGAGCTGGAGGGCGGGGATTTGGAGGTGGCGGGATCGGTCACGAGATTGTCCAAGGTCGAGAGCGGCTCCAGAAAAAGAGGGTTCCTCAGTTCGCGGATTCTGTGCGGATTGACCTTCCCACGTGTCCGCGGACTGTGAATTGAAGATAGCTTATCAACGCCTGGGGGATGGAAGCGAATTGGCGGAGTGTGCCATGAAGTTACTTTGGGCGATGACAGCAGTAGAGACAAGTTTATTGAGCGCTCCTATAACTCGCTGACGGGAACGAAGGGTAAGTTTTCGAAGCCCGGCTAAAGACGTACTTCAGACTTGCACATAATAAGGGTTTCCCTTATTATGGGTGCGTATGAATATCACGCTTTCACTCGACGAGAAGATTGTTAAAGAGGTCCGAAAGATTGCCGTTGAGCGGGACACAACGTTAACGGGATTGGTGCGCGAGTACCTCGAAAAACTGGCCGCGGAGGCGGCGGCAACCGGCCGACGACGTAGAGAAATAGAGGCATTGGAGCGTTCCTTCGAGAAATATCAGTTCAATATTGGTAAACGCACATGGAAGAGGGCGGATCTTTATGAGCGCTCCTGAGTTTCTGGACAGCAACATCCTCATCTATGCCTATGAGCCAAACGATGAGCGCAAGCAGAAAATTGCGCGGGATCTGGTAAAAAGAGCAGTGAAGGGGGAATGCGGAATTTCCGTGCAGGTACTGGCGGAAGTGGCAGTTACGCTTCTGCATAAAGTGACACCGAAGGCGACGCCGGAAGCGGTTGTAGAAATTCTAGATCTTTTGGCGCCAATACCTACTTTCAGTCCTGATGCCGAGACCGTACGGCGAGCCGTGGAGGCGCATGCTGAATATGGTGTGCATTTTTATGACTGCATGATTTTAGCGGCAGCGGAACGGGCGGGGTGCACAAGGGTGTGGTCTGAAGATCTGAACGCAGGGCAAGAATATTTTGGCGTAAGAGTCGAGAATCCCTTCTCGTAGTTTGCTCAAACGAACGAAAGAGAAAGCAGATTCCTCGCTTCGCTCGGAATGATAATGGGTGGAGCGTTGCGCATGCGTTTGGCTACAGTGCTTAGGTTGCTTGCGTGCGCCTACTTTCGCGTACGTTCGCTTGCGTTTGTCTGGTAGCGCATGAGCAACGTTTGCGTGGGTATTGCTAGAAGAGGCGGGGTTGGCGCTTTGGTTGTTCGCGGTTGAAGTACTCGTAGGCGCGGTGGGTGGCCACGCGGCCACGGGGCGTGCGATCGAGCATGCCGATTTGCATGAGGTAGGGCTCGTAGATTTCTTCGATGGCGTCTTCTTCCTCGCTCAGCGCGGCGGCGAGCGTGCCCAGGCCTACGGGACCACCGGCATACTTGTCCAGCAGAGCGATCATCAGGTTGCGGTCGACTTCATCGAGGCCGTGTTCATCGACGCCGAGCATGTGCAAGGCTTCTCGAGCGACTTCGCGGGTGATGCGGCCGCCGGCGCGAACCTCGGCGAAATCACGCGCGCGCCGAAGAAGGCGATTGGCGATGCGCGGCGTTCCACGGCAGCGTCCGGCGATTTCTTCAGCGCCGGCATCGTCCATCTGAATGTTCAGAATTTTGGCGGAGCGGTGGAGGATGATGAGCAAATCCTCCGGCTCGTAAAAATCGAGGCGATGCACAATGCCGAAGCGAGAACGAAGCGGCGCGGTGATGAGTCCCGCACGGGTAGTCGCCCCGACGAGCGTGAAATGGTTCAGGTGGAAAGGATGAATGCGCGCCCCAGGACCTTGGCCGATGACGAGATCCACGCGAAAGTCTTCCATGGCGGGGTAAAGAACTTCCTCGATTGCGGGTTGCAGGCGATGAATTTCATCGAGAAAGAAAACTTCCTTGGACTCGAGCGAGGTGAGTATAGCGGTGAGGTCGCCTTTGCGTTCGAGAAGCGGGCCAGCGCTGGTTTTTATGGGGACGTTGAGCTCGTTGGCAATGATTTGTGCGAGAGTGGTTTTTCCGAGTCCCGGCGGTCCATAGAGAAGAACGTGATCGAGGGCTTCGCCGCGATTGCGGGCGGCTTCGAGGGCGATGGAAATGTTTTCCTTCACACGCTTCTGACCGATGTATTCGGCGAGAGTTTTGGGGCGGACGCTGGCGTCCAGGCGCGCGTCGTCGTCCGCGAGCACGCCAGAAACGAGACGCGAGGGATGGCCAGAGTTTTGTGGCGCTTTCTTGGGAGCGAAGTTCGTCATTCTATCTGCCAGTGCCCATTATCACCTGTTTTGCGGCGTGGTGAGGGTTCCGAGGGCGACACGCAATAATTTTTCAAAATTGACAGTACCTGCTTCACGCCTGGCTTCAGTCACCGCGGATTCGGCGGTGCGTTCGTCGTAGCCGAGATTGATGAGGGCGGACTTGACATCGCTCTCGACGCCCGCAGGAGAGGCGGGAGCGGGTTTTTCTGCTTCGACAGCAATGGATTCGAGCTTGTCTTTCAGTTCGACAACCATGCGCTCGGCGGTTTTCCGGCCGACACCGGGAATTTTGGTGAGGCGCGCGAGATCGCCGGTGCGAATGGCGGGAACCAGCTCTTCGACGTTCATCCCTGAAAGAATTTTAAGCGCGAGCGAGGGGCCAACGCCGGAAGCGCCTAAGAGAAGTTCGAAAAGATACTTTTCGCGCTGAGAGAGAAAACCGTAGAGGGCGAGCGCATCTTCGCGGACATGAGTGTGAATCAGCAGGGTAACTTCGGCGTGCAGTTCACCAAGCGCCGCGAACGTGGAGAGAGGAACGGCGACGAGATAGCCGACACCGCCAACATCGAGTATCACCTGGTTCGGCCGTTTTTCGAGAAGGCGGCCGCGGAGAAGTCCGATCATCGGATGAAAGTATTGCTGGTGTCATGCGGTGGTGTCAATGAAACGAGGGGCGCGTTGGCAGAAAGATGGCTCATCGGCGGGAGCGTCCAGTCAAATCAATGAAAAGTTGAATGAAGGCGAAGAGGATGGTTAGGACAAAGATCGCGAAGGAACCGATGGCGGTGATCAGAAGGATGTTACTGACGATGGAGAGCGTTTTTGACAGAGAGTTCGAGAGCCATAAGCCACTACCACCACATGCGATCGCAAGAAACAGGGAGGAGACAAAGACAATAGCGAGTTGCCGCCATGGGCTGCTTTTCGGAACCTGGGATTGGGGCGGAACTGTCATTGCGGGGTGCTTTTGGAAATGCGAATCGGCGTGTCGCTGGAATGGAAATAGACGGGAAAAGACATGGGCGATGAGAAAACGCTACGCGAACATGAGGAGATCGTCAACGGGCGATGGGCGGAGGTTAGTGGGAGTAGCGGCCCATGTATTCGCCGCGGGCCAGGATGTGGCCTTGCATGGCGCGCTCGAGATCTTTTTTGGTGGCGCCGGGCTTGAGATTCACTTTGGTGTCGAGGGCATAGAGCTTGAAGAAGTAGCGATGGAGTTGGCCGCCGGGCGGGCAAGGGCCACCATAACCAATCTTGTCGAAGTCGTTGGTGCCCTGGCGAGAGCCGTCGGCGGATTGCGCGGCCTTGGGAAAATTCTGCGGCAGCGAACGCAGTGTGGGAGGCATGTCAAACATTACCCAATGAACCCAGGTTCCGACCGGGGCGTCGGGATCGTCCGCAATCAACGCGAAACTTTGCGTGGCGTCCGGCGGGGATTGCCACTGAAGCGCGGGAGAAAGATCGCCGCCATCGCAGGTGAGAGGTTTCGGTATAGTTGCACCCGGCGAGAAACCAGGGCTGACTAATTGCAACGTAAGCGGCGCAGTTTTCGCGGAGCGCCTGGAACAGGTGGCGATGATGGCAAAACAGCCCAGCGTTACGACTGCCCCGGAGAGGAGTTTGCGTTGACTGTGGCACATGAGTTTGCCTCGGAAGAGTCCGCACGGACTTAGACCGCTATGCTTTGCAGGTGCTCGGCGACAGCGGGGTGATTGCGTTCGCTGGCGAGAGCGAGAGCCGATCTGCCGTCGTTGGTAACAGCGCGAAGGTCGGCTCCGTGAGCGAGAACAAGTTTAACGATTTCCAGATGGCCATTGGCGGCAGCGGTGAGAAGTGGCGAGTAGCCTGGGCCGTAACGATAGTTAGGGTCAGCTCCGGATTCGAGCAGCCATTTGACAATTTCGGTGTGGCCGTTGGCCACGGCGCCGGTGAGGGCGTTGTAGCCAGAACCGTTAGTGGCGGGTGCGTTGATGTCCGCACCTTGCGTAGCGAGATAGCGCGCGATTTCGAGATAACCGAAGACGGCGGCGAGAGCGACGACAGGAAACCCGTCCGGGGAAAAGGAACGGGCGATGGACGAATCCTTCTCCACAAATTGTTTGACGCGATCGACGTTGCCCACTGCAACCGCTTCGTGGATTTGCAATGCGGCGCCGCGAGAGAGAAGGAGATCGCGGATTTCGCGGCGGCCTGTGTACACGGACATGAGCACGGCAGAAACGCCGGAATCATTTTTGGCGAAGGCAAGAGAAGCGTCTGCTTCCAGCAGAGCGGAGACGGTGGCGGAGTTTCCAGCGCGAATGGCTTCGAAGAATTCAGTGGTGCACATGAGGGCGCCTCGGGGGAGTGCGATGGCACTCAGGATTTGAGGAACGAGAGCACACGCCAGGGCTACGTGCTCCAGAAGATTAGCACAAGGAAAAGAATTTGCATGGGGATGCGCAGCCAAAGCGCGGTGGCAGGGCGGCCGCCGACGGTGAGGCGTTCGCGGGCGGCTTTAACATTCGCGGGAAGAATCGCAAGAAGAAAAACGAAAAGGCAAAGTCCAGCGAAAGAGCGAGTACGGGGAACCAGGATGCCGATGGCGCCGAAAATTTCACAGACGCCTGTGAAATAAACCAGGGCCATCGGATTCGGAAAGATGGAAGCCATCATACGGGCAAGTTCTCGGCGAATCTTGCTGAAGTGCGTGGCGCTAGTGAAGAGGAACATGACGGCGCGGGCGCAGCGCCTGGAGTCCATCCAGGTGTGAAAGGTGGATACCCCGACGGCGCCGAGAGAGCGAAAGAGAAGGAGGGGCCGATCAAGAGGATAAGGACTAGCCTGCTGAATATTTTAGATGTGAAGAAAACCTAGGAACACAGCCAGGAGTGACTGTGCCACAGTTAGCGGCGGGCGCGGTCTTTGCGAACGGCTTCGTCGACCAAGGCGTCCAGTTCCGAACGTGTCAGGGTGACTTCCTCGGTAGGACTTTCACGGGCATCGCATGTTTCGGGAAGTTCCGCGCCGCCGCCCGGGGGCGGAGTGACGTAATATCTGGCGCGCGCGGCCATAAGCTTGGCGACTTCGCGCGTGGAGAGCAGTTGCGGCTGGCCGGCGAGACGCGCGGACAACGTAATTTTGGCGAAGTGCTCGACGATATCCATGCGATAAAACGCGGTGAACAAATCCGGGCCACAGGTGACGGCGCCATGGTTTGCCAGAAGCAGCGCGTCGTAGTGAGGAACGTACGGTTCCAGGACAGCGCTGAGATCGGTAGTGCCGGGCGTGGCGTAACGCACTAAAGGAACTTTGCCGAGGCACACGACTACTTCGGGAAGCAGAGCCTGATCGAGTCCCTGACCGGAAGCAGCGAAACCTGTGGCCGTGGGGGGATGCGCGTGACAGACGGCCTGAACATCCGGGCGCATTTGATAAAACAAAAGGTGCATGCCAGCTTCGGAAGAAACCGGGCGGCTTCCTTGAATATGTTTGCCGTTCAGATCCATCACGACAAGATCGTCGGGAGACATCATGCCTTTGTTCAGGCAAGTGGGAGTGGTGAGGATGCGATTGGCGTCGAGGCGCACGGAGAGATTGCCCTCTTGGGCAACGATGTGGCCTCGCTCGTACAACCAGCGGCCGATCTGGCAAATGTCATAACGATGTTGCTCCTCAGTTTGAGGAGGGCGAGAGGTCGATGAGTCCGGAGACACGGTGCGGACTCCTTCCTGGGACCCACGCGGTCCCACCAGGGGCAGTCGATTCAGCTAAAAAGTAAAGCTGGGTGACAGAGTACGCTTGACGGCACGGAAAGCCAAGAAAAAATCAGGCGTAAATACCGCGGAGCTTCAGGGACGTGGCCACGCGGTCAACCGCCAGCATGTAGGCAGCGATGCGGTTGTTGACGCGATGCGTTTCGGCATAGCGGACAACCTCATCGAAGGCACGATCCATGATATCAAAGAGCCGCTCGTTCACTTCGCTTTCGCGCCAGAAGAAGCCCTGGCGATCCTGAACCCATTCGAAGTAACTGACTGTCACGCCGCCGGCGTTTCCTAGGATGTCGGGCACGGTGAAAATGCCCTTGGAATCGATGATGGCGTCGGCTTGCCAGGTGGTGGGCCCGTTGGCGCCCTCGCAAAGGATTTTCGCCTGGACCTGATGGGCGTTTTGCTCCGTGATCTGGTTTTCGATGGCGGCGGGAATCACGACATCGCAAGGCTGGAAGAGGATTTCGCGGGCGCTCATCTTCGCGCCACCGCCAGGGAACTCCTGTAAGGGCTTCTTCCGGGTGTAGACCCATTCGATGACCTTGGGCACATCAAAGCCATTTTCGTTGTAGAGACCGCCGCCGATGTCGGCGAGACCGACAATCTTGTAACCGGCTTTCTGCATCAGTTCCGCAGCGAGGGAGCCGACGTTGCCGAAACCCTGAACGACGACGCTGGTGTTTTCCTTCCGAAGGCCGAGCTTGTGGATGGCCTTATCGACGCAGATCATCACGCCACGTCCGGTGGCTTCGCGGCGGCCGCGGGAACCGCCAAGCTCGATCGGCTTACCAGTGACGACGGCGGTGGTGGCCTGGCGGGCGTGCATCGCGTAGGTATCCATGACCCAGGCCATGGTCTGCTCGTTGGTGCCGACATCCGGTGCCGGGATATCGCGCTCGGGACCGAGCCAGTCCGAAAGCTCTGCGGTGTACCGGCGGGTGAGGCGCTCCAGTTCGTTACGGGACATTTTGCGCGGATCGCAGATGATGCCACCCTTAGCACCGCCGAACGGGATATCGACGACGGCGCATTTCCAGGTCATCCAGGCAGAGAGGGCGCGGACTTCGTCGAGGGAAACATCGGGTGCGAAGCGGATGCCGCCCTTGCCGGGACCGCGCACGGTGGAGTGCAGCACGCGATAGCCGGTAAAAACTTCCAGCTGTCCATTGTCCATGCCAACCGGAATGTACAGCGTGATCTCTTTGTCGGGATATTTAAGATAGCGATAGACGCCCTGCTCCAAACCGAGTTTATTGGCAGCTACTTCAAAACGCGCCTCGGCGTTCTGGTATACATTCATTTCTTCCGGCATTGGCGTGTTGGCCATGCAAAAGTCTCCTTTGTGCGGACAGCCGTAGAGCAATGGCTGCGCAGCAAGCTTCGGCCTGTGAGAGACGAGCAGGCGCGAAAAAAGGGCCAAAAGGAGAGAAATTCAGCGGGCTACCCACCCGCCGGACCGCCAATTGGCCGGGTGGTCAGTATATTAAGCGGAATGGCGGAGAGCAAGGATGTGGCAACCAAGAAGTAACGGCTGCAGGAAATTTGCGGAACATCGAGAGTTGCCGGCGGTAAACTACAAGACACGGGGAGCCGCGGACCGCCCAACGAAAGGCGAGAAACCGGAATGGTGGAATCCAAGCTGAGCTTATCGATCCTGGTACCGGTGTACAACGAACAGTACCTGGTGGAAGCAAGCCTGAAGCGATTGGAAGTGCTAGCGGAGTCCAGTTGGCTGGAGCGCGTGCGCGTGGTTGTGGTGAATGATGCATCGACGGACCAGACGGGCGAAGTGCTGAAGAACCTGCGCCAGAAACTGGTGCAGCCGGACGCCACGAAGCTGGAATGGATTTTTGATGAGCACGCGAAAAATCAGGGAAAAGGGGCCGCGATTCGGACGGCGCTGAAACATGCGGATACGGACCTGGTGGTGATTCACGACGCGGACCTCGAGTATCACCCGGAAGATTTGCTGAAGATGATTCCGTTATTCACGAACGAGGATGCCGATGCGGTATACGGATCGCGTTTTCTGGCGAGCGATTACCGGCGCGTGCTGTTTTTCCGGCATAGCCTGGGCAATAAGCTGCTGACTTTGCTGACCAATATCGTGACGGACCTGAACCTGACGGACATGGAAACCTGTTATAAAATGGTCCGCACGTCGTTATTGAAGAGCATCCCACTGGAAAGCGACCGTTTCGGATTCGAGCCGGAAATCACGATCAAGCTGGCAAAACGAGAGGCGCGCATTTTCGAATTGTCTATTCGTTATTCCGGGCGCACTTATGTGGAAGGAAAAAAAATCACCTGGAAGGATGGCGTAAAGGCGCTGGGAGCGCTGGTGAAGTACGGAATTTCGGACCGAATCTATGTTGCGGACGAGCATGGCAGCGAAATCCTGGCGCGGCTGAACCGCGCGCCCCGGTTCACGAAGTGGATGGCGGACACCATCCGGCCGTACCTGGGCGAGCGCATTCTGGAGATTGGAGCGGGGATAGGAAATCTGACTTCCAATCTGGTGCCGCGAACCGAATATTGGGCTAGCGACATCAATCCTCAGTACCTGGATCGGCTGAAAAAATTGCAACAAACGCGGCCGTACCTGCATGTGCAGTTTACGGATGCAGGGGCGGGAGAGACGTACCCCGAGGAGCAGTTCGATACAGTGATCTGCCTGAACGTGGTGGAGCATTTGGAAGACGATATTGCGGCGTTGCGGAACATTCGGGGCTCGCTGCTGAAAAACGGGCGCGCAATCATTCTTGTGCCCAACGGACCGGGGCTCTACGGGTCGCTCGACCGCGTTTTGGGACATTACCGGCGATACACGGATAGCCAGCTCCGGGAAGTATGCGAGCAAGCGGGATTCCGCGTGGAAAAGATGCTGAAGTTCAACCACATCGGCGCGCCGGGATGGTGGTGGAACGGGCGGATCTTGAAGAAGAAGACGTTTGGATTCTGGCAAATCAAACTGTTGAACACATTGTTGCCGGTGGTGCGGCCGATCGACCGGTTCCTGCCGTTTCCACACTTGTCGTGGATCGCCATTCTGCGCGTGGATGAGCAGGTGCAGGAAAGTACGTCGCAAGCGGCCGCTGCGGCGCTGCTGCCGGCGCAGGAAAACTACAGCCAGGAGCGCTGAGGGATTAATTAAGGTGGCGTTGCGCCGAAACCCGACGCGTGAGAAGTGCTCGCAAATCGTAGAATAAGCAAAAAAACTACTGGTTGCGGAATTCGACGGTGACCGTCAGGTGCATGGAAGTGGCCTGGCCATCGAGCATGGCCGGTTTGTATTTCCATTGCTTCACGGCGTCCAACGCGGCGCGATGGAGTAGCGTGGGGCCTGAGAGAATCTTTACGGCGGAGACGTTTCCCGAGGCGTCGATCAACGCGTCCATCTGAACTTTGCCGGAAACGTGCTGAGCCTTAGCAAGCGCAGGATATTCCGGCGGTACCGATCTGATGAGTTGCGCTTCCTTCACATCCCCACCGACCGGGAGAGGTGCGGCCGGCGCGGCGTTGCGGGCAGCAGCGGCAGCGAAAGGATCGCCGTCGGATGGCGAGGTCTTGGTGTCAATGGACTGCAACGCATTCGGATCCGCCTGGGCCTGCTGTGAATCCGCACTGTGAACTACCGGAGCGCCCAAATGGACGTCACCGAGGGAGGGCTTTTCGGGAGTGGCGTCAACAGGATCGGGATTTTTCGGCGCAAGCTTGGAATTTTTGGAAGCAGGAGCAGCGGCAGCCGAAGCCGCAGGAGCCGGGACGACTGGAGCGGAATTTCTGGAAGGAACTGAATTCGGCTTGTTGGATGCAACTGTCGAAGCGGAAGGCTCCGATGGGGCGGCCGAGCCCGAAGCGGGCGCCGCTACGGTGGAAGAAGGAACGCTGGCGGACCGCACAGCCGCAGTCGCCGGAGAGGCGGGGTGGTTCTGCAGGAAATACCAGCCACCGCCAGCGGCGAGAAGCAAGCCAGCCGCGGCAAGTCCGAAGTAAAGACCTTTTTTCGAACCGGAAGAAGAGTCCGCCGCAGGAGCGGATTCACCAAGTAACTGTCCGCCGAAGACCGCGGTCTGTGGCCGCTGGTGCCCGCCACCAACCAGAGCGTCATACGATTCTTCAGAATTCACAGAGACTGAGTGATCGTGAGCAGCTCCCGAGGATGCGGGCGATTCCACAGCGGCAGTTTCGGAATTTTGAGAAAGCGGCGCGAGCCAGGACGGCATTTTGACTTCTTCGTCTGCGCCGAGTGGCGATGACGACGCTCTTGGTGCGGGGACGGCCGGCTTGGATTCGATTGAAGCAACCGATTTTGGTGGTTCGGGCGCGACGTCAGAAACTGTTTTGGGCGCGTCCACGTGTGCTGGAGGAGCGGCGGGGACAACCGCAGGAGCGGAAGGAGTTTGCGTAAACAGAAGCGAGCTGAGTTGCGCTTGCAGACGCGCGGCTTCTTCCTTGAGATGTTCGGTGGAAGGGGCTGGTGGCACAGGCGCATGCTGCTCTTCCGGAGCGGCAGGCGGCGCGGGAACAGGTGAGGCCGAGAAGATGGCCTCAATCTGCTTCGAGTAATCACGCAGCGGCGGAACCGGGTTTTCGGCAGAGTGGGCGGCGCCGGGCGCGGAAGCAACCGCTGGTTCTATATGCGCTACGGGCGGTGGAGGCGCGGAAATTACGGGAGCCGGGGGCGCGGCGCTGACGGGAGCAACGGTTTGCACAGCCTCCGGGACAGGAATCACTGGCACGGCGGCAACTGGAGCCGGAACTGCAGTGACGGGAGTTACAGCAGGAGTGGAAATCGCGACTGGCGCTGGCGGTTTTGGTGCGACTGGAATTGGCGCAACCGGAGGCTTGACGGCAACAGGAGCAACCGGAACAGCGGGGGCGACAGGCGCTACGGACTTGGGAGCCGGTGGCGCGGGGGACGGAAGCAAACGCGGGGCCGGAGACGCAGCCGAGGCTCCGGGAATCTGCAATCCCCAGAAACTGGCGGAAGGCTCGGTGAACTGGAGTTCCACATAAGCGCCGGTGCCGCCGCTGGACTTCGATTTCACGACTTGGCAAACAACTTCCTTTTTTGTTTTTTCGTTCGTCAAGAAAACGAGCTGGCCGGAAGCAAGCGGCGTGGTGATGCGAATGACGGCGCCATGAGGGAAAACGAGAACGGTCTGGGTGGATTCGGAAAAGGGAGCGCGCTTATCTGAGCCATCGACGGTGCGAGCGCCATTCACGGTAACAGGAATTTCCAGCGCAACGGGTTGCGGGCGCGCCGCTGGAGGAGCCGGGGCGCTGGGGTTGGCGGCGGGGGCCGCTTCCAGTTCTTTTAAAATAGGTGCCATAGAGTACCCACTCAGAGAGGTATTGAATCGAAAGCGCTGTTAAGACAGAGCTTCCCTTTTTCCTAACCATGGTGGGGGTGGAGAAGGAGGTGGACCTATAGTACGGAAGTACCGCGGTGAAAAAGTGTGCCGGATTGGTCACGGCGTTCCGCGGTGGAACGTTGTTTATTTCTGCGGATGGAGTGGCGGTTGAAAGCGGGCATCGACGGCGACCTGATAGCCGGAGACGAGCTTGTTGGTTTCGTTGGCCATGCCGATCACCTGCTGAAGTTCCTTGAACATTTCCGGGCTCATGCCTTTGGCGAAGGCGGAAGCGGTGTGGGAATAAATGCAGTACTGGCAATTGTTGGTGACGCTCACGGCGATGTACAGAAGTTCCTTGGTGAGCGGATCGAGAGCGCCGGGACCCATGATGGCTTTCAGATCTTCCCAGGTGCGTTTGAGAAGCGCGGGGTCGTGGGCGATGGCCTTCCAGAAATTATTGATGTAGTCGGTTTTGCGGGTGGCCATGATGTCGTCATAGACGGCTTTGACCTGTGGGCTGGCGTCACTGTACT
>Ga0210390_10003750_pt1 | contig 12975 bp, 11 predicted proteins | sample IncBWH11OmetaG_FD_161050 | JGI IMG/M metagenome (GOLD analysis project Ga0210390, IMG submission 161050) | Forest soil microbial communities from Barre Woods Harvard Forest LTER site, Petersham, Massachusetts, United States - Inc-BW-H-11-O ...
AGCTTGGAGTCTTCGGCCTTGGCTTGTTTGAGGATGGGGATATCCGGGTCGGCGTCTTTCCATAGTGCGAGGAAATCTTTGTAAGCGGCGAGTGCGCGGACGCGGGCAGCATCCGCATCCGCGCCCTGCAATGTTCTTGCCTGCAAAGCGTTCGCACGAGCCACTCCCAGGTGCGCCAGCGCTCCCGTCCAGCAGTTCCACACGATCCCGCTGTGATCGAGAATCTTCTGAAATTCGGCGGCGGCTGCGCTGCCTTGTCGGTTTGCCAGGTAAGCTTCCCCGCGAACATACACATGGTAGAGGCAGGAAATATTGACGACGAATCCAATTTGCCCCAACTCGATGGGGGAAGAAGCTTGCAGAGCGTTCAGAGCGGCAGCCGAGTTCTTTTTGTTCAGCGCCAATTGCGCCTGAATCGCAGGCAACCACAGCGATTGCATCTGCGTGTCCAATGGGTAGCGTTTCCCTAAGTCTTGCGCCATGGATTCGGCTCGCGCCGTATCGCCCGCCATGGCAAACGCAAGCGCGACTTCAACCCCAACACCCTGACTCGCGGGAGCCAGCTGCCAAGCCTCTGTCGCTGCCTGTCGCGCTTCTGCAGCATTACCGAAAGCGGCTTCCCGCTGAGCGGCAATCGCCTGAAATATTGCCCCATTTTCCTTGTTGTCCGCTCGTATCGCGGAGTCTACCGCCCGCTTGGTCAGCTCCCGCGCTCTGCCCAGATGACCGGCGTACGCCTCGGTGTCGGATGCGAGCGCCAGTCCAAAGTTCTCTTCAGGAATGCCCGCAAACCATCGTTGCTGTTCCGCCATCGCAGCGGAGTCTGCCCCCAGAAAGGCAAGAGCGTACAGTCCGCTGTGGAACTGGAAATTATCGAGTTTTCGCGCCTGCGCCTCGTCGATGCTCTGACGGGCCTCATTGAAACGCTGCGAAGCAAAGGCGTAGTTGGCCATTCCCAGGTAATTACCTACCCAGTCCGGCCTAAGACGCAGGGCTCCCCTCTTGATTTCCACGGCCTTCTCATACTGCCCTTCTTGGTCGAACACTAAGCCCAAAAGGGCATACGCTTCGAATCTCCGTGGATAGCTTTCAATCTCCTCCTGATATGTCTGAGCCGCTTTATCCAGTTCCCCGGTTACATTCTGATAGTAGCTGGCGGTGATGCTCAGCTTTTCCCACTCGCTGGCATGTTCCCGCAACTGGAATGCCTTGGTGTAGTACTCGCTGGCCCGCGCTTGCTCGCCCAGACTGGCGTAGTTGTGGCCCACTGCCAAGTAACCCAAGGCAAAATTGGGGTCGAGTTCGATGGCACGCTGAAGGTAAGGCAGGGCTGCGGCGGGACCTTTCTCGTCGGCGGCCTTTACGCCAAGGCTGTAAGCTTGCAGAGCTTCGAGCGAAGACGTGGTGGCCTCTGCTAGCGGAACGTCTAACTTCTGCACCGTAGCCAGCGACTCGCCCAGTTCCCCGCGCAGCTTCGATGCTGCCTGCCCCAGCGTGTCCAGCACCTTCTCCTTGGACGCCGCTGTCACCTGCTCCTCGGCCAGAGTGTCTCCACTCCGGCAATTCACTGCCCTCAATCCCAGCACGTATTCGCTGCCCAGACTGCCAATCGTCCCGGCAAGGTAGGCTTTGCTGCCTGCCCGCTGGCAAAGCTCGCGGGCCACTTCCGAGATAAGTTTCGTTCCGGTCGGACGGGTCATCTCTTGCAAGGTTTTAGCCACGTCGCTGTCGGACAGCACATTCAGGAAAGGTGATTGACGCAGCGAAACGTTGAGCGCCGTTTTCAGCGTGTCGTCAAAGACTGGGTCTCCGGTGGTGTTGGTGAAGTCGCCGAGCACGATGGTGTCTTTCTCGGTAAGCTTTGACGCGCGATGGACATACAAGTACGCGGCTGCAGCGATTGCGACACCGAGAGCCGCGGCGGGAATGAGCACTTTCCTCCGCCTCCTCGCGCGAGTTGGTGCTGGCTGTACCGCGACTGCCGCTCGCGCGCTCGGGAACATCTTTCCTGATTCCGAATCGCGCTTCAGCCGCTGCAGATCGCTGCGAATGTCGGCCGTGCTCTGGTAGCGCAGCATCCGATCCTTCTCAAGCGCCTTGCTGATGATGCGCTCGAGGTCCGCTGGAACTCGAGGATTCAACCGCACGGCTGCGACTGGCGCGCGATTCAAAATGGCATCGAAAATTTCCGCCGAACTGCCTCCCCAAAATGCTCGTTGTCCCGTCGCCATTTCATAGAGCACCAGACCGAATGAAAAAATGTCCGTACGCCCGTCCAGTTCTTTCCCTCGCGCCTGCTCCGGAGACATGTATGCGACAGTTCCCAAAGTGCTGCCGGGGCTGGTCAAATGCTCGGTATCAATTTCAAGCGTCGCGAGAGTGTCAGGCGAATTTCCTGACGGACCTAATTTGGCCAAGCCGAAATCCAGGATCTTTGCACGGCCATCTTTGGTGACGAAAATGTTCGCGGGCTTAATATCGCGATGGACGACCCCTTTGGCGTGGGCAGCTTGTAGGCCCTCGGCGATGTCGGTGGCCAGATCCAGAACCGTGTGCAGCTCCATGGGACGGCCAGCGATGGTATGCATCAGGGTATTCCCTTCCAGATACTCCATCGCGATGAAGGCTGTGTCGTTTTCTTCGCCGATCTCGTAAATGGTGCAGATGTTCGGATGATTCAAGGCCGAGGCGGCCTTGGCTTCACGCTCAAAGCGGCTGAGTGCCTGTGGGTCTTTGGCTACCTCTTCGGGCAGAAACTTGAGGGCCACGAAACGGCTGAGCTTGACATCCTCGGCCTTGTAGACGATACCCATTCCGCCACCACCGAGTTTTTCGACGATGTGGTAGTGCGAGATTGTAGTGCCGATGAGCGAATCCGCGCTGGCCATTTGCTGCACATCTTAGGTTTGGAGCCGGAGGCAAGTCAACGAACCGGGAATCTTCTTGTCAAAGCTCTTTAGAAATGTCCCCTTTTCGTTTCGAACCGGGAATCTTTCCGGTTAAGTCCCGTGCTCACCGGACAAATATATCGGCGGTAGTCATTGTCGGCTTGACAACTTACCAAGCAACTTGGATTAATACTGCTTGCTCGTACATCTCCGAAGTGAAACGTCAGCTGAGGGCGATCGCTAGGGGCTATACTCAACTTGATTTGACACTTCAAGCCGGAATCACTATCCATGAAGACCACCAAACGAATTGCTTCGCAAGCGGATGCGACAGGCGAGCGGCAACTTGCGGCCTTTATCAAGAAATTTGACTCGAAGAACGCAGCCTTGATCTGTTCAATGCGCAAACAGTTGCGCGAGCGTCTGCCTACTGCCAATGAGCTGGTTTACGACAATTACAATTTTTTCGTGATTGGCTACTGCACGACAGAGCGACCGTCCGATTGCATTTTGTCCGTCGCCGCAGGCGCGAATGGAGTTGGGCTATCGTTCTATCACGGAGCCACGCTTCCCGATCCTCATGGGTTGCTCCTCGGCAGCGGCAAGCAAAACCGCTTTATCAGGATCGAGTCTCCGGCGACGCTGGCTCGTCCCGAGGTTGAGGAACTTATATCTGCTGCCATCGCGCAGGCCGGAAAGCCTTTGCCTCAGACCGGTGGAGGCAAGCTGGTGATTCGATCCATCGCGAAAAAACAGAGGCCGCGCCGTAAAGCCTCGGATTAGCAGGTTTCTGGCGACGTTACCTTCCACGTGGCTACGGGTCCGAACGCGATAAACCAGGTTGAGGTTAAAGCCAACTGCGAAAAGTCAAAACAAGCTTCGCAAAGCGCCACTTCGCTATACGGCAATCACCCATAGTTGAGACAGGCCCGAAGACGAGAACATTCGGAGGCTGAGCTTGCAGATTTGGCAGCGAGCGGTAATGTCACTCTGGTTTCTGGGCCTTGGCTGTTTGCCCGTGCTGCCCCAAAGGTTGAAACAAACACCTGCTAAAAAGACGGCAATAGACAGTCCCGGTGCCCTCGTGCTGGACAACCAGGGCCACCTTTTTGTCGCCCAGATTTACGGGGACGTAGTGCGGCGCGTGGATCTGCGCACAAATGCAATGTCCACGGTCGCCGGTAACGGCAAGGCTTGTTGTTATCGAGAAAATACGAAGGCAATCGAAGCAAGCTTGGATTTTCCACGGGCACTTGCAGTGGATTCCTCCGATAACCTGTTCATTGCAGAGGGAGGGTCCATACGTAAGGTTGACATGCACACTGGATTGATCTCGACTTTTACGACGCACGCAGCGGAGACGAAAGAAGGGGTGCCTGTCGAGTCTGTGAGCTTTCAAAGGATTACAAGCCTTGCCATAGGTTCTACGGGGGATTTGTACGTCGCCGATGATATTCAGGGGAGAATTTTCAGGGTGGACGGCCAAAGCAGGAATGTCTCTCTGGTTGCAGGCTCTGGCGAGCAGGGATTCTCTGGAGATGGAGGGCCAGCCTTGAGAGCTAGTTTCCGGTTCATTGAATCGATTGCATTGGACGGAGCGGGAAATTTGTACGTCGCGGACGGGGAAAACTGCCGGATTCGTCGCGTTGATCACCGAACAGGCGTTATCCAGACCGTAGCAATAACAAGCGAGGCAAAGGAGGAATGTCCGCCACCACCCGGAACCAATCCTCTGCTACCCACGCCCGAGGACCTTGCTGTCGGGCCAGACGGCAACGTATATTTCGTTGAACCAGCAATGAACGTGGTGGTGCGACTCGACAAAACAAATAATCTATCGATTGTTGCCGGGACGGGCGGCATTGGGTTTAGCGGAGATGGCGGCCTGGCGACCGACGCTGAATTGAGCGGACCTTCAGGCCTCGCAATCGATTCGAGCGGAAATCTCTTTGTTTCTGACTGCCGAAACAACAGGATCAGGCGAGTCGACGCCCGAACCAAAGTTATCAGTAATACAATTGCTGGCGACGGCTTCCCGCACATTATCCATGCCGAGGAATAGCCCGGGTCGATTGTCGTACTCAAAAGTTTCGATCGGAAAGGAACCGACCCGGTAGGTGAAGGCGACGAATTGCCTTTGAGAGTTATCGCGTGTCCTTTGGAGCATTTTGATGCCATTGGCTTCGCGGTTCGCCGCGTTGCGGACTTGGCGGTGGCTTATGTCCTTGAGGGTGGCGCACATCCGTTGGATTCGTAGCACGTCGCGGGTAGAATTTATGTGATTTTCCCGTGTACGAATTTTCAGAATTTCTGCTGGTGCTAGCTGATCGAACAGCCATGGTCAGGTTTTGCAGTTCTTCCCGAATCAGACGCAATTCGCTAACGATCTCTTGGGCGATCTGGTCTTTCAACTCTTCACCTCTCTTTCCCGAAATACTATAGCCCTTTGGCGCGGTAGCGGCATAGTCCTGAGCGGTACAAGTGGCACGGGGCACGTGCCGCGTTTCCCAAGTCCCGGATGAGCTCACGCTAGATGGTCCGACAGCTCCCGGGGACCCGGCAAGACCCCTGACGCCTTGAGTTGTCATTCGCTTTCCTAGCGCTATTATTGCAACTCGCGCGACTTTGTTGCGGTCGGGCGGTTCCGAAGATTCTATGGCCTACCACGAGCCCCTTTTCATGCGGCTCCGGTCCCTGGCCTTCCCTGACCGGGATTCCTCGTCCGGGTTTAACCGTCGCAGAGACAAAACATCAAAAAACGAGTCCATGGCCAAGTCACCGGTAATGCGACACATCGGGAGTCTGCGCTAAGATTTCTGCAGTGGATAATCTCGGATAGCTTCGACGACACATCGTGAGCCTCAAATCTGCAGCAGGCGAAGAGTTTCTCAAAACGCTCGAAATATGGCTGGAAAGGCAGTCTGAAGTATTGATTCTAATTCGTTATTCTCGTGCTGCTGGTAACAAGAATTTCGAATTTCATAGGTCCCTCGCATCGTTGTTGGAGCGGCTGCACGAATTGCCGCCGGAAACATGCGTGACGGTTTTCCGAACTCCGCAGCTCCAGTTGCGTGGTGTCGTCGATGACGAGTTCATCAGTAAATGTCTCAGCAGCTTGCCAGTTGGTTCAGAATATGTGGTCGTAGATCCGGCACCCTCCATGTTTGGGCGCTGTTCCTCTTCCGACTTCTCTGCTGGAGTGTCTCACCACGAACTGCGAGAAGACCTCGAAGGTAGGAAAGGAAAGCCAGTGGCCTTCGGCCAATATCCTCGTTGGCAAGAAGACACCTCCGACGTGATTTCAGGCTATGTCCCGGCTCCGAATGGCGAACTGCGCCGGGGCGTCTACTAGTCAAAAAATGGCACCTCGCAGCACCACGATGGAAAGACTACATTAGAAAGGGACCCGGTACCGGGACCCGACGACCCGAACTTACCAGGACCGAGCGGGCATGGGGCTATTAAGGACCGATATTGGGTGATGATATTTTCTGCTTGTCGTCCACTGCGAAAAGCAAATAGTTGTCATAGCTCATGCGCTGGTGAATTCGTTTGCCCTTGAACTCTGTATATAACTCAGCGTTTTGCGGAAGCCACATGTCCACTCCCCGGCTGCTGAAATGCACAGGACCGTATTCCACCGTGGTGTGGTCAACCGACAGCTGAATATCGGGAATAGCTTCGATCAAATCAGTTTGAAGGCTTAGGATTTGGTAAGTGTTTTCCAGAAACCAGGCGCGACCCTTAAGAGCGACTGGATGTGACGGACCATTCTTTCCCATGCGGTAGGCTCGAGTTGTATTTGGTTTATCCGGCCTCTGGCGAAAGTAAACTTGCCAGGCTCGTTGCCCGTTCCAATTGGCAAGCCCTTCGCAGGCCATCGCGTATGTTCCGACGTTGTACGGATGGAAAATAAGAACGAGTGCGGGCAGTCCCTTTGTTATGAATCCACCGGGAGCATCGTCGAGCGTGGAAGTACTTCTCAGATCTTCCTGCACGCTGAGGATGCCTGGCCGAATCTCCTTCATCGAAATCAAATAGTCGTATTTTCGTTTTTCCGATCCGGAGACCTTGCCCGATTTATTTACCGTTTCTTGTAAGAGCGCTTCCGTAGCCGTGAATTGTTCCAGATTGGAAGCAAATTCCTGAATTCGCTGGCCGGCGTTCCGCAGTACTTCCTCGAGATTGCAGGCCGTGCCCGGCTCAACCGGCGGAATGTTTGCATCCACCTCGCGGGGTGACCAGGAAACCGAGTGCGATGCCGAAGAAGGCGTTTTAGCCGCCGTGCGCACGCGCTTTTCCTCGGAATCGGCGTTGCGTATAGGCGAACTGGGTTCAACCGGCGAGTTTCGTTCTCCGGGTTCATCGCTCTTGTCCACATCATTGCCTGTTGCCGCTTTCCGGGTGGCAACTTGTTGTGTTTGAACGGAAAAAAGCTGGAAGTCGGAAAAAGTGTGCTCGGTAATCATGCGGCGCCTGGCATAGTCCGTATAGGCGATGGCAAATCGGGGAAGCCATATTTCCACACCCTGCGAGTGAAATTCGACGGGAGCATAATCCACGGAGAAAGTCATTTCGAGCAGATCAATTCGTAAGTCCGCCTCCACCAAATCGGCTTCAAGATGCATGACCTGCCCGGAGTCAGCCGCGATCCAAGCGCGTCCTTTTATACCGACTGGGTAGGATTGGTTCGGAGTTGCCAGAGTCACGGTGCGTGGAATCTTTCCTTTCATCTGGCGGAAGTGGACAACCCAGGCGGGACGATTATTCCACTGCGTGGTACCCTCGCAGCGCATCTCATAATCGCTTTGAATCGCCGGGTAAAAGATCAACGCTAGGACCGGGATCCCTCTGTCTAGAACAGCATTGATGTGATTCTCGTCCGTCGCTGCGAGAAGCTTGCGAGATTCATGAATGTTGAGCGGCTCGGATTTTGCCGTGAAGTCAACCACATAGTCGAAGTTGGCGGAGAGGGAGAACTCTGTTTGCTCCGAGGGGACTTGATGAATACCTGTAACGCCAAGCGATTCGGTAGCAGCCGACCGCCCTGTTTGTTGATAGCGTACCTGCTCGTGAGCGATAAAGTTCTGAAGATGATCCACTAACTCTTGGGTGCGTTGTCCCGCTTGGTTCAGAACACCAGGAAGCGAGCAGGTGGGCGAGAGTTGCAGTTGCACGTGCGCGTCTACGTGAGGCGGATCCCATCGTAATCGAGGCGCCTTCTTTTCGATTTCTTGCGGCCATGCTCCGAGAGTGGTTTTCGCTGCCGAGAGAGTGACGAGCAGTATCGCTTGGAAAAGGTAAGCGAGCGCAACGAGCCGGAAGGGCATAACACCTCGGATGACTCCAGAAGTGAGAGTCATACTTATTTCGCGAAGACTAGAAGGCGGACTCCGCGGTGATAGGTTCCCCATAATGTACCGCTAATCCATAGTTCTCAGGAGCGTGTGGCGACTGAAAGCGCTGCCGGCTCCGTGGTAGGTCCGCCGCCGGGGGGCTACGTCCTAGCGACGAAACCCCTCACAGTACTTCCCACTTCTGAAAGCAAACGGCGCCAAGTGCGCCGTTATTGGCACAGGCAGAGTAGAAGCAATTACTAGTGTTTACGAAAATATTTTGATTACCATCGCGGTGTCCGTCAATAGCCCTAAACTTGGCTCTACAGTCATTCTCATCAAATGGAGAAAACGGTCCTGCGACGCGCCTCATCCACTTGTTCCGCAGAGCCAACGCACAACGGTGTCGGTAATGCCTGCCGAACAGCCCAGAGTCGGCGACCACATCCGCGTTTCCATGCACGGCGGAAATCGTTGGCCAAAAATGTACCGGGTAATTCTAGTTTGTAAGTGCGTTCCTGCCCACACTGGGGCAGCCGCAGCGCAGGACATCACACAGCGGAGAAAGTCAGAGCAGCATTCTCGAAACAGTCCGAACCAGTTGAATTGGAAAATATGGAAAATGAGGCGGGGTAATTGACGGATTTTAATGGAGCGGCCTATGAGAATCGAACTCACGCCTGAACCTTGGCAAGGTTCCGTACTACCATTATACTAAGGCCGCTCCGGCCTCTATTTTTATAGCACGCCCACACCACAAATCCAAGTCACGCGAATGCCTTGTGAACCGAACACCAACATTCAGGAAACTTGCGTGACGCGCGCGGATTTCACGATCGGCGAGCGCCGCTGCCGTTCCGCAAAGCGCGTCGCCTTTTCCTTATCGGTATACACACGCCCGAACGTCTCTCCATCCGCGTAATTCACAGTTACCAGAAAATGGTGATGACGCCTGCGTCTGTCTTTCCCGAATTCCGATTTTTCATCCCGCACGGTTTTCCTGGGCGGTTTTACTGTTTTGGCCACGGGATTTTCCTTAGTCTCTAATTGCGTGAGTCAGTCACTATCGCAAGAATCTCTCCGTTGCGCAAGTGAAGAGAAAGTTATTCACAACCACTGCAACGTTTAATGAAGCGCCGACCTTCGAAATCCAGCTTCCGGAAAAGTGGTATCTGATAACCGAAACATAATCAAAACTTTGCATCCTGTCTACTCCATAATCCTATTCTTGCCAAGCTTCCGGCTCGCGCTTTCTTTGATTTTCTGCGGTCTTCATGAAACATTTTCGCCAGTTCTACGTCTCTAATAGTGAGACTTGCACATGCTGTTGAAGCGCAAAAAGGACGCTCCCATGATCGTTATTGAAAAACAGCCGCCACTTCTTGAGGACCTCCGGAACCACGCGCCGGAGCAAATGGCGGAACTGCGGCTCCTTCTGAACACAGGTGTTACCGGCCGCCCAGATGTTCGCCGCCCTGGCTTCTTTGAACTCGAGGGACGGGCGAACATCTATTACATTTTCCGTTATCCCACCGGCCACAAAGTGCTGCTGGTGGCCGCGTGGCAAAAAAATACCGACCCGGTTGCAGAAATGGTCGCCTGCTGGAGCCCCGCAGCCTGAGATTTAAAGGCCATAGACGTTAATGTTCCAGTAAAAATTTGTCGAACACCCAGCGGACCGCAAGGTCCGCTTATTTTTTGTCGAGTTTCAAAGACGCCGAGTTAATGCAATAACGCAAGCCCGTCGGGTTCGGGCCATCGTCGAAAACGTGACCGAGATGCGCCCCACAGCGGCTGCAGGTCACTTCCGTTCGAAGCATTCCATGCGAGCTATCCGCCGTTTCGTCCACCGCCTTGGCATCGGCCGGATCGTAGAAACTGGGCCAACCGGAACCAGAATGGAACTTTGTCTCCGAGCGAAAAAGCTCCTGTCCGCAACACACACATTTGTACGTCCCGGGTGTTTCCGTCGTTTCATACTCCCCGGTAAAAGGCGGTTCCGTTCCCTTTTGGCGCGTCACATAGTACTGGTTCGGCGTCAGCGCTTTCCGCCATTCCTCGTCGCTCTTCTGGATCTTTTCATCGGCAGCCATTGGTCCCCCCTCTAACCTGCTATTTTCTCAACAGTATCAGATTCGGCGCAGGCCCTTGACGTTTCAACCCTTACACTCAATGATAAGTAAGAAGGACTGCCTCTCCCGAGCGAGTTCCGTAGGCCTATGCCCAATCCGACCGATGTTCAATTCGCACAGCAACGCCGCAACCGGCGGGCCAAGATTGCAAAGCCCCTTCGCGTGCGCCCTTCTGAGCCTCGCGATGATCACTTCGAAGATCTTCCCATCAGCATAAATGCTTCAAAAGAAGGGATTTACTTCCATACGAGGCGCAATGGCTACTACAAAGGCATGCGCGTTTTTGTCACCTTTCCCTTTACCTCTCCTCACGATCCTATGAACTGCGAGTATGTGGCCGAGGTTGTTCGCGTCGAAACCTTGGCAAACGGCCGATTTGGCGTAGCTCTGCATCTGAAGATGACCGTGAACTACAGTGCCTGCGCACCCCCGGGTTCTGTCTCCCGCGCCTAGTATCGAAACTTTCGATTCCCCAAGCGGGAAATTTGAATTGCAGCTTAGTGCCCTGCTCGTGTATCTTCGCCTCCTCATGTCTACTCGGGCGCACCGACACCATCATAGTCACGGAGTCTTGCCGCGCCCGTTCCGGTCTGTCTAGCGCTTACTGCAATACAAGCTCTAATCGGCCCGCTGGCGCGAATCGCCCGGCGGGTTTTTTGTTTTAGGAGGCTGTCGTGGAACTGGCATTTGAGAAACTTGGAGGGCTCATTCCGGGTATCGTGCAGGACCACGATACCGGCGACGTCCTGATGGTGGGCTATCTCAACTCCATAGCGCTTGAAGAGACGCAGCGCACCGGCGAAGTCCACTTCTTCTCTCGTTCCCGCAACCGTCTCTGGAAAAAAGGGGAAACCAGCGGCCATGTCCTGCGCGTTCGCGAAGTGCGTGTCGATTGCGACGCCGATGCCCTGCTCTTCCTCGTCGATCCGCTTGGTCCGGGCGTTTGTCACGAAGGCTATCGAAGCTGCTTCTACCGCTCCCTCGAATCCGACGGTACCTCGATGGTGGTCTCCGATCGCACCTTCGTACCCATGGATATCTACGGCCAAAAGGACGGGGAATGAGCATCCTCAAACTGGGCATTCCCAAGGGAAGTTTGCAGGATGCCAGCATTGATCTTCTGGCGCGCGCCGGCTGGAAAGTCACCATCAGCTCGCGCAGCTACGTCCCGGCCATTGACGATTCGGAAATAGATTGCTTGCTCGTGCGCGCTCAGGAAATGGCCCGTTACGTCGAAACCGGTGCTCTCGACGCGGGCATCACCGGACATGATTGGGTGCAGGAAACCGGAGCCGACGTCATCGAATTAGCGGAACTCGCCTACGCCAAGCAACGCCTCGCTCGCGTCAAATGGGTTCTCGCCGTTCCCGAAGATTCCGCGATTCGAACGCCGAAAGATTTGGAAGGCAAAGTGATCGCCACAGAAGTCGTGGGCATCACCCAGCAATACTTGGCCAGGCACGGCGTAAAAGCGCGCGTGGAGTTCTCCTGGGGAGCCACCGAGGTGAAAGTTCCGCAACTCGCCGATGCCATCGTCGAAGTTACCGAGACCGGCTCTTCGCTGCGCGCCAATCGCTTGCGCATCATGGACACGGTGCTCGAATCCTCCACGGTTTTCATCATCAATCGCAAATCCGCGGAGGATCCCGCCAAGCGTGAAAAAGCGGAAAACCTGGTCTTGATGCTTCAAGGTGCTATCGCCGCCGCCACGCGAGTCGGCTTGATGCTCAACGTGCGCCGTCAGGATCTCGAGGCTGTGCTTTCCGTCCTCCCGGCGCTGAAGAATCCCACCATTTCTGAGCTCAGCGATTCCGATTGGGTTGCCGTGAACACCATCATCGAAGAAGCGGTGGTTCGGCAGATTTTGCCGCGCCTGAAAGCGGCCAAAGCACAGGGCATCGTCGAATATCCTCTAAACAAGATCGTGCTCTGATGCGCATCCTCAAACTCACACCAAAAACTGAAGCCACCCTGATGAAACGCCGCGAAAGCCAGGATCGCGACGCCCATCGAGCCGCATCGCGCATTGTCGCGGATGTGCAGCGACGCGGCGATGCGGCCCTCGACGCCTGGACCCGCAAACTCGATAGCGCCGATGTGCGCGGCAAACTACTGTGGATTTCGCGCCGTGAAATGAATGCGGCGCGGAAGAGAGTGGGCCGCGACTTTCTGCGAGCCGTGGAGCACGCCGCGGCGAATGTCCGGCGAGTGGCGGAAAAGCAGTTGCCGCGCGAGTGGTCTTTCGAGGTGGAGCCGGGCGTGAGTATCGCCCAGCTTGTCCGCCCGATCGATTCCATCGGCTGCTACATCCCGGGTGGACGCTTTGCGCTGTTTTCGACCATGATCATGACCGTGGTGCCGGCGCAGGTTGCTGGAGTGAAGCGCGTCCTGGTCGCCTGCCCGCGCAGCAACGATGAAGTTCCTGCCGCAGCAGACCTGCTCGGCGTGACCGACTTGGCGCGAATCGGAGGAGCGCAGGCCATCGCCGCGCTGGCGTACGGAACCAAACGCATTGCTCGCGTGGAAAAAATCTTTGGCCCCGGTAACCGCTATGTCACCGCAGCAAAGCAAATCGTCAGCTCCGATTGCGCCATCGATCTTCCCGCCGGGCCCACGGAA
>Ga0210390_10003751_pt1 | contig 12974 bp, 22 predicted proteins | sample IncBWH11OmetaG_FD_161050 | JGI IMG/M metagenome (GOLD analysis project Ga0210390, IMG submission 161050) | Forest soil microbial communities from Barre Woods Harvard Forest LTER site, Petersham, Massachusetts, United States - Inc-BW-H-11-O ...
GCGGCGTTGGTCGAATCGACACTGCTTCTTGTCCTTCGGGTCATGCTTTGCGAGACCTCAGAAATTTCCGGTAAGTGATCAATATTGAACAGATTCGTCAGGATGTGTGTCTGTATGTTTGGGGCTTTCTCCGAGTGCAAGCGAGGCACATGTTTAGCAGCCAACACGAACGATGGGAAGACCCAAACATCATTGCTCTGGTGGAATTGGATGTGCAGAAAATGCGGGTGCACATTCTATTGAATCGGCAAGCGATGAGAGAACGACTGCGAGAGCTGGAACACCCTTTAGGAACCGCCACGGGGAACTGCAGGCCGTCCACTCCGGTGTCGAATAACTGAGCAATTTTGAAGAGTTGCTTAAGACTGAAGTGTTGAAATGGGCTTGTTGAAAGGTGAACGATGCCCCTGTCGTTTGATCCGGAGCTTCAAAGAGCAGTGCTTCTTTGCATCGACGATGACGAGGACATACTGGAATGCGAGAAATCGTTTCTTGAGAGCTTCGGCTATACGGTTCTGACCGCTTCCAGCGGCAGCAAGGGCTTAGAACTGGCCTCTGTGTACTCGGTTGACGTCGTAATTGTTGACTACCTCATGCCAGAAATGAACGGGCAAGAGGTCGCTAAGGAAATGAGGCGGCTTAAGCCAGAAGCGGCAATCATCATGCTTTCCGCGGCAGTGGATGTTCCTGAACAAGCCTTGAGAGTGGTGGATGCTTTCATAGCCAAGGATGGTTTGGCCAGCCAGTTATTACCCATGATCGCACAATTGCACGCATGCGCATCGAGTCCCCGGCCCTCGTGCGACGCCTGACAATGTGGGAAAACGCCTATAGGGTCGCGCTGTTTGTTGGCCCTCTCTGATAGTGCTCGGCATCGCGTGCTTTCGATCACAGTATCGTTTTTGTCGACGGTGATCTTCTTGGCGTGACCGAGGTTGGAAATCTGTATGTCCTTCAGCTGGATGTCAAGGCTTTCGATAATGGCTGTACCACCCCGTGAACAGAGCCATATCCTGCAACATCTTCTTGCGCTGATCCGCGACGCGCCGGAGCACGCGCTCTCACAATGTGAGCGATTCTGCACAGCACTGCCGAAGCAAGTGAGCGATTCTATTGGTGGTTACAAGGAAAACAAATGAAAACGATCAAGTTTTGCACCATACTCACACTGCTCGCGGCGGCGGGGATTATGGCGGGATGCTCGGCGACGGCGGCGAAGTCACCTGATGTTTCCGACGGTCTTCGCAAATCGCTCGATCAAGCGGGCTTCAAGAATGTCTCCGTCAGTCAGGATCGGGACAAGGGTATCGTGACCCTCGGCGGACAAGTCGCCAGTGACAACGACAAGTCGCAAGCCGAATCCCTAGCCAAATCCTTCGCGGGCACTCAGGTTGTCGCAGATCAGATTGCCGTAGTTCCCGTAGGCGGAGAAAAAGAAGCAAAGGCCGTGAACTCCGATCTGGATAAAGGCATCGAGCAGAACCTGGACGCGGCGTTGATCCAGAACAAAATGCACGACGATGTGAAATACGAGGTGAAGAGCGGTGTAGTCACGCTGACCGGAGAAGTGAACTCGGAAGACAGGCGGACGCGCGCTGAGAAGGTGGCGACCCGAGTGCCGAACGTTCAGCAAGTGGTGAATGATCTACAAGTCAAGAATCAAAAAGCCAGTTCATCGCAGTAGGAACTGCCGATGCCCAGGACCCGGGTGGCCGCAGCGAGCAATGCTGCAAATGAGTAATCGAGTTCTCGGGCGCAACCCGTCTCACGGCGAAGGTGAAAAGGAGGTACATGTCGTTCGGACTTTACGCGATTGGGTTCGCAATCATGATCGGCGGACTGATTTACGGCGCGCACCTCATGCATATGCCTACGCATTGGATTGTCGTGGGCGCAATCGTACTCCTGGGTATTGGGATTCTGTCAGGGGTAAAAGCGACGCGTCAAAAAGACTCTGCGGAATAACTTTTCCGGCCTGTAATTGCGCGAAGGTGAATCACTCAGGGTTCCTAGGTCCGACCTGTGGGAAGCTTGAGTATGACAAAACGCATATTTAGGATCGTCAAACGAGAAAACAATGTCCCGGTGCTTGGCGTCTGTGAACGCTGCAAGGCCCAGTTCACGGCGTGTCCCGAGAGTTTAGCCCAAGCAAAGGATGCACATGCCGACATCCAAACACAATTCATCGCGCACACGTGCAAGCGCCTCGCGGGGAACGCTTTGCGGGTCGCACTCGGCATCATCGATTTGCACAACCAAGATTCGAGCGGAGTGAGTATGACTTCTCAAGTGGTGAACCTACAGGTGACCGCGAGCCTACCAATCGACTGCGATTTCTGGTCGGAAGATGATGGATGGAAGGGGCTCAGTAAGAGCCTGTCAGTCACGGTCCATGGCAGTAGTTTTGAAGATGCCAAAAAGAATATGGCGACTGAACTGGGAGCGCACATCGAAACAATCCTGCGCGAGCATCGTACGAGAAGTGCGCGGCGAATTGCCTAAGCCAGACGGCAGAACATTTCTTAAGAGAGGCCCCGTGACAACCTATAGGCTCGGGGTTGGGAGCACGTCACTGAAGATTGCGGACGTTTGGTTATCGGCCTCGCGCTACGATCGTCCGCTACTTGACCCGCTTTACCGCGTCCACCAGGCTTGGATATGGATTAACGGCCCTCCCCTTCCACCACCGCCTCTCCGGTTCCAACTCGAAGATTGCAAAATGCAGGTGCGGCGTGCCCGCATCCGCATTTCCCGTCGATCCTACAAAACCGATGACATCCCCGCGCTCGACCCGCATCCCTTCCCGCAACCCTTCCACGTACCGGTCCAAGTGCGCGTAGTAGTAGCAATACACTGCCATTTCATCGAACTGGTATATCGTGTTGCCACCCTGTTTGCTGAGGAACAGCTTGCGGATAGTCCCGGAGACGACCGCATGCACGGGTGTTCCTCTGGGCTCCAGAATGTCGATCGCCTCATGCCGATGGCCGTTGTGAACATCTTCGAACGTGTCCAGCAGGTCCGCGAGGGCGAGTCCGCTGATGGGCGGAGCCATCTCACGAATGGACGAGGTCGCGCCAACAGCAAGAAATACTGGGAATAGCAGGGCAATACAAACGCAGAGCTTCAGGCCCGTTCCTCCTGACGACCGGTGTGCCGCGTCGAACCACATGCGGAAGGAACTTCGCTTTCTCATTCCTCGAACACGACTGGCGTTCCATCACGAACCAGGTTGGCGACCCGGGTGGCGTCCCAGTTTGTCATCCGCACGCACCCATGAGACGCGGAATGGCCGATCTCCCCCGCTTCAGGCGTGCCATGTATGCCGTAGTGCGGTACGTTGATCCCCATCCACACGACACCCACCGGATTGTTCGGGCCGGCTGCGATCTTCACCTTAGCATTTGTGGGATCGGCATCCCAGAACAAGTCGGGGTTATAGTTGTAGGTTGGATTTCGCACCACGTCAGTGATCACCCAATTCCCGAACGGGAGCGGGTCATGCTCACTGCTGCTCGTCACTGGGGCGTAAAAGATAACCTGGCCTTCCCGGTCATACACCTTCAGGACCGATGCCTTCTTCGAGACCACCACCTTGGCGGCCCGAGCCGGGGCCGTTGCAGGCTTGCCATTTTGGCTCGCGGTCGGTACACCTTTGCCGTTTACGACCGCTACCTGCTCAACGTCGGGCTCCACTTGTTCCGCGTTCAATACGTTGGGGACACGGATGTGCTCTCCCGCAATGAACCGGGCGCGGGGATTCAAGCGCTTGAGCAGAGCCGCTGCCGAGTGAAATCTCCCGTCGAGTTCTTCCAGCACGGATGTGTAGTAAAGGCCAGGCAGTTTCGCTTGCTCCGTCGCGTCTTCCGGAATCTTTTTGTTGAACGGCCCCGCGGCGTCTCCCACGGTGATCGTATAGGACACGATCGGTTTAACAATACCGGCGCCGAGCGCCTGGAGCAACGCCTTGTGGCTCCGCGCGCCTGGAGCAAGCCCACGCGCGGCCTGGAACGCCACCAGGGCCTCGCGGCTGTTCTTTCCACCCTTCCCGTCGATCTCGCCTGGCGAGAAGTCGGCTCGATCGAGCAAGACTTGCATTTCAAGCTCTGTGGGTTCGATTGACCGGAGAGACGGAGCCGGACGTTTGGCTGCGATCCCGGCGGAAGTGCCAAGGACAATGGCCGCGCTTGCGACAAAATACGACAAGATCTTGAGTGTGATTGTCATGGTGCCTCCCGGAGCAACAATGCGACTTCTTCTGACGTTGAGCGCCACACAGCGCAAAGTTATCAGGTCGCAGTCTGACGTGTCTGTTCAACACCGCTCACGTCAGGCTGGACGATGGGAGGTCGTGGTGACGTTGCTACTCGTCTCACAACTGTTTCTGTTCAAAGGTCTGACCGGTAAGAATCATGCGAGTGGCGACGCAATCGTTTCCTGTCACACCCCGCCTATCTGGAAGGGAAGGGCCGATTGGGCCAGGCTTTGGTAGGGCAACGCCGTCACGCCATCTTGCGGGCTTTCGTTGCGAACTTTCGCGCGGCGCGTAGCTTTTTTTGAGGTGCTGCGGCAGTTTTTCTGACTTTGCTCACTGCTCCAACCGAAAGTGCCAGTCTTAGCTTGGGTTGTTTTGCAGTGCGATGGTGGCCATGGTGCAGCGCCTGGATTCGCGCGGCTTCTTCTTCCGCACGTAGCTGAGCATCTTTATTTTTTTGGCGCTCGTCCTCAAGGTATGCCGGAATCGTCTTTGTTGTCATGGCCAGAGTCTGACAGAACTAGCTCTTTCCAAGCTGTTCAATTTTGGCCACTCGGTGCAATTTGCAGACCGGATCAAAACCAAGAAATGAGATCAAGCAATAGCGAGAATGCAACAGCAGCGCAGAACCCAAAGACTACTTGTTGGGTTCTCATTGACTTCTCAGCTCTGGGTGGCTGGGGTTAGCGCTCTACAGGAGCTTTTTCCGGACGGGGCGCAGGTATGGAATAGCCCGTTCCAAGGCCGTTTCGCCGTAGCGCACCCAACGTGGAGCCTGACGCGGGGTGAGCGCCAGCATGTTGGACAAGTGACATAAGGATGGATGCAAATCCGCGACCAGCTTGATGAATGCTGTGAGCGGTACAGCGAGCAGCAAGCCCATCACACCCCACAACCAGCCCCAGAAGAGAATGCCAACCGTCGCCGCCACCGGCCCGATACTCAAGCGATTGGCAATAAATTTTGGAATAAGAAGATTCGCGGAGACGACATGCAAGAACAGAATGGTCACTGTGATGACAATGTATGGTCCTGGTGTGTTGAACTGAAGGAGCGCCGCCGCTAAAGGAAGAGCAAGCGAAGCGATCAGTCCAAGGAACGGCAGCAGATTCAAGAGCCCGCTGGCGATCCCGAGGGGTATGGCACCTCTCATCCCAACCCCCCACAACACGAGCGTGGTCGTCAAGGCCATCACGGAACCGACGATAAGGTTTCCGGCTACGAAGCCCCGAACCATCTGATTCAGGTTCGTGATGAATCGAGCGGCGTCTATCTTGGAACCGAAGAGGCCATCCATCCGGATTGCCATTTGATCCTTCGTGCAGAGCATAAAAAATGTTAAAAATGGAACCACGCCGGCAATAATCAGCACTCCCCACACAGATCCCACACCGCGCACCAGATAATCAGGCCAGTTTGGCGATTCCTGCAGCCGAACCTCGGGAACTTTCTTAGTGGGATGCACGTCGTTCGTAAAGTTTCCCGCACTTTGCTGAAAGTCCTGGATCTTCCGGCTAATGGGCTCAATGGTTTGCTGAACCTTCGACGCGTACACCGGAAGTTCTTCGGCAAAGCTCATCGCTCTCCCGTAGAGCGCGTAACCCAGCAGCCCGATTAGACTCATACCTGCGAGCACAATGCCCGCCGCCGCCACACCGCGTGGGAGATGCAGTTTCTCTAGTATGACTACTATGGGGTCAAACAAGATCGCGAGAAATCCCGCCAGAATAACCGTGATGCAAATCGAGCTTGCGTAGTAGCCGAACACAGTCAACAAGCCCGCCACCAATATGAAGAGCAGAATTGCGATTCTGCGAAGCAGCGTATCGGACAGTGAGGCTGAAGACGGAAGAGCCACTTCCAACACGCGCAGCTGACTCTCTCCGGCAATTGCCCTATTAACCTGATCGGACATGTGTTTTCTGCCCACCGAGTCGTTGGCTGGAGACAAGTTCAGGCCTCTAATACGGCTTCAGGGGACAGGTTTGTGCGACGAAGTGATCGGTTCGTGAAGCCTGGCACGTGCGTGTTGTCCTGCCCCAATCGTGAACTCCGAGTGCTACGCTGCCTATCCGCCGAGTCTGTCCGATACTGAGCCAAGGACGGTCGTGCTTCAGTCGTCCTCAACGCACCGACGGGCTCCGCCTGATAGAGCGGGCCTAATTTACTTCTCGAAGACTTTTTCGATCTGCCCAACCTTTTTTTCAACTTTGCCAGTGTTTTTTTCGGCTGTGCCTTCGGCCTCTAAGTTAGGATTGTTCGTGACTCTGCCGGCCGTCTCTTTGATTTTGCCTTTCACTTCATGAACACTGCCTTTAATCTCATCCTTCGTACCGGAATTCATCTGTTTTCTCCTTAGTCGTAGGTCTTCTTTCAGCGTCCGAAAGCGTGTTTGTCGTTACAGTTTCAGCAATCTGTCAAAAAAGGAACGATAACGCTGTAGGGCAAGCCGCAGGTCTTCGGTGGACACGTTGTCGCCGCTTTCCCACTGCTTCTCCAAAGCCGATCGCTCGTTGGCAAAACCTTCCGCGAGTCGCTGCATCACCGAAGCTACTAGCTTGTCTGCGTCTTCAACCGTCCGGCGTGGTTCGTCCACGAAACCAGTCTGTACCTTGCTCCACTGCGATCGGAAATCTCCCATTTCCGATTCAGAAAACAACGGCATGGGCTTTGAGACTGCAGCCGCGTTATCCAGAGTTTCCGTCTCTTGGACTTTCACCAGCGCGGGTCCGTTGGGCAGCTTGGGCGAAATGCTCACCAAATCTGCCGTGATAACATCCTCATCCTTTGCCATTAATTCAGCCACTACGCCACCTCTTTCCTTTCCACAATTGTTGGTGCCTGCACCAGTTCCTCAAATAGAGAGCGGTAGTGAATCATCGCCGTTCTCAAATCTTCGGTAGTCGCCGCGTCTTTCCCAACCCGCAGCGCAATCTCATGCGCAGACCGGTAGTTCTCCACCACTCGGGGATGGTCCACAGAAATGTCGGCGGCACGCTGATCGAAGTCCGACACAGGATAACCACGAGCTTTCATTAAAGAGGACACCAGGTCGTCGGCTTCTGCGACTGCCCCTTTTGGGGAATCGACAAAACGAGACTGTACCGACTCCCACCGTTTTGAAAAACGTTCGTATTCCATCGGATCAAGGGCGCGAATGTTGAGTTTCTCAACCCGCTCCTGGCGATCCACTAGTTTTGCTTCTGCCTTTCGTTCCGACCCGTGCTTCAGCACCGCTCGCTCGTATTCAGGCCCAAACTTTTGTCGCAGGTCTGCAGTCGTGCTCCTACGTTTTTGCACGTATAGCCAAACCAGTATCGCGATAACCAGAATCACCACGCCTACGAGCATAAGCAGCTTCGGATCCATCAGATTCAAATTCATCGAAACCTCCTTGTATCAAGACTCTCCACAAAGCCAAAATATGTTCACCAAGTTCTCCCTCTGGCGACCAGAACCTTGTGAACCGCCAGTATCAAACGCTAGCCTGCGAAAAACTGGTCAGAATTGATCGTCTTGTAAATCGGTCCTATCGAAGCGAAACAATGTGCGGAGTCGGAGAAAGGATCATCGATGTATTTCACTTGGATTCTATCGTCCCTCAACCTCGTCCAAAATCGCTTCAAGAGCCATGGTTCTGGAAACAAAACGGTGTGTTTCTCGGCCTCTAGCGGTTCGCAGATTAGCGATGGCTGAAGAAATGCCTGCACACCTCGAATGTTCACACATGGATCAAGCCCCTCCTGCTATGTCGCCGTCGCGTAGCGCGTCCTTCAAGGCCTGGCAGGGGCGGCCTGCTGGCACGATCTCTGTCAGGGGTCTGGCCGGGCTCTGGAGGCGGTTCTGAACGTCTCTTGGCATGAGCAGTTTGGTTCTTCGCTCCCGGAGTCGCGGCTGTTCCGTCGTCGTCATGAAGAAGGACGTTAAGGAGCGAACTGTTAACGTGTAAATTGTTCCCAACGCGGTAGTTGATAAAGCCGAGCTTCCTGAATCGGTTCATGAAGAAGCTGACCCGCGAGCGTGTCGTCCCTACCATCTCTGCTAGGGTCTCCTGACTTAGTCTCGGGACTGACACTTCCGGAGCTCCTTCTTTCCCGAATTGCGCCATCAAGAGAAGAACTCGCGCGAGCCGCTTTTCGCTGGAATTGAAAAGCTGATCGACTAAGTCATCCTGATATCGAATGTTACGTTTCAATAAGTATTTGACAAACATGGCCGACAATTTGGGTTCCAGGCTCATTGCATGCACCATCGCCCTCCGCTCGATGTGCAGCAGGATGCAGTCGGTTAATGCGGTTGCAGACGACATGCGTAAGGGCTGACCAGCAAGACCACCTTCTCCAAAAAAATCGCCTTCTCCTAGAATGCCAAGAGTTGCTTCTCTCCCGTCTTCCGATACCACACTGAGCTGCACTTTCCCGGTTTGGACAAAGAATAGGCCGTCCCTGCAATCGCCTTGAGCGAAGACTTTGTCCTTCTTCTTAAAAGAGACCATATCCCTGCCTTTCCCAATCGTTGAAAGAAAGGTGTGGGGATTGAAATCAAGTTTTCTCTTCGCGGTCGTGATTTGCTTCACTGGAGGCCGTCCTAACTGGGGCTCTTCATCACTTTAATTGTGAGGGATCGGGATACACCTTCGCTGATCAGTTATGCTCACAATGACGGATGCGACGAGCCGGCCAGGACGCAATATGTTGCAAGCTTTGCCAGAAAAACGAGTTGTTTGGCCGTTCTCGGGTCGGGCTTTTCGGCATCAGGCAAGGACAAAGGTGGAACAGAAGCGAAAGCGGTGGTCCCGACTCAGCACGGTCTTCATAAACGACGCCGCCGTCATGTTTCGTATGAAGTTGGAGCGTTCGATTCGGATCTCTATAACTGTGCGATCCTGGGCAACAACTGGCTAATCAAAAAATGCCCCGGCTCTTAAGCCGGGGCGTTAGTCCTTAACACTGCTTATCGCAAAAGAAATTGCTTAGGAAGCGCGTCGCTTCTCATCTTCTGGTTTCTGTTGATCCTTGTGCTGAGAGTCGCTGTCCTGCGATGGATTCTTCTTGGAAATGTCCTGCGGGTTACTCTGGCTCTGCTTTTCCGGTGAAGGGTTGGTCTTGGTGTCCGAGGTCTTGACCGATCCGGCCGGGTCTTGTTGGACATGCTGCTGTTTCGGCTTCTGCGGGTCCGTTTCAGATTCGTTGCTCATATATTGCTCCTTTTCAAGACAGTCAGTGATTTGGGGCTTCGGGTGAGGTCGGCGCGTCGCAGGCCGAAGAAATGACCTTGCGATTCATGTTCCGGGCCGTGCTTTTCGGGTCACGACCTTTAGGCCCCCATTCGACCGCGATGCTACGCCGATACGGAACGGCACGACTGGTCACAATTGCACAGTTTTGAAAAACACCAGAACTACGATTTTGCAGACTGTGTGAGAACCCACAATTGTAGGTCAGCTATGCCGCGGGACATAGTCGGTTGACAGTCACACCAGAAGACGGCGCTGCAACCGAAAAGTTTTCCTTGCGCTCGCCATCCAACGCCTGGCAAAGTTTGGCGATAAGGATCGTTAGTTTCGCTGGGTCCATTTCTTTAGTGACTTGCTCTGCAACGGATCTCCAATCTTCATCTCCGAGATGCGGGGCCATAGCGGGACTCCCTTCCTATGACTGACTACGCTATCGTGAATTGAAACGGGGATCTGAGCAAGAATGCACATTCTGCAAGATTCCCCAACCACTGCGCCACTCGACGAATCAGAACACGAATCCGTTCGTGATCGTGCGAATGGTTCGCCGCCCCGCAATGCGACCGCCCAAAGTGGTCCAATGTGACCAGACATTCGCTTCAGTCACTTCTATTCTTCGGCTCTGGGGACAGATACGCAATGCCTACAGCTGCAATTTTGCACGAAGTTCAGAAACTTTACAGCGTCAGTGACCGGCTTGTTTTCCTGGCGGAGCAACATCCCGTTGTCTCAGAGGCACTCATCTCGATTTCGGGCAGCGTCCGTAACACGGCGACATTGTTGGAAGTTCTGATTGCAACAAAGATGCTCCCGCACACCCCGCATTAGATCCAGCATATGCCTGACGTGCTCGCTGTCGAGCTGTCTCGGAAAAATGTGCTTATCGAGTTGGGCCAGCGAGCTAGTCGTGGAGAACCACATTCAGGAGGGAACTGTGGACTTGCAATCCACCGTTGTAATGAATGAAACCCATCTTTCTGAATCTATTCATAAAAAAACTGACGCGCGACCGGGTTGTTCCTATCATCTCTGCAAGGGTTTCTTGACTGATCTTGGGGACTACGGTCTCGGGCACGCCTTCCTTGCCGAAATGAGCAAGCAAGAGCAGAATCCGAGCTAGTCTTTTTTCGCTGGAATTGAAAAGTTGATCGACCAAGTCCGCTTCGTATCGGATGTTCCGTGCAAGCAGATACGCTACGAACAGATCGGAGAATGTGTGTTCGCGGTGAAGCGCAAGCATCATTACCTTTTTATCAATCTGCAGAAGCTCGCAGTCAATCAGTGCAGTTGCCGAGCCCATGCGTAGAGCCTGTCCAGCCAGGGCACCCTCTCCGAAAAAGTCGCCGCGATTCAGTATTCCAACCGTTGCTTCCTTGCCACTCTCGGATACGACTGTGAGCCTCACCTTGCCTTCTCGGATGTAAAACACGGCATCACATGGTGCGCCCTGGGCGTAAATTGTCTGTTTCTTTCCAACCGACGCAACTTTCCGTCCCTCGCCGATGGTCGCAAGAAACTTCTTCGGGTCGAAATCGCGTTTCTTCTTAGTTGCAGCAACGAGAGTCATGGTCGGTTCCCCCAGGCCTGGGAAAGTCCCGAATGCTTGCAGGACTCCCCAGTTGTTTGTGAGAAAATGAAGCGAAAAAAGGCGGGAACAACAAACTGCTACGGAACGCCAAGCTCCGCATAGTAACTACGTAGACTGTCACATTTTGAGACTGGAGTCAAAGACAAAACGCAAGAGAACCGGTATGAACGTCTTCTGACGGATGCTATGCACGGGGACAAATTGCTCTTCGTTCGCGAGGATGTAGTAGAGGCTGCGTGGTCGATTGTCGATCCGATTCTTAACAACGCTGTGCGTCTGGGTACTTACCAACCGGGGACTTGGGGACCTGAGGAAGCCGCTCGCCTCGCTGCAGATGTCGGAGGATGGCGCAACCCGCAATCCTAAGCGCGCCTAGGCTCGAAAACCTACCACTGTGCGGCGTTCATTCGCTTTGTTCAATTGAGGACATCTGCCATGCGACGCTGTGTTTGGAGAGCGTGCTCAGATCTTTCGTTTGGGGCGAACCGTCTTCAGGTGCCAGGGACGGCGTCGGTTTGCTTCAACGTCACGAAAACGTCCAGGACGTTTTCGTTTAGGACCGCCACAACTTTCTTCGCCTGTTCCAGAGTTGTCCCGCCCAGGAGATCGAACCCGAGTACCACGTTGCTCAACACGGAAATCGTTTGGTGGTATCGCTCGACAAGGATTTGAGGTTTGCCGTCCTTCGTATCCCGAATCATAAAACGGCAATTGCTGCGCTCAGTTTTTTCCTGCGTCATGCGATGCAGTATAGACCATTGCTGCATCTGGATCATATGCGAACAAGCCGCCGTTTGCGGGCAGAGGCTCGAATGCAAACGGCGGCTTGACCCCCTCAGGCCCCTGCGCTTCCAAGGAGCCATCCAAAGCAGCGCCAGGGTTGCCGAGAGCGACTTTGGCGCGATGCTTGCGAACACGGCGACTCTACTCCTCTTTGAGTTGCTAAAACAAGACCGATTCTCGGAAGCCTGCGGTCTAGGAAATAACTGTTAAATGCTTTTGGCCACTTGTGCACGCCGCGAGCATCGAACTGTTGCAGCTAGGTCGAGCCGACAAATGCCCTGACTGCATCTGTGAAATCCTTTGGTGGAGCTACATTTTTAATCAACACTTCTCCGTAAGTACGGGCGTGTCTCTGTGCGATAGCAAACAACCACCTGTCGCGCTAGTTGCATCGAAGGACGGGGCAGCGAAGTCCCTCTGGCTGGGGAAAGGTGTCTGGAAAATGCGAGGTCGCATCCTGATCGCAGATGACAGCCCGTTCACCAGGAAGACACTTCAGGAGTTGCTTCAGGCCAACGGTTGGAAGGTATGCGGTCAGGCCGAAAACGGACTGGAGGCGGTTAGGATGGCTGTAGAACTCAATCCCGATGCGGTGATTCTGGATCTAGCGATGCCGTCAATGGACGGGCTGACGGCAGCGCGGCAGATCTCGAAGTCGCTTCCCACGATCCCAATCGTAATGCACACTCTCCATGATCTTCCGCAACTTGAACAGGAAGCGAAGAAGAACGGCGTACGCTGCATAGTGCGAAAGTCTGAGACTGCGCGCATCATTTCTGTACTCGATGAATTAACCCACCGCTCCAGTGTCTCTCCTCAAGCAGGCGTTGAAAAGGAGCCGGTGACGAGGCAAGCCACCAAAGTCGCGACTTCAGAGGGCACTGGCCCCCAGGTTCAGGCAGTGGAGTCCGCATCCCAGACCGACACCCCAGACGATATCGCAAAGGCCAGTTGAATCTATTCCACGCAATCGTGAAATATTCCAAACGTCTCAACCTGGTCAACATCGTCACATCACTGGAGCGAACACATGCCTAGAAATATTGAGGGTCTCAAGCGGAGCGCGCGACTGCGCACCGAGACTGTTATGCAGCGGGCTCTGGCAGCTTTGC
>Ga0210390_10003753_pt1 | contig 12973 bp, 11 predicted proteins | sample IncBWH11OmetaG_FD_161050 | JGI IMG/M metagenome (GOLD analysis project Ga0210390, IMG submission 161050) | Forest soil microbial communities from Barre Woods Harvard Forest LTER site, Petersham, Massachusetts, United States - Inc-BW-H-11-O ...
GAAGTCGATGCAGCCCTGTTCGTTGGCAGCGGCGGTTTCCTCGTTCGCCAGCGCAGTCTTTCCCTGACCCGAGCCGTTGGGAGGCTGCGTCGTCGACACGCTATATGTCACGCCGCCCGAACAAGTCAGCGTGTCCGAGGAGATCGACTGGCTCAGCGACCCGCTCTCTTTGTTCGGGTTGATGTTGTTCACTTCGGGGAACAGCGCGTGCATCATGAAGAACGTCGTAAACGAGCCGACGGCCGTCATCTCCGTGTTGCTCGCTCCGGCGGGCGCTGCTGCCACCGCGATGCTGGCGCCTAAGCCGCCGAGCACCATGGCTCCGGCGAGGAGTCCTCGCCTCAATATCGATTGCTTGTCTTTCACTTTCGCTCCTTCGTGAGGTTCATTTGGTAACGGCGATAGGAATTCGAGTGGGGCATGACCGGTGTCGATGGCATCCTTCCTGAACTCTGATGTTCTGAACTTTGAAGCTGCATTGCGATGTGCCGAGGGCGATCGAATCATGTGGCGTCACGCTTTCGTTTGATGGACAAGATGACTACAGGGATAGCTAGAAGCAGCAAGAGCGCAAGGAGCGGGAGCAAGGGACTCGTTGGTAGCTGACCACCGGCAAGCGCCGCGGGAGCAGCCTGCTTGAACTTCGAATTCGCGACGACGCGTGCATTGCTGGTGGAGCCGGATGGTCCGCTTCCCGTCCCGCCCGTCGATCCGGTTGTCGAGGCGGAGGTACCGCCGGCGGACGTTGCAGAGCCTGTGCCTGTCGTTGACTTTCCCCCTCCACTGCTCGCAGCCGCACCTCCAGGCGCGTTGCCGATCGGGGGCACCGGTGGCGGTGATGAGTCTGCGCCCAGGCTTCCGCTGAAGGTGGGATTGCTGCAGTTCGACGCGTTGAGCTGTTGCGCCGGTTGACTCAGCATGTATCCGACGGCATCAGCCAGGAACTGGGACAGTTGCGGAGGCAGTGGTGCGTAGCCGATTGCGGACATATGGATCTGACCCGCGCAAGCCACGAAACTCATGAACTGGGCCAGTGTGTTCGCAATGCCCGGGTCCGTGTAGCCGGATATGCACGTCGGACGCACCGAGTTCGGGTCGCATTGCACCAAGATGTAGGAGTACGCGGAGATCGGGTAGGCCGCGGGATTGCTGCTCGTGTAGACGCCAGTCAGGTTTTGTGAGGTGTCCGGCGCCAGCTGCGCCGACTCCAGCGCGGCACTGATGTTCTCCGCGTAGGGCTGCACCCAGTTGCCCGACGCGTTTTGCACCCATGCGACGTTGTCGTTGTAGACCTTGGCATAGCCGAATTCGTCGTACCCGATCGTCCATCGGTTGGCCGCGATGTAGTTGGCCTCTGTGTCCGAACCCGACTGGCACGCCATGTTGGTGGGCGAGATGGCGTTGTCGACCTCAAGAATTCTTGAGCTCGTCGAATAGCCGTTCAGCGCTGCCCACGAGGCGTAGTCCGACGGGTCCGTGTGGTTGACGAAGTCGTAGAAGAGGGCTGTGGTTCCCGATTGACCGGTCCGGCAGACCACCGTGATGTGCTCGTTGGGAAGGGTCACCCCACCGTTGTCGGCGCTGATAGCCGGGTCGTCCCAGTTGCTGATCTTGCCCAGGAAGATCTTTGCAATGGTCGTCGGTGACAGCCGCAACGAGTTGATGGGGTCTTGCCCGCTGGGCGTCAGAGCGACGTTGTACATGATGGCGGTCGCTCCGGCGGCGTCGGGCGTGTACTCGAACCCCCGCGGCACGTTGACCGGTGATCCGGGGAGGAGCTCGGAGAACTCCGCCTCGGTTCCTGCAAAGTCGGCGGTGTTCTGGCTGTAGGCCTCCAGGCCTGCCGGCGAGCTGGTGGGCGTGTAGTTGAGATTCAGTCCCTGGTTCTGCACGGACTGGGTCCACTGCTGGAACGCGAGAGCGGCGTAGGTAGACCCCTGACCGTTGGCCGGAGATGTCGAAGCCGCACCCGCAGGCGTGCCTGCGGCGACGAAGGCGCAGGCGAGCGAGACCGCCAGCATGACGACCCCGTACGTGAACATGCGAACAGGCCTGACGCTCATCCGAACTTGCCCTCGACGTAGTCGGCCGTCCGCGGGTCATCCGGCGAGGTGAACATCTTCGTGGTCGAACCCTGCTCGAGGAGCTTCCCTGGCTCGTTCTCCGCCGCCAGGAAGAAGGCGCAACGATCCGAGACGCGCAGCGCCTGCTGCATGTTGTGGGTGACGATCACCACGGTCACTTCGTTGCGCAGTTCGCTGATGGTTTCTTCGATCCGCGCGGTTGACGCAGGGTCGAGAGCCGAGCACGGCTCGTCCATGAGCAGGACGTTGGGCGCGACAGCCAACGACCGTGCGATGCACAGGCGCTGCTGCTGGCCACCCGAGAGTGCGCCACCTGGACTGTCGAGGCGTTCGCGAACCTCCCGCCAGAGACTGGCTCTCTGGAGCGACTGTTCGACCAGGGCATCCTGATCGCTGCAGCGGATCTTGGTGAGCTTCAGCCCAGCCAACACGTTTTGCCGGACGCTCATGGCCGGGAACGGATTGGGCTTTTGGAAAACCATGCCGATCCGGGTGCGAATGGTCTGAGCGCGCATGTCGGCGCCGTAGATGTCGACGCCGTCGAGCAGGATGTCACCGGCCATCGCCGACCCCGGCACCAGTTCGTGCATTCGGTTGAGGAGTCGCAAGAACGTCGACTTGCCGCAACCCGATGGGCCGATGAGTGCGGTGACTTCCCCGGCCTCCATCGTCAGGTCCACGCCCTCGAGGACCAGGTGATCACCGAACCACGCGCACGCATCGCGGGCCTCCAGCGAGGCCGCACCAGGCGGTGGGCCTCCGATGAGCTCGGGCGCTCCTTTGTGGACTTGTGCGGTGCCCGCCGCCCCCATTTCCGAACCGCCTGCGAATGACATCTTGTCCGCAGTGCCGACTCCGTGGTTCGGGGAAACATCGGGCGGAGTCATATGGAGATCGGTCATGGCTCGCCCCCGGCAGTGCTCGTGGCGACCCGCGGTCGTGACGTTGACGCGATGAGGCGGGGTACCGACTGTTCATCTCCCGACCTTCGGCCGGGAATGCGCAGACGGATCCGGCGCTTGTTGGTCGCCGACCGGTCGCGCCCGATGATCCGGGCCACGATGAACAGGCTCAAGATCAACATCAGCAACACGAGCGCGCCGGCATAGCCACGCTGGATGTCAGCCTCCGACTGGGTGCGAACGAAGCGGTAGATGAACAGCGGCAGGCTCTCTTGCGGCCCGTGGAACGGGTTGGCGTTCATGAGGTTGTACCCGAAGGCCGTGAACAGCAGGGGCGCCGTCTCACCTGCCTCGCGTGCGATGCCGAGGATCGCCGCGGTGGCCACGCCGGTCGATGCCGTTGGAAGCACGACGGAGAGGACCACTCTCGCCCGAGAGGCACCGAGAGCCAGTCCTGCTTCTCGGAGCCCGTTGGGGACGAGGCGAAGAACGACCTCGATGGCGCGACAGATGGTCGGCATCATCGTCATCGACAGAGCCAACGACGCCATGAAGCCGTTGAACGAGAACAGGTCGTTGTACTTGGCCAGGGGAATGATCAGAGTGGCGTAGATGAAAAGGCCGCTCACGATGGACGGCATGCCGCTCATGGCGTCGACGAAGATCCGTACCGGACGACGCAACTTCGAGCGGCTCTCGTTGAGGAAGAACGCCGTCATCGCGCCCAAGGGCAGCGATATCAAGAGGGCCAGGCCCACCTGCTCGATCGTCCCGACGATGGCGTGCAAGCCGCCTCCCGCGGTGGCCGGCATGGTCGGGGTGACGCCTCGCTGGTCGTGCAAGAAAAAACTCGGCCTGAGGGCCGGGAGACCCTTGATGACGATGTAGCTGACCAGCCAGACGAGGGGGATGAGCACGATCACCATGGCGGTGGACACGGCCACGGTGACGACCCGGTCCACGGCACTCAGCCAGCCGACCCTGTCGTAGGAGGCCACGAAGTAGATGGCAAGAAAGACGAAATAGGCCACGACCCAGAACAGCAACCAGCCCACGCCATCGGTGAGAACCGCAAAGACGAGCCAGCACAGACTGACCGAGCTGACCGCGGACGCCGCCATGATGAGCAGGTCCAGCCTCGTCATGTTCACTGGCCTGCGGGAACGGCGTCTGGGGGTCGGGCGTTGGCGTGACGAGTCTCCCGGCGGCCGCGGCGAGCCGTCGTCGGCTTCCGGGGCGAGTTCCGTCCTCGGGGCGTCGATGAGGTTGGTCACAGTTCGACCGCAGCCCCTGATCGGCTCCGGGACACGATTGTGGAGGCGATCAGATTGGTGACCAGAGTGAGGCAGAACAGGACGAGACCCGCTGCCATCAGACCCGACACGGTGAATGGATCGCTGCCGGCCCGCTGGGCGATGAAGCCGGCGATCGTCCCGCCTCCTTCCTCGAGGAAGTGAAGTGAGATGTGCGGCACCTGCGGGAGGATGAGGGTGACTGCGATCGTCTCGCCGAGAGCCCGCCCGAGACCCAACATGGAGCCGCCGATGATCCCGCCCTTCCCATAGGGCAGCACCACCGTACGGATCATCCCCCACTTGGTGGCGCCGAGGGCGAGTGCCGCCTCCTTCTCGCCAGGCGGGGTCTGGGCGAACACTGCTCGGCAGATGGACGCGACGATTGGGACGCACATCAACGAAACGACGATGCCGGCAATGAACATGGAGCTGAGGAGGCTGGCGCCCTGCGTCGTTTTGAAAATGGGAATCCATCCGAAATACGTCGTCAGCCATCGGGACAGCGGCTCGATCTGATACTGGAGCGTCAGGAACGCCCAGAGTCCGAACAGCAGGCTGGGGATGGCAGCCAACACGTCGATGAGGCCCTGCAAGACCTTGCGCAGGCCCAGTGGCGCGTATTCCGCGATGAAGAGCGCGGCGAAGACGCCCATCGGCACGGCGATGGCCACGGCGATCAGCGCGACGATCACCGTTCCGAACAACAATCCGGCGACGCCTATGACGACGTGCTTAGTGTTTGTGCTCCACGCCGTCGTGGTAAAGAAATGCCAGCCGGCGTAGGCCCAGGCGTGGCGGCCCTGCCAGAGAAGGAAGACACCCACCAGGGTGAGCAGCACCAGAACCAGGAGCCCCGCCCCGAGCGTGGTCAGGTCGAACAGGCGGTCGGCGCGACCCGGCTTGTCGACAATGGTGCGACGCGTCCGTGCGGGACCCGACGTCGGAAGCGTCGGGCTCACGGTCATATCCGTCATCCCAGCGTGACCAGCTCAGTGACCCCCATCGGAGGAATGAACAAGAAGGACGTCGCGGGCGGCAGGCTCAAGGAGGAAGGAATATGAAGTCGCCGCCGGAGAGCGCAATGTTCGTTCTCGCGAAGCCGCGGGACCGACATGTCTCATTCCTTCCTTAGTTCTCTTCGTTCGCCAAGTAGCTTGAGTCGACTGGTCGCTCCGGCCGACGCGGCGCACGTTACTGAGGCAAGGGAACTGCACCGTGACGAGAGATCCTCCGCAAAAAGAACTCTTTGTGACGAGAGAGTTATCTACGGCCGTTGCGAAAGCGCCTAGGCGCCCACGTCGCCGAACGGGCCGATTCGCGCTGATCCGAATGACCCTCGCCGAGTGGCCCGGGTGCGTAATTTCGATGACGGAGGCGACGATCCGCGCCATCTCCGAGCGCAGTTCGTCGTTCCAAGAGCGGATCTGTGCGGGCATACGCCCACGAGGGTCCGAACCTCAGGTTCCCACGGTCTCGACACCCCACGGCCCGCTCCGATGCAGCCCCAGCTCGGGTCCGGTCGTAACCCAGAACCAGCGCTAGGAGGACCAGCCCCTCCACCGGGTTCGCTGCTTGGGCACTGTCCGCCCATCTGCCCCAGCAGGACAATGCATCAGAGGTGGATGCTGGAGCGCGGCACGCGTCCGACGGGCACGTGCTGCGCCTACTCGGCCGGTGGGGGCCCCTCGTCGCCTTCGGCCCCGCCACTCGGCGCAATCCGACTGCGGGCCGCAGTGAAGATCATCCGCACGGCGATGCCGATGATCGCGAGGTCGAGCAGCATCTGGGTCGACACGACCAGGCGTGCGGGGTCGGTCCTCGGAGTGATGTCGCCGAAACCGACCGTGGAGAAGACGCTGATCGTGAAGTAGAGGGCTCGGGTGGGGTCTAGTGATTGCGTAAAGGTATGGATGTTGTTGCGGGACATCGACAGATAGACGATCGAGAACCCGACCAGGAACACGCCGATCACGATGCCCAGGGCCTCCACGGCACGGAGTTCGGGGAGTTCCGCCCGCGAGATGCGTCGCACCTGCAACACGAACACGGCGGCTACCAGGGCGATCACCGCACCGAGCCGCACCACTGAGCGCTCGCTGGAGAGGTGATCGAAGGGAAGCAGATACAGGGCGGCGAGCAGCAACGCGAGCGCTCCCACGATGGTGGCCCCGGTCCGCACCAGCGCCCGACGACGCGCCGCGGGGTCGAGGTCGGCCAGCCGCTTCGCCTCCATGGGCCAACGCTAACGATGCCGACGACGCAGACCGCGGAAGGTCCGTTGCGGCGCTCGCGAAGTGCCGATTTCGTTCAGCTCAGCCGAGCCCACGCACGATCTCGACCACCTTCTCGCCGCACTCGGTCGGGTTCTGCGCCACCGCGACGCCCGCCTTCGACAGCGCCTCCATCTTGGCCTGGGCGGTGCCCGACGAGCCCGAAATGATGGCGCCGGCGTGTCCCATCTTGCGCCCCGGGGGTGCCGTCACGCCGGCGATGTAGGCGGCGACCGGCTTGCTCACGTTGCTCGCGATGAACTCGGCTGCACGCTCCTCCTCCGAGCCGCCGATCTCGCCGATCATCATGATGGCCTTGGTCTCCGGATCCTTCTCGAACGCTTCGAGGCAGTCGATGAAGTTCGTGCCGGGGACCGGGTCCCCGCCGATGCCGACGCACGTGGTCTGGCCGATCCCCTGCTGCGACAGCTCGTGCAGCGCCTGATAGGTGAGCGTGCCCGAACGCGAGACGATCCCCACCGGTCCTCCGGCCAATGCGATGTCACCCGAGGTGATGCCGATGTTGCACTTCCCGGGGCTGATGATGCCGGGGCAGTTCGGGCCGAGCAGGCGCGTGTTGGGGAACTCCTGGACGAGCCGGTTATAAACGACCGCTTCGTCCTGGGCCGGGATGCCTTCGGTGATGCAGACGATGAAGGTGACGCCGGCCTCGGCCGCCTCGATGATCGCGTCCGCCGCCCCGCGAGGCGGCACGCTGATGAAAGACGCCGTCGCGCCCGTCTCCTTCACGGCCTCGGTCACCGACGCGTAGACCGCGATGCCCTCGATCTCCTCACCGCCGCGCTTGGGGTTGGTACCGGCGACCACCTGGGTGCCATAGGCCTTGTTGCGCAGGCCGTGGAAGAGCCCCTGGCTCGTCGGGCTGACGCCCTGGATCACGACCTTTGTCGTCTCGTCGACGAAGATGCTCACATTCGTTCCTCTCGATCCGGTGGATTCTGGGTCAGGCGTTGGCCAGCGCAACGGCGCGGCGGGCGGCACCGAGCATGGTGGGCTCGGCGATCAGGGTGTCGGACAGGTGGTCGACCAGCAGCGCCCGGCCCGCCTCGGCGTTGGTGCCGTCGAGGCGCATCACGACGGGCGAGTTCAGGCTTACCCGACCCATCGCCTCGATGATCCCCTTGGCCACGTCGTCGACACGGGTGATGCCGCCGAAGATGTTGACGAAGATGCTCTTGACTGCCGGGTCGGCGTTGATCACCTCGAGGGCCGCAGCCATCACGTCGGCGTTGGCGCCGCCGCCAATGTCGAGGAAGTTGGCCGCCGCGCCGCCCACCTGCGTCACAACGTCGAGCGTCGACATCGCCAGGCCCGCGCCGTTGGCGATGATGCCAACATCACCGGACAGACCGATGTAATTCAGCCCCTTCTCCTTCGCCATCTTCTCGCGTGGGTCGATGTCGGAGTCGTCCTCGAACTCCTCCCACTCGGGGTGGCGGAATGAGGCGTTCTCGTCGAGCGTCACCTTGGCATCCAGGGCATGCACCTTGCCCTCCGGGGTCAGGATGAGAGGGTTGATCTCGGCGAGGTCGCAATCCCCCTCGACGTAGCAGTGATAGAGCCGCACGAGGAGCGTCGCCGCCTGCTCGCGTGCTTCGGGGTCGAGATTGGCCCGGTCGACCCACTCACGCGCCTCCGCCTCGCTGAGCCCGGAGACCGGGTTGACGTGGATCTTGGCGATGGCCTCGGGGTTGGTCTCCGCCACCTCTTCGATCTCGACGCCGCCTTCCGCCGAGAGCATGCCCAGGTGGAGCTTGGCCGGGCGGTCGAGGGTAAAGCTGGCGTAGTACTCCTTCGCAATGTCCGACGCGTGCTCAACCCACAGCCGCCTCACGACGTGGCCCTTGATGTCGAGACCGAGGATGTTGCCGGCGTGGAGGCGCACCTCGTCGGCGTCCTTGGCCAGCTTCACGCCGCCGGCCTTGCCGCGGCCACCGACCTTCACCTGGGCCTTGATGACCACCGGATACCCGGCGGCCTCGGCCTGGGTGACAGCCTCGTCGACCGTGTCGGCCACCCCGCCGGGTGACACGGGAATGCCGAAGCGGGCGAAGTACTGCTTGCCCTGGTACTCGTAGAGGTCCACTTTGAATGCTGTCTCCTTTGTGCCTGTTTCGTTGTGCGATCGATGTCGCCAGTTTCGCGGCCGGACTTCGGGATTCGAAGATGCGGACGGGTCCGAAGTGGCGCCCAAGGGACGCCCGAAGATGCATCAGCCCTGGAGGGCCTCCTCGCGTGCGTCGAGCGCCTCGCCCAGCCACGAGCCGATCGCGTCGAGGTGCGCACCCGGGGTGAAGACCTGCGCCACTCCCTCGGCCTTCAAGGCGGGGATGTCGGCCTCGGGGATGATGCCGCCGACGATCACCAGCACATCACCACGACCGGCGTCCGCCAGCAACTTGACCACCTTTGGCACCAGAGTGAGGTGCGCGCCCGAGAGAAGGGAGAGCCCGACGGCGTCGGCGTCCTCCTGCACAACGGCCTGCACCACCTGCTCGGGCGTCTGGTGGAGCCCCGTGTAGACCACCTCGAACCCGCTGTCGCGCAGGGCCCGGGCGATGACCTTGGCCCCACGGTCATGGCCGTCGAGACCGGGCTTGGCCACGACCACCCTGTAGGGACGCTTCATCGGAGTCCAAGGATACGGACGGCCCTGCTCAGGCGCCAGATGGGGGGCCGCCGTCACGGTTCCGGAGGTACCGGGCGGCCGACCGCAGGTAAATGCCCTTTCCCGGGGACCGCCGGCCCGACGAATCCTCGATCCGGCCGCCTGGCCCGTGCCGCGCTCGGAAAGAAGGGCGACCGTTCCCTCCACAGATGTGTGTATGGAGGTGCGTAGATGCCCCGGGTGAACGTGTATCTGCCAGAGGAGTTCGCCCGGGACTGGCGGGCGGCAGGGGTGAACCTGTCCCAGATAACCCAGGTCGCCCTCCGGCGTGAGTTGGCCCGGTGGGAGTCCGAGAGGTGGCTCCGGCGGGTGGCCGTCCAGCGCATGCAGGACGTCTCGCACGACGCAGTCGTGGGCGTGCTGCGGGCTGGCTGACCGCGGGGATCGACCCGTGAACCGGCAGCACGTCGTGCTCGACGCCGCGGCACTCCTGGACCTGGTGGTCGCCCGGGACTACGGCATCCTGGTCGAGCCGCGGGTGGCCGGCGCCTTTGTTGCACATCTCGGCGCACGTCGAGGCGGAGGTGCTGTCGGGCCTGCATGGGCTCGAGCGGGATGGCGCGCTGGGAGCGGAGGCGTGCGAGACGCATCTCCGCACGTTGGCGGCGGCGCCGATCGAGCGGCATCCTGTGTCCGAAGTGCTCGAGGGCGCCTGGCCACGGCGACACGAGCTGGGCGTGAAGGACGCGCTCTGCGTCGAGGTGGCTCGCTCGCTGGGCGCGTCGTTGGTCACGACCGACCCGCGGCTGGCCGAAGCAGCCGGCGAGATCGTCGAATCGTCGGGATCGGCAGGTGTGGGTTCTAGCGAATCGTGCTCAGGCCGGGGACGGCTCGCAGATCACGACGGGGATGTCCCGGGTCGTGTTGCGCTGGTAGGAGTCGTAGCCCTTGTAGACCTTGACCAGCTCGGGCCACAACGTCGTCTTCTCGTCGGGTGTTGCGGTGCGGGCGCGCATCTTGCGGGTGCGATCGGCAACGGTGATCTCGACGTCGGGGTTGGCGACCAGGTTCTTGTACCAGATGGGGTCCTCGGAGTGTCCGCCCTTGGACGCCACCAGTACGACCCGGTCCTCGCCGTAGATGGGCGACGTGAGCAGCGTGCCGCGACGCTGTCCGGTCTTGCGCCCGATGGTCGTGAGCTCTACGGGCTGCATGCCGGCGACCTTCTTGGGGTAGCGGCCCCCGCTGAGCTTGAGCAACGCGCGGTGACCGTGTTCCAGCATCCAGGCGCCCGCTTCGATCGACTTGTCACCCATCGAGGCTCCTTCCAGTTCGTCGATCCCCGCCGGGAGGTCCTTCGCCGCGACAGCCAGGGATCGAATTCGATTCTCAACGCGAAGGGTACCGAACACGCCAGGAACTTGGCCCGAAATCGAAGGAGCGACCAGCGACCCGATCTATGGGCATGGCTGGAGCAGGACGGCGGAGCGCGGCGATGAGATCGTCGTCCGGGGCGATCGTCGGATCCTTGGAACCCGAAGGTCGCCCAGCGATCTCGTCGCCACGCCGCCGCCCAACGGATGGTTCAGGGCGTGATCGAGCCGACGGGAAGCGCGCTGAGGTTGACGTTGTCCGCCGAGGCGTTCGGGTCGTCGTCCGACGAGCAGTCCACCTCGACCGACGTGAGAGCGCTCAACGTCAGCGGCGCAGACAAGCTGAACGGCGCGCTGCTGTCTCGCTGCGAGATCGTGATGCTCCCGAGCGTGCCGAACGTGTCGATCTCCTCGCTCTGGAACGTCGTGTTGCCCTGGATCAGCTCGCACGTCTCCGCGGCGTCGTTGGACACGTCGTTCACGTAGCCGGTGGCCTGGACCAGGAAGGACCCGGCGGGCAGGAAGAAGCGGGCGAGCGGGGTTTGACCGGACAGTTGCTGACCTCCGGGTGCATTGGCGTCATAGAGGCTGGTCGTTCCGGCGGGTCCCTGCGGTCCCTGGGGACCGGTTGATCCTTGTGGCCCGGTTGGTCCCTGCGGGCCGGTCGGTCCCTGCGGGCCGGTGGGTCCCGCCGGTCCCTGTTGTCCGGCAACGTTCCACGAGAGTGCTGTCTGGTTCTTGGCGCAACCCCGGACCGATGCATCGATCACGAGGAGAGGACTACCGCTCTTGACGTAGCACGCGTTGATCACCCCGCTGTTGGGGATGGTGCCGGTGGCCACAGCGGGAATGATGATCGCTCCAGCGGCCGCGGCGGCGACGACCGCTCCTCCGGTGAGCAGTCTGACGATGACCTTCCTCATGGTGTTGCCCTCCTTTTGTTCAGGCTCTCCCTCTGGGTGGGGAGGTCTCCGGCCGGGGGGATCCGGCCGTGATCGAACGTTAAGGACGGCTCAGGGGGACGACAATGGCCAGCCGGATATTGCGACCTGGAATTGTTCGGCACGTGACGGTTGGGTGCCCCCAGCGTGACGTCACTCTGGGAGAAAGCGGAGAACCAGGTGCGCGTTCAGGCCCGGCGCAGGGGTGTGGCCGAGAGCAGCAGGTTCTTCTTCCCCACCGAGTCGAAGTCGACGGTCGCCTGGGCCCGTGACCCCTCCCCCTTCGAGCTGATCACGACGCCGCGGCCCCAGTGCTCGTGGACGACCTCGTCGCCCGCCACCAGCTCGAGGTCCTCGGCCCCGGTGCTCCCGCGGCCCTTGGCCTTGGCCGCGCCGGCCTTTGCCGCCAGCGGCACCGCCGGCGAGAACGTCGCACCCGCCAGGTGTTCCTCGCCCGACACCGAGTCATAGCCGGTGCCGCGCCGCGGCGACCCCAGCCCGACGTCCTCGACCAGATGCGCGGGTAGCTCTGTGACGAAACGGCTCGGCATCGCCGGCTGGGTGCGCCCCCAGGTCGTGCGGGACCAGGCGTGCGAGATGGCGAGGTGCCGCCGCGCCCGGGTGATGCCGACGTAGAAGAGGCGGCGCTCCTCCTCGAGCTCGATCGGCTCGGCCAGCGCGCGGAAGTGGGGGAAGATCCCCTCCTCAAGTCCGACCACGAAGACCGACGGGTATTCGAGGCCCTTCGCGGTGTGCAGCGTCATCAACGAGACCTTCGACCCGTCGGACTCGAGCTCGTCGGAGTCGGCCACGAGCGCCACCGTCTCGAGGAACCCCATCACGTCGTCGAAGTCGCCGGCCTGCGTGGCCAACTCGGCCAGGTTCTCTATCCGGCCGTCCGCCTCGTGCGTGTGCTCGGCGACCAGCTCGGCCAGGTAGCCGGTGCGGTCGGCCACAAGCTGGACGAAGTCGGCAGGGTTGATCGTGTCCACCAGCGGGCGCAGCTCACCCAGGACCTTCGACAGCTGCTCGGCGCCCTTGAGCGCCCTGCCCGACAGGCCCGCGTCCTCGGCCCGTTCGATCGCCGCTGAGAACGGGACGCCCTCGACCTGGGCCCAGGCCGCCAGTCGCGTCACCGAGGCGTCGCCGATGCCGCGCTTGGGGACGTTGACGATGCGGCGCGCCGAGACCTCGTCGTCGGGGTTGGCCAAGACGCGGATGTACGCCAGCACGTCCTTGATCTCGCGACGGTCGTAGAACTTGGCGCCACCGACGACCTTGTAGGGGATGCCGCTGAACTTCATGGACGTCTCGAGCGGGAGCGACTGCGCGTTGGTGCGGTAGAAGACGGCGACGTCGCCCCACGTGAGCCCCTCGGAGGCGTGCAACCGCAGGATCTCACTCGAGACCCAGTTCGCCTCGTCGCGCTCGTCCTCGGCGCGGTAGCGCTTGACCGGCCCGCCCGTGTCGCCGACGGTG
>Ga0210390_10003754_pt1 | contig 12970 bp, 10 predicted proteins | sample IncBWH11OmetaG_FD_161050 | JGI IMG/M metagenome (GOLD analysis project Ga0210390, IMG submission 161050) | Forest soil microbial communities from Barre Woods Harvard Forest LTER site, Petersham, Massachusetts, United States - Inc-BW-H-11-O ...
CGGCATGGCCATCAGCGGACTCGGCTTCGGTGTGTACGCGGCCGTCGACCTGGCGCTCGTCGTGGACGTGCTGCGCGACAAACGCAACGCGGCCAAGGATCTCGGTGTGTTCAATATCGCCGGTGCACTTCCCTTTTCCCTCGCGCCGGCGATCGCGCCGGCCATCTTGGTGATCGGCGGCGGCAGCTACGGCGTGTTGTACATGGTCGCCGGACTCTGCGCCGTCGTCGGAGCGTTCGCCATCCTGCCCGTGAGGCGTGTCCGATGAGCCTTCGGATCTGGTCGCCCCACTCTGGCTGCACACACAGCGGCCGGGCCCCCCTTGGAGGGCCCGGCCGGGTGGCCGCCGGTTAGACGGCGACGTCGTGGTAGGCGAGCGGCGTGCTGGCCGCGGCCATGTCAGCGGTGATCGGGGAGGGCTTGAAGCCCTTGACGACCAGCCACACGCCTAGCGACAGCTCCCAGGCCGCCACCGGCAGCGCGGCGAGCTCGGGGGAGCCCAGCTTGAAGCCGCCGAACAGCGTGGCGATGACGGTGCAGATGAGCAGGGGGGCTCCGATGAGTCCGAGCACGGGAATGATGCGGGGCACGAGCCGGGACCGGTACAGCAAGGAGCCCAGCAGCAGTGCGTTGATGCCCGGCATGAGGCTCTGCCCGAGCAGGAACGTCCAGTTGTAGACCGCGACGTGCGACGCGCCGGTGGTGACGAGCGCGGCCGCAGTTGCTCCGGTCGCTCCGGCCTGCCGCAGGGTCACCAGCGAAAGCAGGCTGATGACACCGGTGAAGATCATGGTGGCTTCCAGTATGCGAGCGGCGACAAAGCCGAGCGCGACGCCTTCGTTCTGCCGCTTGACCACCGGGTACAGGGTGACGGCGGTGCCGATGCCGGCGAGGGCGACGATCACCTCGAGGAAGCCGCCCACGAGCACGCCGGTGTGGGAGCCGGAGGTGAGGATCCAGTCCCGGTGGTTCTTCACCGGGCCGTAGAGGGCGAGTGTGGGGATCGAGATAAAGGTGATCAGGTAGAAGACGCCCGCGACGAGCGCGGTCTTCCTCGTTGAGTCCATCGGGACCCTTTTCGCTGCTTTCGTGGCCGGGGCTTGAACGGTGGTCGCCATGTCGGTCTCCTTTTCACGGATTGCTGAGTTACCGGGTTTCGATGGTCGGCACATCGGGATGGCCGGGTTCGACGTAATTGACCGACAGCAGGGGTAGGCCCAAGTCGCGCACCTTCTGGAGCAGGCCATGGAGCGCGGCCTGGTCGGCGACGGGGCCATGGATAATCGTGGTTCCGTCACTGTCGTGGGAGATGGTCAGCTCGTCGAACCACGCGGCCCACCGGGTGTCGAGGTGCCCCTTGAGGCGGATCTCGTATCGTCCCAAGTTGTGCTGCTGGCCGGTCGACATTTCGCTCATGGCCCTCCTTCTGCTGCTGCTTTCCTGGATGGATCTCCGTCGGCGTTGCGAACGTTTCCCAGGTCTGATCGAAAGCTAGAAGCCGATGTGGGGAGATGGCATCGCCACACGTGGTGATTGAGATGGGGATTTGCGCCACGGGGCACGCGATCAGGAGGAAGGAGACACCCTCGACCGTGACCGACGAGTCAGGGTTGCCGGTTGGCGGTCCGCGACATCAGGTCGAGTTCCTGGGCTCGGCGGACCGCCGCCCGGCGGTTGGTCACGGCGAGCTTGGCGTAAATGTGCTTGGTGTGAGTCCGCACGGTGTGCAGGGACACCGTGAGCTCGCGGGCGATAGCCGGGCCGTCCAACTCGGTTCCGAGCAGCCGGAGCACGTCCAGTTCGCGTTCGCTCAGCGGCTCGATCAAGGCCTGCTCGACGGGCCTGTCGTGCCCGGTCTCCCCTACGCCGGCCAGCAGCCGACGGACATAGTTCCCGGCGATCCGCTGTTTCGCGAGCGCTCTGAGCAGGGAAGCCATCGGCTGGCCCTCATCGACGAAGACCCGGACGTAGCCTTCCGGCTCGGCCAGCGTCACCGCCCGTTCCAGGCAGGCGAGCGCCGCCGGGATGTCCCCTCGCCGCTGACGGGTGAGCGCCTGCAGCACCAGGATCTCGATGACCCGTCCCGTCCTCTCCCCTTCTTCCGCCGCCAGCAGGAGCCGCTCCAGGAGCCGGGTCGCCTGGTGAACAGAGTCCTCCGCACGCTCACCCAGGAGCATCCTGGCCAGCGTGATGTGCTCGAACTCGCGTAGGTAACTGAGGTCGTCGTCCACGGACAGGTTGTGCTCACGCGCCCAGCCGAAGGCTTCGCCGAGTCGGCCCTGCGCGATCCAGATCCGTGCCTTCAACGCCGGGACCGGCCGGACGTTCGGGAAGAAGTCACCGGTGTACAGGCGCTCCGCCTCGTCGAGCAGATCAAGTGCGCCGGGCAGGCCTCCTTCAGCCTGGCGTATCCGAGCCATCGCGACCCGCCAGCGATACCGGTTCTGCGGCAACCCGTTATGCTCACCCAGCTCCTGGCTCCGCAGCAACTGCTGCGTGGCGGCAGGCAAGTCGTCGCGCTCCCGGTAGACCTCGCTCATCCCTACGTACATGTCTGCCGTTCCCCGCAGAACCGGCCCGCCCTGCTCAGCCGCACCCTGCAAGGCCTGCTCGTAGGTGCGCATCGCCTCGCCGAGACGACCTTGCGCAATCCGGATGTCCGCCAGCGCGATCGAGCAGCCGAAGATATCGGCAATGTGCCCGGCCCGCCGTAGTCCCGCCACGCATTCGGCATACGCCGAGTACCCGGCCTCGAGATCCCCGCTCGTCCAGAACGCGAGCCCCGACATGCCCGCTGCCGAAGCGCGGACGAGGTGGTCCTCCTCAGGCGAGAAATCGACCGCCCGCCGAGCGTGCCGCACGGTGCCGAGCACATCGCCCCGAGCCATGGCCAGGGCGGAACGGTACAGCTCGATCCCCGCCGGGACGCGGCGGAATTCCTCGTCGTTGACGCCCATCTCCGCCGCCGGGGCCTGGGCTCCCGCACCGGTACCCAGGCACCGTTCGGCGTCACGCAGCCGTCCCTCGACACCCTCGAAGTCGCCGACAGCCAGCAACGCCCCGGCCAACCCCACGCTGAGCACGGGCCTGACCCGGACCACCTCGTCGGGAAGCGCCTTGAGCCAGCCACCCAGCGCGGCCTCCTGTCTGGTCCTGCGCATGGCTGGAATCGCCAGCTCGACCAGGTCCGCCGCCCGCCCGAAATCCTCAGCGGCCAGCGCGTGGCCGATGGCCACGGACCGCTCGCCGTTCTGCTCGTACCACGCGCTCGCCCGCCGGTGCAGGTCCGGCACCTGGCCGGGCCGCTCGTCGAGGAGCCGCGCATGCAGCATGTCAGCGAACAGGTGATGGTAGCGATACCACCGCCGGCGGTCATCCAGCGGGACCAGGAACAGGTTTCCTCGATCCAGCGCCTCCAGCGTGGCCTTGCCGCCGCCCTGCCCGGTGACGGCATCGCACAGCGGACCGCTCAGCCGGTCCAGGATCGAGGTCTGTAGCAGGAAGGCCTGGACACGATCAGGCTGACGCTGCAGTACCTCCTCGACCAGGTAGTCGACGACGTAACGATCATCCCCGGCGAAGCCGGCGATGAAGGCCGCGACGTCGTCTCGCCCCTGCATCGACAGCGCGGCCAGCTGGAGCGCGGCGATCCAGCCCTCGGTACGTGCCTCCAGCGCGGCCACGTCCTGCGCCGTCAGCTGCAGGCCCATCATCTCGTTGAGGTACGCCGCAGCCTCATCGGGCGTGAAGCGCAGGTCGGCCGCGCGGATCTCGACCAGCTCGCCGCGCGCTCGCCATCGTGCCAACGGCAACGCGGGATCGGCCCGGCTGGCGATCACCACGTGCAGCCACGGAGGCAGATGGTCGAGCAGGAACGCCATCCCGCCCTGCACCTCGCTCGCGTCGATGACGTGGTAGTCGTCGAGCACCAGCACGATGTCACCCGCTGTGGCGCCCAGGTCGTTGAGCAGCGCGGTGAGCACCGTTTCGATCGGGGGCGGCTGGGGTGCCTGCAGGAGGGTCAGCGCACTCTCGCCGACCCCGGATGCCACGGTCCGCAGCGCTGCGATCACATAGGTCCAGAAGGATGCGGGATCGTTGTCGGCCCGATCGAGCGACAGCCACGCAGCCGGCCGCTCAGTGGCCGGCGCGCCCGATCCCGCCGCGAGCCACTCGGTGACCAGCGTGGTCTTGCCGAAGCCAGCGGGTGCGGAGACGAGCGTCAACTTCGACGCGGTCCCGCGGTCCAGTCGCTCGCTCAGCCTCGGACGCGGCACCAGACCACGCCGCGACCTCGGGACATACAACTTCGTCTCGAGCAAGCGAGCCGGCCCCAGAGGATCTCCAGCTGCCTTCGGCGGGGCGACCACCTGAGCCGGAGCCGGGCTGGCGGGGGCGAGCGACGGATCCTGGGCCAGGATGCGGGCCTGGAGTTCCCGCAGGGCCGCGCCGGGGTCGATGCCGAGCTCGCCGGCCAGACGATCACGGACTTCGGCGTAGGCGCCCAAGGCCTCGGCCTGCCGTCCGCTCCGGTACAGCGCGAGGATGAACAGCTCCCACAGGCGCTCGCGGAGCGGGTGTTCTCGGCACCGCGCCTCCAGTTCGCCTGCGAGCTCGCCGTGGCGGCCCAGTCCCAGGTCGGCTCCGGCCCGGGATTCGATCGCCACCAGGGTCAGCTCGTCCAGATGCGCCCGTTCGGCGTCAAAAAAGCCTGCATAAATGAACTCGGCCAGCGGCTCGCCGCGCCGCAGGCGGAGGGCCTCGCCCAGAGCGACCGACGCCGGCTCCATCTCGCCGTCGGCGGCCAGCCGCTGTCCCTTCGCGACCAGCTGCTCGAAGCGGACGACGTCGACCTCGTCGGGTCCGGCGGCGAGGGCATAGCCGGCTTCGGTGGTGAGGATCGCCGCTGGCCCGAGGGTACGGCGCAGCTGGCCGATCTGCGCCTGCAGGGCGTTGGCCGGGTTCGCGGCCTGCCCGTCGCCCCATAGCGCCTCGATCAGCCGGTCGGCGCTGACCGGCTGTCCCCGCTGCAGCGCCAGCAGGGCCAGCAGGGCCCGCTGTTTGGCGCCGCGGACCGGCACCGGCACGCCTGCAGCCACCGCCTCGAGTTCGCCGAACAGCCGGACCTCCATGACCTCCACCGTACGGCCCTCGCCCCGACCTCAGCGCCGCGACAGTCCCGCCTCAGCCCCCGGACGCACGCTTACGTCCAAGACCAAGCACATCGAGGGAAGGACATTAGATGATCGAGATTGATGGCCTGACCAAGCGGTACGGAGACAAGATCGCCGTCGACGGGCTGAGTTTCGTGGTGGAGCCGGGCGTAGTGACCGGGTTCCTCGGCCCCAACGGGGCGGGCAAGTCCACCACGATGCGGATGATCGCCGGGCTGGACCGGCCGACCAGCGGGACGGTGCGCGTCAACGGCACGCACTACCCCCGGGCGGCCGCCCCGATGTCGGAGCTCGGCATCTTGCTGGACGCCAGGTCGGTGCACCCGGGTATGTCGGCCCGCAACAACCTGCTGGCGCTGGCCCGGACGGCCGGCATCGGCCGCCGCCGGGTCGATGAGGTGATCGAGCTGGCCGGGCTGGGCGAGGTCGCGGGCACCCGGGCCGGCGGGTTCTCCCTGGGCATGGGGCAACGGCTGGGAGTGGCTGCGGCGCTGCTAGGCCAGCCGCAGACGGTGGTGCTGGACGAGCCGGTCAACGGGCTGGACCCGGATGGGGTGCGCTGGATCCGGCTGCTGCTCAAGTCGCTGGCCGCCGAGGGGCGCACGGTGTTCGTCTCCTCGCACCTGATGACCGAGATGGCGCAGACCGCGACCCGGCTGGTCGTGCTGGGCCGGGGCCGGCTCATCAGCGAGAGCAGCGTCGAGGATTTCACCGGCCACGCCACCACGAGCGCCGTCCTGGTCCGCACCCCGGAAACCGTCCGGCTGGGCCAGGTACTGGCCGCTCCCGGGGTCACCGTGATTCATGACGGAACGGACCTGCTGCGTGTCTCCGGCACCACCGCCGAGCAGATCGGCACGGCGGCCTGGCGGGCGCACCTGCCCGTGTACGAGCTCACCCCCACCCACGCGTCGCTCGAGGAGGCCTTCATGCAAGTGACCCAGGACAGCATCGAATACCACGCCGGAGCGACCCGATGAGCGCCGTCATGACGACCAGGCTCGCACCGGCGCCGGTAACCGTGGCGGGACCGGTGACCCAGGTCCGCGTGATCCGCGCGGAGTGGACCAAGCTGCGCGCGCTGCGCTCGACCTGGTGGTGCGCGCTGACCGCGGTCGTGCTGATCGTCGGCCTGAGCGCCGCGATCGCGGGATCCGGGGCGCCCTACAAGATTTCGGCGGCCAATTCCGCCGCGGGCGGGGTGACGATCAGCCTGGTCGGCATCTTGTTCGCCCAGCTGGTGCTCGGCATGCTCGGCGTGCTGGCGTTCAGCGGCGAATACGCCACCGGGATGATCCGCGCCACGCTGGCCGTCGTGCCATCGCGGCTGCCCGTGCTCTGGGCCAAGCTGATCGTGCTGGTGGGCTTGATGCTGCCGTTGAGCCTGCTGGCCGCGGTGGCCGGGTTCTTCACCGCGGCGGCCCTGGAGTCCTCCCGGGGCGGTTCGGCCATCTCGCTGACCGACCCGGGCGTGCTGCGAGAGGTGGTCGGCGCGTCGTTGTACCTGACCGTCATCGCCGTCATCGGCCTGGCCCTCGGCGCCCTGCTCCGCCGGACCGCGGCCGGGCTGTCGGTGTTCGCCGCGATGTTCCTCGTGGTGCCGCTCGTCGCGGCCTACCTTCCGCAGGGCATCAAGGGGTTCGCGCCCTACCTGCCGTCCAACGCAGGCGGGACCATCTGGGGGGCCGGGAAGCTGTTCGGCGGGCATCAGCTAGGCCCGTGGACCGGATTCGCGGTCCTGTGCGGGTACGCGGTCGTGCTGACCGGCCTGGCCGTCTGGCGGCTGCGGAGCCGCGACGCCTGAGGACCCGCACAAGGCCGGACACCGGTCAAGAACCCGGGAACGCGCCCGCCGCGTTCCCGGGTTCTCGACGTCGGATGCCGCCTACATCGGCATCAGTCACCGTCATACCGTCCCGCCGCCGCCGGCCGGCCCGCAGCGCGCCCCGGGTCGCTGCGACAACCGTTACGGGCCGGGGCCGCGTCCGGGCCGGGGCGGCCGGCGGTTCCGGTGTCCGGGCGGGACCCCGCGATGATCTTGATGCTTGCTTCTGGGTAGATCAGCGCGGTGATGCGGAGCAGTGAGGCCGGCGGGTCGTGCGCGATGAAGCGGACGGCCGGGTGGCGCTCCGTGAGCGCGATGAGCTCACGGGTGCAGGACACGTCGATGAACCGCAGCCCGGTCAGGTCCAGGTCGATGTCGCCGGCGCCGTCGGCTGGCAGCGCGGCCAGCGCGGCGCGCAGCGCGTCCAAGGTGGTGATGTCGGCTTCTCCGGCGAGTATCAGCCCGGTGCGGCCCTGCAGCGGGCGGATGGTGAGCGTGCCCGTGCCGAGGAACGGCCGCGGCGGGAAACAAATAGACATCGCCAGATCCTCTTCAACCTGTGGCTGCGTCTTGCTGAATGCTAGGGTGGCTCGTAGTCTAGCCGCAGAGTAAGCAGGTTTGAAGAGATGATGAGTAAAGGATGGCTATCCTCTTCAGTTAGTCCTCATTCCGGCCGTGGGGTACCGGGATACCGCCAATGAGCGGGCCGGGCGGGACGGTGCAGGAGGGCCGCCCGGTCTACAGCATCAGCGCGGTGGCCAGGATGCTGGATGTCCCGGTGGCCACCCTGCGGACCTGGGAGGACCGGTACGGGCAGGTCGTGCCTGCCCGCAATGCCAGCGGGCACCGGCTGTTCAGCCGGTATCAGGTGGAGCAGCTGGCGTTCGTCCGAGCGCAGATGAGCGAGGGGGCCAGCGCGGCTGACGCGCACCGGCTGCTGGCCGAGCGGGCCGAAACCGGGCTGTCGCTGGCGCCTTCTGCCGCCCGGCCTGCGCCCCGGCTGCTGATCCTGCTGGCGGAATCCGATCCCTACGCCGCCGAGTTCGAGGAGTACTTCCTCACCACGGAGGGGTTCGAGGTCGAGGTGGCGCTCGGCGAGGACGCCGCGAGGCACGCGTTCGCGTCGGCCACGCCCGCGGTCGTGATCATCGAGGTCCTCATCTCCGGCGGGGAGGGCCTGGCGTTGTGCCGCTCCTTCCGGGAACGGAACGGGGTTGCGATCATCGTGGTCTCGGTCGTGGACGTCACCGAGCAGGCGTTCGATGCCGGGGCGGACGCATTCTTGCGCAAGCCCCTGGACCCGTTGCAGCTGGTATCGACGGCCAGGGACCTGCTCCGATCCAGCGCCTTCCTGGCCCCGGCCTCGGCCCCGGTAGGAGCATCTGTTGACTGACAGCCGCCTGCGCAGCGGGCACCAGCCACTCGACGAGGTCCTGGGCGGCGGCCTGCCCGCCAACGGCATCAGCATCATCATGGGGCTGCCAGGCACCGGCAAGACGATCGTCGCCCAGCAGTACACCTTCCGCAACGCCCGCCCGGACCGCCCTGCGGTGTACTTCTCCACCCTTTCCGAGCCGCTGGAGAAAATCCTCCGCTTCGGTCAGACCCTCGGCTTCTTTGACACGTCCGCGGTCGGCACGTCAGTGTTCTATGAGGACCTGGGGCTGGTGGCCGGCCGTGACGGCCTCGCGGGCGTCGGCGATCATGTCGCGGCGGTGCTGAAACAGCGGCGCCCCGGGCTGGTCGTCATCGACAGCTTCAAAGCCCTGCGGGTTCTCGCGGACGGTGACGCGGAATTCAGGCAGTTCCTGCACCAGCTGGCCGGCCGGCTGACCGCGTTCCCGGCCGCGTCGCTTTGGGTCGGCGAATACGAGGCAGACGAGGTCGCGCTGTCCCCGGAATTCGCGGTGGCCGACGCGATTGTGGAACTGGCCACCGTCCCGCTCGGCCAGCGGGAACAGCGGTTCCTGAGCGTCAGGAAACTGCGCGGCAGCGGGTTCCGCTCCGGCCAGCACGGCTACCGGCTTACCGCGGAAGGGCTGCATCTGTTCCCCCGGCTCGCCGACATCCCGGCGGCCGGCAGATACACGCTCGGCGATCAGCGGATACCGTCCGGCATTCCCGGCCTGGATCCGATGCTGGGCGGCGGGCTATGGCCAGGTGCCTGCACGATGGTCGCGGGGCCGGCCGGCTCGGGCAAGACCGTCATGGGGCTGCATTTCATCTTCGGCGGAGCCCAGCACGGCGAGCCCGGCGTGATCGCCACCCTGCAGGAGAATCCCACCCAGCTCCAGCGCATGCTCGGCGGCCTCGGATGGCCGATGGTCCACCCGGCCGTCGAGGTCATGTACCGCTCGCCGGTGGATATCTACATCGATGAATGGGTCCACGAGCTGCTGGAGACGGTAGAGCGCACCGGAGCGCGCAGGGTGCTAATCGACAGCCTGCTGGACGTGCGGATGGCGGCCGTGGAGGAAACCCGCTTCCAGGAGTTCATGTACTCCCTTGTGCAGCGGTTCTCCCGGCAGGACATCAGCCTGTTCACCACGTATGAGATGCCCAGCCTCGTGACCGGCCAGAGCGCGTCAGGCGTCGCCATGTCTCACGTGTCCGACAACGTGATCATGATCGACTACCACCACGACCACGGCACGCTGAAGCGGTCCCTGGCCATCATCAAGACCCGGGCCAGCGGCCACACCACGGACATGTGCGAGTTCCGCCTCGGCCCGGATGGCATCACCCTCAGCGGTACCGCCACCTCCGGCGGCGAGCCAGCGCGCCTCGCTGACGGCCCCGCTGTTCGGGATCATGGTGTCAGCCGGTAGAAGCGCAGCATTCCCGCCTCGACCGGAAGGATTTCCAGGCCTTGGAAGCCGGCTTCCAGGGCGTACCGGCGCAGCGTGGCGGGTCGCATCATGGCTCCGGTCGCGGCGGTATCCGGGTCGCCCATGACGGCGGGCAGGCATGCGACCACGCTCCAGCCGTAGTGATACTGCTCCTCGATGGAGGCGGGGGCGGTGAACTCGTCCTCGACCAGCTCGTCGGCGACGATGACGTATCCCGATTCGCTGAGCATCCCGTGCGCCATGCGCAGCGCATCCACCGGGCGGGACATATCGTGCAGCGCTTCGAGGATCGTCACCAGGTCGTACCGGCCGGGCACCCCGGGGCCGGAGGCGTCGGCGACGGTAAACGTGACCCGGTCCGCCAGGCCCGCCTCCTCGGCATTGCGCCGAGCCGCCTGGATCGCGTCCGCGTCCAGGTCGAAGCCGTCGACGCTGATCAGCGTGTACCCCTGCGCCATGGCGATGCTGGACCAGCCCGTGCCGCAGGCCAGGTCGGCCACCCGCGCGGGCGGCTCGCCGCGCAGCCGCAGGTCCACGTCCGCGATGGCCGGCAGCCACTGTTTCGCCAGCAGATTGAGGAACACCGCCCGGTTGAACTCCGGCCGGCCCTCCGGCGCCCACGGCTGAGCAGGCGGCGCACCGCCGCTGCGGAAAGCCTCGAGAACCTCGGGCATCCAGCGCGCGGCGCGGACGATCTCGACCCCGTTGAACGCCTGGTAGCGGACATCGCCGGGGTCGGCGAGCACCGGCGCGTGCCCGGCGGGCAGGCCGTACCGGCGGTCCAGCGGCCCAGCCGCCGGATCGTCCACCTCCAGCAGCCCGCTCGCGGCATGCTGTTCCAGCCATTCCCGGATATACCGCTCAGCGGTGCCCGTCCGGGCGGCCAGCTCCGCGGAGGTCGCCGGCCCATCGGCATGCAGGGCCTGGTACAGGCCCAGCCGCTCGCCGAGATAGACGGTGAGCAGTTCCAGCGCGCCAGCCATGTCACGGAACAGCCGTCCGGTCAGCGCCGCCGGATCGCCAAGTTCTCCCTGTGCCGCCAGATGCTCCTCAGCTTCCATGCCGCCCAAGCTACCGTCGCAGCCCGAACGCCGCCGGGTGCAGCACACGGGCGATGGCCACTACCGCCTCGGCGTTACGCGGCCCCGCGTCACCTCGTCGTGACCCGGTCATCGCCAAGATTCATTAGATAATCAGATTTTGGCCGAACGGAGCAGCCTGCGTGCCCTCAGCCCCGCACCTGCGACTCCTGGTAGGCGCGGGCCGCGGCGACCACGCGACCGGCCGCCCCGGGCACCCCGTTCCAGTGCGTGTGCAGGTACGACGCGTGCACCTGGCCACGGACGAAGCCCTCGGTGACGACGCCGTCCCGGCCCTGCCACCGCCACGCGTTAACGGTCAGGCCGCCGGGCCGCACGGCCGTGCGGTGGAACTCGTGGCCGTGCGCCCGGGTCCCGGCTGGCCCGAGCGGTGAGGCCGTGACGGCCACGGCATCCCGGTAGCCGAGCGTGAGCCTGCTCGTCATCGCCGTATCCACCTCGAGCACCCCGCACATCGGGTGCCCGTCGAGCGACCGGGACAGGTACAGCAGGCCGGCGCACTCGGCGATGACCGGCGCGCCCGCCGCGGCCAGCGCCGCGACCTCGGCTCGCAAACAGGCGTTGGCCGACAGGTCCGCGGCGTGCTCCTCGGGGAACCCGCCCCCGATGACCAGGCCGTGCACGTCGTCGGGGAGCTTCTCGTCGCGCACCGGGTCGAACGTCACGACCTCCGCGCCGGCCGCGGCCAGTAGTTCGGGGTGCTCGGCGTAGCCGAACGTGAACGCCGCGCCGCCCGCGACCGCGATGCGCGCCGGGGGAGCGGACACCACGGTCCGTTCGGCAGAAATATCGGCGGGGTCCGGGAGCGCGCCTGCCGTTCGGGCCAACCGGAGTGTGGCCTCCAGGTCCACGCCGTCGGCGACGATCGCGGTGAGCGCGCCGACCGCGGTGGCGGCGTCGCCGCCCAGCTCGGCCGCGGGGATGAGCCCGAGGTGCCGGGACGGCACGGCGAGCTGATCCAGACGCCGGATCACGCCCAGGACCGGGACGCCCGCGGCCTCGGCCGCGTCGCGGAGCAGCCGCTCGTGGTGCGCCGAACCGACCCGGTTGAAGATCACGCCGCCCAGCCGGGTCGCCTGATCCCAGGTCGCGAAACCGTGCAGCAGGGCGGCGGCCGACGAGCTGACCCCGGCCGCGTCGACCACCAGCACGATGGGCGCGCCGAGCAGCCGCGCGACGTGCGCGGTCGACGCGAAGTCCCCGCGACCGGACGCGCCGTCGAACAGGCCCATCACGCCCTCGATGATCGCGACGTCGGCCGGGGCCGGGGTGCGGGCCCCGTGGGTGAACATCGGCACGATCTGGTCCTCGCCGACCAGCCACGGGTCGAGGTTGCGGCCCGGGCGTCCGGCCGCCAGCGCGTGGTAGCTGGGGTCGATGTAGTCCGGGCCGACCTTGTGCGGCGAGACGGCCAGGCCACGCTGGCGCAGCGCGCCCAGCAGCCCGGTCGCGACCGATGTCTTGCCGTGACCGCTGCCGGGGGCCGCGATGACGACACGCGGCACGGTTACCACTCGATGCCCCGCTGGCCCTTCTGACCGGCGTCCATCGGGTGCTTGATCTTGGTCATCTCCACGACCAGGTCGGCGGCGGCGATCAGGTCGGGGTGCGCGTCCCGGCCGGTGATCACCACATGCTGGTGCCCGGGCCGGGCGGTGAGCGCCGCGACCACGTCGGCGACGTCGATCCAGCCCCACTTCATCGGGTAGGTGAACTCGTCCAGGACGTAAAAGCCATACCGCTCGGCCGCCAGGTCCCGCTTGATCTGCGCCCAACCCTCGCGGGCGTTGGTGGCATGATCCTCGGGATCGCCGCGCTGGATCCACGACCAGCCTTCGCCCATCTTGTGCCAGGCCACCTCGCCGCCCTCGCCGGTCTGCTCGTGCAGCCGGCCGAGTGCTCGGAAGGCGGCCTCCTCGCCGACCCGCCACTTGGCGCTCTTGACGAACTGGTAGACCGCGATGCCCCAGCCCTGGTTCCAGCCGCGCAGCGCCAGGCCGAACGCCGCCGTCGACTTCCCCT
>Ga0210390_10003757_pt1 | contig 12967 bp, 20 predicted proteins | sample IncBWH11OmetaG_FD_161050 | JGI IMG/M metagenome (GOLD analysis project Ga0210390, IMG submission 161050) | Forest soil microbial communities from Barre Woods Harvard Forest LTER site, Petersham, Massachusetts, United States - Inc-BW-H-11-O ...
GTAAGGTCCCGTTTACGGCCGTATACCGTATACGGGACGGTGCTCACCCCTAAGTGTCCCTTGCAGGATGGAAACTGCATGCCGGATGCTGAGTCAGTAAATAGCAGCTCCGATAGTCGGAACTTCTGTGGATACGACCTTTGTGACCCAACACGCAGCCTAAGGCCTGGGGCGTCTTCCTCTGACAGTGAATGTGCAATGAAAAGTGAGAATAACACGACTCCAAGTTGGACATCCTTCAAGTTTCCCCTGAAGTGCCACTAGCAGTGCGGTTATGCCAATGGCATACAGACTCCAGTGCCCCCATCCGAACTGCCCAAAAACGTTCAAGAGCCAACGTGGACGCACTTATCACATCCGGGTGGTCCATACCAGATCTTTTGATTTCCAACTTGAAATCGGTGTTCAAGGTGGTCAAGAATATGAACACGAAGGCCATGATAATGATGATGTGTTTGAAGATACACCCATTGCCCATGGCCGCGGTGCAACGACTAATATTCTGGACCAAGTTGGCCCCGGGCCGGGCGGCCAGAGGAGGAAATACCATCCTCATTTAACTGGTAATTGTGTTCTCTGTGTTATGAAATTTGCGGCATTGGACTAAATTGAACAACTTGAATCAGCTCTTCCATGTGACTCAAACGGCAACTTCCTCGCACCTGGTACACTGCCGCCATTGCGGGCAATGGCAGCGCAAGGCGACTGGAGTCCCTTCAATAGTGAGGTGCAGTTCAACCTTGCAGATCTTCTGTACCGGCGTGCAGAGCTTTCTTTATCAAATATTGACAACCTTCTTGAGCTATGGGAAAAATCTATGGCTGGTCTTGGCGGCTCTGCACCATTCCGGTCTTACCAGGAGATGCACGCGATTATTGATTCATCTAAGCTTGGTGATGCTCCTTGGGAATGTCTAGTTACAGGATTCTGCGGAGATGTTGACGAGCACTCGCCCAACTGGATGCAGACAAGCTATGAAGTCTGGTATCGCAACCCGGAGACTGTCATATCAATGATGTTAGACAACCCTGACTTTGAGGGGCAATTTGACCTGTGCCCATATGTCGATCTTGACGACGCTGGGAGGCGTCATTGGAGTAATGTAATGTCTGGTAACATTGCCTGGAGACACTGTGTAAGCCGTGCGACCACCATATCTATGATAGGCATGCATTGACGCTACTATATGTAGGATGAGATCATGAAGACTAACCCAAGTGCACGGGGGGCGATGTATTGCCCAATCATCCTTGGGAGTGACAAGACGACGGTATCAGTAGCGACTGGTCATGTCGAGTATCATCCCCTCTATCTATCTATTGGTAATCCCCACAATACCGTCCGTCGGGCACACAGAAATGCTGTGATCCCGATCGCTTTCCTTGCCATCCCTCATTGTATGTGGGAACTGCCAGTGCCATCACCGTGTTTCTGGGCGCTCAAATTTAGCCTAGGTGATCGCGACTCTGATGATACCCTCGCCTTTCGAACTTTCAAACGCCAGCTATATCATGCGTCAGTTTCGGCAGTCCTAAGGCCATTGTGTGCAGGGATGAGAGACCCTCTTATCCGCCGATGTCCCGATGGACATTTTAGGCGTGTTATATACGACCTCATTGCCTTCATTGCAGATTATCCTGAGCAAGTATTGCTCACAGGTATTGTCCAGGGCTGGTGCCCAAAGTACAGCATTGCCTAATTCCTAAACCGGTAAACAAGACTGCTTACGAGTATTATCAGATGTACATCGCTGCCAGATAACCTCGACTCGGATGTGTACTCAGGTCGTCGAATGCCGAGGCATACGGAAGATTTGGTTCACCTTCTTGATTCCAGAACGCTCTGGACCGAATACGGAATTGATGATGACATCATAGTAAGCCCATCAATCGGTTTCAGCCCAAGTGCCAGTGACCTAAGTTTGCTTATATGTTTACAGCCGTTTACATCGGACTTCCCACGTGCTGACATTTATGAAATGATATCGCCAGATTTATTACATCAACTAATCAAGGGCACATTCAAGGACCATTTGGTGACATGGGTGTGCCAATATCTTGTTGCGAAGCATGGTGAACGCAATGCAAATGTCATCCTTGATGATATAGATCGGCGGTACTATGGCGCTCTCACAACTAAGGGTAACTCTAGTTCTAACACGCCAATAGCATTGCTTCGGTTCCACCTTTCCCAGGCCTCCGTCGATTTCCTCAAGGCCGGCGCTTTAAGCAATGGACAGGAGATGACTCAAAGGCCTTAATGAAGGTACTACAGCCTTAATCGACACCTACTAGTACCTTGGAGATCGCTCAGCCATCTTACAGGTGTATGTCCCTGCAATCGTAGGGTATGTCCCGAATGAAATCGTCAAGTGCCTCACTGCTTTCCTGGATGCATGCTACATTGCACGACGCCAGAACATAGACTCGGAAGCATTGGATACGCTTGATGCTGCATTGCACAGCTTTTGCCAGCTGCGCGAGGTGTTTCGGACCCCTGGTGTCCGACCAAGTGGATTCTCACTTCCAAGGCAGCATGCACTGTCCCACTACCGGCGCCTCATTGAAGATTTTGGAGCACCTGGGGGGCTCTGCTCCTCAATCACAGAATCACGCCATATCACTGCCGTCAAGAAGCCATGGCGTCGATCCAACCGGTATAATGCCTTAGATCAAATGCTTCTTATAAACCAGCGTCTAGATAAACTTTCCGCTATGCGCTGTGACTTCGCTGCACGGGGGATGTTACCAGCTGGTCACACTGAAGGCGGGCAAATATCACACATCCTCAGACCCTTGCGATCGATTTATAATAACGAGGAGGATGATAGTGAACCTGTAGAGGGCCCAGGACAGGAAGTCCTTGGGCTTGTGATCTTGGCCAAAACTCGTGGTACGTCAATGATCGAATGATCCCTCTGACAGATAAATCAATACTGATTAAAGCCTGATTTTGTGAAGCACGCAAGTATCCACGGGACATAGCAGGTCTTTCTACCCACATAGGTGTTCCGAATCTTCATTTCATGGCCCTGGAATGCGTCTCTTCGCAGCTACTAGGTCAGAGCGCCGATGATCTTCTCCCTATCAACAGCAAAATTTCCGTGTTTCATTCTGCAACAGCAACGTTTTATGCTCCAAGTGATCCAAGTGGTACACATGGCATAAGACGCGAGCGCATCCGGTCCACACCTTCGTGGAGAGGTCGCGGGCCACGTCGAGACTGTGCATTTATTGTCGAGGATGAGACAAAGCCTGGGATGGGTGGGATGGCTGTAGTCAGGGCCATTCTATTCTTTTCATTTGAATATGAAGGTGTCCGCTACTCTTGCGCACTTGTGGAGTGGTTTGAGAGAGTGCGACGTGACGATGTGACTGGGCTATGGGTCATTCGCCCTGCTATCACGCGTGGCAGACGGGACCAGTCAGTTGTACATCTGAATTCATTCCTGCGGGGTGCACATCTGATCCCAGTTTACGGCCAAAACAAGTTGCCAGTTAACTTTGACTACCGTTACTCCTTAGACGCGTTTCAAGCATTTTATGTAAATAAATTCATAGATCACCATGCGAATGAAATCGCATTCTAGCCTTTTTTCTAGGCCCCAAACCAAGTGACCAACCAATGCATCACATCTTGCCGGTGCACTGAGTTGCTCAACTGCTACTAGTAGTGTGTTGTTGCAGCCTGAGACCGGTTTCAACCACCGCGTTCAAGTTCATGAGTTTGGGACTGTGTGATCAACATCCACCAGGCCAGTTGTTGTGCAGTTGGGTGCTAAGCCTGAACTGAAGGCCCTCATCTGTGCCACTACTACTAGCACCTTAGCTACGGTCACTGCCCTCAGGCTCAAGGGCATGTCTCATGAATTTTGTTGCGCCAGCTTAGTACAAACACCAGCTCGGCCCCACTGCACAACGTTCCGTCATACCGCAACCCTGTGGGTCCCAGCTTACCACGCAAATGGAGCTATCCTTAAAACACCTCGATCATCGCCCCCCCAAGACGTTTTTTTGTGGAGTCGTTGACACGTTGTTTTGAGGGCATTGACACTGATGGCAGTGGGGATTACCAGTGGGACCAGGGATCCCTAATTCATTGTTTGGTTTCAGTGGGTGTTGGGTCAGCGGCCCAAGTTGTGCCAGTGTAAGCGTTTTTTAAGTATCTAACCAATCAGATGGCGAGTTGACGCCAATTTCAAATCCTCAGCGCTCAGCTTTACTATATTATAGTAGATCAAGGACTTTTGACAACGTGGCGTCCAAGATGATGGCGCAGAAACAGGTTTCGTATTGTCCTGAATTATCCCAGCCCGGCCTTGCCCTGAGCCGGCCGTTGACCTCACTTAGTTTGAAAGATGGAGTCGTAAGAGAGAAGGACCCTACTATGATGCCTCGCAATTTTGGGGTTCCTCTGAAGGCCTGGAGGTTGGCACGGCTTCAAGTTGGAGAATTTTTTTGTTCTCGTGATCCTCAGATTTCTCACTGGTTGTGTGCCGCAACAGACCAAACACTATAAATCACTCTCCGAGTCCACTCAGCTCCCTAACACCTGAGCCCTTCTATCCACATGGTTCCATGCTCACTCACTGGCAGGCTCACTCCGACGAAGGTATATCGTAGTGTATGACAAAGCGGACGTCTGAGTCATCTGTGTCATACACCACGATATACCTATGCCGGACCCGGGCCCCCTGGCAAGTTGAAAAAATGAACCGTGACAAGTTGTCATGCGTCACGGTTCATGTTTTTCAACTTGCCTGTTCGCCTCTTACAGTATCTGGTTAATTTAGGGCTGAGCACCGTAACTGTATTTACGGCTGGCCCCCATATCACGATTATGGCCCCATACCATAAAGCATAAAGCTGCATAAAGCCTTGAAGGGGGTGTTTGACGGTACGGTTTACCTGACCAGTCGGGCCGGTCACGGTCAGGTACGGTGCTCACCGGTCACCCCTACCGATTATCGATTATCACCAAATTTTATGAATGTAAAATGTGCACTCCAGGAGCATAGGCACAAGTGCGGAGAACCGCTTAGATAACAAAGGGCGTGCGGCCTGGGTACGTACAAAAAAGGAACGTAGTGATTAAATGCTGTCCATATATGAAACACCACGTTCTTAGACGGGAGCCTTAGCTAAAGTCGCTAGTAGGCGCCGAGGTCCAGACACAAGGCGGCGCAGTGGGCGCACAGCCATGAGGCAGGCACGCGGCGTGGAGCAGAGGCAAGACGGTGTCGGCGCGAGTCATGCACGATGAAAAAGGTGTTGAAACTTGAGAGCACACCTCACCTCGTGCTGGAGCTGAAGCATGAGGGTGAGGAGCCATATATTGAAGTGTGCGAGGCTCGAGCCGTGCAAACGCACGCAGAGTCCTCGCGTTGATAAGTTTGATATGTGTTTCATATTCATTTAGCTTAATTGATCGCTACTTTCCTTTTTAGTACGTACCGGGCCGCCGCGCCTACCTGTTATCTAAGCGGTTTCCCCGCACTTCCGCGCGCGCTCCTGGAGCACGCATTTTCTCTTCATTTCGGACGCGTTTGCTTGCCTACCCGCGGGCAGCAATTTTTCTATACTCTACAGTATTTAAGGATCTCTTACTTCGTACCTAGCACCTCAGTCTCGTGCCTTCTAGCGCGCGACTGAGGTGAGCATCTTATGTTTCCAGTATTACATTCACTTGTACTTACTCAGCCCAGACTTGGGCGATCTTTGCTTACAGGTGAATAGATAAATAGTCTTGTGCCTTCTAGCGCGCGACTGAGACTTGGGCGATCTTTGCTTACAGATCACCACGCGCGCTGACGATCAGTCTCACTGATCAAGACTCAAATACAAATCTATTCACACAAATACACTCTATTTAATCCATAACCGCATTAAAAGGAGCTCAGGGAAGGGCACACCAAGAAGATGAGGAGGTAGAGTCCAACGACTCGATGATGGCATTGAAGCTTGTGCACATCGCGCATCTATACCTACTCACTAAATGTCATGTGGGGAGCGCCATCAGGCGACTCCCCTCGGTCCATATTCCTAAGTTAATCGTAGTCCAAGGCTAATAAGAGTGAAACAAGTCGAAAAAGAGGGATCTCAGGGCTTGTAGCCCAACAGCGGACACAAGCGTCTGTGAGACTGTGTGTGAGTTGAAAGGAGCGGGTAAAGAGGAGCGGGTAAAGAGGAGCGGCTCATACGGCGTCAACTCCACGTCGGTATAGGAACTAATATCAAATAGAAAAAGTGTCAGTACGTATGTAAAACAACACGAACCATTGGGCATGAGTGCGGAGCACCCCAATTTCAGGCATGCATAAAGGCGCTAGATACGAGCGCTGAGCGCTGAGGTCCGAACACGAGGCGACGCAGGGAGCGCGCAGGCACGAGGCAAACGTGCGACGTCAAGCAGAGGTGATGCGCTGTTGAGCGCGAGAGATGTACGGCGAGCGAGAAGCTTTCAGACGAGAGGAGAACGAAGAGAAAGAGTCCAGAGACTCGCGGATAACATTGTCCTTGAGCGCACACTGCGCTTTATATACTACTCACTAGATACTATGGGGGGAGCGCCATCAGGCGACTCCCCCTCGTCTTTCTGTCCTAGGCTATCATAGTCCGAAGCTAATAAAAGGTGAAACAAGAGGAAAAATGAAGGGAAAGGGGCATACAGCCCAGCAGCGGACACACGCGTCCGTGGAAGCAAGTCGGAGCGGCCCATGAGGCGGACACTCCACGTCGATATAGAAACTGATATCAAATAAAGAAAACCGTCAGTACGTATGTAAAGGAAAACAAATCATTGGCATGAGTGCGGAGCGCACCCGTTTCAGGTGTGCGCCCCTGAACGCGCTGGAGCGCGCCCTGCACCTGAGGCCTAAGGCCTGATGCGTCGGGTGACTCGGGTCGGCCCGCAATCGCGCTGCGCGCAATGCGGCCTCCAGCGCTGCCCGTCGTCTTATCTGATTCTGCCTCGGGCTTCCCGGGAGTGCTAGAATCCAACAATGCATGCGTGCATGCGCCCCTGGGCGCACTGAGGCGCGGGCAGCACCACCTCATGCGACAGTCGGCCTGCGATCGCGCTGCACGCAATCCGGCCTCCCGTGCTGCTCCCCGCTCCATCTGCTTCCGCTTCGGGCTCCCCTGGAGTGCAGATTCCAGCATTAGCTGTTCACATGCCAGATAACCTCACTTGTACATAAACCTGGCGCTCCGCTGCTTGAATGTAATTACCATGACGCAGTAAACGTGCTGTGGAAGCGAGAAAACGCGCAAGCGAAAAACGCCGAATAGGCTACCGCCACTGGTTCTGATATCAGAGCTGCCATGCTGCCTATGTTTGGCTTTCAAGTTGACATCTGAGTCTTCTCTCACGTCCACCTGTCTTTTCTCATCTTCAGTTGCGTCTTCTAGACTGCATCGATGCATCCTTAGCTGTTCACATGCCAGCGCCGGTCCGGAGCCGCTTCCTTTTCCAAAGAGCACACGTCCATGCCTTATTTGTTTTTCCGGGCGTCTGAAGCCATTCCCGTGTATTGTATTCCGCGTCATATGAATCGAATGTCAGTATGAGGGGAACGCAACCCCACCCACTTCCCTTACTTTCCCCACATGGTCATTACAACAAGAAAGAGCAACGCAAATGCTCATCCAGGTCGAGTCATGCTGAGTGGCAAAAAACCGAGACGAACTAAACAACAGAAAGAGCAGGATGAAACCCGTGCAAAGGCAGCAGCCATGGCTGCAAAAGACCAGGCAAAAGCAGATGAACGGGCTGTCGTCGCTCGTATCGCACACCTGGAGGACTCGATCTCGAGTGGGGAGCAAGCTGTGCAAGCAAACTCCCAGAGGCCGGACCAGCACTACATCCAGCGCACAGAGGAGCAGGATCTAACCGCACCTGGGTATGTTTCTGAGAGCCTTTCATCCGAGTCTATTACAGGGCGGTTGACTGTTGACCACTAGCAACAATGGCAGGCATGTCGAGTACTCAGAGTACTCAGACTCGAATGATGTGACAGAACATTGGGATAAAGACAATCGTCGGATCATGACTCCACCGGAATCATCTGAGCTGCGCAATTCCGGTTCTGATTCGGACTTCCAGGCCACAAGTAGCGAAGAGGAGAGCGACTCAGGCTCAGTGCAGGAAGAGTCTGAGGATGCAACGAATGTTGTGGTAGAGAGTTCCGATATTGGTCATGCCGCAACAAAGAGGAACGCGGTAAATGTCCATTGGCTACACCTTGTTAGACGGTGCTCACCATCATTCACAGAAAGCAAAGAAGGGCCGGGGCTCCTTGAGAGCCGAAGTCAACTCAGTACGCGCTGCTATTAGAAGCATGCCAGCGGCGCAGGGCAAATCAATAAACAAACGAAAGATGCCTTCGGACCATGTGTAAGTGTAGCTTCCTTTCATCCCATTAAATGCTAATTCCACCTCTGCTGCATCCGCTTTATGTTTACTGCTAGCGGTGTGTCCAGTGTCAACTCCAAACGCCTTAAGCGCTGCAATGCCATACCGGGGGGGCTTCGTCCGGGTTGGAAAGAGCCAGGTCAGTAATGCCATCCTGTTCTGCAGAGCACTGGGCTGACAGGTGCATCAAGTGCCTTCGTCTCAGGGTCAGCGGGGAGAAGGGTTGACCCGACATCGCACCAATGTGGTGGATAGTGAGGACATAGAAGACATTCCAGTAGGGGAGTTTGAGTTCGATGAGCCTGAGAACATCCTCGAAAAGGTGAGGGCAAGCAAGGGCTCAGCTACGCCAGGGGGCATGAGGGCCCCACCCAGGGTCGTAGACAGAAGCGCTTCACTGGCATGCAGCATGGCACGGAATACAGGACAGGTATGGGTTATCTCTTCGATGATGGTCAAGGCCAACTAACACCATCTGAGATGCGCGTTGTGGCTCACAGGGTTGCACCTCCATCCACTGCCCCTAGCACAACAGGCAGCATGACTGGTGATATTATTCGTATTCCCAAGCGTATCACCAGTACTACTACTCGGAAGCAGCGCTACAAAGTATCACACCTGCCACTTCCTGCTGGCGTTTCACAAAGCTGGAAAAGCGTCTTCATTCCACCACTTCTGGCCTGGGCTGGATCTCAGAAAAATCCGTGGGGCCTCAATGACACTTTGTGTGCCGAGATTTTGCATATTTGGGGACGTGTCTACTCAGAATACCCACTGAGAGACGCTGATATACATATCGTGATGAAGGTGGTAAGGTTATCACCTTAAAGCGCCGAAATGCCTTCCTTCTAACCATTCTTTAGGCTGAAACTACTCTGAACAGCTGGCGGAGTGAAGTGGGGAAGACCGGGTATAAAGCGGTAAAAGCATTCTTTCGAGCCAACCGTGTTGACTTCGGATGCACGGCGGAGGAGCGAATGGAGTATGTTGCAGATTCACTTCGGGATCTACGGTTCATCTACAAATTTCCGGATCACACTGTAAGTCAAGGGTCTTTTTGCGGTGTAATGCTGAAACTAATGGTTAGCTAGTCTAATTGTGAAGCGTTCCGCTCCTCCCTCATCATCCAAACATTTTCAAAGCACCTTCAGAAGGTCAATGATCCAGACCCAAACAACAAAGTATATGGTCTCCAGATTGGAGCCCTAGCGCTCGCCACAGCTGCGGTCTGTTATTTGTTGCTCATCTACTCATCACAAGTCCAGACAAATAATTCATTTAGGTTGAACGCGGGCTTATGATCTTCAAGACAGGGGAAGATGCCCTTGAGGAGGAGGTGAATGGCAAAGCACGGAAGGGCCGTGGCCGTGAATTCTCAGAGGCGCTTTGGGGTCGCAAGACCTGCAATCTGATCACGTCCATAAACAGGCTCCCAGCCGACCGTTGGCCAAAGATCAAAGCTGACTGCTCCGCATATTTGAGAGCTTCGGAGTCAGATGACGACGAGTATAGTGAAGACTACTCGGATGACGATTCACCACACGCAAATGTAGATGTTAATTGGTAAGTGCAGTGGCTCATTAATGTTCATTAAGTGAAACTGGTGCTGCAGAATGTAGGAGTGGCAGCGTCGCCACGTCCGCAAGGACGCATCTATTTCTTGGTCGGTACAGTAGTAGTTACCGCTTGTGCATTCCAATACGGCACAGCCGTCGTCTTCATAAAGACCGTAGTTACTTTTCACCTTTCTTTACTCGCCGCTCGCTTCTCTGACGAGCACATACCCGTTACACTTTACCGTTACTCTTTGCCAGCCTCTCTCGCGACTACAGGTATATAAAGCCCTCATGTTTCGTAGCAAGAATATCAGTTGTTTCTACTCTCACTGAGCGCCCTCTATTCCTTCAGACATATTGTGTTCAAGTGCCCAGTCCATATGCGTGCGTGGGGAAAATGCGGGGTAACGAGATCCGTGCAGATTGATGGGCCGGCCCGGGGTTGCCATAAGCAGGCAGCACGCCCTTCGGCGGCGTATATTATTGGCAACAGACAGGGCCAGGCATTGAATACAGGTTGAGCTTATCGATTGAATAATTCAGGAACTTCTTTAGCCCACCTTGATCCTCCATCGTCGTTATATGGCGGCTATGGCTAGTCTTCGCAGGAACCCAAGCAGAGCGGCAAGATCTGCCAGTGCACGATCTGTGGTGGAAGAGGATGACTGGATTCCTGACCTGGGTTCCCCGCGTTACACCGATGCAGATCGGCGTCTCGATAGCCTCAACAAGGAGGCCTTCCCCTCGAAGATATTTTGTCAGGCAGACAATCTCTTAATGTACGCCCTGTTTGCTGGGAAGGGAAAAAAGCGGCGGTATAACAAAGGCACGCCGGGGAAAGCTGAAGGCCCTGGAAATTCTGCCGCGAAAGTCGAGCCACCAATGCCACCTGAGGAAGGACGCAAAGCAGCAGCGATCTGCAAGCATTTGATGGATTACAACCCAGACAAGCCGGAAGCCACCTGGGAAGACGTCGGTCGCGCTGTCCTGAGGCTCCAGGAGGAGATCCCAAGCTTTCAGTCAGGGGAGAGGCTATGGTCTGCGTGCTTACAACAGTGCGTTATATTATATTATCTACTGAGGATCTGTCTCTGAATCAAAGCAAGCCTACTGTTCAGGTATGCGATGATGTACTCGCCAACGACGGCAGTGGGATCTATGAAGGTCACATATGATGAAGAAACAGTCTCCTATGGCATGAAAGCGAGGCATGATATACCTATTGGTGTGGCAATCAAGGAGACGTGCAGCTCCATGTCATCGGATGCAGCATCGACCCCAGGCCCATCAATCATTGAAGGAAGCGTCAAGCAACTGGGACCAAACGTCCCGAGGTTTATTCTGGGCCCATTCAGGTTTCTGAATCATGATTGCAAGCCGAACGCGCAGGTGAGTGCCAGTGAGTCTGGCCTGGAATTGTTATCTGAAATGCGGAAGATCTATGGGATTCCAGACACACACTCATACGTGTGTATCGCTTTGAAAACGATACATGCCGATGCGGATATCTCAGTCAGTTACGAGCGGGATGGATACTACAAGGATGGGTGCCGTTGTAAGACGTGCACGGGCAGGTCCCCAAGGGACCTCAGTATATTGAGGCAAAACGCACAGGCAAAGAAGGCAGAGCGAGACGCGAAGGCGGCGTGCGGCGTAGCGTCTGAGGGGGCTGGGATGTCCCTCCCAGAATGATACACGCGTTCATCATTATCATTCAAGTTACACCCCTCCCCCGGATCATCTAATTCGTTGAGCGTACTACAAAGTTTGAATGTATATTAGTTTCGTATCGTTTTATTTTTGTTATATGTTTGCTCAGGCAATGGCTTTCATTTCTAAGATCTTATATTTTGGTTCCGCGTTACATTACAAGTGGCGTATGCGTATGTGCAAGTGCGGGGTAACTACGCGCCGGGTAGATAACCGGATCAGCGGGCCTAGCGCGCTGAGCCACGCGATGCGCCACGTGATGCGCCGGCAGGTCCCGATATCCGCGGTATATAATTCACGTTCTCTCAATCGTCCTCTTTCCTTTGCTCGATGTTGCGTTCACTCTCACTCGCCACCCGACCTGTCAAGTTACGTGCTGTAGCCGGGCGTAACTTGACAGTTGTCTTGGGTGTGCTTGGGAATGCACATCAAATGAGCCCCAAAAAATATATATATATTTAAAATAAAATATTATAATATACAATAAACATAAACACCACCATGGCAGGAAGGGCAGGAAGCCTGCCACCACGGACGCCGAATCAGCGCCTGGCCGAAAGCACCCCACGGGGAATAGTAGAGGCGTCAGGTGGATGAATGGGTTCCACCTGACGGAAAGGTGGTCGTCGTGTTGGGAAGTTGAACATGCACGTGACCACACCATCCCTCGTCTCGTCTTTGCTCTCGTACAGAAAACATCGAATAGTACAACGCTTGTGTTGATCAAACGCGGACCAACGCTTGACCCTATCACACCACTCGCCACTCAGCTTCACCTACTTAATCTCTTCGGTAGCGATGAGACGCCATACGAAAGTTTGCACGCTGTTGTCAGCAATGGCGTCAAGCCACGGTTTGACGCGTTCGTTGGTGCACGAGGGCAGGGCAAGGACGGCGACAACAAGATGGGTGAGTTCGTCTGTTCTGGATGGCCCATGCCACGCACGCGCGGCGTAATAGCCGTTGCAGGCGTGCCGGGGACCGATACATGAATGATGTTTCTGTTCGGTGCCCCAGGATTCTGCGGCTTGATCGAAACGTCTTGTCGCGAATTTCGCTTATACACACCAAACGTTTGCAGGTATTCCGATGACTAAGAAGAGGTTTGCTGAGCTCGACCTTTCCCTATTGCACCTACAACAAAACGTTCTCAAGCCTGACCTTATTCGAACTGGGTGAGTCCCGCACGTCTGCGGTCATACAAGTTCTAATACGTTTCAGTCAACATCGTGTCGTTGTGAATGATGATCTCGAAAATGACGGGAAAAATCCTGCCCCTCTCAATCTAC
>Ga0210390_10003759_pt1 | contig 12966 bp, 10 predicted proteins | sample IncBWH11OmetaG_FD_161050 | JGI IMG/M metagenome (GOLD analysis project Ga0210390, IMG submission 161050) | Forest soil microbial communities from Barre Woods Harvard Forest LTER site, Petersham, Massachusetts, United States - Inc-BW-H-11-O ...
TAAATATATAGATTATATATATTTGTGCCCTCAAACAAAAAATATACTATGAGCAAAGCAACAATAACCTGCCCTGTATCGGCAGTAAAAGTGAACGAGAACATAGCCAGGGTGGTGGCCTTCTTTACTATACTGGTAGTAATAACCGGAACATATTTTAAACTTCCCATACTAATTGCATTACTGGCTATTGATTTCTTTTTGCGTGCATTTACCAATGGCAAGTATAGTCCGCTGAAATACCTGGCACGCCGTTCTTCCGATTACCTGGGACTGGATGAAAAGCCAACCGATGCCGCGCCTAAAAAGTTTGCTGCCGGTATAGGACTCTTTTTCTCTTTGGCTATTGCAGGGCTCTTGTTCTTTCATTTTGATACTGCTTCGTATTTATTAACTGGCATATTACTTATATGTGCCGGGCTTGAAAGCTTTAAGGGCTTCTGCCTGGGCTGCGTTATTTATACCTTTTTAATTCTTCCTTTTTTATCTGCACGTACCTAAACAATTCATAGATCAATTAACCAACGTGGTGAAGTGTATAATATACTACTTCACTGCTAAAAAAAACAACAAAACAATGGCACTACGACTTGGAGACATTGCGCCTGACTTTACGGCGCAGACCACAGAAGGTCAAATTAAATTTCACGAATGGCTGGGCGATAAATGGGGAGTACTCTTCTCGCATCCCGCCGATTTTACGCCCGTATGCACCACCGAACTGGGCAGGGTAGCAAAGCTTAAACCCGAATTCGATAAGCGCAACACGAAAGTTATTGCACTGAGCGTTGACCCTATTCAAAGCCATGAGGCATGGGTAAAGGACATTAACGAAACGCAAAAGACAACAGTGAACTTCCCTATTATTGCTGACCCTGATTTTGTGGTGGCTAAACTCTATGATGCTATTCATCCGGAGGTATCTGATAAGTTTACTGTTCGTTCGGTATATGTTATTGGCCCCGATAAAAAGGTGAAGCTCATTATTACTTATCCTGCATCTACCGGCCGTAATTTTGATGAGATCATCCGTGTGATAGACTCATTGCAACTTACCGCTAACTACAGCGTGGCTACTCCCGCTGACTGGAAGTTTGGTGAAGATGTAGTAGTATCTCCGGGTATTAAGACCGAAGATATTGCCGCTAAATTCCCGAAGGGACACAAGGTTATTAAAAACTACCTGCGCACCACCCCGCAACCGAACTTGTAAAAGTGTTGGTTTAATTAGATGCAGTAGCCGTAATGGTTACTGCATCTTTTTTATTTACCTCACCCTGCCCTCTCCTTGTAAGAAGGAGAGGGTTAGTAGATTTAAAGAGAGTGTTTGCATAAATTAATTTCCATCTGCATCCTCTCGCCTTGGACAAGGAGAGAGGAATAAAAGGAGTGAGGTTTGAAAAGGCAGGGTGAGGTAATTGAAAAGCGCTACGGCGCTTGCTCCAATTGTTTATGCACTATCTCCTTCAGCCTTTCCATTATCTCATCCAGCTCTTCGTCGGTGAGCCTGTCCAGGTTCATATCGGGTTCGGGTTTTGCTTTGGCCATGCCGAAGGGCAACAGTGAGCAATAGACCTTCACCTTTTCTTTGGGTTCAAGGTCCTTGTAAATTTCTTGCACCTCATCGAAATTATCGACCAGGAACTTGCTTATCTTTTCTCGTAATGCCTGCTTGGCTTTGTTAGGCGTTAGCTTCAATTTTTCCGTTTCCATATTATTAGTGGTTAAATAACAATGCAAAAATAAATCCAATATTTATTAGGGATAATAAAATAGTGTTGATGTTTTCAACAGGTCAGATTCTCTGTAACGTAAATTTCAGTCTGAGGCTCAATTCCAAAAATTATCAATAAAATACAATAGAATTTCTGAATCTTAATCTCAATCTAAACATTCGCAATAAATTGATTACCAAATTATTGTGAGCATATTACTAAAAAGCTTTGCAGATTTGGATATACTGCACTACAAAGATCAGTTGGATACTGATTTTGGAGTTTTCAACAAGTGGGAATCCTAGATTTTATTACATTGACATTAAAATATCTATCATGACACTCAACGATTACTTGGACTTAATAAGTAATGATTATAAGTATAATAGCCCTGAAGAAATACTCGAGGCTTATTTTCAATTCACCTCAAACGTAATTCCATTTATATATCCTACAGATTTTGATATACCAGGAATAGCAGTTTATCGGGGAAGACTTTGGGGCTCTGGTCCGCCACCAACCAAAATTCAAGAGTGTTCATATAATCCCAATATAAATGATTATGGTAGATGTCATATTCCTGGGCACCCTGTATTTTATGGTAGTGAAAACCCTTCAATTGTTCCGCATGAAATTAATGCTAGAGTTGGTGATATCGTTGTTTTTAGTAAGTGGAATCTAAATATTACAACGGAAATGGCAACGGCTTTTTTGGTGCTTGGTCTAAAAATATATGATCCTCTTATTAATGAATTTGGAATGTTTATTAACCATACTCTTGAAAATAGTTATAAAAGCGAAAATAATTTCGGTTTTACGTTAGAAGAATTTAAACATCGGATTAAGGTATTTAATCATCTATTCTTATCAATGAATTATAAACTTACAGGAACAATTGCGCATAATTTAATGTATTCTAATAAGATTGCTCCAAGACCAATTGAAGTAGTGATTTATTCTTCAATGACAAAATATGGGAGTGGGCTAAATTACGCTATTGATAAAGGAATTTGCGATAGCCCGAGGCGGAGGGTTTATCCTATAAAATTTTATTTGAATAGAATTAATGATTACAAGGAAAATAAATTCAGCTTTAATGTTTTGGCGGTAGGAAAGCCAGTTGGCGATAATATAGTTTGGGAGGATTATAGCAGAGAAAAGCATGAAATGGAGATGCTTAAAGAAGGGATAGTTAAATAATGTTTTATATAGTTTACTATAATATTTACCAACCCTGCTTATCTTGATTTAGGTTTCTAAGGGTTGACAAGTCATTAATATTTGAGAGTAGAATCCGATTCGACTCTCCTTTAGCAACTTCATTGTATGCATCAACTAAATCAAATAAATTAGCGAAGTAAGCACGAAAACTCTCAACATCAATATCTTGAAAACCGTGTAATGTCCGAATTGGAGCACTAGATGCGGCCTGAATAAAAGCAAAAACTTTTGACATGTTTGATTCACCTACAAATTTTTCTACTTTTTCACACAAGTTATAAGATAATTTTGTTCCATATTTTGCTAATACTTGGTCAAACTCCTCCCTGTTTTTCTCATAATGTTCGCTGAGGAATTGAGCCTTTGATCGTATCGCACCTTGGGTTGAAGCGGTTGATAAATTTAGTCGTTTTATCACATCGATAAACTCCCTTGATGTAGCAGTATTCTGTTCAGATGAAGACATGAAAAATTGTCGGAGACTAATATATTGCCCGCTACTCATAAATTGTATCCGATTTGAATTATTTGATTCGTAAAGCATTAGCCAAAATATTATGTGTCTTCTTAATGGTAACCTAAGTCTCCTTAGTGCCATGTCATTGAAGAATTTTTCTTTTTTTAACTTGATTCTTTCATTAATGACATCAATTACCCCAACTGTTATTATTAAAAAGGATAGCTCGACCATTATGTGCTTGTAATAATCATCATTTGTAATAATTGTATGCCCCTTGAGAAACAAATACATCCAAATAGTGACTAAACTTGAGTAGAAATAAGCTCTTGCTTGTTTTTCCCACCCTTCTTTCCCTTTTTCTATAGTTTGAATTAGCAAGAATATAAGTATGAATAGGACTATAACTACTCCTATCAAGGTTAATGGATAGTTGCAAGGAACGCATATCAGAGTATTGTTTTTCATTAAACTACAAGTATTTTAAGTAATATATAAATAAGCGGAAATAAAAATAAAGAATACCATGCACTCAATACTTCAAAAAGTCTCTTCCTAAAAACGCATTAAAGAAGTCTACACTTTGCTTATGAGGATAAACAATAATCTTTAATTTATTTGAGCTACTTATTATAAATGGTTTAAGGCTTTCTGGAACTCCGCTTTTTTGTAAGTAAAATCGGAAAACAAATTTGCCGGCTATAAAACTATATGAAATAAAATCTCCATTCTTATCACTTTTAAAACCAGTCATAATTTGGGAGTACTCATCTGATACATCTAATTGGAATATTATTGTCCCAAAATAATCATCTTCTTTACCATCTTTGTTTACTAACATGAGCCTGATTTGTTCCTCTTCTCCATCAGTAAGTTTAATGCCATGAACTAAACTTGAAATACTTGCACGCCAAAAAATAGAAATAATAAATAATTTGAATTCCGTATATTTTATACCTGAAAATATGCCAATCTTGGTTCCTTGTTCATCGACCTCGGTATGAAAACTAATTTCACTTATTGGAATAGGAGTTTCAGGGAATAGTATTTTTTTGCCATAAGTTTCAAATTGTTCGTTGATATAATTATCACAATCTTCGCAAAGAATATTTTTGTCATAAAGGCCATCAGGATAACCTTTAGGGTTATATTTTATGCTTGTTTTATTATAAATTGCTTTATGGACTCTGCCTTGACCTTTTTCATCGGGAGAATAAAGACCTAGCCTTTTATAAATGAATTTAGGAATTATATGTGCTTTAATTAATTTTTTTTCCTCTTGGCAAAGTTTACACTTCATTTGTAATTATATCATAATATTTTCTTAATGCCAATAAATTCTACACTATCTCCCCCTCCACAATCACCGTCTCAATTAAATCGCTGCCAAAAGAGTAGGGCAGGTAATTGTAACTTGGGATAGGATGGGTAATAAAAAGGCTTGCCGTTTTGCCAACTGTAATAGTGCCATGCGTATTGCCCACGCCCATGGCATAGGCAGAGTTAACCGTAGCGGCATTAATGGCTTCTTCGGGTAGCATTTTAAGTTTAACACAAGCCAGGGAAATAATAAAAGCCATTTTACCCGATGGCGATGAGCCGGGGTTATAGTCGGTGGCCAATGCAAGAGGCAGGCCCGCATCAATCATTTTGCGCGCAGGCGGGTAGTGCAATCCTAAAAAGAAGGCCGTGCTTGGCAATAGCGTAGGCATGGTATTTGACCTCAGCAGGCACTCAATCTCGGCATCGCTGGTAAATTCTAAATGGTCAACTGATAAGGCATTGTTCTTAACCCCCACCTGTATCCCGCCCGAGTAATCGAGTTCGTTGGCATGTATCTTTGGTTGCAGTCCATGTTTTAAGCCGGCTTTTAAAATAGCGTCGGTCTCTTCTACGGTATAAAAACCACGGTCGCAGAACACATCGATGTAGTCGGCCAGTTTTTCTTTTGCAATAACGGGCAGCATTTCGTTAATGATAAGGTCAACGTATTCCTGCCTGCGTTCTTTATACATTTTAGGCATGGCATGTGCGCCCAAAAAATTTGCTTTAATGGTAAGCTTGCTGTATTGCTTCAGTTTTTTTATCACACGCAGCATCTTCAGCTCACCCTCCACCGATAGACCGTAACCACTTTTTATCTCTACGGCTCCTGTGCCGAAGCGGGTTATTTCGTTCAGGCGGTGCATGGCGCTTTCAAAAAGTTCATCTTCCGATGTCTTGTTCAGGCGCTCTGCTGAGTTCAATATTCCTCCACCGCGTCGGGCAATCTCTTCGTAGCTGAGGCCACGAATACGGTCCACAAACTCACCCTCGCGGCTACCTGCATATACTATATGTGTATGCGAATCGCACCAGCTCGGGAACACAAACCTGCGCTCGGCGTTTATCACCTTGTCGAAGGTTGCAATGCCTGGCATGCCTTCTTTCATGGTACCCACACCCGAAATGATGCCATCTTCAATGCTTATCCAGCCATGCTCAATACAAGGCAGCACACTCATTTCCTTACCCGATAATTTATCTTGCGGCACCGGGTTAGCACCTACAATGGTCTTTATATTTTCAATAAGTATTTTCATAGTAACAAATTTAGGAGAAATACATTGCCACAGATTAACAGATTATAAATTTCCAACACAGAGATACGGAGGATACAGAGTTACACAGAGGCTTCGTCAGCCCCAAACCCCTAAAGGGGCTTTGAAACAAAAACGTTCCAACTGTATTTAAAGCCCCTTTAGGGGTTTGGGGTAAAAACACGTTACGCTGATTTTGTTTCTCTGTAGCCCTCTGCGCGTTATTTCTCCGCGGTCTCTGCGGTAAAAAAACTAATCTGTGAATCTGTGGCTATTTGTTTATAATTTATTTCCGTGTTTCTCTGTTATCTTCGTGCCTCCGTGGTAAAAAAAGGCTAAAATTGCACTAATGGCAGAAGAACAAAAAATAGAAGGACGTGCTACGCTGTTTGCAGATGTGATATTGCCTCTTGCGGTACAAAACCTGTACACCTACCGTGTGCCCTTCGACTGGAACGAGCTGATAAAGCCCGGCCAGCGCGTGGTGGTGCAGTTTGGCAAAAACAAGCTCTACATGGCATTGGTAAAGCGCGTGCACCAAAACCCTCCCGGAACCTACCAGGCCAAATACATACAGGATATTTTAGATGCCAAGCCCATAGTGAACGATATGCAACTCGGTTTCTGGGATTGGATAGCCGCCTATTATTTATGCACCCCAGGCGAGGTGATGAATGTCGCACTGCCTGCGGGCCTGCGTTTTAGCAGCGAAACACGCATTTTGCGCAATAAAGATTTTGCATTGGATGAAGTGCAACAGGGTTTTTTTACCGAGAAAGAATGGAAGCTGGTAATAGCCCTGGAAGCCAAGCAGGAAATGAGCGTGGAGGAAGCGGCACAAGCGGTAGAGATTAAAAATGTTCAGCCTGTTGTGCAGGCCTTGCTGGCCAAAGGCTTCGCCATACTTAAAGAAGAAGTAAAAGAAAATTACAAGCCCCGCACCGAAGTTTTTGTAAAGATATCGCCTGCCTTATCAGAAGATGATTTGCGCAAGGCTATGGATGAGCTGGAGAAGAAAGCCTTTAAGCAATTGCACCTGTTAATGGCCTATATGCAACTGGCTAACTGGCACACGCGCAATCCGCATGAAGTGAAAAAGAGCAAGCTGTTACTGCATGCCGATTGCACCTCTTCCGTCTTCGACCAACTGGTGAAAAAAGGAATTATGGAGGCCTACACCAAAGAAGTATCGCGCCTGCCGCTATCTGATAAACCGGTGGAACAAGCCAATGCCCTTGCCGATTTTCAGCAACTGGCATTCGATAGTATAGAGAAACAGTTTAAAGAAAAAGATGTGATTCTGCTGCACGGTGTTACATCGAGCGGTAAGACCGAAATATATATGCAGCTAATTGAGCAGATGATAACGCAAGGCAAACAGGTGCTCTACCTATTGCCCGAAATTGCTCTCACAGCTCAACTGGTGCAGCGTTTAAAAAAGCGTTGGGGAAACAAAGTGGGTGTGTATCACTCCAAATACAGCGACAACGAACGTGTGGAAGTGTGGAACACTTTGGTTGAACCCAAGGACCGCAACTACAGCGTAATTGTGGGAACGCGCTCGTCGCTCTTTCTGCCATTCGATAAACTTGGGTTGATCATTGTAGATGAGGAGCACGACAGTTCGTACAAACAGCAGGATCCCGGCCCGCGTTACCATGCGCGCGATTCTGCTATTTACCTGGCACATATTTTTGGCGCCAAGGTTGTGTTGGGTTCTGCCACTCCCTCGCTTGAGAGTTATTACAATGCCGAAACCGGCAAATACGGATTGATAGAATTGCATGTGCGCTATGGCGGTATGGAAATGCCGGAGATTGATGTGCGTGATGTGGGCGAGGAGAAACGCAAAAAACTGATGAAGTCTTTGTTCTCTCCTTTTCTATTATCGAATATTGACGAAGCGCTCAGCAAAAAAGAGCAGGTAATACTTTTCCAGAACCGGCGTGGCTTTGCACCATTTTTAGAATGCAGCGTGTGCGCTCATGTGCCTATGTGCATCAACTGCGATGTTAGTCTTACCTACCACAAAAAAGCCGATCTGCTCCGTTGCCACTATTGCGGTTACTCAACAGCATTGCCCAAAGCCTGCCCTGCATGCGGCAACCCAAGCATACATGTAAAAGGTTTTGGCACCGAAAGGGTAGAGGAGGAGTTGCAATTGTTTTTTCCGCAGGCTAAAATTGCCCGCATGGACCTTGATTCTACACGCGCCAAGCAATCGCATTCAAAAATTATAAGCCAGTTCGAAGACCGTGAGATAGATATTCTGGTGGGCACGCAAATGGTTACCAAGGGCCTCGATTTCGATAACGTGAGCATAGTGGGTGTGCTCAATGCCGACTCAGGCATGCACTTCCCCGATTTCCGTTCCGAAGAAAAAAGTTACCAGCTTATGGCACAGGTGAGCGGGCGTGCAGGTAGGAAAAATAAGCGAGGTCGCGTAATTATTCAAACCAACAATCCCGAGCATCACATCATTCAGCAGGTAGTTAAGAACGATTACAGGGGCATGTACAAGGACCAGATTGAGGAGCGCAAAAAATTCCACTACCCGCCTTTTACCCGCCTTATAGAAATTACACTCAGTCAAAAAAGTCAGGACGACCTCGATGCAGTTTCGCCCGACCTGGCAATAGAACTTAAAAAACGTTTCGGCGATGAACGTGTCCTTGGCCCCGAATATCCTGTAGTTTCAAAGGTCAACAATTATTTCCTCAAAACTATTCTGCTGAAAGTGGAGAAGGAAAAATACTCCTCAAAAGTAAAAACTCTTGTCATCGATTCCCTGAATGAGTTCTTCTCCAAGGGCAAAGAGTACGCCCGCACCCGCATTAAAATTGACGTTGATCCGCAATAGCTGCGCAATTTTAAATGTTGAATTCTGAATTTTAAATGAAAGGCACTGTGTTCAAAAGTTGCTCTTTGATTATTAATTCCTAATTCTTAATTATTAATTAAATCTGGCACAAATTTCTGCATCTATGTGTCAGTTACCTGAGTATTATCTTTTCACCTCACGTATGGTTCGCTATTCCTAGGCTTGCGTCTTAGCGTCTCTGCGGTGAAAAAACTACTTCTGCAATCCAGCAACATAATCCTCTATCGCCTTATAATACGCATCAGCCACCATACTAATACGGCTTGCAGAAGTATCGCCTGCAATTTTATCGCAGTAACCCGAAAGCAGGGTACATTCTTTATTATTATCCTGGTAAAGCGGTTCGCCATAAACCAAAGGGCCTTTTATCATGCGTGTAAGAGCAAGGTCACGTGAATAGACTCCTGCGGCAGGTGTCGAAAGACATTTCTCGCTGAGGTAAGTAGCATCGCTCCTTTTTGCAATGGGTACTTTCAAATCGGCTGACAGATGATTCACTGTATACGAACTCAGCTTAACCGAGTTTTCAATATCGTTGCTTATCAGCAAACGCAATAGGTTCAAACGCCCTGCCTGTGTCTTCAGGTCTTTTGAAATTACACAACCGCCTACAAATGCCATCACAAAATCTTTATCGGTAGTTTTTGTCCAGCCTGTGTTTTTTTCGTTTACGTTATAATGAATTATCACCGTCATATCAGGGTGGAACGCATTTATTCTCCTTGCCCTTACTGCCATATCCATTGAGCCAAACACTTCGCTGAAGATTGCTTTATCAGCCAAATGCCCATGCAGCAGAGCCACTTCTTTTTCGTTAAGCAAGCCTTCTTTCACTAAACTATCAACATAAGCACGGTTCTTTATTCTCTTTTTCCATTCATAATAAGTTATACCCAATGCCGATATACCCGTGTCGGGCCTCGATAACATAACAATGGCTCCCTGTGCTTCTAATTTCTTTTTGAGTATTTGCGCAGTAAAAAAAGTCAGGTTGCCTTCTTCCAGTTTTATCTGGTGGGTTGAGTCAATACACAAACACATACAACGGCTCTCTACTTGGCCCATATCGTATTGCCCGCCAATGTGGCCGGGGTCAATGGCAATCTTCATTCCTTTTAATGAAGCGGGCGCAATATGCTTCAGTGAATCTTTTTTTATGTAGTAAAACAGGCTGTCTTTTTTGTCTATAAATAACTTCGCAAGTTCTTTATCCGGTAAGGCGCTGATTATGTTTTTCAACGAATCAACTTCTTTCCAGGTCAACCTTGCCTCAGGCTTTTTACCTGCTTCTTTTGCCGAAGCATTTTCATATAGTGATATTCCGCTTTCAGATATGCTCACAAAATTCTTTACCTCATGATCTTTAGAAAAATAGGTATCTAATTTGTTCTGATAATAGCTCTGCTCAGTTTGTGCTGTAACTAATAGTGGAACGAAGAAAAGGCTAATTTTGCTAAGAAATAGCTTTTTATTTGAAAGTATATTGTGCATGAATGACATCAGAGACATAGATTTTTTACCGGAACTTAAATTTACAGCCAGCCGCAGCGGTGGTAAGGGCGGGCAAAATGTAAATAAGGTTTCCACTAAGGTTGAGTTGCATTTCGATTACTTGAATTCGGTATTACTGAACGATGAACAAAAACAATTAGTAGCTGCAAAGTTAGCGTCATTCATTAATAAAGAAGGTATTTTAAAAATAGTTTCACAGGAAGAACGCAGCCAGTTGTTAAATAAAGAGGTCTGCATACGTAAATTTTACCTGCTGCTCGACCGTGCCTTCCGCAAGAAAAAGAAACGTATAAAATCTAAGCCAAGCCGGTCGAGTAAAGAAAAAAGGCTGAAGTCTAAAAAGCTCCATTCGGAGAAGAAGAAGCTTAGGAACAAAAGAATAGGTTAGTCCCTTGAATATACCTGTAACGGTACAGTATTATAAAATACCGATTTTCAACCCGTTTTTAAGGACTTGTAAGTACATCACTTACACTGATTTTTAGCGACATAGCTTCAAAATTATAAGCCCGAAAGTTTTTATTCTGAGAGATAGTTATTTTTCTACATTTGTATAGTTACAGGTATAGTTTTTTAACTGAATGAGACAATTTGTCAAGGTAATTGCTTTATCCATTAGTGCCCTTTTTTCGTTTACTGCGGTTTACGGACAGGATAAAGTGTGCCTGCAAAAGTCAGTTACCTACAGGTCCGGTAAGTTCTCATTCTCTGCCTGCACCGGCGATTTTAATGGCGATGGTAAACCTGATGTGGCGGTGGTGAATTACAATGGCAACGATATGGTTATTCTTATCAATAATGGCGATGGCACTTTTAAGCCTGGTGTAACCTATGTTACGGGCCATTATCCAACCTCGGTAAAAGCAGGCGATTTTAATAACGATGGTAAGATGGACCTTGCTGTCAGCAACGTAGGTAGTGAAACCATATCGATATTTTTTGGTAATGGCGACGGAACATTCAAACCCAAACAAGATTTCCCGGGCGGGCCATTCCCTTGTTACGTTGCGGTTTCAGATTTTAACCACGATAAGAACCTTGACCTGGCTATATCGAACGATAGTATAAATACCGTTACCATTTTTACAGGAAAAGGCGATGGTACATTTACTAATGCCGGAGCATTTAGAGTGGGCGAGTATCCTTCACCAATTTCAGTGGCTGATTTTAATGGCGATGGTAATGATGACCTTGCAGTTACCAATACAGGTGGTAATAGTGTGTCTGTTCTTTTGGGAAAAGGCGATGGGACATTCAACAAGGCTTCTGAATATCCTGTGGGCAGTTATCCTAATTGTGTTACCACTGGCGATTTTAATAATGACGGAAAAACAGACATTGCAGCAGTGAACAGTGCCAATGGCAACGTGTCGGTGCTTATAAATAAAGGCGATGGTACATTTGCCAAGGGCAATACATTACCTGCCGGTGGCGGTGGGCCTATTTCAATAGTTGCAGTAGACATAAATAAAGACGGGCAGGTTGATATAGCTTTATGTAACGCCGGAACCAATAATATTTCAATACTGGTAAATGATGGCAAGGGCAATTTTGCCGACCCAATTACCTTTCAGTCGGGCATTTCCCCCATATGCATTCTGGTTGATGATTTTAACAAAGACGGTTATTGGGATTTCCTGACCGTAGATAATAATGAAAGCGGCTCAATCTCAATATTTCTGGGCTGCCCGCCAAAACAGTAAAAAGTCACAATTAAACAGCAATTTCTTTCGTAAATTTGCTTAAAATACTGAGAGATATGTACATACAACAAATATACACAGGTTGCCTTGCACAAGCGGCATATTACATTGAGTCAGACGGGGAAGCAGCTATTGTTGATCCATTGCGCGATATACAAGTTTATATTGACATAGCTGAATCTCGTAAGGCTAAAATAAAATACATTTTCGAAACCCATTTTCATGCCGATTTCGTTTCAGGCCATATTGATCTGGTTAAAAAAACAGGCGCTAAAATTGTTTATGGCCCTCAGTCAAAAGCTGGGTACGATATTATTAGTGCTACCGATGGACAAATATTCCAATTAGGAAAAGGAAAAGTTCAGCTGATGCATACCCCCGGCCATACAGTTGAGTCATCATGCTTTTTGGTGTTGGATGAGAACAATAAACCAACATCACTCTTTTCAGGCGATACACTTTTTGTAGGCGATGTGGGCCGTGTTGACCTTGCTGTCAGGCAAGATCTTTCCCGTGATGAACTGGCAGGCATGATGTATGATTCATTGGAGAAATTAAAAAAGTTACCTGACGATGTAGTTGTTTACCCCGGCCATGGTGCGGGTTCGGCTTGTGGTAAGAATATTGGTAAGGAAGCTACAACAACAATAGGTGCTCAACGGAAAAGCAACTATGCGCTTCAGCCTATGGCTAAGGATGTTTTTATAAAGATGATGGGCGAAGGACTGGAAACACCTCCTCAATATTTCTTTATTGATGCAGCCATAAACCGCAAAGGGTATGAGAATAATATAGAGACTCTTTTAACTAAGAATGTACATACCATTAATATAACAGATTTCAAAAAAGCAATAGAAGCAGGTACCGTTGTGCTTGATACACGTACTGCTGATGAATT